>ENA-ORSI01001072-ORSI01001072.1-human-gut-metagenome-genome-assembly--contig:-NODE-1072-length-25651-cov-11.264377_pt1 | contig 25651 bp, 20 predicted proteins | sample MGYA00242187_ERZ509154 | MGnify/ENA primary metagenome ERZ509154 (study PRJEB26280, sample SAMEA2338627) | human gut metagenome | biome: human gut; feature: human-associated habitat; material: faeces...
CAACGACCCCGAGATTACAAATCACGTGCTCTGGCCAACTGAGCTAAAGAGGCAATTTCAAAATTTACAGCCGCTAATCATCACACAGAGGCGGCTTAGCGGCTGCAAAGTTAGATATAATTTTTTAATCACAAAACTTTTCCGTGATTTTTTTATTTACCCTGTTGTTTTTCTTTTGCTTTCAACAGTTGTTTAGAGAGTGCTTCCATGCACACATCTATCGATTCTTCGAATGTATCACTTACTTTTTCTGCGTAAAACTCTGAATTTAACGCCAATACGCGAACTCCAGCTTCTTTATTCATTGCTGTTTCAGGTTTTACTACTTTCAAAGACACCTCTACTTTCTTTATATTATCGCAAAACTTCTCGAGCTTCTCTGCTTTCTTCTGAATGAAAGCCTGTAATTTTTCGGATGCATCAAAATGAATTGATTGAATTCTTACTTCCATAAAAACCTCCTTTTCTTTACGCTCTGGGATGAGCTTGTTCATAAACTTTTTTCAATTCTTCAAAAGTTGTATGCGTATAAATCTCCGTTGTCTTCAAACTTTCGTGTCCCAACAATTCTTTCACTGCCTCCAGTCCTGCATGGTTATTCAGCATCGAAGTCGCAAAAGAATGGCGCAACACGTGAGGACTCCTTTTCTTCAACGTAACAACTTTCGACAAATTTCGTCTTACCAAAACATAAACGGCGGCACGAGTCATTTTCCTTCCGTTCTCCTGAACGAAAAAGGCTTCACACCCTTCCGCACAATGTTCATCTCTCACTGAAAGATAGTTCCGCATATCCTCCTTCAGCTCTTCGCCAAAAGGAATCAAACGTTGTTTATTTCTCTTTCCTGTCACTTTTATCGTAGAAGCAAAAAAATCTACATCCGCATCTGCCAACCCGATCAATTCAGAAACTCGCATCCCTGTTTCATAAAACATTTCCAGAATCATACGATCGCGAACTCCTTTAAACCCGCTTCCCAAATCCGTAGAATCAAGCAAGCGGTTCATATCGGCTTCTTTCACAAAAACGGGCAACGGTTTTTTCCGCTTCGGACCAATCACTTTCAGTGTCGGGTCCGCCGTCACCTCGCCTTTACGAAGCAAATAGCGATAAAAAGCTCTCAGCGAACTTAACTTCCGATTCACCGAAGCAGACTCGTATCCGTTTTCCATGAGCTTCAGTACCCACGAGCGAACCAGATCTCCGTCTACATTCGTAAAATCAAGCGTTTCGTCCACACTCTTAAAGTATTCTTCAAAAGCAGTAATATCCGTACCGTAGCAAGCTACCGTCTGCTTGGAATAATTACGCTCCAGCAAGAGATACTTCAGGAAAGATTCTTTCAGCATAAAAACATCGCTTTTATTATATTCTGCAACGAATTTATGAAAAAGAATTCAATAATTCAAGAGTTTTGCCGTAAATTATTATTCTTCTGTTTGGCGGATTTTCTGAACGTAAATAGCACGTTCCATCTTAAGTCTCTTCAATACAGACGGTTTGTCGTATTGTTGTCTCTTTCTTAATTCTTTTACAACACCTGTTTTTTCAAATTTTCTTTTGAATTTCTTCAGCGCTTTTTCAATGTTTTCGCCTTCTTTTACTGGTACTACAATCATGTTTTTGTTTATTAAAATATAGTTGTTATTAAAAATATTTACAGTCGAAATGCGCCGCAAAATTACACATACTTTCTTTATTCACAAAACTTTCCGGCAGATTTTATCGAGAATTACATAGAAATTGTAACTTTGTCTGCCGATATTATCTCTAATAATCAATCTTATCCTATGAAACAAGAAATAACTAACAGATTAGCTTCGCTCCGTGCCTTTATGCGCGATAAAGGTATTGCTGCTTTTATCGTCCCCAGCACCGATCCGCATTCAGGAGAATATGTACCGGCCCATTGGGAGTCTCGCAAGTGGATTTCGGGCTTTACGGGTTCGGCGGGAACGGTTGTCGTTACTGCTGATAAAGCCGGACTATGGACAGATTCACGGTATTTTTTACAGGCTGCCGACCAACTGCAAGATACGGGCATCGAATTGTTTAAAGATCGTCTGCCCGAAACGCCTTCCATTCCCCAATGGCTGGGAAGTGTACTCGAAACCGGATGTAAAGTAGGTATCGACGGATGGGTGAATACTACTGCCGATGCAGAAAGCCTGAAGGCGTATTTACATACGTATGGTCTGCAATTAGTGGCTGTGGAAGACCCTTTCCGCACGTTATGGACTGACCGTCCGTCGCTTCCGCTGAATCCTCCATTCGTTTTACCGTTACGGTACGCCGGCGTGTCATGCCGTGATAAAATCGGTCAAATCCGGGAAGAAATCCACCGGAATGGTGCTGATGGCATTTTGATTTCCGCCCTCGACGAAATTGCTTGGACGCTTAACTTGCGTGGAAGCGATGTTCATTGCAATCCGGTTTTCGTCAGCTACCTGCTGGTTACCGACTATGCTTGTACATTATATATATTACCCGAAAAATTAACTCCGGAAATAGCTGATTACTTAAAGGAGAATGATATACAGACAAAGCCTTACGAAAATGTAGAGGCAGACCTGAATACGTATGCCGGCAAGTGTCTCCAGCTTTCTGCGGATACGAATTATGCGCTCTATGAAACAGCCTCAGTTGCTACACGGGTAGTCCGTGCCGAGTCTCCGGTTCTTTACCTGAAATCTATCAAGAACGAAACCGAAATCAACGGTTTCCGCGAGGCTATGAAGCGCGACGGGGTGGCGATGGTAAAATTCCTGATTTGGCTCAAAGAGGCCGTTAAAAGTGGAAAGGAAACCGAGCTGACTATCGACAACAGGCTCTATGAGTTCCGTGCCGAACAACGGGATTTCAAGGGTATCAGCTTCGACACCATTGCCGGCTATCAGGAACATGGGGCGATAGTTCATTATGAGGCTACGGAAGATACGGCCGTAACGCTGCACCCCGAAGGTTTGTTGCTGTTAGACAGTGGTGCACAATATTTAGACGGAACCACCGACATTACCCGTACCATTGTGCTTGGCGCACTGACAGACGAACAGAAACTCGACTATACTTTGGTATTGAAAGGGTTTATCCAGCTCTCTATGGCTGAGTTCCCTTACGGCACGTGTGGCACACAGTTGGACGTGCTTGCCCGACAATTTATGTGGAAAGCAGGAATCAATTACGGACACGGCACCGGCCACGGCGTGGGACATTTCCTGAATGTTCATGAAGGGCCTCATCAATTCCGCATGAATCATGTACCTGCTCTGCTTCTGCCCGGCATGACCGTCACCAACGAACCGGGTATTTACCGGAGCAACAAGCACGGTGTACGTACCGAAAACACCATGCTGATTGTGAGAAGCAAGGAAACGGAGTTCGGCGATTTTTATAAATTTGAGCCGCTTACGCTTTGCCCGATTGACAAAGAAGCCATCTTGACCGAAATGATGAGTCCTGAAGAAACAAACTGGCTGAACGATTATCACGCACTGGTGTACGAGCAGCTTAGCCCGATGCTTGGCTCTGATGAACAAGCGTGGCTGAAAGAAGCTACCGCTCCCCTCAAATGATAACCTTCAAACGATACATTTATGGCATTAATCAAATCGGTACGGGGATTTACCCCGAAAATTGGAGAGAATTGTTATCTTGCCGACAATGCTACGATAATCGGCGACGTGACGATAGGGCGCGATTGCAGCATCTGGTTTAATGCGGTTTTGCGCGGCGATGTCAACACCATCCGGATTGGCGACCGCGTGAACATCCAAGACGGCTCGGTTCTTCACACACTTTACGGCAAATCGGTCGTTGAAATCGGAAACGATGTATCCGTGGGACATAACGTTACCCTTCACGGAGCGCGTGTGGACGACTGTGCACTCATCGGCATGGGGTCTACCCTGCTCGATAATGTAGTAGTGGGCGAAGGAGCCATTGTTGCGGCAGGAGCTTTGGTTTTGGCAAACACCGTCATCGAACCTTACACGATGTGGGGAGGCGTACCGGCACATTTTATTAAGAAAATCGACCCGCAACAAAGCAAAGACCTGAACCAACGCACCGCAAACGGCTATTTAATGTATGCCGATTGGTTTAGAGAAGAAGACAGCAAGCAGCCGTCTCCCCGCTCAAGAGTAAACATCTGATTATCTTACGGATACATTATTCGCTTGACGGCTAAGAAATTCATGCTGATGAACGGTCCAACGCTTCCGCATGGAAGCAGAAGTTCATCAGCATGAATTTCGTCTTTCTACCCATAGCGTTTTTCACCCCTTGAAATCACTTCGTCTGCGTATATCCTTCGGCTTTCAGCAAGTCGATGACACGCTGTTTCAGCTCTCCCTGAATCAGCACCTCGTTATCTTTCGCCGAACCTCCCACGCCGCATTTTGTTTTCAGAAACTTTCCTAAGTCTTTCAGGTCGTCTTCCGTTCCCACAAAACCGCTCACTACGGTTACGGTCTTGCCTCCCCTGCCCTTTTTCTCCACAGACACCCGTAGTTTCTGCTGGTTTTTAGGCAAGGTTTCCACCTCGTTATCACGCTCTGTTTCGTACGCAAAATCAGGATTCGTAGAATACACAATATTCAAACGGTCTTTCCAGTCATTCTTTTTCATATCACTCCAAGTTCAATAAATAATCGGGTCAAAGATAGCGATTCCACGGGATTATATAAAATTAAATCTCAGCGTTCGGTATTACCGAATAAATAGCTTAATTTTGCAAATGTGAAGAAACAGAGCGAACCCTACAATGACAACACGGATAAACAAGCATACAGATAAAATCCCCGAACCTACCCTACGGAGATTGCCGTGGTATCTTTCAAACGCCAAGCTGATGAAAGAGCGGGGCGAAAAGTATGTATCTTCTACTCAAATATCAAGACAAATCAATATCGATGCTTCTCAAATAGCCAAAGACCTGTCTTTTGTTGACATATCGGGACGTACGCGCGTAGGATATGAAATTGATTCGCTTATCCGGGTGCTCGAAGACTTCTTGGGATTCACCAACCTGCACGAAGCCTACCTCTTCGGAGTGGGAAGTTTGGGAGGAGCTTTATTGCGCGATTCCGGTCTGGAGCATTTCGGACTGAAAATCATAGGGGCTTTCGACGTAAAGCCGGAATTGGTGGGAACAACCATCAACGGTGTTCCGGTTTTCCACAGCAATGAATTTGAAAGTCTCATGAAAGAGAACCGTGTAAATATCGGCGTATTGACCGTGCCCATCAATATCGCACAGGAGATTACCGACAAAATGATTGCGGGAGGTATCAAAGCGGTATGGAACTTTACTCCTTTCCGTATTCGCGTCCCGGAGTACATCGTGGTACAGAATACGTCACTCTACGCTCATCTTGCCGTGATGTTTAACCGTTTGAACGAAAAACTATAAGAATAATATAAGTAGCATGAAGATTATAGCCGTTGGCATGAATTATCCTCAGCATTGCCGTGAACTCCACGCCAGCGAACCGCTGCCCGAAGAACCGGTTATTTTTATGAAACCGGACTCTGCACTGCTGAAAGATAGCAAACCTTTTTTTATTCCTGACTTTTGCAATCAGGTAGATTATGAAACCGAATTGGTGGTACGCATTAACCGTTTGGGAAAAAATATTGCCGAACGTTTTGCCCATCGCTATTACGATGCGGTAACAGTGGGTATCGACTTTACTGCACGCGACCTGCAACGCCGTTTCCGTGCCGAAGGCAAGCCGTGGGAGCTTTGCAAAGGATTCGACAACTCGGCTGCCATCGGCGACTGGATTCCGATAGAACAGTTTTCCGACATCCAACAGATTGGATTCCACTTAGACATTGACGGGAAAACGGTTCAAACCGGAAATACCGGAGACATGCTTTTCCGCGTAGACGAAATTATAGCCTATGTCAGTCAATTTTGTACGCTGAAGATAGGCGACCTCCTTTTTACCGGAACTCCGGTGGGCGTAGGACCGGTATCCATCGGCAATCATTTGGAAGGATATTTAGAAAGTAATAAAGTTTTGGATTTTTACGTAAGATGAAAATAAGAGTTGGTTTCGGATTCGATGTCCACCGCTTAGTGGAAGGACGCGATTTATGGCTGGGAGGAATCAAGTTAGAACACGAAAAGGGGCTGTTGGGCCATTCGGATGCCGATGTATTGATTCATGCGATTTGCGATGCCTTACTGGGAGCGGCAAACATGCGCGACATTGGTTATCACTTCCCCGATACGGCAGGAGCTTACAAGGATATAGACAGTAAGATTCTACTGAAAAAAACGGTAGACCTCATTGCAACGAAAGGATACAGAATAGGAAATATCGACGCCACGGTATGTGCCGAACGTCCAAAACTGAAAGCGCGCATCCCCGACATGCAGGAAACGCTTGCCCGCGTGATGGGTACTGACCCCGACGATGTTTCTATCAAAGCAACGACTACTGAAAAATTAGGATTTACCGGACGCGAAGAAGGTATCTCTGCCTATGCCACGGTATTGATAGTAAAAGAATAAAGACGGGAACTGCATCCAAACAACCGTCTTCCGTTATTTGGATGCAGTTCTCCCTCAATCACAGTTTCAGCCCGTCTAACAGACGGATATATAAACCGATTGCTTCTTCTATTTCATTCAACAGGATGTATTCGTCTGCCGTATGCGAGCGTGAAGATTTTCCCGGCCCTATTTTTACTGACGGGAATTTCATCAGAGCTTGGTCGGACAGCGTGGGAGAACCGAACGGCACTTTTCCCAACTCCACAGCCCGCTTTACGAAAGGATGATCGGCAGGGATACTCGATGAGTTCAAGCGGAACGAACGAGCTTTCGCCTCGCAACTGATGTGCTTGGTGATTTCCTCGAATAATTCTTCGTTAGAGTAACACTCACTGCTACGTATATCCACTACCGCCGTACATATATCCGGTATCACATTATGTTGCGTGCCGGCGTTAATCTGCGTCACACTCATCTTTACCGTTCCCAGCAACGGAGATTCTTTTGAAAAGCGGAACGAACGAAACCACTCAATATCGGGCATCAGCTTATAAATCGCATTCTCGCCGTCGTTTCGGGCTGCATGTCCGGCTTTCCCGCGTGCTGTCAGGTCTAATACCATCAAACCTTTCTCGGCTATCGCCGGATTCATTTCGGTAGGCTCGCCTACTATGCCTAACGTAATCGGAGGCAACTTAGGCAATACACTCTCTATCCCATTCTTGCCTGAGACTTCTTCTTCACACGAAGCCAAATAAATCAGATTATAGCTTTGCTGAGTTGCGCTCAAATGACGATAGACTTGAAAGAGAGAAACCAAACTTGCTCCCGCATCGTTACTCCCCAAACCATACAGTTTGCCATTTTCTATTTTAGGAGTAAACGGCTGTCTGCGCCACCCTGTAACCGGCTTTACGGTGTCGATATGCGAATTTAACAGAATAGTCGGCTTGTTTACATCAAACATCGGACTGATACACCAGATGTTATTTCCCGACCTTCCTGTCATAATGCCGCTTTCTTCTATATAATTCTGTAAAAAATCAGCTGCCGTATCTTCTTCGCGGCTCAGAGAAGGAATTCCTATTAATGCTTGAAGCAGTGTTATTGCCTCGGATGTATAAATACTGGTCTCTGTCATACATTTTATCTTGTTTGCGTAGCAAATATAATGAATCTTGATAAATCATGAAAAGAGAGAAACAGATTTTACATTAAAACCTGTTCAAATTCTTAATCCGCCTTCATGCTGAGGGTCGAAAAAACGCTACCCATAGGACTTGCCTGCACTATGGGTAGCGCGGGGCAACACTACCGCTTGGAATGGGTAACGCTAACGGTAGTATTTTCCTCGGCAAACGGGTAGTGAAGACCACTCTAATTGTCAACACATTACACGCTCGACGATGAATAAACAGCCGATTGTAACAATTATGAAACCCTAATCAGTTATTTTTGTATCGTGAAACTTAATAAAACATGATATGAAAGCTATTTCCTGTTTACTTATTGCTTTTCTTCTTCAAACGTGTATGCTTTCCGCTCAAAGCCTGCTGACGGAAGTTAATTTGTTTTTAGGAACATCGGGCGACCACGGACAGCTTGCACCTGCCGCCAATGTTCCGTTCGGGATGGTACAAGTATGTCCGGACAGCCATCCGCGCCAACATGCGGGGTACGACTATGCCGTTCCTACCATTTCGGGCATTTCCGTCAACCGCCTTTCGGGAGTGGGCGGACAAGGTTGTGGAGGAAACTTGAGCCTGATGCCCGATACTGCTGGGGTGGATGTCCGCATCGTCAAATCTACGGAAAAGGCACAGCCGGGATATTATCACGCAAAGCTGAGCAACGGAGTGAACATCGAACTAACGGCCACACGCACTACGGCTGTCGAACGCTTCACATGGCAGCCGGGACTGCAACCTGTTTTGCTCTTTGCTCCTGCCTCTGCTTTCGAACGGGTTTTCCATTCCGACTATCAGACTTTGTCGTCCAACGAAATCGGCGGAACGATTGCGGCAGCCAATACGTGCGGAAACGGACGCTATACATTATATTATTACCTGCATACCGATGTGCCATTTCATCTTGAGCCGGCAGGTAATCGGCAAAAGCTGACCTTTACAGAGGATTCGCCTGTAGAAGTACGCATCGCCGTTTCGCCTTTAAGCATAGAAGAGGCCCGCCGGTGTTTTTTGGAAACAAGCGAAAACGATTTTCAGACCATACGCCAACAAGCTGCCGAGGCTTGGGAAAGCATCTTATCGCGTGTAGAGATAAAGGGTGGAAATAAAGACGAGCGGACGCTGTTTTACACTTCACTGTTTCGTACCTGTCAAAGTCCGCTTCAGGTAACAACCGGGAAAAACGGAGAATATCCCGGCACAGACGGAAAGCTCCACCGCGCAGAGGGATTCAATTATTACAGCTCATGGTCGCTGTGGGATACGTATCGCACCAAGTTTCCCTTGCTTACTCTAATTGTCCCCGAACGGATGTCGGACATGATGCAGTCGCTCGCCGTACTTTATACCACGGGAAAAAGAGACTGGTCTACCGATGCTGAATGTGTGCCTACCGTGCGTACAGAACATGCCATCGCACTTTTACTTGACAGCCGTTTAAAGGGCATCGAAATACCGAATCTGGCAGAAGCATACGCAGGCATGAAGCATGAAGTGGCAAACCTGCCGCTAAAGTCGCCCGACCAATGTATGGAGGCAAGTACGGATTTATGGGCATTGTCTCGCGTGGCAGACCTATTAGACAAGCCTGCCGACGCTGCTCTTTACCGCCGGAAAGGAGACAGTTTGTTTTGCACTGTGTGGGACAGGGAGTTCCGTTACGTGGACAGTACGTACACGCGCATGAGGCAGAACGGGCTGTATCAGGGTACACGCTGGCAATACCGTTGGGCAGCTCCACAGTTTCTCCCTCAAATGATTGAAAGAGTGGGGAAAGACTCGTTGGAAGCTCAGCTCACAACTTTCTTTGCACAAAACTTATATAATCAGGGGAACGAGCCAGACATTCACGTACCCTACCTGTTCAATCGGTTGGGCAGTCCGGAAAAAACACAGCAAACCATCTTCCAGCTTCTAACCCAACCGATGACACACATCTACGGAGGAAATGCCGAGTATGCTTCGCCCTATATCGGAAAAGCCTTTAAAAATGCACCGGAGGCTTACTGTCCGGAAATGGACGAAGACGATGGGGCTATGAGTGCATGGTATGTATTTAGCGCAATGGGGCTTTATCCGCTCATCGTGGGAGAACCTTCTTATGAGTTGGTTTCACCGCTGTTTGACGAAACCGTGCTTCATCTTCCCGCCGGAAAGCGTTTTGTCATACGCACCGTGGGACGGGAAACGAAGGAACAGCCCGTACTTGAAATCCGTTTGAACAACCGGAAATTATCCGATTATCGCATCTCGCACCATGACATCGCAAAAGGTGGAGTGCTGGAATTTATTTACTGCGGCGGAAATGAATAACCTGCAAAACAAAACATTAATTCAATAAAGTATGAAAAAGATTATTTTACTTCTGATGGCGTTAGGCTGCTTCTTTACCACGGCAAACGCTTCAAAATGGAAAGCCGAACATGTAGTAATGATTGGCATCGACGGATGGGGAGCGTACAGTGTTCCTAAAGCGGATATTCCTACAATCAAGCAGTTGATGGACAGCGGCTGTTATACGCTGAAAAAACGTTCGGTATTACCGTCCGAATCTGCTATCAACTGGGCATCGATGTTCAACGGGGCGGGTACTGAAATGCACGGGTACACCACGTGGGGGTCTCGCACACCCGAAATACCGTCGATGGTGGTAAACGAACGCGGAATATTCCCTACGATTTATTCACTCATGTACGAACAGTGTCCGCAGGCAGAAACCGGATGTATGTTCGAATGGGAAGGTATCAAATATCTGGTAGATACGCTGGCTATCTCGCATGTGGCACAGGCGATGGGGTATAACGAACAGCCCGACCAACTCTGTTGCATGGCGGAAACGTATATCAAGGAAAAGAAGCCGAATTTCGTGGCGGTTTGTTTCGACCAACTGGACCATGTGGGACACGTCGATGGGCACGATACGCCGGCTTACTACCGGATGTTGAACACGCTGGACGGTTATGTGGCACGCATCATCGCCGCACTGAAAGATGCGGGTATCTATGATGATACGATTATTATCCTGACCTCCGACCATGGGGGCATCAACAAAGGTCACGGGGGAATAACACTTGCCGAAATGGAAATTCCTTTCATCATTGCCGGAAAAAACGTAAAACAGGGCGGAGCATTCCAAGAAACCATGATGCAGTTTGATACGGCTTCTACCATTGCCTGCATCTTCGGGCTGAAACAGCCGCAAGCATGGATAGGCAGACCCATGACACAGGTATTCAGCAAATAAAAAGCGGAAAACACTCATTACCAGCCTGTTCAAGTTACTTTACATGGCAATTTGGACAGGCTTTTTTACACTCCGAAACACATGCGGTAGTTTTCACCATCGCTTCCCAATGAACTACTAATTTCTATTCGGAAGACTTCATCTTTCTATTCGAACCACTCTACCGCCTCAAACGGGCAGCTATTTTGCGAAAAATTATCTACCTTTACGGGATATAAAAACGAATCTCATTTATCATAAAATAAGAAGAACATGAAAAACAAACTATGGATGGGTATGGCGGCAGTTGCCTGCTTGGGTTTATCAGCCTGCCAGCCGGAAGCAAAAGAGGCACGCTTTATGAGTTACAATGTGAAAAACGGATACGGGCTTGATGACTCTACCAATTATGCCCGCACGGCGGAAGTGATTCGGAAAGAAGCTCCCGATGTGGTAGCCATACAGGAACTCGACAGCGTGACAGGACGCAGCCACGGAACGTATGTGCTGGGAGAATTGGGCAAACATACCGAAATGTATGCCACGTATGCACCTGCCATTGATTTCGATGGAGGAAAATACGGCATCGGTATCTTGTCGAAAGAAAAGCCGCTGAACGTATACCGCAGGGCATTGCCGGGAAGAGAAGAAGCACGCACGATGCTCATCACGGAATTCAGCGACTATGTTTATATCTGCACCCACCTGTCGCTGACGGAAGAAGACCGCATGGCTTCTCTGCCCATCATCAAGGAAGAAATAGCCCGATTTAAGAAACCTGTACTCATTGCCGGCGACTGGAATGCTACTCCGGAATCGGATTTCCTGAAAGCGATACAAAACGATTTCACGATTCTTACCGACATGAGCCAGCCTACTTTCCCTGCCGATACCCCCGACAGTACCATTGACTACATTGCCGTAAGCAAGTCAACCGCTTCGAAAATAAAACCTCAGCGGGCATATACGGTAAATGCTCCGGTACAGTCTGACCACCGACCGGTAGTGGTGGTGGCAGACTTATTTTAAGCATTACGGGTCGATAGGTTCTTTCGGATTAATAATCAGCGATTCTGCCAACGGCATAAACTCAACCACACGCTGAGCGAGCCGCTTCCCTGCCCGATAAGGGACGTATCCCAATTCTCTCTGACACCTGCGGGGGAGCGAACTGTCTGTTGCCACATCATTGATGTGCGACGCCGAAGAAGTAGCTATCGCATACCGATTCATCGGGAATCCTGCGCGAAACATGATGCGGGCGGCATTACGGAAGTTTGTCGTCGTATGGCGCGCGTGGGGTTCCATGATTAAAGCACTCTCCGGTATCTGCCATACTTCCATCAGGTATTTCTTCATCTCATACGCCTCGTTATAAGGGGTGTGGTACGGATGCACGCGCCCGCCCGACAGTATAATGAAAGGAGCTTCATGCTGACGGTAGAGCATTGCCGCATACGCCGCACGCAGTTTTCCTTCGGGACTGATACGCTCGCGCGGGTCTTCCGGCCCTGCGCCAAGAACAAGGATTGCCGTATAAGGGTATGCCTCCCAGTCGGTTTGCCCTATTTGCCTGTAAGCCTCCGCATTTTCCGTTTCACCCAGTGGCTCATAGTCGAGCGACTGACGGCGGTCGTTCACATCTAACAACATACAAACCGACTTCAACGGAATGGAATAGAAAGCGGGGGACTTCTGATTCCAAAGCGCTACGTTTTCTTGGCAAGCCGGCAGGATTTCTTCAGTAAACCGACGGCTGTTCACATCGAACCCGATAGAGTCGATAGCCGGATAGTTAGGCTTACGCCCTGCAGCATATACCTCAACGGCATAGTTCATTCCTTCGGCATCCTGTGTCCATATTTTCCGGATAAGTTCGGCTCCGGTTTCTTTATATTGACGGTAACAGCCGGACGGCAAAACATGAAAAGTAAGCAATTCATCCAACGGGTTTCCCTTTTCATACAATCGCGCCAACTCTTCTCCTATCTGCTTTATCTCTTCAGACGAAAACTTCATTGCAGCAATACGCTCTGCCGTAGTCTTTGCATCAAGCAGGCGTTGCTGTTTTGCCTGCGAAATTTCGACTAACAACGAAGAGGCATGAAGTAACGAGTCTGCCTTTTCGGAATGGCTTAATAAAGAAGTAAAGTAATAGTTCTTGCTCTCAACCGTATGCGGAGCCACTAAACGATAATCCCTCCTCACCTGTCCTTGTACAGCCAAAGCACACAGGCAAGCTAAACAAAAAGCATAAAACAGTTTCATCGTCTTCCTTCCGCTCCCAAATAATTCAACAATGCAGCCGGCCTGTCGGTCTGTATCAGCGAAGCTCCCTGTTCGAGCAGCCATCCCCAACTTTCATCTGCCTCATCCAACTCTACCGCCCGGTCATCATCATGGCCGGCATTCAGCGAAGGCCATAAAGAATTCAGCCAGATTTTAGAACCGTTCTCTTTTACCTTCTTCAGCAGGCGGATGACATCGGGAGTCACTTCGCTGAAACAACACTCTACGGCTACCGGCTTCAAAGCAGCATATCCATCGATAAGGCTTTCTGCTTCAGGCGTATCTAAATTGACAATAGGCATATAAATCACCTTATCAAGCACCTCCCCGTTTTCGGCTTTCACCTTTTCATACGAATAGCCCGACTTAATAACCACCTGACTCACCGTTCCGGTTTTAACCAACAGTGCATATACGTCTTTAAAGTAATCATACCCTTTGTCAATATTGATAAGAATCTTTCCTTTCGCCAAAGTCAACACCTCCTCTAACGTAGGTATCGTATGAAAAGTAGGACGCCCCAAACCATTTTTCAGATGAAACTTCCGGATTTCTTCCAACGTATAGTCAGAAGGTTTCCCTTTTCCGTCTGTAGTACGGTCAATGGTCCCGTCGTGCATAATGATGAGTTGGTTATCCTTCGTCTTCTTCAAGTCGATTTCAATCATATCCACCCCCATCTCAATGCAATTCTTAAACGCCTGCAAAGAGTTTTCGGGCGCATTTCTCCAATCACCTCTGTGGGCAACCACCAAAACTTTCTCCGATTTCATGTCTTTCAACTCATGAACAAGAGTCTTTACGCCCTCTTGGGCAGAGAGCATAAAGACTGAAGTGAGAAAGCACATCACACAAATTACTTTCTTCATAATATAAAGATTAGCTGTATACTTAATATCCTTCGTTCTGATACATTCCTTCCGGATTCAATAACCATTCATCATAAGGAATGGGGTAATAGATATCCGTTTCGGTAAAGTTCTGTAAGTTTGATTCGTTATAATCCGCCTGACTCTTGCTGTGCATATAGATAACTAACTCTGACGGGGTGAAGAAGCGCAGCAAGTCGTACCAACGCTGATTTTCGAACGCTAACTCAATACGGCGTTCGTGCAAAATCGCCAATTTCAGCGTAGGGAATTTAGCACGGTAAGCAGCATCGTTTTGTGCAACACTGTATTCCGGAATTCCGGCACGCTCACGCACCTCATTCAAGTAACTGATTGCCGTATTTTCATCGCCCAACGCTTCGTTTACTTCTGCCAACATCAAGATAACATCGGCATAGCGAAGGATAATCCAGTCGTTGCCGCCATAACCCAATGTTCCGGCAGCTTCGCTTCTATCGCGGAACTTGGTCACATAATAACAGTTCTGTGTTTCTGAATGTCCTACCGACCAGTTCTGGCGCGGGTCAGTCCATCCGAAACCATTCTCTACCGTTTCGTATTCTTTTACCAAATCGGGTGTAACTTTCAGCATCGGTACGCCGCGCGAAGCATAAAGCGAGTTTGTTGTTTCGCCTCCCGGCTGTGTATCGGCAGCGATAGAAGAATGGTAATCCCTGTCGCCCTGACGATACACAATCTGGAACAGAATTTCAGGACAGGTAGATTTATTATTCACATTGAATACGCCGTTAGAATCTTCCGGGTCAAACGAAATTTCACTCAGTCTATCAAAGGTCTTCATGCCATAACACTGTTCCAGATAAGTTTTTGCATTCTCCAGATAGGTCGTACGATTACCGTCGTCAAGTACATGCGCCATTGTAAGATACACTTTACCCAATAATCCTGCCATAGCAGCTTTACTGGCATGTCCCTTTCCGCTTTCAGACTGGTGGTCAGGGAGTGTACTATTCTCTAAACCAAACTTCAAATCATCCACAATCAGATTATAAATATTCGCTTTATCCTCGCGATATGTATGGGCTTCGATTTCGGCAGGTGTTGAAAGATATTCCGTAACAAGCGGTGCATCTCCCCATTTGCGTACGATATCGAAATAAGCCAACGCACGTACAAACCTTGCCTCAGCTATATAGTTATTTCTGCTTGACTCATCATCGAATGTGATTTCTTCAGCTCCCTTGATCGCGAAATTAGAATTGTTTACTGTTTCGAACATTGCATTCCAATGGCTCTGCAAATAAGTATTACTTGCAAGCAATGAGAAATCGGTAAACTGAAACGGCTCACCTGCCGCCGACTGGTTATCCCAACGTCCGGCATTATCCGAACGTTCTTCGGTGTAAGCGGTACTACCCTCTCCCATGCAGCTGCCGGAACGGAGCGCCAAGTAAGCTCCGTTTACCGCACGTTCAACATCGTTTTCGGTTGAAAAGAAGTTTTCTGCAACAATATGGTTGGGGTCATTTTCGGTGAGGAAATCTTCACATGAAGTAAGTGACAAACCTCCGAACACCAACAGTGATGCTAAAAATATATTTGTTTTCATTTTCAATGCTGCTTTTTTAGAATGTTAATTGAATACCCATGTTATAAGCTCTCATCAAAGGATATTTACCATAATCTACTCCCGGAGTCAGATTAGAACCGTCGTTATAGTCCACTTCCGGATTATAACCTTTATATTTGGTAATTGTAAACAGGTTATCTGCCGCTACATACAAACGCAGATTACTGATTACTCCTTTCGACCACTGGCTGATTTTAGGAAGCGAATATCCGATGGTGATATTGGTACAGCGGAAGAACGAACCGTCTTGCAGATAGAAGGTAGACAAACGTGTACTGTTACTCTGAGTTCCGCCACGTGACGCTTTGTAAACCCATCCGTTTCCGGGATTTTCAGGACTGCGATAACGCTCGTCAACCACAGCGTACTGGTTACCCGAACCTTCCATATTAAACAGATAATAATCCTGTCCGTCGAGAACCTCGTTTCCGTAAGAACCGTTGAATGAAGCGCTCAAGTCGAGGTCTTTGTAGTTTCCGCTCAGATTAAATCCGTAAGTAAATTTCGGATGAGGGTTTCCTATTACTGTTTTATCGTCATCGTCTACTACACCGTCTCCATTTACATCTTCGAAGTAAAGGTCGCCCGGCTGCAAAGGAACTGATTGAGATAACGAGCGGGGAGGCCCTTGCAATTCATATCCTGCAGGGAAGCTGTTTCCGTTGGCTGCATATACGGCATCATCGGCTGCCAAACCAGCCATATCAGCTTCGCTTACCATACCGGCTACCTTAAATCCGTAAAACATACCGATAGGTTGTCCTTCTTCAGTGATATGTGTCATATACGAACGTTCAGCACCATTGGTTATGATAGAGTTTCCACCTAAATTGAGTACCTTGTTCCGGTTGACTGAAATATTACCGCTAACATTAAGGTTATAGTCTCTACCTGTCAGAATGCGGGCATCTACCTGAAGGTCGAAACCTGTATTGCGGATTTTCGAATCAGGCAGGTTGGTCATCATTGAAGTAGCTCCCGAAATAGCCGAGATCGGTTGTTCGAACAGCAAATCCTGCGTATGGCTCAGATAGTAGTTTCCGGAAATAGAGAGTCGGTTACTGAACAATGACAAGTCGAAACCTACATTGTATTGCGAAGTCGATTCCCATCCAATGGCATTGTCTTTCACACCTCCGGGATACATTGCCGAGCCAATGGTTCCGGTACCGAATACCACACCGGTAGGCGAACTCATAAGCGCTGCATACTGGTAGTTACCGATATTATTATTCCCACTCATACCCCAACTTGCACGCAACTTCAGCGCCGAAGTTTCTCCTAAATTATCTTTCCAGAAATCTTCATTGGAAAGAGTCCATGCAGCAGAAACTGAAGGGAAGTATCCCCACCGGTTATCAGGACCGAACAGCGAAGAAGCATCGCCACGGAACGAAGCCGTAATATAGTATTTGTTAGCAAAGTTATAATTTATACGGGCAAAATAAGAGAGCATCGTCCAATTGGATTTATACGTGTTGTTCAATTGGATATTGCTGGGGTCGGCACCATGTCCGGTTACTTCCGTAATGTGGTCGTCTTCATATCCGGTTGCTCTTACCCCCAATACATCCAACATATCTTTCTGAACAGAATACCCCACTACGCTGCTGAAGTTATGTACATCATTCCATGTTTTATTATAGTTCGCGGTAAACTCTGCCAGATAATCAGACTGCAACATGGTTCTTGCGATGGCATTGGCTGCTGCTTTTGCTTGGTCGGAATACGGCGGATTTGCACCATCCGACAAGCTCGTAGGACGATAGAACTCATACTTCTCGCTGTATGTATACATTCCTAAGTTCGCCTTCAAGAATAAATTTTCTATCGGTTCGTAAGAGGCAGTAAGATTATATGTATTTCTCACTCCGTTCCGGCGTATTTTGGTTTCGGTGGCAAGCGCTACGGGGTTTTCTATCTGCTGAAAACCATAATCACTCGAATAAGAAGTCATTTCTCCTTTCACCAACTCACCGTTTTCATCATAACAGCGGAAAATAGGAGCATAAATCAACGCACCAAGAATAGGTCCTTGATTGAAACGTCCTTCCTGTACCTCACGGTTCCAGTTTGACGTGCTTGAGAAATTACCTCCTACCTTAAACTTCGAGCTGATTTCCACATCAAGGTTGGCACGCAAATTCAATCTTTTTTGTCCGGTAGAAAGAATAATACCTTCCTGATTCTGGTACGCCGCACTCACTTCATAACGCACTTTGTCTGTACCTCCGTTAACAGAAACATGATGGCGTTGTGAAACCGCATTGCGGTACAGTTCATCTTGCCAGTCGGTATCATACTGCGGAGTGATTACTTCTCCTTTCTCAAAATCGTAAAGAAACTCCGGAATCATAGCCGCGCTATTAGCCGATCCGATTCGCTGTGCACGTATGGCATTGGTATCGTGAATATACGAATCATCCCACGCATCGCCCAACAAATTACGATAAGCATTGTTACGTCCCTCTACCACAAGGTCGGCAAACTGAGCGGAATTGAGCAAATCGATTTTCTTGGCAAGCTGATTAACACTTACTTGAAAATTATAGTTTACCGTGGCTTTGCCTTCTTTTCCGCGTTTGGTTGTAATCAGCACGACACCGCCGGCTGCACGCGAACCGTAAATGGCGGCAGAAGCAGCATCTTTCAAGACCTCAATTGATTCGATATCCTCAGGATTAAGCATAAGATCTTCGTTCGAAGGATATCCGTCGATAACATAAAGCGGGTCTGAGCTGGCATTAATAGAAGCAACCCCGCGCACACGTATTTTGGTATTCCCATAAGGCGCTCCGCTCACTTGCGAAATCTGAACACCCGATACTTTTCCTACCAAACTTTGTCCTACGGTAGGCGTTGTCACGTTCAGTTCGTTAGCCTTCACACTTGAGACAGCCCCCACAAGGTCGGTCTTACGCATGGTCTGATAACCCACCACCACTACTTCATCAAGCGTCTCGCTATCTTCCTTTAATATGATATGCAATTCTTTCCCCCGCTCTGCTTTTATGCTTTGCGAGGCATAGCCGATATACGAAATCTCCAATGTATGACTATCGTCTTGGATTTTCAAACTAAATCTTCCGTCGATGTCGGTTATTGTTCCATTTTGCGTATCCTTCTCAAAAATACTGGCACCAATAATCGCCATTCCACTTTCGTCGGTCACAACTCCTTTTACCACATAATCAAAAGAGTCTGCTGCTTGCATCGGCACGTTGAATACCCATAACAAGCTCAATGTCAGAAGTAATAAATAAACTGTTTTTCTCATACCTTTGTTTCTATTAAACTGCGGCAAAGGTATAAGTGTCTATTTACATCGGAGTTGCAGGATATTTAAATATAAATTTCAATAAAATTACAAAAAGATTTCCTTACAAATCGCGTGAATCCAGTTCATCTCCCCATCTGTTACGGCCTGATGACAAATAAAAAAGGGCAGAACTTGACATGCAAGCCCCACCCTTCAAGATTCAGGATAAAAAAGTATTATTCTACTTCTTTTTCGTTCAGCGTAGCGATGCTGACACGGTTCCAGTCAGGTTCAGAGAACATATTACCTACACCCTGTCCTTCAGCCGTAATGCGGTTGGCGTTAATCTTATACTTATTTATCAGCATATTCTTTACCGCCTCAGCACGCTGTTTTGCAATGCGTTCGTTTACTTCTGCGCTACCTTCCGGAGATGCATACCCTTTGATGGAAACTTTACTTTCCGGATGGTTCTTCATGTAAGTAGCGATGCGTTCTACGTTCGGAATCTGGTCGGAAGCAATCGTTGTACGTCCCTGACGGAAAGTAACCACTGATTCGAGTGACATTGAGTTCAGGTTCTTCACAACCGTTTCAACTTGTTTCGGCGCGTTTTCACAATCAGCCAATGCTCTTTGTAATTGAGCTGCTTTGGCATTGCTTTCATCGAGGGCAGCGTTTTTGGCAGCCACCTCATCACGCAAAGCGTTTATCTTGCAGTTCAATGCACAAACTTCGTCTGCATCATACGGGCGCTGAATTGTCATATAATGCTTGCCGTTGCTTCCTGAGAAATGATAAGTAACTCCCGCCAACAGTTCGAAACCGGCTTTGTTGACATTCAGCATGTGAGGTTTATTACCATCCATACGGTAAACCACAGCAGGCTTAATATTGATTGACCATGCTTTTTCCTCGCCCAAGTTAAAATTGAAACTTGCCCCGAAGCGGCTCATCACGTAGCTATGGTCGTCACCGTAACCGGAATTTACGAAATCATGTCCCCAACCGATACCGGCGATTGCCTCTACTTCGAACAATCTCGGTTCGCCGTTATAACCGGCAAATAAGTTATTCAGATTGATTTTTCCATTTGCAGAAAGGCTTAAAGCGTCAAACGCAGTACGGCTCATTGAAGTATTGACAGCCGTCAGTCCTTGAAACGAAATACCCAATACCGGAGTTACCTGCTTGCCTAATTCCAAGCCTGCCACTCCACGCATGTTTTTCCAGAATGCAGCATGAGAAACCGGAGTAACACCTCCGCCATTCACACCTAAATACCAATTATCAAAGAAGGATGTACCTTCATACGCTTTCTGGGCGTTGCCAGAGATTGCTGCAACCAAAAGGATTGCACCTAAAAACATTTTCTTTACCATAATACAAAGTTTAGTTTAGTTAATACATCTATATACCATAAAAGTAAGCGATAAACGAACCCGCCTTTACCACAAAGCCGGACTTATTCATAGCTTCTTTCTTTAGTCTCGTTATAGTCCTTAGTTTGTTAAAGCCATCACAAAGATAACGTTTTTTAGTGAATATACAAAAATAATATTAAAAAACCAATCTAAAATAAGTGTTTTTATAACATTGTTTCTGCCAGTCAGTTAAAGCCACTAATGCTTGATATTAATAGTTGTTCCGACAAGCGTTACCCTCGCTAAATTCTTCCCATAGAAAACAAACTTTCTACCCGAACGGTTCGCTGTTTCTACCAATAAAAATGATAAAAACTACCGCATGAGAAAAACAGGATAAAAAAATACGGATTAAACGGTATCACAACAATCGATAACAGCCTATTGTTCAGACCTATACCGAAAAACAGTGTAAGATACCGTATAATCCGTGTCAGATAAGGAGGTATTCGCTCCTTACTTATTCAAACGCCAAGTAAAACCGTCCTTCGTATCTTTTACTTCAAAGCCCAATGCCGCAAGGTTATCGCGAATCTTATCGCTCGTAGCCCAGTCTTTATTGGCTTTAGCCTGCATACGCTGCTCCAGCAACATGTCGACCACCTTGCTGTAAGCCTCTTCACGAGCTGCATTGTTTTCTGATTCGGCGCGCAAGCCGAGAATATCGAATGCAAACAGACGGAATACTTCTTTCAGTTCTTCCAAATCTTCGGCACTGATAGTGGCTTTCTTGTCGATAACCGTATTAATCATGCGCGTTGCCTCAAACAGATGAGAGATAACAATCGGCGTATTCAAGTCGTCGTTCATGGCTTCATAGCACTTTTCGCGCAGCCCTTTCGGGTTAATGCCTTCGGTAGCTCCGGCAGGCGTGATACGCTCTAAGTTCTTGATGCCTTCCATCAGTCGTTCCAATCCCTTTTCGGCAGCCTGAAGCGCCTCGTTGCTAAAGTCTACCGTACTGCGGTAATGCGCCTGAAGGATGAAGAAACGAATGGTCATCGGCGAGTAAGGCTGGGTAAGCAGCTTGTTGGAGCCGGTGAAGAACTCTTCGAGCGTAATGAAGTTACCCAATGACTTACCCATTTTCTGTCCGTTGATGGTAATCATGTTATTGTGCATCCAATAGTGTACCATGTCATGCCCCATCGCAGCAACGCTCTGAGCGATTTCGCATTCATGGTGCGGGAATATCAAGTCCATGCCTCCACCGTGGATATCGAAGTTCTCGCCCAGATACTTACGTCCCATAGCCGTACACTCACAGTGCCATCCGGGGAAACCGTTGCTCCACGGCGACGGCCAGCGCATGATGTGTTCAGGCTGCGCCGATTTCCACAGTGCGAAGTCGGCAGGATTGTGTTTCTCTTCCTGTCCGTCCAGCTCGCGAGTGGTGTTAAGCACGTCATCCAGATTACGTCCCGACAACTTTCCGTAATGGTGGTCTTTGTTATATTTCGCTACATCGAAATAAACCGAACCATGGCTTTCATAAGCATATCCACTGTTCAAGATTTCTTTTACCAGCTGAATCTGTTCGATGATATGCCCCGAAGCATGGGGTTCGATGCTGGGCGGCAATACGTTCAACTCTTCCATCGCCTTGTGGTAACGAATCAAGTAATACTGTACCACCTCCATCGGTTCCAACTGTTCGAGGCGGGCTTTCTTGGCAATCTTGTCTTCACCATCATCGGCATCGTGTTCCAAGTGACCCACATCAGTAATGTTACGCACGTAACGCACCTTGTATCCCAAGTGGTTCAGGTAGCGGAAAAGAATATCAAACGTAATTGCAGGACGGGCATGTCCTAAATGAGCATCGCCGTACACCGTAGGTCCGCATACGTACATGCCTACATGGGGAGCATGAAGCGGAACAAACTCTTCCTTTTTACGGGTCAGCGTATTGTAAATAATCAGTTTATTCTCCATAAGTCAATGTATTATAATGGGCAAAGTTATAATTTTTTTCGCACGCAAAGCCAAAACATGCGGATGAAAACATTTTTTTGCCGTAAAACTTCACCGGAGGCTATCGGTTTGGCAGAATAAAAAAACGGATATGTAACGACAGAAAACCGTCACATATCCGTTGTTCTATCCGCTTAGGGCAGACAAGCTATTTCACTTCCCACGTATCGTTCGTATCCAGCAGTTCGGCAAATGTATGGTATTTCTTTTTCGCCGAGACCTCTTCTATCTGTGCTTCGACGGCCTCATCGTAGGTAGGAGCTTCTACATCTCGAATCACGCCGAGCGCTATCGGGAAATCAGGACCTTCCATCAACGCCAGTTTCAACTGGAGCGTATGGTCTTCGCAGTGTGCATCGTGTACCAAGATGTCTTTCTCCGTCACGCCGTTTTCGCCCAGCTTCACCACTTTCAGTCCGAAGCCTTCCTGCATCAAACCAAATTCGCGATTCGGCCCGAACAGCATCGGTTTGCCATGCTCCAAATAGATGGCGTTCTTCTCACGGTCTTCTTTCTTAGCCACCGCGCTGTGGGTTCCATCGTTAAAAATCACACAATTCTGCAACACCTCGACTACCGAAGTTCCCTTATGATGTGCCGCAGCTTTCAAAACCTCCACCGAAGGACCTCCGTCTACCGCCGCACAGCGGGCAAAGAAACGTCCGCGCGCACCGAAACAAAGCTCTGCCGGACGGAACGGGTCTTCTACCGTACCATAAGGCGATGATTTGCTTACGAAACCACGTGCCGACGTCGGCGAATACTGTCCTTTGGTCAGTCCGTAAATACGGTTGTTCAGCAACACGATATTAATATCTACGTTACGGCGAATGGCATGGATAAAATGGTTTCCGCCGATAGCCAGTCCGTCTCCATCACCCGAAATCTGCCAAATCGTAAGGTCGGGGTTCGCCACTTTTGCCCCGGTAGCAATGGCAGCCGCACGCCCATGAATGGTGTGCATTCCGTACGTATTCATGTAGTAAGGCAAACGCGACGAACAACCGATACCGGAGATAACCGCTATCTCATGAGGCGGCACGCCCAATTCTGCCAATGCCTTGTGAAAAGAATTCAAAAAAGCATGGTCGCCGCAGCCCGGACACCAGCGTGGCTGTCCGGCTTTATAATCAGCAGGGGTATATTTTGTTTCACTCATTTTACTTAGTCCTCCATGATTTTAGTAAAGGCTTCAACCAACTCTTGAACGACAAAAGGCTGACCTTTTACTTGGTTAAACTGATGTAAATGGATACCTTCTACCTTCATACGCAGATAGCCAGCAAGCTGTCCCATATTCTGTTCGGCAACCACTATCTTTTTATACTTCCGCAATACTTCTTCCGTGTTTTTAGGCAACGGATTGATAAAGCGGAAATGAGCCAGTGCAGCTTTCTTTCCTTGCGCATTCAGCGTATCCATTGCCGAATGTAAATGTCCGTAAGTTCCTCCAAACCCTACAATCAGCAAGTCGGCATCCGGATTACCTTCCACTTCCAACGGTGGAATTGAGTCGGCAATCTTCTCCACCTTCTCTGCACGCAGGCGCGTCATCAGGTTGTGGTTTTCGGGTTCGGTAGAAATAGCACCCGTCTCGTTACTCTTTTCCAAGCCGCCGATGCGGTGCATGAATCCCTCCATTCCGGGTTTCGCCCAGTAACGCACGCCGGTTTCCGGATTACGCAAAAAAGGCGTCCACGTATCTGCCATGTCGGGAGTAACGTAAGGCGGACGGATATCGGGATATTCACTCAAGTCGGGAAGCCGCCATGCTGCCGAGCCGTTTGCAATATAAGCATCGGTCAACAATACAACGGGAGTCATGTGTTCGAGAGCAATCTTACAAGCAGTATAGGCAGCATCAAAACAGTCGGTAGGAGAAGATGCCGCAATAACAGGCATCGGACTTTCTCCGTTACGTCCGTAAAGCACCTGCAACAAGTCGGTCTGCTCCGATTTCGTAGGCAAACCGGTAGAAGGTCCGCCACGCTGTACGTCTACAATCACTAACGGAAGTTCGGTAATGACCGCCAAGTTCATCGCCTCACTCTTCAAACAGATGCCCGGTCCGGAGGTAGTAGTTACCGCCAATGCTCCAGCAAAAGCCGCTCCGACAGCCGATGCACATCCGGCAATCTCGTCTTCACACTGTACGGTTTTCACGCCAAGCGATTTGTGTTTAGCCAGCTCATGCAGGATGTCCGTAGCCGGAGTAATGGGATATGAGCCCAAATACAGTTGCAGTCCGGCTTTTTCGGCAGCCGCCATCAATCCGTAAGCCGTAGCCTTATTTCCATTGATATCCATGTAACGTCCCGGAACCTTCTGTTCTTTGCTCGGAACCACATAACTCATCGAAACCGAAGCGTGAGTATTTTCTCCGAAGTGATAACCGTCGTACAACACCTTTACGTTGGCTTCGGCTATTTCGGGCTTTTTGGCAAATTTCTCTCTCAAAAGTTTCTCGCCTACCGTAATATCTCGATGGAACAGCCAGCACACCAGTCCGAGCGCAAACATATTTTTAGTACGCATAATCGACTTGTTGTCCAGTCCGCTTTCCTTCAGGCTCTCTTTACACATGGTTGTAATTGCAGCCTCAACCACTTCGTTCTTTATGCCCAATTCCGAAAACGGATTTTCAAGAACAAACTGAGCCTTCTCCAGATCACGTTTGGTAAACGAGTCTGTATCTATAATAATAACAGATTGGGGTTTACAGAATTTATACTGTGTTTTTAGCGCAGCAGGATTCATAGCCACCAACACGTCGCACTTATCGCCCGGAGTATAAACCTTTCCCGAACCAATATGCACTTGAAATCCAGAAACTCCGGACAATGAACCTTGCGGTGCGCGGATATCTGCCGGATAATCAGGGAACGTACTGATATCGTTTCCTTCAGTTGCCGAAATATTCGAAAACATATTACCCGCCAACTGCATACCGTCGCCAGAGTCGCCAGAAAAGCGAACAACCACGTCGTCCAGCTCCTTGACAATCATTTCTTCTGCCATATAGAAATCTTTTTAGTTTAAAGTTCACAAAATCAATAGGCACAAAATTGGCGAAGTTCCTTCAAAAAACAAAATAAATCGGTAGTTATTTTATTGAATGACAAACAAAATGAATAAGTTATGAGTTTTTTCCGAATAATAATAGAAAAGTTTACGCAAAAAGCATTACTTTTGCATCTACATTCGATAATTCTCATAAAAACAAAGCGGCTCTGTAGTTCAACGGATAGAACAAGAATTTCCTAAAGAGTAACCGATTTTTCAGCCCAATCTATCCTTTGAATGATAGGCAA
>ENA-ORSI01001084-ORSI01001084.1-human-gut-metagenome-genome-assembly--contig:-NODE-1084-length-25346-cov-12.483334_pt1 | contig 25346 bp, 23 predicted proteins | sample MGYA00242187_ERZ509154 | MGnify/ENA primary metagenome ERZ509154 (study PRJEB26280, sample SAMEA2338627) | human gut metagenome | biome: human gut; feature: human-associated habitat; material: faeces...
ACCAATCCACGTATAACAGAGTGGCCAATGCCGGAAATCTGCATCGTCTTAGCCCTTTTCAGATGCCGTTTGGTATTCTGCACAATTTGGCAGGTAAAAGTTCGTTGACTTTTTCGATTGAAAAATGTCATTTCATAACAGCCATTTCCTGGTTGCACAAATATCAACATTTCGTTTGGATTTTTTATTTACCGAAAAAGTGAAAAGCAGTAAAGTAATTGTTCAGAAACAGCGCCATTGCCAGCAGGTCGGCGCTGCCGCCGGGACTGAGCCACCGGTCGATAAGGGCGTCGTCCAGCGCCTGCGTCAAGGTGGTGCGCTGTTTCGGCGGCGCGGCCAGAATGGCGGCAGCCTGTGCTTTTACGAAGGCTGCGCCCTCGGCGCCGCCTCGATGATAGAGGTTGGTGTCCTCTGTGTGGGCCATCAGCCAGAGGAGGGCCGTCAGGGGATCGTGGGTTTGCAGCAGCGCGGCGGCCTTCCGGGCGGTGGGGAAGCCTGCCAGCGCTTCCGACCGTGCGCCGCCCACCTGATGGTGTGCGGCCACCGCCGCGCCGTGGGTATCCTGAGGCGGCGTCAGCTCCGCAGCCAGCGCGGCGGCATGGGCAAATACGTCGCCGCCCTCCGCCAGACATCGGCCCAGCGCCGCCAGCAGCACCGAAAAGGAGAACAGCGCCCCCTTGTGGGTGTTGACGCCGCCGGCGGTCCGGAACATGGCGGCTTCGGCTTCCAAGCCCGCCGCCTGTAAAGCGGCGGCATCCGCGCCGGACAGGCTCAGCGCCGTGATTTGACGGAAATACGGCGTCAGCGCGTCGATGCTGCGCAGGAACAGAGGAAGATCCATATCATTGTGCGCACCGTTATTGCGTTCGTCCACCAGCCCCGGCTTTGGGGTCAGGCGTACCTCCTCCGTCAGCGCTTTTGCCGCCAGACCGGCCAGATGTCCGGCGGCGAAGTCCGCCAGGATTTCATGGGTACGGCCCACGATGGCATCCAGTCCGTGGGCGCGGCTGCGGGAGCAGACCGTCACCGGTCCGCCGCAGATAAGGCAGGTGCGCGGCTCCGGGCGGGACAGCTTGCTGCCGTCCGTGTCCAGCACGTCCAGATCGTACAGCCGCCCTATGGGCGCGGCGGTCTCCAGCGTCAGACAGGCGGCTTTCAGCTCCGCCGCCGGACGGTCATAGACCAGCAGGGCCTCGCAGCCGGTGGCGGGGCGGATGACCTCCGCTGCCGCCGGCTGGCCCAATGCGTCATACAGGGCCTCCAGCCCCGCGTCGAAGGCCAGCTCGATCAGCGGGGAGGACTTCACCGGCCCGGCGATATTCATGGTGAAGGACACCAGCGGCAGGCGATAGGCCCGCAAAAGCCGACGCTGGGCATTCGCCCGCGTGTCACGGGCGCGGAGGATGTCCTCCAAAGTGACGTTGACAATAGGCATAAGTGGTCTCCGGTACAAGTGGTTGGATGTCGGCAAGCCGCCCCTCCGCCAAAAGGCGGCGGACGGCGGTGGCGGAGATGTTCTCCAGACGGGGGATCTCCGTAACGGAGATGCCGTAGGTGGGGAGCATTTCCTTCATTCTCCGGTTATAGGCGGCGGTGGTGGGGGAGAAGGGTTCCTCGCCTACGAAGCGCTGCGTGATATGGAGGGCCGGGGCAATGTGCTGGCCGAACAGCGTCAGATCCAGATCACACCGTGCGTCCTCTGACTGCTCGTCTCGCAGAAAATAGGCAGGGAAGGTGGTTCGGCTCACCAAAAAATCGCCGCCGGAGCACACGGTCACGTTGTTGAGGTGGGCTGTTCCCTCCCGCACCAGCGCCAGCCGGTGGTCGGCAGGGAAGGGGCCACCCCCCTCCGCCACCACGAACACCAGCACATGGTCACACTGCGCCGCTGCCGTGGTAATCAGGTGCAGATGCCCTCTCGTGAAGGGGTTGGCGTGGCACACCACGCAGCCGGTAACGCCCTCCTGCCAGCGGGGCAGGGGTGCCAGAAACCGCCCCAGCGCGTCACGCTGGCGGCACAGCATCACCATGTCCGCCGTCTCGGCCACCGGATAGAACCCCAGCGAGCGGAACAGCCGTGCGTTTTGGGGCTTGGTGAACAGAAACGGGTAGGGAACGTTCCGCTTTACCGACTCCTGCACCAGCGCCGAGACGATGCGGGCGCATACGTCCTGCCCCTCAGCGGCGGGAGAGACAGCCACCTGACGGATGACCTTGCCGCCCAGGGAGCCACAGCCCAGCAGGGTATCGTTCTCCGTCAGCAGGGCGGTGATATCGGCGTGGCCCTCGTCACGCAGACCGCCTTCGGCCAGCAGAGCGGCATAGGCCGTCCCCCACCGGGGAGGGACGGCCTTGCAAAGCAGTAATTCACGCATCTTCGTCGATCTCGCGCACCACGTCGATGATGGTGTTGTCGCGGTACATGACCACACCTACGATACGATCCTTATAGCGGATGGGTTCAGGTACGCCCACCAGCGCTTCAGCTCGCCGCTGCAGTTGCTCAATGGTGAACACATGCAGGCCGGCGGCCTCGATCTTCTCTTTCAGATCGGGGCGGCGAGGATTTACGGCGATGCCCTGCTCCGTCACCACCACGTCCACCACCTCGCCGGGGGTGACCACGGTGTTGACGTGCCTGACGATGGTGGGGATACGGCCGCGGGTCAGCGGAGCCACCACCACCGACAGGCTGGCACCCTCGGCGGTGTCGGGATGGCCGCCGATAGCGCCGCGGATCACACCATCGGAGCCGGTCAGTACGTTGACGTTGAAATCCGTGTCGATCTCCAGCGCAGAGAGGATCACGAAGTCCAGCTGATCCACCGCTGCGCTGATCATATGGCTGGCGTAATACGTCGCGCCGATCTGGTGGTGGAAGTGGTTGTTTTTCAGGGACAGCGCCGCGTCCAGATCAAAGCTCTGGACATCCAGCACGCGGTCAATGAGCCCTTCCTCATGCATGGCGGTGATCTGGCCGGTGATGCCGCCCAGCGCGAAGCGGCAGCGGATGTGCTGATCCAGCATCTTCTGCCGCAGGAAGCGGGCGGTGGCCAGAGACGCACCACCGCTGCCCATCTGCATGGAGAAGCCGTCGTACAGGTAGCCCGTGGCTTCAATGACATTGGCGGCGGTCTTGGCAATCAGCAACTCCTTAGGATCCTTGGTGTAGCGGGTAGCCCCGGACATGATGCCCTTGGGATCGCCGATGTCGTCGGTCAGCACCACATAGTCCACGTCATATTCGGGAATGGCCCACGGCGCGTTGGGATAGGCCACCAGATGGTTGGTGATGATGATCACGTTATCGGCATACTTGGCGTCGGTGCGGGCATAGCCCAGCGAGCCGCAGGCAATGCCGTCGTCATCGTCCCGGCTGTAGCCGTTGGCGTTGCCGTAAGGGTCACAGGAGGGCGCGCCCAGAAACGCTACATCGATGTGCAGATCACCGCTGCGGATGGCGCTGGCCCGGCCGCCGTGGGAGCGGAACACCACCGGGCAGTCCATAAGGCCACGGGAGATTTCCTCCGCCAACTCACCGCGCAGGCCGGAGGTCTCAATATGGGTAATGACCCCATTTTTGATGTGCCGGACAAGAGGCGCATGGACGGAAGCCAGCGAGGATGCCGCCAGCGTCAGGTTCTTGTATCCCATCTCCGCCAGCTTGTCCACCACCATATTGATGATGTGGTCGCCGTTGCGGAAGTGATGGTGGAAGCTGATGGTCATACCGTCTTTCAATCCTGTGCGGCGGATGGCCTCCTCCAGCGAAGGAACGACTTTGTTCTGCTGATGATACCGCTCACGGAAGGTGGCGGTCTTTTTTTGTCCCGCCCCGGCAAACGCGCCGTGGTTGCTGATCTCATTGATATGGGGAATCTTGTTCAGTTCTACCATGTTACAGTTCCTCCACTTCATCGGCCTTGCTGCCGGCTTCGTACAGCTCCAGCAGCCGCTTGGCACGGGTGACCACAGGCTTGTCGATCATTTTGCCGTTGAGGCTGGCCACGCCGCTGCCCCGTGCGTTGGCCTCGGCGATGGCCTCCATAATGGCCCGCGCCTTGTTCAGATCCTTCTCACTGGGCATGAACACCTTGTGCAGCGGCTCAATCTGACGGGGATTGATCACGGACTTACCGTCAAAGCCCAGCTTTTTGATGAGGGTGGCCTCGGCGATGAAGCCCTCCTCGTCGTTTACGTTGGAGAACACCGTGTCCAGCGCGGCGATACCGGCGGCTCGTGCGGCGTTCAGGATCATGCAGCGGGCAAAAAGAAGCTCAACACCGTCGCTGCGGGTGGTTTTCAGGTCGGTGACGTAGTCCTCCGCACCCAGCGCAATACCGATGAGACGGTCGCTGGCCTTGGCGATCTCTACGGCGTTCAGCACGCCGTTGGCGCTCTCAATGGCGGCCATCATGCCGGTCGTTCCAACGGGGATACCGGCTTCCCGCTCAATGCGTTCGATCATCTGCTCACAGTCGATGACATCCTGCGCATTGTCGGTCTTGGGAAGGCGCACCACCTGTACACCGGCTCGGACGACAGCCTCCAAGTCCTCGACACCGAGGCCGCTTGAAAGGTCATTGATGCGTACCACCGTCTCCTTTGTGCCGAAATGCAGCGTTTTCAGCGCGTTATACACCAGAAATCGAGCCGCGTCCTTCTCGGTATAGGCCACGCTGTCCTCCAGATCGAACATGATAGAGTCCGCGCCGTAGATGTGGGCATCCCGGATCATGCCGGGGTTGTTGCCGGGCACGAACATCATGCTGCGGCGCAAGCGATCCTTTTTATACATCCTGCCGCACCTCCCATGTGTAGTCATGGCATTGCGCTGCGCGGGTCAGGGCAGCTGCCACCCGAGCCCGGATGGTGCAGTCCAGCGCGCCCTTGTCTACGGCAGTGATTACGGCATTCTTCACGCCGTATTCAGCCGTCGTCTCCTTGATAACGGAGATGATCTGCTTGCCGAACTGCTGATAAACACTGCTGGTCAGATCCACCTGCACGCCGCCCGCATCGGACGGCTCCACGGTGATCATAATGTCGTTAGATTCCATAGTCCCGGCATTGCCGGTGGTGATCAGTTTCATACTTTTTCTCACCTTTTCATTAAAATTTCACTGGAAATCATTTTATTTCATTGAATGGAATGTGGGCATCCTTACTTTGTCGACGATTGACTCCCGTATTTTACGGGAGTCAAAGCTGTTTTGAGCACCAGCGACAGAGCAAATAAATATATCCGTTTGCAGGGGTTGCCAATACGATGCTTTTGAGATACCCAATATGCGGAGCATGATCGTATTTATGTATGGAAGAGGTATCAGCTATTCCAACGAAATCAGATACTCTTTATGAATCTGAATCCTTCCATTTATTTGTCTCAAAAAACCATCCTGCTTCAGTTCTGCAATAAACCGGCTGACAGTCACTCTGTTGACACCTATGATTGCTGCAATATCTTGATGCGTCCAATCCACAGAGAGATTGCACCATTTTCCGTCCTCCACAGCGCCGGGATTGGCGCAGGACTGCAATAGGCGCTTTAAGCGATCCAGTGTGGAATCAAAGGTAACGCTTTCAACCTCATGGCGTAAAATGGTGCTCTTTTCCACCGTGCTGCACAGCACGGCCTGTGCAAAAGTGATGTTCTGCAGCAAGGCCATAAAGTTATTGTAATCTATCAAATATAGTAAGGTGTCGCACTCCGCAATGGCATATCTGGTGGCAAGCTCCACATTATCGCCTGTATTCAAGAAAATCCCTTCACTAAAAAACCAACCGCGTCCAAGACGATACAGGACTTTTTCACGGCCGTTACTGCCAAACATATAATGAGAGGTTACGCCCTCTGCAACATAGGCGACATAATGGATTGGATCTCCGGGGGAAAGATATACATCCCCGGCGTGTAAGTGTCTGAGAATGGAGCGTGCCCGAATCTGTTTGCGCAGCAACTCATTATTGCAGCACGCAGGGCCTGCCCAAAGGTGTTCTCCAGATGCCATGGCTATTGCCTCCTTGCTTACCGCCAAATATTTGCTCCTTGTGTAAAAAAGAACAAGGACATCATAACATAAACGGTTGGTTTTGGCAATTCAAACAGCTTTTTGCTGGGCGTTAAAGTTTATAGGCCAGATAGGTACCTTCACAAGGAGGACCGGCGCAGATATGCGCTGTATTATTGGCAAAATCGACAATCAGGGAGGCTACCGTCATGAAGTCTTTTAACTCATAACCGGGAAGATTCGTATTGTGTGCACAAATTGATTCCGGATAGTATTCGTGATCCTTCATACACTCCATGATATACGGAACATCAATGCTGCCTTGCCGCTGCCGCAGAAGCGCTTCCAGACGCGTGTCGCGATTTTTGGGACCGACTCTGGCATCCAACTGCTGATGTACAACGAAGTGGTTGGCGTGGGTCAAAATACCATCCTTCGGGGCCAGCATATTTGCACCGCTCGGAAATGCCTCGATATCCACCGCGACACCCTGCGCAGAGGCTAGCATCATGTTGTTCGAAACACTTCGCTTTGCGTGAATCAGCATATCTCTGGCTTCTTCAAAAGAGTGGCAGGAGAGGACTTTGCGTCTGAGGAAAGTAACTGGGATACCGGTGCCCCAATCGTCATATACTGACGTGATCATATTATTGCAAAGGCCTACCCCCCAGGAGTTAAACCCTTCACGGAGCATCTGCCCGGCCTCGGTCAAGCCTAAAATCCGGGTACCGTCAGCCTGCTCGATGTGTAAAATAACGATATTAGGAATCACTGCCTGCTTGTAATCCCAGTTTTTGACGAGATAGGTCGTATGGCTTGCGGTTGCTTCCGGCAAAATGGCCGCCGTGGTACACTCCGGAGTCTTGGGAAATTTCGTGATTTCATAGCGGCAATTAAGAACCATCAAATCTTCTATCGAGACTCCCGCTCCATCGGCGATTCCATATGCCTCTTCCAGCACTTCCGGCATCATCTGCTTGATATCCGGCAAATAGGCCATAGCGTATTGCTGAATTTTATCCCAACTCTTATCTGAAGTTTTCGCAAAATAGCGCCGATATACCTCGACCCCTGCGCGAATTTTTTCTTTTGCCTGCTGACCATATTGAACACCGCAGGCATAAGGCGTGTCCGCCTTAATATGTATAGTCTGAAATGCCTCCAAGAGATGGCCTCCTTATTGCTAAATTAATGTATTTTGCCCCCTCGATCGGGGGCAAAATACAAAAGCTTTAAAAATACGATTACTTGCCGTTTGCGACGTTTTCATACCGATAAGCGGTGATCGGATTCAGCTGGAAACCGGAGACACCACTTCTCACACCCACTAGATTCTGATAAGCCCACAGCGGGATGTAAGGCCGGTCAACTGCCATAATGCTGCTGATTTCCTTATACACGGCAGCGCGTTCTGCGTCGTCCGTCAGGCTCCGTGCAGCCAGCAGCTTAGCCATGGCATCGGAGTTGTTGTAGTGAGAAAGGTTACTGGTGGATTCAGGAGAAATATTGCTGTACAGCACATAGTCTGCATCACCCATCAGGTTATAATACATAGAGCTGCATGCGTCAAAATCTCCGCCCTTCACAATGGTATCATCCATCACGGTGCCGTCCATCGGCTCAACGCTGACAGTGATGCCAACCTCGCTGAGCATATCCTGCAGAATCACACACGCCTCCTGACGGGTCTGATCGGAAGACTGAACCCAGATGCTCATTTCGAATCCGTCCGGATAGCCGGCGGCGGACAGCAATTCCTTTGACTTTTCAATGTCATAAATGTTGGCGGTGGCAGAAGCATCATAACCAAAGACTCCGGGACCGATCAGGCTGGCTACGGGCGTTGCATAACCATACATCACAGAAGCGCACAAAGCTTCCTTGTCAATGGCATATTCAATTGCCTGACGTACACGGGAATCGTTCAGTGCTTTTGTGCCGCTATTGCAATTGATGGTCACATAAAACACTTTAAAAGAGGGGGCGGACAAAACCGTGGTCGCTTCATTTGCATTCAGTCTGTCCACATCGGAAGGCGGCACATCATATGCAATGTCGATTTCGCCGGTTTCCAGCAGAGTCGAACGCTGAGACGCTTCGGGAACCACGCGCATCTCCAGATACTTGGTAGCAACCGTGCCGCCCCAGTAATTCTCGTTTGCCTCCAGCTTTACATATTCGCCTTCTTTACGCTCAACGAACTTATATGGGCCGGTTCCCACAGGGTTTGTTGTCAGAGCCTCGTCATTCTGCTCCAGAAGGTGCTTGGGCATGATGCCGGCAAGAGGACTGCACAGTGCATTCAACACCGGGGTATAAGCGCCCTTTGTGTTAATGACAACCGTGTATTCATCCACGACATCCACGCTCTCCAGCCAGGAGAAATTGTTCTTTACAATGGTGCTGTTCATTGCACGGTCAAAGGTATATTTGACGTCCTCTGCCGTCAATTCCTGGCCGTCATGAAACAGTACGCCCTTGCGCAGGTGCATCTGCAGAGAGTCTTCATCCAAAAACTCCCAGCTTTCAGCCAAGTGAGGAATTACGTTGATATCGGCATCCCAAGTGACCAGCGTGTCAAAAATGTTGCAAGTCACATCATACGTTGCAGGGTTTTTTCCTACGTGGAAATCGAGCGAGGTGATATCGCTAGCTTGCGCAAAAACGATCGTATCCTTAGCTCCGGTGGTTGCGCTTCCGTCATCGGACGTGCTGGGGTTTTTGCTGCCGCATGCGCTCAAGCAGCCAAGCAGCATACATACAGTCAGCAGTGCAGAAAAAATCTTTTTCATGTGAGTCCTCCTCATTTTTATTTCATAGAACCGCCGGCCAAATGGCAGGCGACAATATGACCTGGTTCGACTTCCGTCATCTGGGGTGAACACTGGCTGCATTCCGGCCGCGCATAAATGCATCGTTTTGCAAAACGGCATCCCGGCTTTACATTGATGGGAGAGGTCAATTCGCCTTTCAACGCAACGCGCTCCATCTTAACATCCGGATCCGGGATTGGAATGGCAGAAAGCAGTGCCTGTGTATATGGGTGAACTGGGTTTTTGAACAGCTGCTTTGGCGTTGCTTTTTCCACCAGCTGTCCTAAGTACATTACGAGGATTTGATTCGACAAATGCTTTACCACGGAAAGATTATGCGTAATAAATAGATACGTCAGCCCCATCTGCGCTTGCAGATCCTGCATTAGATTCAGCACCTGGGCCTGAATGGAAACGTCAAGCGCTGAAACAGGTTCGTCGCAAACAATGAACTTCGGGTTCAGGGACAAGGCTCTGGCAATTCCTATGCGCTGGCGGCGTCCGCCATCTAACTCGTGGGGGTAAGAGTTGACCAGCCGGGACGCTAAGCCGACAACGTCCATCATTTCAGCAACACGCTTCTGGATTTTTTCCTTTTCACTGGCCTTGTAGATCCCCTGAATGATCAAGGGCGCTGCAATTGCCTGAGAAACAGTCATGCGGGGATTGAGGGAAGCATAGGGGTCTTGAAAAATGATTTGCATTTTGGAGCGCAGATCTTTCATTTCCGCCTTACTACATTCGAGGATGTTCTGATTTTCAAAAATAACTTCGCCTGCGGTCGGCTCGTGGAGCCGGAGAATGCACCGTCCCAGCGTTGACTTTCCGCAGCCGCTCTCGCCGACTACTCCTAAGGTTTCCATGCGGTTAATGCCAAAAGTCACATCATCGACCGCACTCAGCGTCCCGCCTGGCGTCTGAAAGTATTTTTTCAGATGGTTGACCCTTAACAATTCCTGGTTTTCCATTTATTCTCCCTCCTCCCGTGTTTCATTATATCGGTGGCATCGCACCTGATGGCTGCCCTCTTCGCCGCCCATGCTTACCAAGCGAGGATGCTCTGTCCTGCACCGCTCTGTCGCGAAGCGGCATCTGTCGCAAAAAGCACACCCTGCCGGAAGATTCGTGGGATCCGGCATCAGGCCCTCAATCGGCACCAAACGCTCCACATCTTCGTTTATATTGGGGATGGAAGAAAAGAGTCCCTCTGTATAAGGATGAAGCTTGTGGCGGAAAATATCGTGTACTGTGCCGGTTTCTACGATTTCACCGGCATAAATCACGGAGACATAATCGCAGTTCTGCGCGATAACACCCAGATCGTGGGTGATCAGCAGCATTGACGTGCGAAAGCGTTCCCGTAAGTCGCGGATCATTTCCAGTATCTGCGCCTGAATCGTTACATCCAATGCAGTCGTCGGCTCATCGGCAATCAGTATTTTCGGATTGCATGCTAACGCGATCGCAATTACCACACGCTGCTTCATACCGCCGGAAAACTGATGCGGATATTCGCTGCCGCGTGCGCTGGGGATTCCGACCAATTCAAGGATTTCTGCCGCTTTCTTTGCAGCATCTACCCTGCTGAGCTTGTCATGATTACGGATGGCCTCTGCAATCTGATCGCCTACGGTCATCACCGGGTTCAGACTTGTCATGGGATCTTGAAAAATCATAGAGATATGCTCTCCGCGGATTCGGCGAAGCTGCTTTTTGTCCATCTCCAGCAGATTTTTCCCCTCGTACAAAATTTTACCGCTTTTGATTTTTCCATAGGGCTTTGCCGTCAGGCCCATAATTCCCTTTGCCAAGGTGGTCTTGCCGGCACCGGTCTCGCCTACCAATCCAAGCGTGCGTCCCTCTTTCAAAACCAGGTCTATACCATTAAGCGCCTTGACCGTTCCTTCACGCAGCTCGAAATGAATACGCAGGTCCTGCACTTCCAAAATCGTTTGATCCATATCTATCCCTCCTATTAGCGCTTCTGCTTAGGATCCAATGCATCGCGCAGACCATCTCCCAACAGGTTCAGAGAAAGAATGCAGATCACAATAGCAAGACCCGGAAACAGTGAGATATGCCAGGCATCACGCATATACATGCGCGCCGACGACAGGATAGAGCCCCATTCCGGCGCAGGCGGCTGGATTCCCAGACCCAAGAAAGACATGCCGGCCACATTCAGAATTGTGGTAGCCACACCGAGAGTGCCCTGAACGATTACGGGGGAAAGAGCATTGGGAATAATATACTTTACAATGACCAAAGCATCTGAAGCACCCACGGCCTTGGCGGCTTCTACATATTCGCTGTCCTTTACCGTCATAACGGAAGAACGGATGATTCGAGCAAACTGGGGAACCTGCGAGCAAGTCAGCGCAATCAGAAGGTTGACCAGGCTGGAGCCCAGTGCTGCATAGATGGCCATAGCTAAAACCAGACTTGGCACAGTCATCACCATATCCATAAAGCGCATGATGACATTATCAATTTTCCCGCCGTAAAATCCCGCAATAGAACCAAACACACCGCCTGTAAGGATGGCAGCCAGAATCGTACAAATACCGGCAAAAAGTGAATAGCGCGTTCCCCATAAAAGCCGGAACAGCAGATCTCTTCCAAATTCATCGCACCCCAAGGGATGCGCGGCAGAGGGCTTGGCCAGCTTCATGGGAAGATTATTCTTCGTAACCAAAACCTTATACAGCTCTCCGCCATCTGTCAGATCGATCAGAATAGTGGTAATTGATACCAAAATCAGCAGGGCAATCACCACTAAACCGCAAATTGCCAGGCGATTGCTGCGAAACTGTATCCAAGCCTGCTGTGATAAGGAGCGCTGTACAAACTTACCCTGCTTGTCGCGTTTAGACATTTTTTTTCGCCCTCCTTATCATAGATTTGTATTGAGACTTGATGCGAGGATCCACAAATGCATAGATAATATCTACTAAAAGATTGATTACAGTAACAATGATGGCCAGCATCACCACCGCGCCCAGTACGCAAGGGGTATCCTTGTTGGAAATAGATTCAACAATGTAGCGGCCAATACCGGGCCAGGCAAAGATGGTTTCCGTTGTCACCGCTCCGCCCAGCAGATTGCCGAATTGCAAGCCCAAAACGGTGATAATCGGGATCAGAGCGTTGCGCAGCATATGGCGGAACACAACGGTCCGCTCTGATACGCCCTTTGCCCGCGCCGTGTCAATATAGTCCTGATTCATCACGTCCAGCATAGCCGAACGAGTCATTCGTGTGACGAGTGCGGTAGAGTTCATGCCCAGCGTCAGCATCGGAAGGATGATACCCAGCGCCAGTGAGCCGGATGCCGTATAGGCCGCCGGCAGCCACCCGAGATTCACCGCAAAAATGATTACACCCATCAAGCCCAGCCAAAAATGCGGAGCGGAGGCGCCAATCAGCGTAAGGACCATGGTACAGTTATCAAACACCGTATACTGATGCCTGGCAGATATAATGCCTGCCGGTATACCTACGATAACGGCAAACAGCAGCGCTGCAAAGGACAGTAAAAATGTATATGGTATGCGCTGCATGATCTGCTGCATGACATCCAGACCCGTTTTGTAGGAAGTGCCAAGATCGCCCTGAACCAAGTTCAGCACAAAGCGACCGTACCTTACCAGAAACGGGTCATTCAAGCCCATTTCTTCCCGGAGCTCTTCGATTTGCTCAGCTGTTGCGTCTACACCGAGTTTTGCTACAGCCGGATCACCTGGCGTCATGTCCATCACGGAGAACACGATGAAAGTAGCGCCGATCAGAACCGGAATCAGCAGCAAGATTCGCTTTAAGATATACTTCAGCATCTATTGTCTTCCCCCTTAGCTTTATTGTTTATAATTCCACCGAAGTAAAGTTAAATCGATTTCATCACAAATGCGATCCATCATATCCACCAGACGATTGCGCTGCCGCAAGAAGTCTGTGTAAATAAATAAATAGCTCTTGTCATCTGCGTTATCCCTGGTGACCCCCATTGCCGCTCGGAGCTTTGGAAAGGTAGCCGGCAATGACAATCTGTCATAGTTATAGGGATCTGAGTAATTAAAATTCATATTTACCAGATCTCCGGCTATTTTTTTGATTTCACGATCCGTATTGGTTCTGCCTTTGAGCGCACGGCAGAACTGCTGAGCTTTCTCTTGCAATATGTCCAAATGCGGAAACACCGGAGATAAATCAAATTCTCCTTCCAGCCCACATTGAATCTCTTGCAGCATGCGTCTGGTTTCTCTCATATAAGACAGAATATCTACCGGTAATTGGGTGCTGTTTGCCACCTCGCAGATCATTTCCGCGTTAATGTTGGCGTCCCGCAATGCGTTGGCAAAATCAACCTTGTCCAGTGTATCTTCGCGGCTGTGCCACCAATACCCGCCGCCCACCGGCCAAATGTTCACTTTATCTGGTGAAGCTTCATACTTCAGCATAATAGTGATCGGCACATTTTTGCCCATAAAATTAGGCTCGCCCAAATGAGGCCGTGGTATATAGGGTGCAGGCTCCAGCCCGGTATATCGCCGGATCCGTTCGGAAGTAAAAGCCTCCCCCTCCATTTGGGTTGTTCTGGCGCGGATGCACCGTGCGTTTTTGCTGCCCGCCACATCAATGTTGATCTGCGCTACACAATGATCGCGGATTTTTTCATAAAATGTATCCGCATACCAGGTGGAACCTGCGTATTGACCAAACTCATGGCCCGACCACCAGCAAAAAACCAGGCCGCGCTTCAGCGCGCTTCGATTTTCGTGGAATACTCTTGCTAACTCCAGCAGAATACAGTCTCCAGCCCCATTGTCCGTCATTCCTTCGCAATGCGAATCATAGTGACCGTCTACTAATACAAAGTTTTCCTCGCAGCCGGGAATGTACGCCACCGGAATGGATGCCTTCTTCACCCGGGTATCCGCTTGTGCAGACAAACGGACGCGAACACTCCCGCTTTTCATCAGCGCCTTCATCTTTTCGCCTGCCGCTTTTGTACAGTCAATACAAGGAATCTCCGGCAAAAGGTAAGCGTTTTCGGGCGTTGGCGTTCCATTGTGGTTAGATGCACCAAAATAGTGCGGAACCTCTTCTGGAGATGGGTACATACTAATCACAGCCAATGCCCCCGCCTCTTTAGCCTCTCTGGCAATATCGCTGCAAAAGCATTGTGTTAAGACAACCTTGCCTGCAAACGAACGAAACCGTTCTGCATTATCATTTACCGACAGCCGTGCGCATTCGCCCCACCTGTCGTATATCAACTCTCCTTCTAAATCTGTTACATTTTTTGTGTAGCCGCAGGGAACTACCTCAAATTCTTGCTGCTCCGGAAAGATTATTTCCAGTTTGGCCGAAACAGCCGAGCTAAGATATCCGGAATACCATAATTGCTCATGAGGGATTCCGTATTCAGACAATTTGCTGCAAATATATGCAGATGCAGATTCGGCATCCGGTGATGCGGTCACACGCTTGAGCTTACTGAAGAAAAACGCCGTTTCTTTTATGTTTTCTACAGTTATTCCTGCAAGAATACGATCTGTTAACGCTTTTGCTTCTGTTTGTTGCGCCATTTTGCTCTCCTCTTTTTCTTCACAGTCTGAGTAAAATTTCCAGTTTTTCATATTCTACTTCATGGAGAATATGTTGACAATTACAAAAATTACATTGTCCACAATTTACTTTGTAGCTATTGTTACAATACTGCTTTTATGGCTGAACAAGAAAAAGATATCCGCTAAAACTAAGTGCGTATAAATTAAAACCTCCAGCATGGCCTGATTTCATTATGCCATCCAGAAGTTCTCTCTTTAGTGTGTTTGGGTAGTTCTCATCAGTATGGCCTCCTTAAAATTCCTTTCGAGGTATAGTCTCTGTTTTTCAATTTGTACTGACTGTTTTTCGTCAGGAAACACTGCCGGACAAGCGGTACGCTGTGGCATACGCCGCGCTCTTCTGCGTGGCGGTGGCCATGGTACTGCGGGGCATCCCTTATTGGCTGGGACTGATCGTCATTGCGCGGCGTTGCTGGTACTGGATCGCCGGGCACTGCTGGGCGTGGACTGGGGACTGCTGGTGATATTCGCGGCGTTCTTTACCTTTTCGGGCAACATGGCGCGGATCGAGCCGGTGCGGGAACTGTTCCGAAAGTTGCTGGCCCACGGGGTCATGCCAGTGGCGGCGCTGACCAGCCAGGTCATCAGCAACGTACCGGCAGCCATCCTGCTGAGCCAGTTTACCGACGACTATCCGGGACTGCTGGTAGGCGTGAACATTGGCGGCGTGGGGACGCTGGTGGCGTCGCTGGCCAGCCTGATTACCTTCCGGGAGTACACAAAGCACGTCAAAGGCCAGACGGGGCGCTTCATGGCGCTGTTCTCCGTCATCAGCTTTGGCTTTTTGCCGGCGTAGTGCGCGATACGCTGCGCTCAAGCTCCCGGCAGCATACGCGCATTTTCATGATCCGATTCTCCCCTATCCTCCAAATATATACTATATTGATGAAGGCCTCCGGGTAATTCCCGGGGGCCTATTTCTATATTTTGGAGGAATTTCGCCATGACCACACCCATTCGCACCTGCTCACGCTGCGGCTGTACCGCCGACAACCTGATCGAGTTCCATGACAGTCTGCTGTGCCCGGACTGTCTGGATAGCATGACAGATATCTGCGTCGGCTGCGGCACCCGCTTCTGGAATCGTGAATGCCTGACCAACGACCACGGAGACCCGATTTGCCCCGACTGCTGCGACCGCAATTACACTCGGTGTACCCGCTGCGGCAGCCTCATCTCCCTTGATAACTGCTGGTACCCCTACGATAACGACGATCCTTATTGCAGCGACTGCTGCTCCGACATCGAGAACAGTCCCATCCACGACTACTATTTCAAGCCCCGCCCCATCTTCTACGGCACGGGGCCCCGCTTCTTCGGCGTGGAGCTGGAGATCGACGGCGCGGGCGAGGACAGTGAGAATGCCTCGATGTTGCTGAACATCGCCAACCGGAAGCACTCCTTTGCCTAAGCAGCATTTCTGTCCGATCATACGATATATATTGGCATTCCAATTTGTGATCACAGCGCCGGAATAGCAGAAGCCATCAAAGCTTTGAAATCGGGTATACTGCTGCTTAAACGAATCCCGAAATAAGATATCCGTAAATAATCCATAGTAAGCTTTGTCGATAAGAAGAACTCCGCTTTTCGACAGCAATGTTCAAAAAAGGAGTTCATTCAATTGCGGTACTTCGGTTGGTGCCTCAGTCATCCAACTCTGATTCATGCTTGAGAACGGCACCGCTGCTTGCGTCAATCTTGTAATCATACTCCATATTGCCGGATTTGAACTCGACCTCGTAAATGAGTCTGCCGTCCTCGTCATCCAGCTCAATGTCCATATCATACGCCTTGCTTTCGCTGACACCCGCATGGTTCAGGGCGATGGACTTCGCCTTGGCATGGCCGATGTCGCCGGTGGGCGCAATAGGCTTTGCCGTCTCATCCCCTACAGGGGCCGTGGCCGGCAAGTCCTTCTGCCCGCTGAGCACCTTCCCCGTGTAGGCGTCCACCAGATACTCAAACTCACCCCATGCCGTGTGCAGCTCCACCTCGTAGTGCGCGGGGAATTCGTCCAGCTCGGAATCGACCTCCGCCGTGACGGAGTCCAACGCCGTTGTCCCGGCATACTGCTCCGCGGCGTAAGCGGCGGCATCCTTGCCGATGGGCATGGCGGGCGCGCCCGCCTCGGCGAGGTCCTTGAGCTCTTCGACCGAGAGCTTTGCCAGCGCGTCAAATTTCAAAGCGGGGTTCAGCGCAAGCACACGGTTCACCAGCGCCGCCTTACCGGTGGAAATGCTGTTTTCCCGCGCCTGCTGCTCCAGCCCTGCGTCCTGTGTAAGCGTCTGCGTCAGGACGGACGCCTTTGCTTCGCTGGTCTGCAAAACGCCGTCCACGGTGCTCGTCAGCTCCCGCTGGAGCTTTTCCGCCCGCGCCGTGTCGTTGTCCTCCACCGAGATCATGATGGCGGAGGAAATGCTGTTCAGATAGCCGTTCCGCACCAGGCTGCCTACAATGGCGTTTACCGCCACGTCCAGCTTCGCACCCTTCAGGTCTGCACCGTCGCCCATATCCGCAAGGATGGCCTTCGCATCCTCGTTGAGCGGTGTGCAGACCAGCACCTTTTCGCTTTTGCTGACCTTCAGCTCGATGCTGGGGTTTACGTCCAGCGACACCACGGACGCCACCGCGTGTGCCTGCTGATAGAATATCCCTCCGCCGCCCAGCAGCACCAGCGCAAGGCAGGCCGCCGCCAGCGTCGTCCACCGTTTCTTTGTCGTTTTCTTCGTCGTCATGGGGATCACCGTTCCTTTCCGCTCATCACAGCGGGAGAGAACGCCGTTCACGTCGTTTGGCGCGGTCTTTTCCACCGCCGAAGCCAGACGCTGCTCCATTTTTTCATTGGTCATCGGGCGTCATCTCCTTCCAGACAGCTTCGCATCTTCTTCAATGCTCTGTGATATTTCGACAGGACGGTAGGAAGCGGCAGCTCCAGCAGCGCCGCGATCTCCCGGTGCTTCATACCCGTGACCGCGTGGAGCAGCACGATGCGCCGCTCCTCGTCGCCAAGGCTTGCCAGCGCGTGCTGCAAGAGGACGCGCTCGTCCGCATCCAGCCCGCACTCCTGCGCGGGAATGGCGTCCCATTCCTCGTCCGAGAGCGCGGTGCGGCGTTCCTCGCGCCGCAGACGCATCAGGCACAGGCTGCGGCACACCGCCAGCAGCCAGCCCATGGGGGAACCGGTGGGGCGGTACTGCGCCGCGCAGTCCCACACCTGCACATAGACATCCTGCGTGAGATCCTGCGCATCGTGGGCGTTCCTGAGGTAGGACAGCGCAAGGCCGTACACCGCCGGGCGCGTGCGCCGGTACAGCTCCGCCAAGGCGTCGCGGTCATTCCCGGCAATGCACCGCAGCAGCCGCTGCAGCTCACGCCGCTCCTCCGCCGGCGCATATTCGGTTGTCATCAGCATACTGAGCATGGGCTTCTATCTCCTGTCATCCGTGTAATGCACGGGATGGGTGTTTTATTGCATGAGAGACAAAATTTTTGGCTGAGCCTGCGACTCAAATCGCTGCGGTTACCATCGGTGACGACTGCACACCGTTTATCTCCCTGTCATATTCTTTTTCAGTATAGCAAATGGTTCCTTGTCCGTCGAGAGGAAATATAAAAGAACCCCATTTAGCAATATGCTATTTGAAAAATGGAGTTCTTATGCACTCGACTTATTTTTGTAATCTCTCAATTCTCTCAATCTTGCTTTTCAGTCGAACCAATATTTCTTCCTTGGAGAGTATTCTGACCGACGCTACAAGAACTCGAATGATACGTTCCAGTAGTCAAATAGTAGTCAAACCGCATTTTTCCTGCATTGGCTGATAAAACAAGAACCCTGTAACCGTTGTGGTTACAGGGTTTGTGTGGAGCTGCTGGGCGGATTCGAACCGCCGACCTCATCCTTACCAAGGATGCGCTCTACCTACTGAGCTACAGCAGCATATATGGCGACCAAGAAGGGGCTCGAACCCTCGACCTCCAGCGTGACAGGCTGGCGTTCTAACCAACTGAACTACTTGGCCGTGCTGCGCTTTCGTTGTCGTCGAACTCAAGCTTGTACATTATAGCAAGCATAAGGAAAAATGTCAACACTCAATTTCAAAAATTTTTGACATTTTTTTGCAGCGCCCGGATCCGGCGATTTGACATGGATTTTACATGACCGCGCTTTCTCATTTTACACACCTGCCGTAAGCTGTTAGCTGTAAGGATGAGACATCCAAAACAAAACGACACCAAATGAAAAGGAGATATACATTATGAAAAAGTTCATTGCCCTTGCGCTGACGCTGGTCATGGCTCTGAGCCTGGTGGCCTGCGGCAACAGCAACAGCGACAACAGCGGCGACAATGCCGCTGACAACAACGGCGGCGACCCCGCCGCCATCACCGGCACCGTGTCCACTGACGGCTCCACCTCTATGGAGAAGGTCATCGGCGCACTGAGCGAGTCCTTCATGGCCGCCAACGGCGGTGTGACCGTCAACTACAACCCCACCGGCTCCGGCTCCGGCATCACCGCCGTGCAGGAGGGTACCTGCGACATCGGTCTTTCCTCCCGTGCGCTGAAGGACGAGGAGAAGGCGGCCGGCCTGAAGGAGACCGTTCTGGCCTATGACGGTATCGCCATCATCGTGCACCCCGACAACCCCGTCTCCGACCTGACCCTGGAGCAGATCGCCAAGCTGTATACCGGCGAGATCACCAACTGGAAGGACGTGGGCGGCAATGACGCCGAGGTCGTTCTGATCGGCCGTGAGGCTGCCAGCGGCACCCGCGATGGCTTCGAGTCCATCACCGGCACCAAGGATGCTTGCCAGTATCGTCAGGAGCTGACCTCCACCGGTGATGTGATCACCGCCGTCAGCCAGAACCCCGACGCCATCGGCTACGCTTCTCTGGCCTCTGTCAAGGATACTGTCAAGGCCCTGAATGTGGGCGGCGTGACCCCCAGCGAGGCCACCGTCAAGGACGGCAGCTATCTGGTGCAGCGTCCCTTCGTGCTGGTGACCGTGGAAGGCAAGGCCCTCTCTCCCGCAGCTCAGGCGTTCTTCGATTACGCCCTCTCTGCTGACGCGGCGTCCATCATCTCTGCCGCCGGCGCAGTGGCTGCCAACTGAAAAACCACGGGCGGACAGGCGACATCCCTGAGGGGTGCCGCCTTCCCCTGCATGTATGAGGTGCGTATATGAAAGCAAGACGACTTTGGGAGAACGTGATCCACGGCTGGTTCCTGCTGATGGGACTGGTAACGGTGGGCTGCGTGCTGCTGATCACCGTATATCTCGTTATTTCCGGTATCCCGGCCATCCGGGAGATCGGCCTTATCAAATTCCTGTTCGGCCCTGTGTGGGACTCCAACGGCACGCCGCCGCAGTTCGGTATTCTGTCCTTTATCCTGACCAGCATTTACGGCACGGCGGGCGCCATCGTTCTGGGCGTCCCCATCGGCTTCATGACCGCCGTGTTTCTGGCGAAAATGGCCCCGGCAAGGCTGAAAGCCGTCGTCTCCTCGGCAGTCAGCCTGCTGGCGGGCATTCCCTCGGTGGTGTACGGCCTTGTGGGTATGCTGGTGCTGGTGCCCGGCATCCGGAAGATCTTCCACATTCCTGACGGCTCCGGACTGCTGGCGGCCATCATCGTATTGGCCATCATGATTCTGCCCTCCATCATCAATGTAGCCATGACGGCGCTGGAGGCGGTGCCCAAGGAGTATGAGGATGCCTCGCTGGCGCTGGGCGCTACGCCGGTGGAGACGTGGTTCCGGGTGTCCGTTCCCGCGGCACGCAGCGGTATTGCTGCGGCGGTGGTGCTGGGCGTAGGCCGCGCCATTGGCGAGGCTATGGCGGTGATGATGGTGTCCGGCAACGTGCCCAACATGCCGTCCCTGTTCCAGAGCGTCCGCTTCCTGACCACCGCCGTAGCCAGCGAGATGGGCTACGCGGCGGCGGGCTTGCAGCGGCAGGCGCTGTTTTCCATTGCGCTGGTGCTGTTCCTGTTCATTATGCTCATCAACGCGGCGCTGAATTTCTTCCTGAAACGCAGTAAGGAGAAGTAAACCATGAACGATACGAAATTTTCTACCCGCCGCCGCATCTGGGGCGGAACGATGCGGGGCCTGATGGTGCTGTGCGCCGGGCTGACCTGTGCGCTGGCACTGTTCCTGATCCTGTATGTGCTGATCAAGGGCGTGCCGCACCTGAGCTGGGAGCTGCTGAGCACCAAGCCCAGCTACCTCAGCGACACCATCGGCATCCTACCGGATATCATCAGCACCGTCTGCATGGTGCTGACCACGCTGCTTTTCGTGCTGCCGCTGGGTGTGTGCGCGGCAGTCTATCTGACGGAATACGCCGCCAACAAGCGGGTGGTGGCGGTCATCGAATATGCCGCCGAGACCCTGTCCGGCATTCCCTCTATTATCTATGGTCTGGTGGGGCAGATGTTCTTCTGCCAGTTTCTGGGCATGAAGAAATCACTGATCGCCGGCGCCATGACGTTGGTCATCATGAACCTGCCCACCATCATGCGCACCACGCAGGAGAGTCTGAAAACCGTGCCCCAGAGCTACCGTGAGGGCGCCTTCGGTTTGGGCGCGGGCAAGTGGCGGGTCATCCGCACGGTGGTGCTGCCGGGCTGTGTAGACGGCGTCATCACCGGCTGCATTCTGGCGGTGGGCCGTATTCTGGGCGAGACGGCGGCGCTGCTGTATACAGCAGGCTTCGCCCATACTTTGTACAGCAGCCTGGGGGAGACGCTGCAAAGCTCCGGCGCTACCCTGTCCGTGGCCCTGTATGTCTACGCCAAGGAGCAGGGCGAGTTTGATGTGGCCTTCGCCATCGCCGCCATATTGATGGTGCTGGCCCTGATTATCGACATTGCCGCCGCTCTGGTGGGCAAATACTTCCAAAGGAGGAGAAGCGTATGAGCGATATCATGACCGTCAACGACCTGTGCCTGTGGTACGGCCCGTCTCAGGCGCTGAAGGACGTCAGCATCAATATCCCGGAGAAAAGCGTCACCGCACTCATCGGCCCTTCCGGCTGCGGAAAGTCCACCTTTCTCAAGACGCTGAACCGGATGAACGACCTGATCCCCGGTGTTCGTGTCACCGGACAGGTCTGCTATCAGGGACAGGACATTTTTGCCCCGTCGGTGGACGTGAACCAGCTGCGCAAGGAGATCGGCATGGTGTTCCAGAAGCCCAATCCCTTCTCCATGAGCATCTACGACAACGTGGCCTACGGTCCCCGAACCCACGGCATCCGCAATAAGGTAAAGCTGGACGACATGGTGGAGCAGGCGCTGCACCGCGCCGCCATCTGGGACGAGGTGAAGGATCGGCTGAAAAAATCGGCGCTGGGTCTGTCCGGCGGCCAGCAGCAGCGGCTGTGCATTGCCCGCGCGCTGGCGGTGGAGCCGCAGGTGCTGCTGATGGACGAGCCCACCAGTGCATTGGATCCGATTTCCACTTCCCGCATAGAAGAACTTGCCATAGAGCTGAAAGACAGGTATACTATTGTTATCGTCACCCATAACATGCAGCAGGCCGCCCGTATCTCTGACCGCACCGCCTTTTTCCTGTTGGGCGAGCTGGTGGAGTGCGGCGACACGGAGCAGATCTTTGCCCAGCCGCAGGACAAGCGGACAGAGGACTACATCACGGGGAGGTTCGGATAAGCATGAGAAGCCGTTTTGACCAGCAGCTGGCGCTGCTGAACCGGGAATTGATCGAGATGGGCGCACTGTGCGAGGAAGTCATCGCCGCCGCCGCAAAGGCGCTGATGGAGGGCGACACGGTGCTGGCAGCGCAGGTGGCGCCCCGTGCTGCGGGCATCGACCAGAAGGAGCGGGACATCGAGTCGCTGTGCCTGAAGCTCTTGCTGCAGCAGCAGCCTGTGGCCAGCGACCTGCGGCAGATCAGCGCGGCGCTGAAAATGATAACGGATATGGAGCGCATCGGCGATCAGGCCGAGGATATTGCCGAGATCATCGGCTTCCTGAATGGCCGCTCCGGCGAGGAGTGCGCCTTTGTGGGCCACATGGCCCGGGCCGCCATCTCCATGGTGACCGGCAGCGTGGACGCCTTCGTGCGGCGGGATGTGACGCTGGCCCATCAGGTCATCGCCAGGGACGACGTGGTGGACGAGGACTTCCGCAAGGTGAAGGCCACGTTGATCGACTGGATCGCCCAGCGGCCCGACGACGGCGAGTACGCGCTGGATCTTCTGATGATCGCCAAGTATTTCGAGCGCATCGGCGACCATGCCACCAACATTGCCGGTTGGGTGGTGTTTGCCGTTACCGGCGCTCACGAAGGAGAGGAGAACTGACATGATCTGGTGTGTGGAGGATGACAGCGGCATCCGCGAGATCGAGGTGTATACCCTGAATTCCACCGGGTTCGAGGCCCGGGGCTTTGCCGACGGCGCATCCTTCCGGGAAGCGCTGGAGACCGAGACGCCGGAGTTGGTGCTGCTGGACGTGATGCTGCCCGGCGAGGACGGGGTGTCGCTGCTGCGCTATCTGCGGCAGCTGCCCCGGACGCGGGAGATTCCCGTTATTATGGCAACGGCCAAGGGCATGGAGTACGACAAGATCCAGAGTCTCGACATGGGAGCCGACGACTATCTGGTAAAGCCCTTCGGCATGATGGAGATGGTTTCACGGGTGAAGGCGGTGCTGCGGCGCTGCGCTCCGGTCAAGCAGAGCCGCCAGCTGTCCAGCGGCGGCGTGACGCTGGATCTGGATGGCCATACCGTTACGGCGGCAGGCCAGCGGGTAACGCTGACCTTCAAGGAATTCGCGCTGTTACAGCTGTTTCTGGCCCATCCCGGCATGGCCTTTACCCGCGACCAGCTGTTTAACGATGTGTGGGGCGCCGATTACGTAGGCGAGACCCGCACAGTGGATATGCACATCCGTACTCTGCGGCAGAAGCTGGGCGAGTGCGGCGACCGCATCGAAACGGTGCGGGGCGTAGGCTATCGATGGGAGGCACGGCCATGACAAAACGAATTTTCCGTTCCATGATCGTCACGGCGGGCGCGGTGCTGCTGGCCACGCTGGTCATTATCATGGGCTGTCTTTACGAATATTTCTGCGGCGTGCAGGAGCAGCAGCTGAAGGACGAGCTGAGCCTTGCCGTGGCCGCCATGCAGCAGGGGGAGGGGGAGCCCTATCTCCAGTCCCTGAATTCTGACCGTTACCGCCTGACCTGGGTGGCGGCGGACGGCACCGTGCTGTACGACACCCGCACTGACGCGGAGACCATGGAGAACCACGCCCAGCGGCAGGAGATCCGGCAGGCGTTGCTGGCAGGGCAGGGGGAGAGCAGCCGCTACTCCTCCACGCTGCTGGAAAAGACGCTCTATCAGGCTCAGCGCTTGGAGGATGGCTCTGTGCTGCGTATCTCCATCAGCCGCGCCACGGCGGGCGTGCTGGTGCTGGGTATGCTCCAGCCGCTTCTGGTGGTGCTGGCGGTGGCGCTGATCCTGTCTGCGCTGCTGGCCCGGCGGGTGGCTCGCCATATTGTAAAGCCCCTGAACGAGCTGGATCTGGAGCACCCGCTGGATAACGACACCTACGAGGAGCTGTCGCCCCTGCTGGGCCGCATCAACCAGCAGCGCCGCCAGATCGATGCCCAGCTGCGGGAATTGCAGCGCAAGCGGGATGAATTCGCTCAGGTCACAGGCAGCATGCAGGAGGGTCTGGTGCTGTTGAACGAGCGGGGTGAGATCCTCAGCATCAATCCGGCGGCTCAAACGCTGTTCCGTGCCGACGGTAGCTGCGTGGGACAGGACTTCCTGACCATCGAGCGCAGCGGAGAGGTGAGCCGCGCCCTTCACGCCGCCCTGACCGGCGGTCACAGCGAGATCCACACGGAGCGGGATGGCCGGGAATACCAGCTGGATATCAGCCGCATCCAGTCTGACGGCGCCGTCACCGGCGCGGTGGTGGTGGCCTTCGATGTAACGGAGCAGGCGCTGGCACAGCGCAACCGGCGGGAGTTCACCGCCAATGTGTCCCACGAGCTGAAAACCCCGCTGCAATCCATCATGGGCAGCGCCGAGCTGATGCAGAACGGACTGGTGAAGCCGGAGGATATGCCGGTGTTCCTGAACCGCATCCATGACGAGGCCGCCCGGCTGGTGTCGCTGATTGAGGATATCATCCGCCTGTCCCAGCTGGACGAGGGAGTAGCGCTGTCGGCGGAGCCGGTGGAGCTGCTACCGCTGGCGGAGGAAACGGTGCGTGGCCTTCACGACGCGGCGGAGGCGAAGAACGTGACCATGACCGTTACCGGCGAGAATGTGACGGTGCGGGCGGCGCGGCGGCTGCTGTCGGAGATTTTGTATAACCTCTGCGACAACGCCATCAAGTACAACGTTCCCGGCGGCAGCGTCACCGTGGACGTGGGCCTTTGCGGCGAAAGCGCGGTGCTGACTGTGTCCGACACCGGCATCGGCATTCCCCCAGAGCATCAGGCGCGGGTGTTTGAACGGTTCTACCGGGTGGACAAGAGCCATTCCCGCCAGAGCGGCGGCACAGGCCTGGGCCTGTCCATCGTCAAGCACGCCGTCGGCGATCTGGGCGGCGGCCTGCATCTGGACAGCACGCCGGGGCAGGGGACGACCATCCGCGTGACGGTGCCTCTGGAACCGCAGGAGGAATAAACAGCAAAGCGGCCGACAGAGTCCTGTAGGGCGGGGCCCATGTGCCCCGCCACACGGTGAACGCGGCAGGTATGATAAACGCTTCGTAAGGGCCGACAGAGTCGTCGGCCTTCGGCCCCCTTGTGTAAAGGGGGCTGTCAGCGAAGCTGACTGGGGGATTGTCGGATTACGGACAACCCCTCCGTCAACGCTTCGCGTTGCCACCTCCCCTTA
>ENA-ORSI01001087-ORSI01001087.1-human-gut-metagenome-genome-assembly--contig:-NODE-1087-length-25260-cov-5.626185_pt1 | contig 25260 bp, 18 predicted proteins | sample MGYA00242187_ERZ509154 | MGnify/ENA primary metagenome ERZ509154 (study PRJEB26280, sample SAMEA2338627) | human gut metagenome | biome: human gut; feature: human-associated habitat; material: faeces...
CTCGCGCCTTCCTTGACATCCTCTGCCTTTTCGGAAAGATAAAGCGTACTGGTGCTGCCGTCGATATAAAAGCGCTTTACCTTGCCGTCGCGGAACATCTGCACTACTTCGCTGTAATCGATCTCCTTTTGGCTCGTATTGCCGGACATAATCGAATTCGCAATCACTATTATCAGGACAAAAAACAAAATGTAGGCAAGTATTATAAACTTACCGCTGCTTCTTTTTTTCATAGGCAACGCCCCACCTTTCGGGTTCTGTATTATTCAATACTGTTGTAATATGGATCGGTTTTTCCGGGGTTTTGGAAAATACTCTGTCGGAGATGCCGACAAATGGTATATATATGATACCTATGTCATCAAGTATCACCGGGATATGCGAACGGTATTCCTTCGGTATACCGTTTTCGATAAACAGCTTCTTAACGCTGCGGTTCACGCCGCGGATACATATACGGTCGCCCTCGCGGCGGTTGCGCACGCGGAGATTCCCGGATATATTAGCAGATTCGAGGGTGTTTTCGGTGAACACTTTGTTAATAAACGCACCTTCTGCGGCACCGACATACACCGCCGCTCTTCTGCCCAGAACATTGTTTTCGCCGCCGGCAAGAAGGACTTCATCGTAAAGCGGCGCATTCCCGCTCGAACGCCTGAAAAATGCCACGGTGCCGTTGTCGGTCACAGCCTCCGTCCCGTTATCGATAAATACAACTTTCCGCCCGCCGGCTGCAAGAGCCGCGGAGACCGAATTCAAAACCTGCCTTGAAGCAATTTTACCGGTAAAGTCTTTATATTTTCTTAAAATTACACGGTCACGAAGCGGTTTCGGCAAACCGGTAAGATCCCCGCCGAGCCCTTCCGTAACGCTTTCGAAATACGCTCTGTCCTCCCTCGCGGAATCGGCAAAGGATGAAAGTGCCGCAACGGCGTTCGGGTATACCTTTTCGATAGCCGGCAGTACTTCGTGGCGGAAATAGTTGCGTGTGTAATCATCGCAAAGGTTTGTGCTGTCTGTAATATATTCCCTGCCGACAGCGGCAAGGTAGGATTCCACCTCGCTGCGCGGTACTTTCAGCATCGGTCGGAGGATGCTGCCGTTGCGAGGTGAAATGCTGGAAGCGCCGTTGGAACCGGAGCCCCGGCAGAGGTTAATAAGCAATGTTTCGGCATCGTCGTTCATGTTGTGAGCGGTGGCGCAGAAGTCTATATCCCGCTTTGCGAGAATACGCGAAAAAAACGCATATCTGCATTCGCGCGCCGCTTCTTCGACGGATTTACCGTAAAGAGCCGCATACGCCGGAACATCGTCCCGACCGCAGAATATCTTTATACCTAGGCGGGCACACAGGTCTTTGCAGAATTTTTCATCCCTGTCCGCCTCCGCGCCGCGGATACCGTGGTTGAAATGACAGGCGTAAAGCCTGTACCCGAATTCGCCCGAAAGCTCTTCAAGCGCCGAAAGCAGCGCGACCGAATCCGCTCCGCCGGAAAGGCAGGCGCATATTCCCTTTCCCTCCGTTTCAATGCGGATACCGTCGAGGTAATTCCAAACGGAGCAAACAAGCTCAGACTCCCGATACATCGGCGATGTTTTCCTCTATACTCATAAATTTGAAATACTTGCCGACCCAGGCAAGCTTCACGACACCTGTGCCGCCGTGACGGTTTTTGGCGACATTGATCTCTGCGGATATGTAATCCGAATTGCCCGCCGTACCGTCCTGCGATTCTCCGTCCTTGCGTTCGTAATAATCGCTGCGGTATATGAAAAGAACAATGTCCGCATCCTGCTCTATTGCGCCGGAATCGCGAAGGTCGGAAAGCATCGGCTGCCTGTCCTTGCGGTTTTCGGATTGACGCGCAAGCTGCGAGCAGAGTATCACCGGGATCCCGAATTCCTTTGCCATAAGCTTGAGCGAACGCGTAATACCGGCTATTTCCTGAACCCGGTTGTCGTTCGCCACATCGGGTGCCATAAGCTGCAGGTAGTCGACGACGACCAGCCCGATATTATCAAGCCTTCTCAGCTTTGATTTCATGGCTGTCGGGGTGGTATTCGTGCTCGGATCTATATATATGTTTGTTTCGGAAAGCACGCTTGCCGCTTCCGCAAGATGCCTCCAATCGTCATCCGTGAGCCGGCCGGAACGCATCGAGGAGCTGTCGATGAGCGCTTCGCTCGAAAGCATACGGGAAACAAGCTGCTCCGACGACATTTCAAGCGAAAAGATCGCCACGTTCTTCCGGGTGGATTTTGCAACATTCGTCGCTACATTCATACAAAAGCTGGTTTTGCCCATACCCGGTCTTCCGCCGACTACGACAAGATCGCCTGCCCCCATTCCGACAAGCACCCTGTCCAGTGAATCGAATTTTGTGGGTGTACCGGACAGAGCTTCCGGGTTATCCTTCAACATTTTCAGCGTATTATAATGCTGAACTATTACATCCCTGATATTGTCAAAGCCATCGCTGTATTTATCCTGTGAAATGGAATATATCCGCTGCTCCGCATAGTTTACCGCATCCGAAACGGCGCCGCGTTCGCTGTATGCGAGATCGGAAATATCGCGGGAGGCATCAATCAACGCACGCAAAAGGGATTTATCCTTGACTATGCCGACATATTGCTCGACATTTACGGAATTGACGGCAAAATCGGCAAGCAGCTTAATATATTTTGCGGCATCGCCTTCCGTATATGTGCCGAGCCTTGTAAGCGCATCAATGAGCGTAACGGGGTCGATCGGCTTGTTTTCGTTGAACATTTCGCGCATTGCGGCGAATATGCTTTTGTGCTGTTCGAGATAAAAATCCTCGTCTTTCAGCGAAGCTATATCCGCAAAGCGTTCGGAATCAACGATGACCGTGCCGAGCAAGGCCTGCTCCGCCTCCAGGGAATACGGCATTCTTTTTATCGCCGTGCTGCTGTCAAGTTCCGCCATTGTAAATGCTCCCGAAAAATTTAATCATGCCTCCACGATAAGCTTCAGCTCTGCGGAAATCCCCTGAAAGAGCTTGATCCTGACGGTATATTCGCCGGTTGTTTTTATCGTGTCGGAAATGGTGATAAGACGCTTGTCGATATCGAGCCCCAGTTCGGAGCCGATCTTTTCGCTTACATCCTTTGCCGTAACGGCGCCGTAAAGCCTGCCGTCGGCACCGCCTGTTGTTTTGAACCGTATCGATTTGCCGGAAAGGAACGCCCTGGTTTCCTCGGCTTTTCTCTTTTCTTCGGCAATATGGAAAGCTTCGCTTTCCTTCTGTATTTCTATCTGCTTTATTGATCCGGCATCCGCTTCCTTTGCGAGCTTGCGCGGGAGAAGAAAGTTGCGCGCGTATCCGTCGGAAGCGTTGATAAGATCGCCCTTTTTGCCCTGACCTTTAACATCCTGTAATAAAATGACCTTCATGATTGACCTCCTAAGAGTTGCTGATATATTCGTCTATTGCTTTTTTGAGTATCGCTTCCGCTTCGCCGATATCAAAGACCGGCACGCCGGGCGAATCCCCGTCGAGCCTGCGGATCAAAGCGCCCGCAGACTGAAAGTGCCCGCCGCCGCCAAGCATTTTGGCGATATTGATAACATTTATGCTGCCGTCGCTTCTGGCGGAAAGATTTACACCGTTATCAAGCGTATAGAGCACGAACGATGCCGATATCCCGTCGATCTCGATAAGCCTGTCGGCAGCCTTGGAAGCGGTGACCTTGTTTTGCGGATCGGTGCCGTAATCATAAGCCGAAATGGCGAATCTTTCTTTGTATACCTCGAATCGCTCCTCGATCTTTGTAACGGCACGGAACTGTGCGATATCCGATTTAAAGAAATTCTTTGCCTTACCGGCTTCCGCACCTGCATTGCGCAGAAAGCTGCACGCCGAATAGGTTCTGGTGCCGGTATCGCGGGAAAAGTATTGAGTATCAAGAAGGATCCCCGCAAGAAGGACCTGCGCTTCCTCGGGCCGCAGCACGCCGGGTTTGAGCGAAAGCTCGAGTATTTCGCAGACGAGCTCGGAAGCGCTTGAAGCCGTCGGATCGATATTGCTCGGCTGAACGACCTGTTCGCCGAGCGTTTCCTTTATCGCATGGTGATCGATAACGACAACACGGCTGGCGTTATCGTAAACACCGCGTGCGGCAAAAAGCTCCGGATTGGAAACGTCGGTAATGATGACGAGTGTATCGGGTGTCAGAAGCTCCTGCGCGTATACTTCATCGACAAAAACGTTTTCATATTCCGGAAATCCGGTAAGAGTGGCAAGAAGCCCGGAAATATTGGAATCGTTTACATCGGCAACAATGGAATACGGTTTGCCGAAGGAATATACGAGCTTGGAAATACCGATGTTGGATGCGATCGAATCGAAATCCGGCCTTTGATGCCCCATTATGATAACATTGCTCGACTTCGGGATAAGATCGAACAGCAGATCGCGGCAGAGCCGGGAACGGATTTTTGTCTGCCTCTGCACCGCCTTTGTGCGGCCGCCGTAGCTGTCCTCGCCGTCGGGGGTACGGACAACGGCAAGCGCGCCGCCGCGTTGGAGCGCCGAACGAAGCGCCGATTGAGCCGATTCACGTTTTTCGAGCAATGTGCCCTCTCCTGCCGAAACGCCGATAGAAATGGTTATCGGAACAGGGGATTCGCCGAGCGAGCTTTCCACCACCCGATCGATAATATCGAAGCGGCTGTTGATCATATCGGAAAGAAAACGGTTTTCGAACTGCATTACATACTTGTCGCGATCGTATTCGATGAGCATTGCGTTGTAGCTGTTTGCCCATTCTGTAAGCAGCTTGTTGACGGTAGCGGAGCCGAAACGCCGGTTTTCCTGTATTTCCTGCGTGACTTCGTTTGTATTATCAATGACTATATATGCGATGCGGATAGCCCCGTCATCGAGCATTTTTTGCAGCTCCGTGACCGATCTTCGGTCGTACCATATCGTACCGAAAAGCCTTTGACCGCCGAAATCAAGCGGAAATGCCCGGACCGAGAACGGGCCGGCGGCTGTTTCGACATCGATGCATCCGCCGGTACTGCCGCAGGCGGCTGAAAGGTTTGCATAGGAAACGGCACCGCCGAAAAGCTTGCCCGCGCCGGAGGTTATGTGGTGATTACTCACATCCGGGAGCGAATCAAAGCCGACGTTGCTCCAGATAATGCGGTTTGTTTCGTTTACTACCATGATCGGCGAATCGATCTCGCCCACAAAAGATGAAAGCATTTGCTGGATCCCGGCGCTTTCGAGCCCGATGCGTGAGCGTATCCTGCGCCGTAGCGCAAAGAAGACGACTCCGCCGTAAACAAGCGAGGCGCACAAAACAACGGCAGCGGCTGTCTGATTTATAAACAGCAAAACCGTTGCCGCGGCGATAAGCAGCAGCAGCGCAAGCAGCATTGAAATATACCGCAGCGGAAGTTTGCTTTTGTTATTCATTCCCTTCGCCTCCCTTTATCACATCATTATACTATCATATCGCGGTTTTGTCAATCAAGAAGTGTCTGCTGCGTGATCTCCGGATCGATATCCTCGAACAGAACGCCTGCTGCAGGCAGCTTGGATTTACGGTACCGCGATTCTTTTACAAGATGCCTTGTTTCCGGATCGTAAACCGTCACGGCATCTATATGCCTGCCCTTTTTGAGCGTAAATACGGTGCTGCCGTATGAGGTGCGCGTCGATTTTTCGATTATCTGTTTTTCGGCGATAAGCAGCGCGCGTCCGTCGTCGGAATGCATAAGATATTCGCGTTCGCCCCCTGCGGGAAACACCGCGACAGCCGGACTGCCCGAATAAAAGGCACCGGTGAGCTTTTTGCGGTTTGTTTTTGTTCGGTAACATTCGAGCGGAACGGAAACCGCCTTTCCGTTTTCGAAGAATAAAACCGCTCTTCCGCCGTAATCGTTCAGAACGATGGCGGAAACAACCTTTTCGTCCGTGTTCATTTTGAGCTTTGCGGGGACATAATCGCCCAAAGCGCTCGCCTTTGTATCATCGAAATCGTTCAGGCGGGATTTATACACCTGAGCTTCGGAGGTGAAGAAGAGTATCTCATCCGAATTGCTGCATTCGAATCGGGAACGCAGGCTGTCGTTTTCCTTGAATTTCTGGATATCGTTGCCGCGCAGCGAAGCGAGAGTGCACTTTTTGAAATATCCCTCCGCGCTGAGAAATGCAACGCACGGATAATCCGGCACTTCTTCGATCGGCTCGGCAAGCTCGATATTGTCGCGCTCGATAATATATGTCTTTCGCGGTTTGCCGTATTTTTCGGCAATATCGGCAAGCTGCTTTACTATGCGTGTCTTTATCCTGCGTTCACTTGAAATGAGCAGCTTCAGCTCCTCGATCACCTTTTCCAGCTTTTCGATCTCCTCAACACGCTTGATAATATGCTGGCGGTTGAGATTTCTGAGCTTTATATCGGCAACGAATTCCGCCTGCACTTCATCAATGGAAAAGCCCTTCATCAGGTTCGGGACAACGTCATCCTCGTTTTCGGTACCGCGAATAATGGCTATTGCCTTGTCGATATCCAGGAGTATCGAGCGAAGACCGTAAAGCAGGTGCAGCTTGTCGCTTTTCTTGCCGAGCTCGAAAACATATGTCCTTCGGAGGCATTCCACGCGAAAAGCGCACCATTCCTCGATAATGGATTTTATGCCCATTGTCTGCGGAACGCTGCCAACGAGAATATTGAAATTACACTTGAAATCATCCTCGAGCTCGGTCGATCTGAAAAGCTTTTGCATGAGCCTTTCCGGATCCACGCCGCGTTTGAGGTCGATAGCCATCTTGAATCCGTTTATGTCTATCTCGTCGCGAACATCGGAAATATCCTTCAGCTTGCCCTCCTTGACGAGTGAAACGATGGAATCCCTGATCTTTTCGAGCGTTGTCGTATACGGTATCTGCAATACCTCGATACGGTTCGCGGCACGATCGTAAGTATATTTCGCCCGGACCTTTATGCTTCCCTTGCCGGTTTCGTATATCTCGCGCAGCTTTGCTTTATCGTATATCAGCAGCCCGCCCGTAGAGAAATCCGGAGCTTTGAGTATTTCCATTATTTCGTCCGTGGTGATGTTTTCGTTACGAAGGTACGCCGCGGTGACATCGCACACCTCACGGAGGTTGAAGGAGCATATATTGCTTGCCATGCCGACGGCTATACCTGAATTCGGATTAACAAGTATATTCGGAAAGCTCGTGGGCAGAACCACCGGTTCCTTTACGGTGCTGTCGTAATTATCGACAAAATCCACGGCATCGCAATCGATCCCGGAAAATATCTCCTCGCTGAATTTCGCCAGCTTGCATTCGGTATAACGCGACGCGGCATAAGCCATTTCGGAATACTGCTTGCCGAAGCTGCCCTTGGATTCGATAAACGGGTGGAGAAGGCATTCCTTACCGGTTGTAAGACGTACAAGCGTTTCGTATATCGCGGAATCGCCGTGCGGGTTCAGAACCATCGTCTGCCCGACCACCTTTGCGCTTTTCTGCGTTGTCCCGGTGAGCAGCCCCATTTTATACATCGTGTAAAGCAGCTTTCTGTGAGCCGGCTTAAAGCCGTCTATTTCGGGTATCGCACGGGAAACGATAACGCTCATGGCATAGGGCATATAATTCGTTTCGAGCACGTTTGTTATGGAAATATCTATCGGTTCGGCAACGATCTCCGGTTCCTGCACGATCTGTTTCTTTTTCGCCATAATCACACCTCATCAATAATCCGCAAGATCGATATATTTCGCACCGTTCTGCGCAATAAAATCCTTTCTGCCGGATATATTATCTCCGAGCAGAACATCGAACATTTCGTAGGTTTTTGCCTCGTCATCCGGAGATATTCTTATGAGCCTGCGCGTCGCGGGCTTCATTGTCGTATAGGACATCATCTGCGGATCGTTTTCGCCCAGGCCCTTCGAGCGCTTTATCGTGTATTTGCGCTTGCCGACATTATTTGCGAGAATACCCGCCTTTTCGGCTTCGTTGTATGCAAAATAGGTTTCCTTTTCGCAATTTATCTCGTAAAGCGGCGTTTCGGCGATATATATCCTGCCCTCTGCGATAAGCGTGGGAAGCAGGCGGTAGAACATTGTAAGGATAAGCGTGCGGATCTGATAACCGTCCTCGTCCGCATCGGTGCATATTATGATCTTATCCCAACGCAGAGCGTTTATATCGAATGACGAAACGCCCTTTGCTTTCATCTGCTTTGCCTCCACCCCGCATCCGATGACCTTAATCAGATCTATGATAATATCGCTTTTCATTATTTTATCGAAGCTGGCTTTAAGGCAATTGAGCGTTTTTCCGCGCACGGGGATTATCGCCTGAAATTCCGCATCCCGCGCAAGCTTGCAGCTCGTAAGAGCCGAATCGCCCTCTACAATGTAAAGCTCGCATTTTTCGGGATCGCGCAGTCTGCACGCAACAAACTTATCCACACTATTGGTGATATCGAGCGTTGTCGTGAGCTTTTTCTTTGCCGTCGTGCGCATATTTTCCGCCGATTCACGCGCGCGCTTGTTTATAAGCACCTGTGCGACGATCTTGTCCGCCGCCTCAGGGTTTTCGGCAAAGAAAACTTCGAGCGAATGGTAGAAGAAATCCGTCATCGCTTCGGTGATAAAGGTATTGTTTATTGCTTTTTTGGTCTGGTTTTCGTAGGAAGCCTGCGTGGAAAAGGAGTTGACGACAAGGACAAGCGAATCCTCTATATCCTGGAAGGTTATGCGGGATTCGTTCTTGTTGTATTTGCCGTTGTTTTTGGCATAGGAATCTATCGCGCGGGTAAACGCGCTCCTTGTAGCCTTGTCCGGCGAGCCGCCGTATTCAAGAAACGATGAATTGTGATAGAACTCTTTCAGGTTGACTGCATTGGAAAAGCAGAACGCAAACTGCATTTTGACCTTGTATTCCGCCCTGTCGGAGCTGTCGCGCCCCGTGCGCTCGCTCGTAAATTCGCCGATCGGGGATATTGCCTCATCACCGACGATTTCCCTGATGTAATCAACAATACCGTTTTCGTAACGGAATTCCTCGGTTTCGAAGCTGCCGTCGGCTTTCTGCCATTTAAGCACGAGCTTCAGCCCCGCATTTGCGACCGCCTGCTTTTTCATCACGCCCGAAAAATACTCACGCGGGATGGCAATATCGGTGAAAACCTTTTTATCGCTCTTCCAGCGAACGACGGTGCCGGTGCGGTTCTTTGTCCAGGGCTCCCTTACCAGCTTGCCGACAGGTTCGCCCGAACGGAAGGATATGCTGTATTTCGTACCGCGCTGATAGGACGTGACTTCCATGAATTCGGAAGCATACTGTGTTGCGCAGGCACCGAGACCGTTTGTGCCGAGAGAGTATTCGTATGCGCCGTCGGAGCCGTTATTGTACTTCCCGCCGGCATAAAGCTCGCAGTAGACAAGCTCCCAATTGTACTTCTGCTCTTTTTCGTTCCAATCGAGAGGAACGCCTCTGCCGAAATCCTCCACCTCCATTGTGTGATCGTTATAGACCGTCACGTTTATCTTCGCACCGTAGCCCGAACGCGCCTCATCAATGGAATTGCTGAGTATTTCGAAGAAAGAATGCTCGCACCCCTCGATCCCGTCGGAACCGAAAATCACAGCCGGCTTCTTACGGACACGATCCGCTCCTTTCAGCGAGGATATCGTCTGATCGTTATATTCGGGAGTTTTCTTTGCCATTTTGACCATCCTTTCTTTTGAACCGTTATTTCCGCGGAAATCAGTATCAGATAACCTCGGCGAGCCGCCTGATGCCTTCTGTGATCTGCTCGTCCGAGGGCATGGAGTAATTAAGCCGCACCGAAGGTGAAGCACCGCCCTGAACGGGATTGAAGGTTGTCCCGGAAACGACGGCGACCTTGTTTGCTATTGCCCTGCGTGCGATTTCGTTCCCGTCTGCGCCGGGAACGGTGAGCCATATGAAAAGCCCGCCGTTCGGCCTTGTGAAATCCGCCTTCCCGCCGAAATTACGTTCGAGCTCGGAAAGCATGAGCAAGCATTTCCCGCGGTAAAGCTTGCGTATCCCCGCAATGTGGGCATCAATATCAAAACGATTCATGTATTCCGAAACTATCATTTGGAAAAGCTGATTGGTGTGAACATCGTTCACCTGCTTCACGACGACCATTTTCCGGATAAGCTCTTCATTGCCGCACACGAATCCGATACGCATACCGGCGGAAAGTATCTTTGAAAAGGAGGAGCAGTAAAGCACTCTGCCCTCGGTATCAAGGCTCTTTATCGTGGGCACATCGTTACCGGAGAAGCGCAGCTCTCCGTATGGGTCGTCCTCGAGTATAACGGCATTGTATTTCGCCGCGAGCCTGAGTATCGCCTTGCGCTTTTCGAGCGAGGTGGTTATCCCCGACGGGTTCTGGAACGTTGGTATAACATATATCAGCTTGACGTTTTTATTGGTTTTAAGGGCATTTTCAAGCGCTTCAATGTTCATTCCGTCCGGTTCGAGATCGACACCGACAAGGTTTGCATTATAGGAACGGAAGGAATTGAGCGCACCGATAAAGCTCGGGTTTTCGCAAATGACGGTGTCGCCCTCGTTAAGAAGCACCCTCGCACAGAGGTCTATTCCCTGCTGTCCGCCGGATGTGACGATTATATCATCGCCTTCACCGCCCACGGAAAACCGCTTTGCCGCCCTCGCTCGGAGCTGCTCTCTCAGCGGAGCATAGCCCTCGGTTATACCGTATTGAAGCGCGAGTGCCGGCTTTTGCGTGAGTATATCATCCGCGATCACGCGTATTTCGTCCGCCGGGAAGGAAAGCGGCGAAGGATTACCCGCCGCAAACGAAATAACGGTCGGATCCGTAAGCGATTTGAATATTTCTCTGATGGCGGAAGGCTTCATTCCGCACACTCTTTCTGCAAAGCTGAATTCCATCGTATCACTCCAAAACATCAATATCTTGTATTATAGCATATCGGCAATACTATTTCAACACAAAATTTCTCGGAAAAACCATTTACAACGGGCTGAATTTGTTATATAATGGCTTGAATACAAAAGACAAGGTGGTAGAATGTATGAAAAACGAGATCTTAGTCGAAACCTCGGCTCGCCATGTCCATGTCACGGCAGAGGATATGGAAAAGCTTCTCGGCAAGGGCAACACCCTCACCGTGAAAAAAATGCTTTCGCAGCCCGGCCAGTTTGCCAGCAACGAACGCATTACCATTGTAGGACCGAAAAATTCGATATCTAACGTTCTTATTCTCGGCCCCGTAAGAAAAGCGACACAGGTCGAAGTCTCGCTCACCGATGCGAGAACGCTCGGAATTGCCGCTCCCGTGCGGGAATCCGGCGATATTGACGGAACCCCCGGCTGCAAGCTTGTCGGCCCTGCGGGCGAAGTGGAGATCGAACGCGGCGTTATTGCCGCAAAGCGCCATATTCACCTCGACACCGCATCTGCGGCGGAGCTCGGCGTGAAGGACAAGCAGTTTGTCAAAACAAAGCTCTGCACGGGCGAACGCGCGCTTATTTTTGATGAAGTCGTTATCCGCGTGAGCGATAATTTCGCTCCCGCAATGCACATTGATACCGACGAATCCAACGCCGCAGGCTGCTCCGGCGAGGTTTATGCTGAAATAATCAAATAACGAAAGGAATAAACTATGCTTAATTATTCAAAAGAAGTCGATTCCATGTGCTGCATAGCCAAGGGATGCGATCACGGTCCCGCTCCCATTCCCGAAGAGGGCAAGTGGGTTCAGGCAAAGCAGATAGCCGACATTTCCGGCTACACCCACGGCGTGGGGTGGTGCGCTCCCCAGCAGGGTGCGTGCAAGCTCTCGCTTAATGTCAAGGACGGCGTTATCGAGGAAGCCCTCGTGGAAACCATCGGCTGCTCCGGTATGACTCACTCTGCCGCCATGGCTTCCGAAATCCTGCCGGGCAAGACTATCCTGGAAGCGCTGAACACCGACTTGGTTTGCGACGCCATCAACACAGCCATGCGTGAATTGTTCCTGCAGATTGTATACGGCCGCACACAGTCGGCTTTCTCTGAAGGAGGTCTGATGATTGGTGCAGGTCTGGAAGACTTGGGTAAAGGTCTCCGCAGCCAGACCGGTACACTCTATGGCACGAAGGCCAAAGGTACCCGTTACCTGGAACTGACCGAAGGCTACATCACCCGTATGGCCCTGGACAAGGACAACGAAGTAATCGGTTACGAATTTGTTCACATGGGCAAGTTCATGGAACAGATCAAGAAGGGTGTAGATGCTAACGAAGCATTGAAGGCAGTTACCGGCACTTACGGTCGCTTCAAACCCGAACAAGGCGCAGTTAAATATATTGACCCACGTAAAGAATAATAAGGAGGATACAGATTATGATTAGACCAGTACAGTTTGAAAGTCAGGACCGTCGTATCAAGCAGATTTTGGCTGCTTTGAATGAAAACGGTATCAAAGACATTGAAGAAGCTAATGCAATCTGTGACGCAGCCGGCCTTGATCCGTATCTGACTTGTCAGGAAACTCAGGGTATCTGCTTCGAGAACGCCAAATGGGCTTACGTAGTAGGTTGCGCCATCGCACTGAAGAAAGGCTGCAAGAACGCCGCCGACGCTGCCGAAGCCATCGGTATCGGTTTGCAGGCATTCTGCATCCCCGGTTCTGTAGCCGACGACCGCAAGGTAGGTCTGGGCCACGGTAACCTGGCAGCCCGTCTGCTCCGCGAAGAGACTCAGTGCTTCGCCTTCCTGGCCGGCCACGAGTCGTTCGCAGCCGCCGAAGGTGCCATCAAGATTGCCGAAATGGCCAACAAGGTACGCAAGAACCCCTTGCGCTGCATCCTGAACGGTCTGGGCAAGGACGCCGCCATGATCATCTCCCGTATCAACGGCTTTACATACGTTCAGACTCAGTTTGACTACTACACAGGCGAACTGAAGATCGTGAAGGAAACTCCGTATTCCGACGGTCCCCGCGCCAAAGTAAAATGCTACGGTGCAGACGACGTACGCGAAGGTGTAGCCATCATGTGGCACGAGAACGTAGACGTATCCATCACGGGTAACTCTACCAACCCGACCCGCTTCCAGCACCCGGTAGCAGGTACTTACAAGAAGGAACGTGTTCTTGCCGGCAAGCCCTACTTCTCTGTAGCTTCCGGTGGTGGTACAGGACGTACCCTGCACCCGGACAACATGGCAGCCGGTCCTGCTTCCTACGGTATGACCGATACCATGGGCCGCATGCACTCCGACGCACAGTTCGCCGGTTCTTCATCCGTACCTGCTCACGTAGAAATGATGGGCTTCCTGGGTATCGGTAACAACCCGATGGTAGGATGTACAGTAGCTTGCGCCGTAAACGTAGCGCTGGCTTTGAATAAGTAATCTATTCATTTTATTTATTCATAACGACAATCCCCGTAGCTCGGACGAGTTGCGGGGATTTTTTTATGCCCTCTCCCCCATCGAGTCGCGCCACTCTCCGTTTAAGCTGGGCAAACGAGGCATTCAAGCTGGGCAAACACTAACTTTAGGCTGGACAAATCACTGATTTAGGCTGGGCATACACAGGCTTTGGGCTGGGCATGCACGGACTCGTGACGGGATGTGCACGGGATATAAGCAGGGCGTGCACAGGTTATTTACTTTCTTAGCTGCTACCGGCTGTGGACAACTACCCCGCCCCGTATTCTTTCACAACATCAACAGCTACATATTCCGGAGCATACCCGTTCACTTTCCAGCAGCCTATATAAGGTGAAAAATAACCCTTAAAAGCGCATTATTTCTTGTTAGTTGCTTCTGTTATTCGGAAATTCCGAACAACCACATTTTTATCAAGCTCTCCATCTTCAAATATATGCTTAATATGTTCGCTTACATTTGACTTACTCGTTTGATATATCTCTGACAACTGGCTTTGTGTCAGCCATAAATCTTCGTCAGCAAAGCGTACCGATACACGAGTTATTTCGTTATCGTCCTGATATAGGATTATTTTATTTTCTTCGTTCATTTTTATTATCTAAATCGTTATTTGCTATTTTTCAAACTCTCCTTCAATGCCAAACCTTTTGCCGTAAGGCGATATTTCTGTAACTTACTTTGTTTCTCGTTAGGTAAAGTAAACTCTATATAACCTTCATCCATAGACGGTTTAAGATATGTATTACGAAAATATGTCCGATGCTTAATTCCTAATGTTGATTGCAGTGTCTCCCTATCAACTTCACCATCTATATTACCAACAAGAGTTTTTATATGTTCAGATACATTATCAACATCATGAGCAGTATCATGAGCAGTGTCATGAGCAGTGTCATGAGCAGTGTCATAAGCAGTTATAGGAAAAGTAATACGAATAAAATTGTCTGTAAACTTAAAACACCCTTCTCCATATGCTCTTAGTATGCGAGGAATTCCGGAGCCTAACGATTCTACTAACTCCAAATCTCGATAAATTCTCATCAACTCCTTGTTGCGTGGAATTGATATTCCATTGAAAAATTCCTCTTTGGAGAGAGATTCGGGCAAACGTCCTGCTGAAGTTATTTCCAATCTGTCGGGGAATATTTCAAATTTGGGCGGTACCTCAAAAGAGTAATCGTTATGCACAATAGCATTGATAACAGCTTCGCGCAAAGCAACCTTGTTCCACAATGGGGTTTCAATGCGTTCCATGGGTGTAATAGTAGCGGCAACTTTGTTTTCAATATCCAGTTTGGCCAACACGCTCTTGGTTGCTTTAATCAGGGAGCAATATCCATACTCATTATTCTCTACCAAATCACAACGATCAAGGCTTGAATACTTTGCTACTTTGATTGAATTGCCATTCTCATCAGCCAGGAGATAAGCTACATAATTGTATTTCCCATCTTCCGTGAGCAATTCCAATGTCCGTTTGAAATTATCGTTGAGTCTTTTACCACGTTCATCGTAATAGATACGTAACTGCTCAAAACTCAAATCCTGTCGGTTGGATACAATACGCCCAATAGAATTACGTGTCCTCATAGCAAACAAACGGTCAATCTGTTCTTGAGGCATAGGCTCAGCAGATGTTCCAATACGCATATATGCCCCTCGCGGTGTCATCCCGAATTTTGTTTTGAAATATGGTTTCTCAATACCACTAGCCACCGTAATCTTAACAATGCTGCATCCGTCTTTTTGTTCCTCGGCAATATCAAACAGCCCCATTGCGGAAGGGGATATATTATGTTTGATGCGATCTTTCAACCTTAGCATACAATCATCTACATCCTTCATACCAACTGTTGAACCGTCTTTGTCAATTCCTATATAGATATATCCGCCCTCCTTGTAATTAAGGAAAGCGATAATCTCCTTTTCTATATCAAGTTCTGGAGTCAATTCTCTTTTATATTCTATGCGATTGGTTTCTGTCATATAAAAATACACTTTATGTGATATGAATGCTACTATCTCCTTAGCAGCAATTAATAAAACACTTCTTTGGGTATAATAATAAATTAGTTATAATATGAAATTACAAATTGGTTCTCCTGTTTTTAATTCTATAATACTATTTAGGTAATTAGAATTTTTGTTTTTATCTGATTTACTATAATTTTTATCATAAAAATGTTTTATAGTAGTGTTGTCAGATTGAATCTTTCCTGGAATTTCATTTTTGATAACTCTATAATTAATCATGCCCTTTGAAATTATAGGCTCATTATCTGCCTGTTTAATAATTCTAAAGTCATCACATAATATAATTTCAAACTTATACTTTTCAAAGTTAGGTAGTGGAGTATTTAATTCAAAGTATAGCTTTGTTCCATATTCTAGAAAAGGGGTTATAGCGATAGATTGAAATGCACGTAATGTATGCAAACACTCTTCTACTTCATATCTATATTTAATAACATCATAACTATCATGACTAGCTGGATTAAGTATAAATTTACGAAAGCTATCTAACTCCTCAAAAATAGTAATATCTGTTAATTCACTTTCTTCTGCATATCTTTTGCAGTTTTGGATTAGCCCGTTTAAATCTAACTTACTATACTCAGTAGATAATTGCCATTTTGTTGGCAAAAAGTTCTTGCATAGCAATTCTGCTGCTTTTCTTAAAAAATTACCGGCAACTTCATATTCATGCTGTTTTATGAAATGTTCAGCTTGTCCAAGATAATCTTCACTATTCCTAATATATGGAGTTTTATCATCATTCATATAAATTTCTTTATATACCCATTCACCTAGATTTTTCTTGGTTTTATGTTTAAAGTACTCAAAAAACATTTTGTCATGGGTGAATAAATATATTTTGTACTTATCAGATATTTCTAACAAAAAGTTCACAACTTTAGCTCTATTACTCATATCAAGACTGATAAGCATATCATCAAGAGCCAAGAATCGCCCATCTGCAGGTTTGTCTAAATTTAATAATGCAAATCGAACAGACAAAGCTATAGCTGTTAATTTTGCCTCATTAAAATGAGTATGTGGTTTAGTTATTTTTCTGAAGCTACCATTTGGTTGTAGCACTGATATTTCAAGTCCAATAAATGGTTCATTCAACTTTTTATAAGAGGAAGCATGTTCTTTTAATACTCCATTCTCTTTTGTATATTCAATGACTCTATCGTATTTTAGCCAATATTCATTCGGATCTTCTGTAGGTTTATCTAGATTTGAATCATATCTCAATCTTATTTGTAACTCAAGATTCTCATTATCACGAAAATATTTATTATATATATCTGATGCGTATATATTAATATTCTCAACAACATTCTTAACTGAGTTATTAAAATATTCTATATTCGAAATATAAACAGGATCAATTCTTTTGCCTTTTTTAATAATAGAAGATGTTATATCATCATACATTTCTCCAATATGGAGTCCAGACTTTTCATCTTTGCAAAAAGATAAAATATCTTTTATAAACACAGGAAACAAATTGATGTTTTGTGAATTTCTAAAATTAAAGAAATGAAATAAGAATTGATGATTAATAAAGCAACCGTTAATATTTGCTGGAAGTGGATGAGCCCCGTCTATTAATGTCGTATTATATCCGTGCTTATCTATCTTGTAAATGAATGGATGGTGACCTTCAAAATCAATCCATATTTTAGAGTCTGCCTCCAAATTATATATATTCTTAAGATGTTGTTCATTTTCTATGTTAAAATACTTTTTACCTGCATCTGATTTAAATGGCGCTTGAAATATGCAATGGAGTGCATAATAAATTGAAGATTTACCACTTCCATTTTCTCCGTACATCAATAGATGCTTTCCTTCTAATTCTAATTCAAAATCATTAGGAAAGGCTTTAAAACCTGTTATATGTATTTTATTTATTGCTGGCATATCATTCTTCTATTATAATTTTAAGTAGCTTGGGACTTCTAAGGGCAAACAACTCCAATCTGTTTCTTACTTCATTGTCTGTTTTCTTTATTTTCATAAATATATCCAAAATCATCTGTCTTTTTTCTTTATCTGACGGCATATCTTCTATTGATTGAACAAGTCCTAAAGTTGCATCTATAATGTTTATATTCAATTCTTTCATGTGTTCACCAAAATAAATTTCATATATACAGCCGTCAATGATTCTTTCAAAAAAGTCTGAAATCAGTTTGTTGGAAACTAAATCTGAAAGATTGCTATCTTGTGATTTGATAAAAAGAATATAATCACATAATGTCGATATCAACTGCTCAGTATATAGAGATATTGTTTCTGGCACAGGAAAAGGTTTTACATAATCAGGTTTGAATCTGAAAAAACCGTTGGCCAATACTGTTCCTGTATTTTTCAGATACCACCAAAACAATTTGGAATTAAATAATACCATCCAAAATTTATAACTTTCTTTTACTTCACGTTTCTTTACATATCCATAAACTGTAGTTGTTTGATAAAATATACCTTTACTATCATAAGTAAAATTACCTCCCATAGATATATCAGGTGCAACTAATTTCTCGAATTCAGCTGATAATATACCTTGTTTCCTTCCAAATTGGAACCACTCACCATCAATATTAAATCGTCCTTTCTCTCTTCCTCTCAAAACACCTTCACACTCCTTCAAATAAGCATATCCATTGGGAAAGAATTCAGACAATTCTTTTTCCGAATAAAGATTAGCTTTTCCATTGCCTAATTTATATGGAAAAACAACAAAACGGTCTGTAGAAAGATGCTCGTACCTGTGTACATCTTCCCCTTTCAATAACGGTTTCACTAATCCACGTTCTATACTTATATAATGTCCAAGATATTTTGAATAACCATTCACCGTTCCGTTATCTTCCGTACATTCATACAAAAAATAAACATCATCTTTACTAGTAGCAAGACCTTGAAATATCTTTTCGAAAACATCGCTTATTCTACGTGGATGTAGTTCCAGCTGATTTAATATACTTACAGTATCTCCCACAGTAAGTACCCATGCATCTTTATTTAATTTGTCAGATTTAATGATTGCTCCACTTTCATCATTCAAAGAATTCAAATAAGCACCCAGTTCTTCATTAGTTGTAAGATTTCTATCCAATTCATAATATGCCAACTCCTTACAATTAGATGTAAACCATTGTAATGCCGTATAAGTAGATGCATTGAATACCTGATAAGCACCAAAGTTTATTATTTGGGAGGTCTTATTTGAAACCAACTCACGCAATCCTTTTCCAAAAGCTGAGTTAGTCCATTTTACTGGCATGATATAATTAACAATACCTGAACTGTTTATAATCTGTAATCCACGTTCCACGAATGTTACATATAAGTCGAACGAACCTGTTGCAGATTTATATTTTCCTACCAGTTCATCTGCAAAATCAGGGTTTACCTCTCTTATCCCTTGTATTCTAAGATATGGAGGATTGCCGATAACCAAATCGAAACCCTTAAAATCGCCGTTATCATCCAACAAAGATGGAAACTCGTATCTCCACTCAAATGCGTTTTTATACAGTTTATCATACTTTACTGTATTAGCATACTGACTTTTACTTTCGATTGCCTTACGTATTTTATCAAGTTCTTTTTTTGCTTTGGAAGAAAGCTCTTTTTCGTCTTTCCTGTCATCAAACAAGCTTTTCATATTCGATGACACATCCAAATACATAAAATATTTTTTGATAAGTTTCTTTTCTTCACGAGTATAAAAACGCATCTTATCTTCCAATTCTGTTTTAAAGTAACCCTTTATTTCAGATATCAAGGTTTTGTATTTATCCTTAACCGTATGGTCGGAGGTATTCAAATAATCTCGTATTAATGCCTGATATTTGCTCAATGTTATTTTATCTTCATCCCTTTTGTTTTTGTTGTATACTGCAAATACATTCATGATGGGAGCATCCAGCGGATTTCTGTTGAGCAAAGAATCACCACAAACTATCTTATAGTCTAAATTTGGCAGTGGCTGAGGTATTTCTTCATCTACAACCAAAGCCAACCAAAATCTTAGTCTTGCAATGTCAACAGCCCCTTGTTCAATATCTACACCGAAAATATTTTCCTGTATGATTTCGCGTTTAACTTCTGCATGCGAAAAAGCATGTTTGTCCCGTGTGAATCCATACAATAATTGACGGGCATGAAATAATACATTAAGTATTCCCATGGGAAATGCACCAGAACCAATAGCGGGATCACATACTTTAATAGACTTCAACAAGTTATATATCTTCAAAGCATTTTCTTTTTCTTGAAATATTTCATTGACTTTTCTTGATGAAATCAAAGATTCTATTGCCGGATGAAAATTCGAGTCAGTATGAGTTTTTAGATATTGGATAACACTCTGACGACACATATACTGTACAATCTCTTTTGGGGTATAGAATGCACCTTTATCTTTGTTGTCTTCCAAAAGATTCTCAAAGATATGTCCCAGCATTTCGGGATCGATACCCACTTCGCTATCGTCCGGATCGTTTTCATCGATAGTGAAATTGTACATGGCGAAGAAATCCATCAGTTCCTTGAAATAGGAATATGGAAAATCTATATCCAGTTTGTCGACGTTATCTTTCTCAAACAGACCACCGTTAAGGTATGGAATCTTAATATTTTCTCCCAATCTAACATCGGCTATATCCCCTTCGCGTTTTTCATTCAGTGTATTAAAAAACAAATATTCAAGAACATCGCTTAACAAGCGGTCGTTCCCTTCGTAGTGTTCAATCAGGTGACTGAGATAATTTTTATCTCCACCTTCCCAATCCGAGCGTGAAACAGGAACACCCATCCAGCCTTTTTTCTGAAGGAATTGTAGAAATATCAGTCGGCCAAGCAGTTTCTTTACATAGCCACGACTTGTTTTAGTGTCGGAAAGTAGTTTCAGAAACTTCATGTATTGAGCTTTGTATCCGGCAAAGAATTCCTTATTCAGGCGCTCAACAGAAAATGCCTCTGTAACATCTGCCAGATAGATAGAACTGTTTTTCTTTTTGGATATCAATTCATACAGGCGATCTGCAGCCGTCCTGCACGGTTCGTTCTCTCCCAAAAGGAAAGTATATCTTTTAGGTGCCGTTTCTGATTTTATCAGTTCTCCGTCTTCATTGAAGGAAGTTTGTTTCGCTATAAAGGTCAGGCGATAATCGAGTACATTCCTTGAATAGTAAAAAGCTAGGACACCATGAATAATGGATTGGTCAACCGTTTTTGCCGCAATTTCGCGCAATCCTTTCCGATTACGGTTAATAAGCACGTTATCTGATACCTCAAATGTATATATAGCCAGTGAACGCCCGTCGTCCAGACGGATTGTTCCTGCCTGTCCACCGCTTTTTACCAAGTCATGTGAGATTCGATTTATGCGAGTGAATATTTCAACTTTTGGGAACATTTCTGTCAAAACGTCCTTCCATATCTCAAAATCAAAACGAACGGATAATTTATTTTTTAATTCGGCTAACGTCATTTCTGTAATAATTAAAGATTAAAACTTTCGGAAATAATGATTTCCGGGACTAACTCTTTGGTTGCTTTCATGCAGTTTGCGGCTTGAACTTCATGGGTGTTTAACCCAACATGTTCAAGAGGGTAGGAAGTAATAATTTTCATGAGCTGCTCCAAAAGGACAACTATTTTAACTGGTGCTTTTTTCGTGGCACTTTGTAATTTGTTTATGTCCCGCTGCAACTGTTGAAATTTACCCGTAGAGATGGCACGTTTAGCCTTTTCTATCAGAATCAATTCCTCGTCTGTTATGTTAGGAACATGCAAGAATCCATCAAGATACGCTAATGCCTTTTTTTCGTTGGGTCCCTGATTGCTAACTACTTTTTGAGTAACAGATTTTGCATCCTCTTCTTTTTCCGAAAAGACTTCTATCGCCTTTGCTACTTGCTCATGGTGTTTGTCATGCAAAGGGATGGCTTTCTCTTCTATCCTTGCCTCAAATTCTTTAACCGCTTCCAGAAAGGTGAGTTCTTCTATACTTCCGTCTTCACGAATGAAAGTAAAAGCATCTCTTCTTTTATTGCGGATAAACGTAATGGTACTCATGGGAATCAGTTTACTCTTCCTTCCTACACGGGCTCTTAAAGGCATCTTATTTATCCGTTTTATCAAGTCAGGATTATCTTCTTTCAACTGCCTAAGCCACATCAGATACCGCAATTTTTCGTCTCTTTCCTCATCTGCGTTCTTATCAAATAGTCCGAAACTTTCCGGATTTTCATCTGTGGAGTAAATCTGACTGTCTTCACCCAAGGCAGCATGAAAAGCAAAAAGTTTCATCTTGGCTTTTTTCTCCAATTCTATGTCATTGTTCACTTTGGCTGTAGGGAAGAAGTTGAATATATGTACTTCTTTGGCTGTACTTCCAATGCGGTTTACACGACCGATTCGTTGCATCAACCTGGTAGAGTTCCAAGGCGTATCGTAATTGACGATAACATTGGCACGATGCAGGTTTACACCTTCTGCCAGAACCTCGGTAGAAATGACGATATTATAATCATTCTTTTTTTCACCTTTATAATTGGCATCGAAATTTGCTTCAAGTAAAGGCATTTTGTCGTTACGATTATCACTTTGAACAGTTAAAATGCGATTAAATCCGTTTGCTTTCAATGCATCCGACAAATACTTGGTAGTTTCCTTGCTTTCTGAAAAAACAACAAGCTTACCTTCCTGATTGATAGACTTGTCAAACAGTTTACCTTTCAGGTATTCATTGATAAAAATATCCAATTTGGGGTCGTAGGTTATTTTATCCCATGCTTCTACCAGTTCTTCCAAAATGCGTCCGTCGTCTTCCAAGCCTTCCTTAAACCCAGTTTCAAAGTCTTCAGGGGCACATATCTCAATCGTAGGATCGGTATATTGCGCCTCTTCTATCAATTGAATCAGTTCATCTTCCTTCCCTTCGCTTAATAATTCATTGACCTTCAGATTAGGAGCAATATATATTACGCCTTTTTCAAACATGCCTAACATAACTTTGTTGGCCTGATGGTATCTCTTCAAGGATTGCTTGAAAGCATAGAAACTACTGTCTATCCGCTTGACAAGCAATGTTTTCATAATACCCGCCAATTGAATAGATATCATATCTGCTTTTTTATACTTGGCTTTCTTCTTGGGAACCAAATATTTAATGGCCTGATAGCGATAGTATTTCAATACATCACCTTCTTTACCTCCTAAATACCTAATTGTTTTATCATACAATGCTTCAAGTTCTGCATCCAACTGATAGTAAATCTTATGAGGAGGCTTTACATCAGGAAAATGTACATTCTGTTCTTCCAAATCTTTCCGATATGCTTCGTTTTCCATTAAATCTGTACGAGTACGGCGCACAGTTAATGGTTCCACTACCTTTGTTCGAATCTTTTCGTAAATGGCCTTTATCTCTTTAGAAATCTGCTCTATATCTTTCTGTTTTTTGACTTTCTTGTATTTATCGATTTGTTCACGAAAGAAGCGCTGCAAGTTTCCTTCTTCCAAAGTGCTGTCTTTGGAATCCTGAAACAGATACACCAAATTGGCGATATCTTCAGGTTTGTTGTTCAACGGAGTTGCAGATACAAGTATCACTTTCTTGTCATGCAGGCTACCGTCAGCATGCAGTGTCTTAGTCTTGCAAAGTTTCTGCAACTCGTTGTACATCGATGCAGTATCGCTTCTGAACTTATGGGCTTCATCAACGATGATCAAATCATAAAGTGACGGATTCTTTAATTTATGCAAGCTTCCATTTGTGATAATCTTATAATTGTCAAGTTTAAACTCTGTCATTGTTCTTTCCCAACCTTCTTTAAGAGCAGGGGGAACAATAATCAATGTATGAGAGCGATGCATTGGAAATCCATTAGCAAAGAAAAATTTCTTGGCAATGAGGGCTGAAACGATAGTCTTCCCCAATCCGACTACATCAGATAGAAAAAAACCGTTATGTTTCATCATTTTTGAATAGCCATCATTTACAGCATCAACCTGATAAGACAATTTCTTATACCCTTTAGGCAAGTCTGATACTGAATTTGGATCAAAATCTATGCTGCGCCCAAAATATTCCAAAAGGAACTTCAGGTAAACTTCATATGGCGTAAATTCGGTATTCAGATATGATTCCTTTTTTATCTTTTCGATATGTTTGATGTCAATAGCAACAGATTCAGACCAAAGCTTTTCAAAAGTTTCTGTTGCAAACTGGATATCATCGTCATATCTTAGCTCTACATTAAATTCAAAGTTTTTTTCCAGTCCGGCTTCCGTCAGATTGCTGGAGCCAGTAATGACAGAGCCATAACCATGAGGATGATATACTTCTTCACGAAAGATATAGATTTTGGCATGTATGTTCTGTTTGGGATGAATACGCATTTCAATCCTGCCGGAAACAATATCTTCGATAAACTGATACATTCCGTCTTCCACTTCCTTGTCATACTTAGCCTCTTGGATATTCTTTTTTATATCATTGAAAAATTCCTCTTGCGACTGTTCATCGTTAGGATTAAAAAGTAACCCTTGCTCATTGGCCTGATAAGTCAGCTTGTCTATATTAATACCTACTAAGATTCTAATATGTGGAGTCTGTTGGATGAACTTTCGGATTCTAAAATATCCGGAAGCTCTGAAGTACCCTACAAGCGCATCAAAGAAATGCACTTTTTTATACTTGAAGACTCCTTCTATCTTTTCAAGGAGGGTATTATCTTTTTCGTTAGTAAAGAAATTTGTTCCCATAATTATTGCTTGGTCGTTACAATCAAGTTTCTGACATCGACATCCAGTTTTTCCGCTATTTGCATCAACATTTCTAATGATGGTTGCATTTTGTTTGAACACCATTTAGAAACTGTTGATGGGTCTTTACCTAACTGTTCAGCCAGCCATTTACCGGTTCTTTTTTGTTCAACCAAAACAACTTTGATTCTATTTATATCTTTCATTATAAATCCTTTTATTGGCGTATGTAGCAAATATACTGATAATATGTGAAAGGCAAACAATGAAAAGATAAAAAATTAAAGCATTCTTATTTTTACCATCTTATTTTACGTTATTCTTCTTTTTCTTCATTCTTAATTAATCATCCGGATAACCTTTTGATTGTTTCGGTTACAAGTTAGACTTGAAAAGGCCCAAAGAACCGCTGAAGGAATAGTCATTCATGATGAGCACAACACACTGTAATTCACCGGGTTACCCTTGAATTTAAATCGTGTTTCCACACCTTTTTCGCATAATTCGGCAATCAGTTGATATCCATTTGCTCAGGCGTGGAATATTTATAAAGATTAGTCATATTACCTGAATTTATATATCATTATAATGATAATTATACACATTAATCTTCATTATTGTGAAGATTATTAATGCAATTTCTTCGAATAAAACTAATTTGTCCCGAGGGAACTTTGTCATCGAGGCTCTCTCCTATTTCACCTCTTCAATTCCATCATCATCTGTAAAACCGTCACAATCTTCCGTGGAATCGTTACGGACATTGTGCCCATTCCCCGCTACCTTTGCATCGAATTTAAAAACAGGAGATCTGGAATGAATGAGATTTCTGAAACAGGCTTCCGCCACGCTCTGATGGAATCAGAGACCATGACAGACATCGGACAGGTTCTTCGCCGAATCGATATCTTCCAAGGAAAACAAGCCAAATGAGGTAACAATAGACAAATAAAGATACAATAACCTTAATTCCGCAACACATATTGTTAGAAATAAATTTAAAATACTGAGTAA
>ENA-ORSI01001124-ORSI01001124.1-human-gut-metagenome-genome-assembly--contig:-NODE-1124-length-24841-cov-3.326313_pt1 | contig 24841 bp, 16 predicted proteins | sample MGYA00242187_ERZ509154 | MGnify/ENA primary metagenome ERZ509154 (study PRJEB26280, sample SAMEA2338627) | human gut metagenome | biome: human gut; feature: human-associated habitat; material: faeces...
GTTTCAGCTCGTCGAGAGGAAGCTCGTCCACCTTTGGTTTCTTCGCGTCGAGGCGTTCTTCCGTGCTCATAAAGAGCTCATCGTACCCGGTCAGGCCCAGGTCTATGCGCTCTGCTTTCATGCGTATCAGTTCTCCTTTCTTCCGGCGGCAGGCATCTTGCCATGACTTCCTGCACGCAGGTATTCATATCTTCAAGTGTTTTGCGCAGCAGTTCTTCGTCAACGGGTCTCGAAAGCAATACATTTTCGGAAATCCTCCGGATATTGAACTGCGCGTCCTTCATCATCCGTACCGTCTGAAGAAGAGGTGCCGGCGGTGCTTCTACGATTGTCTTTCCCTCAATCATCGCGCGGATAAACTGTTCCCGGTTCATGATTGTTTTGTCCACCATCGCATTCAGCCGGGCAAGCTCGGCATCGCTCAGATAAACCGTGATCTTGTTGTTTCTTGTTCTGTTTGGCTTCTTGTTTTCTGCCGCAGGGGTTTCAGGGTTTCTCCTGACAAGTGAATCTGTCCGGACGGATTCATTGCTTGTCGAGACAGCGGCGTTATATTCGTTCCACTTCATCGAGATACACTTCCTTTCTTGAATTTTCTCTGTAATGGAGCAGCAGATGGGTACCAACCGGGATTTCATAGAATCCTAAGTACCTCTGCCACCACTGGGTTGTAGCCATGACTTTTCTGCTGTCCTCAAAAGTAAAGAAGACGCGCAGACAATTTCGCGCCTCCGCTTTCATATCCAGGACGGCAATGAACTTTCCCGGCTCAAGATTCAGCACATAATCCGTTGTGATGATATTCTGAGCTTTGAGCTCGTTTTGCGTGTAGACCTTGTCCTCCATGCGCTTAAACCTCCTTTTTCAGCAGTTTGATCAGCGTGCGCGCTTCCTCACGGGTGAATGTGCCGCGATTATTGCACCGCTGGTGATCCGGAGACCAGTCGTGAATGTCGAGCTTCGGCTCTGCACCGTTCCAGCTGACCATATTCAGTTCCAGTTTCCAGCCCCGTGACGATTCGGAGATCACTCCGATATGCCTTGTGATTTTGCTTGTGATTCTGTCTTTCATTTTGATTTCCTCCTTAAACTTTTGAATTTAGGCAGATGAAAGAATCTGCCTATGTAACCGGCTAAAAAGAAAAATGCGATTTGCCGCCGTCATCTTCTTCTATCTATAGAAGCTTCTTCTCTTTAGCTGGTAGAAATAGTTACTTACTTAATTACTTATAGGGAGCGGCTTTGAGAGTCGAAATTGACTTTTACGCATCATCTTCTTTCGTGAAACATTCTGTTTTACTGCCTGAGAAGGAAGAAGAGGTCATCCCGGATATACTGCTGATATAGATAGATTCTTCTTTTCAGGTAGTAAGAGTTAGTTACTTAAATACTTACTTATAGCGGAGTAAGCACCGCTTTTCCTCGCCCCTTTTGTATGCCTACCCCGGGATCTCACCGCAGCGTCGCCGCGCTCGCTCTTTCGAGGTCATCGCACAGTCATGGAACTCGGACTCTTTATTCAGTTGTCAAGGTACACATCCTCATAATGTGAGGAATGAGAGAGGGTGTTTTTTAGGGTCCTGCCGAAAAATTTGTCTCTCTACTTATTCCTACTAGGAGAGGCCGTTTTAGTAGGTGTCTTCAAAAAAAGTTTTGTTCCCCAAAAGGTAGGCAGCGAGAGTGACCGAAAATTGCGGTTTGGATGGAATTATTTTTCTCTTCACTTATTCCCACTGAGAAAAGCCATTTTGGGGGGTGTTTTGAAATAAGTTTTGTTCCCTCAAAGGGTAGGCAGCGAGAAACCCGTTTTTTTACCTCTGTTTTGAATATTTCTTCACTTGTTCCCACTTGGAGAGGTCAAAAGTTGTGCCTGCTTCGAAATTTTCTTCCTCAAGGGGTAGATCACGAGAAAAACCGAAAATTAAGCCTTTTGATAAAATATTTTTCTTCCCTCAATAGGTAGGCAACGAGGATAACCAAAAACCGCGCCTTTGCCGCAATAATTTTTCTCTCCTCAAGTGGTAGAGCACGAAAACTTGGATTTTATGAATGGCTTCCGAAATTTCCGAAAGATTCCCTCACGGGGTAGAGCACGGGAGCGCGAAAAATATAAAGTTTTTTCGAATAATTTTTTCCTTCCAAGGGATAGAGCATGAAAACTCGTTTTTTTATGAATGATTTTGAAAATTTCTCTCCCATCTGGTAGGCATCGAGAAGGGCCAAAAATAAACCACTTTGATAAAAATTTTTTCTCCCTCAAAGGGTAGCCATCGAGAAACGCCAAAAATTGCGGGTTGAATGATATTTTTTTGTCCCTCAAGGGGTAGAGCACGAAAAATCGGTTTTTATGCGCTTTTCTCGAAAATAATTTGTTTTCGGCTCAAAATTGGCGTATCTTATCAGTTGTTGAAAGAACGAGGCTCCAAATTGGCGCAGATTTTCGCCTGTGGCATCAAAATTGATGCCGCTTTCGGGAGCGGGATTTCTGCTGTGGCATCAAAATTGATGCCATTTTGATTACCTCCTCACTTATTCCCAGTAGGCTCGGCCATTTAGCAAGGGTTATTTTCAAAAAATTATTCCCTCTACTTATTCCCAGTGGGAAGTGACGAAATTGAGGGTGTTTTTCAAAAATTTTTTCTCTCACTTATTCCCAGTGGGCGAAGCCATTTATCAAGGTGTTTTTGAAAAAACCTTCAAAAATTCTGTTGCTGCGCGGGAATCCGGTTATTGCCCCTTCACTTACTCCATGTTTGAAAGCCATTTTGTGCCCCCCTCAAAAAGATTCCTTCACCTAACCCACGTTTGGAGATCGTTTTTTCAACCTATCCACCGAGGATTTCTCCTACAATTCCTTACAGCAACTTTTGCAGCTGAAAAACGACACGATTTTTGAAAAAATTTCCCCACAACCCTATACCGCAACTTTCAGAGCTGAAAAACGACATATTTCCCGAAACTTTTTCAAAAAATGTTCTCACCCCTCTACCGCACGTTTTTGAAGCGAAAACGGTCATGCTTTCCCAAAAAGTTTCCCACTCCTATACCGCAAGTTTTTTCGGGCAAATCTAAACACCTATTTCAAAAAAATATCTCTACTACTGTTACCGGGACATTTGAAGTCCAGAACGGCACACCAATCTTAAAAAAGCATAAAAATAGCGCCTGCCTCGTTTTCAGAAGCAGACGCTATATCTTTTCGGGTATTCAGTTGTAGATCAGGTCGTTCAGAACAATCTCTTCGGCTCGGCTGCGGATGCTGTTCATCCGTCCGACCCATTCCATTTGATTCTCAGCTTTCAGATGCTCGGTCATGCCTTCGGCTTTCTTCATCTGCTCGACCAGCCGGTCGAACATTTCCTCAGCCGCTTCGCCGATCTCTTTCAGATGGGCTTCTAACTTTCCGTCGAGGAACATTCCGGTATAGATTCCGTTTCTGTGCTCACGCAGATACCGATGACGCATTTTTGCAAATCTGTTGTACATGGTTTTTCCTCCTTACGCATACGCGATGTAAATCAAGTAGTTTTCGTTCTCGAGGCTCTCCGCCCAGATATTCACCGCCGTGATATCGTCGTCACGGTTGTAGCGGTCAAGACGGTGGGTTAAGTCCCGTTCAAGGTAAATGCAGTCGGCGTTGGCGGTCGTCGGGTTGTCCCAGCAGTCCACCGCTGTCGGGTCGATTTCAAGCCCGATTTGGAGGGCGTATGACCTCGCAAAGCTGATCCAGTAGTTGACATCAAACTCTGCTTTCGGCGGCTCTGTGACGCTCTCAGACGGCGTTTCGACGGTTTCCGGCAACTCTGCCGGTCTATTCTCTTTGAACGTTTCTGCGGGTGTTTTCGGCGTTACTGTCGGCTCCGTTGTCGTTTTCGTTATTGTTTCGGTAGTGATCTCCGATGTCGCGTTCTGCTCCGGTCGCTCTATGATAATCGGCGCGGGCGGTTCCTCTTTCTGAGTTTCGATGACCGTCCCGGTTTCCTTTGGAATGGGCTCCGTCGTTTCCTCCGGAGCTGCCGTTTCTGCAACGGTCGTTTCTGCCGTCGACTCGGTTTGCATACTTGACAAGGTCTCCGACGGCTTTACCGCCGAACATGCGCTCATCAAAAGCGCCAGCAATAGGATGATGATTTTCTTCATGGCTTTCGCCTCCCTTCGCATATATGGTAGCGAAAAGTGAGAAAAAACACCAATGTGCAAAAATCGGATTTACAGATTTGACTGGAATGGTATCTTGTGAGTATATTCGGTTGTCAAGGAACAGCGAAGGTTTGACCCTTCACTTGTTCCCACTGAGAAGCCCGAATCGTACACCCATTTCGAAAAAATATTTTTGAGTAAAAAGATAAAGCCCTCTCCGAAATTGATCGGAAAGGGCTATCGCCTATGATGTGGTATTGTCTTAACAAGCAACGAATCTGTGAGTACAGATTCACGTGCATGTCAGCGATACTGTCTCGACAAGCACTGAACTTTGTCCCCAAAGTTCACTTGTCAGGGGTAACCCCTGAGACCCGCCATTCAACATAACAGTATTGCTTTATCCCTTTATATTATACTTATTTTTCCGCTTTGCGAATGCCTTTTCGCCGCCTTCCAAAATATCGCAAATATGCTGTTGTATACCTTGGGAGTTCAATAGTCCTAAAATGGTTTCTCCAGAATCATCACACACAGGCAAATTATCTTCTATGGAACCGGCTCGATACTCAAAACGGAACTCATGGTTTGGTGTGGTATTGCCCCGCTGATTTGCAACAATTACTTGCTCAGCATCTCCTGCGACAACAACGTTCGCATTATGAGTCACAACAATTATTTGACGTTCTATTTTCTTTTTTTTGATAAAAGTAATCAAGTCATCACTAATAGATTTGTTGTCTAGGTCGTCTTCCGGTTGGTCAATTAAGATAGGAGACTTACTCTCTGCTAAACTAATCAACAATTTCAGCAAAACTAATGCCTTTTTCCCCGGTGACATCTCATCAATTAGATCATCGCCCATTTTGACATTGTATGTGACATTATACCAGTTGTCCAAGATGCTTCTAAGCGCAGTCTCACATGAAAAGCCCTTTGAAAAGGGAATCGTCTGGTTTAAGCATGCTTTTACTAATTTTTCTAAGGCATTTTCATCAAATTGATCAATATCAAAATTTTCAACATCAATAATGTCTTTTTTAGATTTTAATGTTCTATTGTCGAATAATTGCTTAATCCTTTGACAAAACGCTTCTGTTCGGAATGGGATAAGAACAGAAAATGTCAATTCACCGTCCTTGTTTATGTTGTTTCCTTCATCATTGACGATGGTAGCATATCGTTTTTGAATTCCATTATACTTCGTAAAAGCCTGTACTAAATCTGAAATAATCCCGTTGAGTTCCAAGTTCTTTTCATCAATTCTTTTTTCATAGTCACTGAATACAAGTAATTTCTGCTCTTCTTCTTGAATCCTCTTGGACAACTCCGCAATAGCCTCATTACTTTCTACCTTGTCTTTTAGACTATCAGCTACAGTCGTTCTATTTTCGGCCTCTGTAGCAACTTTTCCCCGATTGGCTTGGCATTTTTTGATTATTGCAAGCTTATACTCTTTCCACAACTCATCTGCTTTATTTTTTATGGTTGAGATTGCATCTGAATAGTCTTTTTGGGCATCATCGCTCAAGGCGTCATCTGGCTCAACAGGAACAACCACGGAATCTATTGAATTAATAATCGAAATATCATTATCAATTATCTGAGTTGCGCTTTGAGTTTCGTCAATTCTGATATTGCAGTGTCATATTTTGAGATGTCTTCTTCTGATATTGAAAGCTCTTTGGACTGAGTATCTTTTTGCTTCTTTAGACTATCCAACTGCTTCTCAATTCCCGATCGAGGACCAATTTCAGCCATCTCGTTTTTTATGTTTAGAAGTTCAGTATTAATTCGTACAGCATCATATATACGCTTATCTAACGAGGGTTTATAGTCCTGAATATCTTTCAGCATTTGCTCATGGCCAGTTCGAGCATTATCGTTCTGCATTATGATTTCTTCGATGATAGCATCTATTTCTGTTTTTTCCTCGTTCTCATCAGATAGCTGATTTAAGTAAGTTTGAGGGATATACACGATCTTATGTGAGTTGTTTACTGCCCCTGTTTCGTTCACCTCTCCGTCTTTCCAAAATACTTTAACTTTTGTTAAAATGCGAGTTTTTGTTTTCGACTTTTCGATTTTCTCTTCAACTTGTTTTTTGTCTATTGTCAGCGCAAGATTATGAAGCAATATCGACTTTCCTGTTGACTTTCCACCGATGATACAAGATAGTTTGTCATTAAACAGTATTGGCTCGGGAGAAAAATCCGGATCATCAATCACCATGCTATCAATTACATGGTAGTTGGACTTTTCTTCCGGCATAAGCGGTGAAATTCGCACTCTGTCTTTCGGTTCGTAAAGCACTTGCTTGAGACCATTAAATGATGGATCTGATTTTATCCAGCAATATCGTTGATTATCTGGTTCAAATAACTTGCTATTTGTGTGCGCGTCACATCCATGAAAACACGGCTTCAAAGATCCGCATTTTCTAATAACTTCATCAGGGGAATCGCTTTTTTCGCCAAGAAAGTATAACGCATCACTGGGATTTCCAGAAAAGATTGCATCAACAAATTGATATATTGATTGTCTCGTAGCATCAAAATCGGATGAGTTTCCTCCAATATGCGAAAAAATGTTTGCTGCTCCGGTTACTCCGTCATTACTGCTGTTTGAAACAATTATTATTGTGTTCTCCCGAAGTTTTGGATCATTAGAGAATAAATTCCTTAATGAATCTAAAGAGGGGATAAACTGCGCAACTCCTTTTGAATAAGCAGCATCTTCGTCTAAAGTTGAGTCTAATGCTTTCCCGAGTGAAATCAATTGCGTTCTTGTCGCAGAGTATCGGCGGCTATTATATTCAAAGGAAAGCTGGGAGAAAAAACAATCTTCCAGATCATCAACAATTGCAGGATTAAATAAGAAATGGATATTGATGCCTTCATTTCGTGACATAGGAGTCATTCGGAGTTCGACATTTGGAATTACCAACTTAATTGATTCTGGCAGTCTTTTTTCATTGATAACTCTTTTGTAATTTTCTATTGATAAATAATCTGTAACCCCAATAGACACTATCGATTTAGATTTATCACTCCCATCTCCAATATAGTCTAATATACTTTTATAAAAGTTGTTCCAACGATCATCTATAGCAGACCCTTCGTACTGGTCGTTTTTATTTGTGCCAGGAGTATGTACGTGTAAATCCCATCTCCTCCACTCAGATCCTCTTGAAAATTCTCTCATCTCTATTTCTCCTTAGGTAACAATATTTGCCTTGCTTCCGCCGCTTTTTTCCTTTGTGACTACGATTTGTTTGTCTATGCGATTCTTCAAATCAGCAACGTGAGAAATGATACCGACAAGGCGATTCCCGTCTGCCAGACTCAAGAGCGCTTTCATAGCTTGATCCAGAGACTCCTCATCAAGCGAGCCAAAGCCCTCATCTACAAACATGGTATCAAGCTTAACGCCGCCAGCAGATGCCTGTATCTCATCTGAAAGTCCCAGCGCAAGAGAGAGCGATGCTTTGAAAGACTCGCCGCCAGAAAGCGTTTTGACACTTCTCTCGGTGCCGTTGTAATGGTCAATAACGTCAAGATCGAGTCCACTTTGGCTACGGTTATTCTCTGCTTCTTTCCGACGTTTCAGCTCATACTGTCCGCCGGACATAATCATAAAGCGAGTATTGGCGCGTGCTATGATGCGATCAAAATACGTCATCTGGATATATGTTTCCAGCATTACTTTTTCTTTTCCGGGGATATTTCCGTTTGCCGTATTAGACAAGGCTTTCAACCATGTATAGCGTTTTTCAAGCGTGTCAAGATCTCCGACCTTTGCTCGAATATTGGCAAGTACCTGTGTATTGGACTCTATACGAGAATGAAGCGCTTTGGCAGCAACGTCATCCGCAGTTTTCTTTTCCGTTATTTCAGCTTTTTTCTTTGTTTCCTCTTCCTTATCAAGATTGCAATCAGAAGAAAGTTGCTCGGTTAGTTCTTTGATAGAAGCACTATAGCCTGCTATTTTTTTATCCGATTCGGACAGCGCATTCTGAGCTTTGTCATATGCTTCCTTCATTTCGCTGATAGCTTTCCCCAAAGTTTTTGATTCCTTCTGAGCCTCTGTTATACTACCAAAGCGAAGCGATTCTTTATCGGCATTACGCTGGTTTTTCTTTTCATTCAACGACGCTTTATCGGCTTCTAAAGCAGTATTTCGGGCCGAAATATCTTTGTCTCTTTCTTTCAGTGACGCTTCTGTTTTGGGCAACGATTCCGAAAGTTCAGACCGACGGGATACTTTCTTTTCCTCTTCGGAAATTGCCATATCAAGTGTGTTGATTTCGTCAGAAACAGTTTTCTGCTCCTCCGGAAGCTTGGTCTCAGCGTCTTCGAGGGTGACGTTCTGCCACAATTCTTTAACCAGCTTTTCCGTCTCCGCTTTTTTGGCGTCGAGCAAGCCTTTGGCTTTCTTACATTCTCCGCTTAAATCTTCAGCCGCTTTTCTCGCTTTATCAGCATTATCTTTTGCTTTTTTTAATTGAGTTTCCGTAGGTGCTTTGGCTGATTTATGCGCTATGCACGGGTGTTCTAAAGAACCGCAAACAGGGCATGGCTTGCCACTTTCCAGAGTTTCAGCAATGATTCCCGCTTGTTCATCCAAAAACGCACGGTTTTTCGTTTCGTAGTCAGCGGTTGCTTGCTCTGATACCGTAGAAGCTTTTTTATAATTGCTTTGGAGGGCATCTAAATTGTCAGTAAGTTCATGAAATTCCTCAAACAAGGCAGAAAGGTTTTGCAGCTTTGTCTGCTTTTCTTGAGCCTTTTCTTTTTGATGTGAGAGCTTTTCCTTGCCTTCCCCCGCGTTTGCTAGGGCCTCGAACTCTATTTTGAGTTTTTTGAATTCTGCTTCATCAATGGCATACTGTTCCCGATCTCTTTGCAGTTGCTCCTCGCCTTTGGTAATACTGTCCTCGTCTTTTTTGATTTGTTTTTCCAAGGCTGCCAACGCTTCATAGCGGGAAAATTCTGCCTCAATCTTAGCCTTTTCTTCCGCAAGCTTATCTTTTTCCGCTGTTTTTCCTTTTTCAATCTCAAAGGCATCCTTCAGTATGAGATTGGTCTCATTTTCGGCGGCTAAATCATTTTGGGCTTTTTCTAAAGCTGTTTGGGCTTTTTCTTTTGCTTCGATCTTTCCTAAATTTGCATTAACGATCTCAAGCTTCTTGTCCGCATCCGAAATTGACTTTTCTATAACCGACTTTTTGTCATTGTCCTGGCTCAGGAGACGATCAACCAGGTCAATAACATCTGTTGTAGGAAGAATGCCGCTCTTTGCCTTTTCAACCTCAATGCTCAAAACATCATTTTCGTCGCAGGAGATTCCATCAATATATTGCTTGATGCTGCTGCGAGCGGCTTCACATTTGTCGTTGAGTTGACCGGACTCTCTCTTCAAACGATCCTGCAAATCCTGATACAGCTGCGTTTTGAATATCTGTCGGAATATTTTCTTGCGATCCTCTGTGGGGGCAAGCAGCAGTTTGAGAAAATCGCCCTGTGCAATCATGGCAATCTGTAAAAACTGACTGCGGTTAATGCCCATGATATCGCGTATTGCGTTATCTACATCACGCTGCTTAGTGACAACCCGTCCATCCGGATATTGAAGCTGCACTTCTGCCTTTTGAGTTGTAAAGCCGTCACCGCGGGATTTGGGGCGATCATACTCCGGATTCCGTTTTACGGTATATGTTTTTTCGGCATAAGAGAAAACAAGCTCAACCTCAGTCGGGGTATCCGCCTCGGCATACTTTGATCTGAACATAGAAGGCTCTCGATTATCTCCGCTTGCTTCTCCATACAGCGCATAGGTGATCGCATCAAAAATAGTCGTTTTTCCGGCACCGGTATCGCCCGTGATCAAATAGAGTCCATTTGTTCCAAGCTTGTCCAAATCAAGGACAGTTCTACCTGCATAGGGGCCAAACGCCGATACTGTAAGCTTAATAGGTCTCATTGTTCGTCCTCCCATGTTTTTTCAATCATTTCGCGCATAAATTCCAGTTGTTCTTGACTCATCGGCTGATTGTTCTGCAGCTCATAAAAGTCAGAAAAAAGTTCCAGCGGTGACTTGGATTCCACATCGGACGCACCACTAATCTCCATATTGGAACGAGTACGTTTATTATCGTAATCTAATTTCATCAGGCGATGATATACCGTGCGAAGTTTACCGATAACATCCGGAATATCCTCTTCATCCGTCAATGTAATATGTGTATAGTCCTCTTGCCACGTAGTGTTCTCATAGAATGACTTCAATGTGAGTTCTTCATATGTTCCTTTCAATTCGACAAGGTTATGCTGCGGAACAAGCTCGACAGTTTTATATGATACATATCCTTTTTCACGGAGTTCAACGACCGTAACGGACTTTTTGTCATGCACCTCCGAAAAAGAGTATTTGAGTGGTGTTCCGCAATAACGAATATTCTCTGAGCCACAAGTTTGCGGCGAATGGATGTGTCCAAGTGCCACATAATCAAACGGCTCGAAGACATACGCGTCCACATTATCAGAACCGCCAACCGATATTTCTTCAGATTCAGAGCGCAATGCTCCTGTAACAAACTGATGGGTAACCAGTACATTTCGGTTGGCGGGATCGATATTCAGTTTTGAAATGACATATTCTACTGCTTCGGTATATGTAGTAATCTCATTTTCAGCATAACGGCGCACATGAGCCGGTTTAATAAACGGGAGAATGTATATGTTTACCGTTCCGAATTCGTCTTCCAAAGGGATAGGCGTAATATCCCCGCTGTACACCGGAGACATATGGATGCCGCTGGCATCCATAATACGCGAGCCGAAAGCAATTCTTTCAGGAGAGTCATGATTACCACTGATGACAAACACTTTCAGACTGCGTTTTGCAAGCTGTGCAAGGAAATCATCAAACAACTGGACTGCCTCGGCGGATGGAATAGACTTGTCATACACATCTCCTGCAATGATGACTCCGTTGGGCTTTTCGTCATCTATTACATTGATGATCTTTTTGAGTATATATTCTTGATCTTCAAGCATTGAGTATTCGTTTACTCTTTTGCCTAAATGAAGGTCAGATAAATGAATGAGTTTCATACTGTTCTCCTTTACCCCACAACCAACTTGTTTGTCTTTTTCAAATACTTCGCCGGGATTGGGTGATCCAGTTTCCAAGTGATATTCATCGGTTTTTCGCCGTCGTGCTTTACATAGTTCGCTGTGCCGAGATACGTATAGGCGGCAGTGCTTCCGGAAACACGATCCGACTTGAATTCACGTACAAACAGCAGAACACGGCTGCCTTTTTGGCGATGGTGAATGTATCGCTGACCGGTGGGAGAATCCGCCGCCGTGGTGCTCTGGCTCTGCCAATGGAATAACTCACTGTTGATCGAATAATCGTTGTACATCGTGGTCGGTGAGTAGTCCTTATCTGCCTTATTCAAGGTCACAAAGAAGACATCGATGTTCTTTTCCGGCAACCATTTTACGCCCTCACGGACGGTAGACGGCTTCATAAAATCGAGCGCCACGAGAAGCTGGTCACGAGTATAGGTGCAGTGCAAATCCAGCGGACAGTCGAAGCCGACATTTACTGGCTTGTCGATAAAGTCAATGTGGTCGTAATTATACTGCAACAGATCTATCAGCTCTCCAAGAAGAATCGGACTATCAGCCAGCGCGTACAGGTTTTCCAGTGCCTCATCGCTGTTCCAATCATCTGCTGCTTTCAGCCAAACGGAAATGTAGAACATCTGCATCATGCGCTGTTCTACCGGAGTAAGATTTGAAAAATCTGTATTATTTATGTTAGGAAGCGTTCAGCAAGAACTTGATGAGTCGGCGAGAATCAATGGTGCAGAGACGCGCAAACGCCTTCTGCATTGTTTCTTCCAACGGCTCCGAGAAATCATCAATCACGTCAGCACGTGCACAGAGCCGAGAAAAAGTATCAAACTTATAAACCTGTCGCGGATCAATGTGGTAATACTCCAAGAAGTTTGCCAGCGTAAGCTTCAAACCGGTATCTTCCTCAAAGGATGCAATGCGCATCACCAGACCGGCGCTGTTTCCGTAGGATGCTCGGATATTGTCGAGTATGTATTTTGCCGCCTTTTTCTCCAGCTGAATATAACAGCCCTTCGGCAGTGAAATGAATCCGTCCTTGATTTCACGGGATACGCTGCGGGTGGTGTTTGAAAGCAATGCGGCGAACTTATCTTCAAAGTTGTATTTGCGGTTTGCCTGACCGATGAAGTCGAGGACCGTCAGGCACTCTTTATCTTCGGACAGACGGAGCCCACGACCAAGCTGCTGTAAGAATACGGTCAGCGATTCGGTCGGGCGCAGGAAAAGAACGGTGTTGACTTCAGGAATATCGACACCTTCGTTATAAATATCGACGACAAAGATGAAGCGGACATCGCCGGAAACGAGGCGAGTTTTCGCTTCTTTTCTTTCTTCATCGGGAGATTTTCCGGTCAGGAACATGGACGGTATGCCATGTGCATTGAAGTAGTCAGACATGAACTCTGCGTGCTCAATGGTAACGCAGAATCCGAGTCCCTTTACATCATCAATGTCCGTCACATATTTAAGCAGTGATGACACAACCAAATCTGCACGACGATTTGCCATCATACCGCTGAGCGTATAAATGCGGGACAATTCGCCCTTATCATAGCCGCCGTTTGCCCATTTGAGCTTATCCAGGTCGACCGTGTCGGTTACGCCGAAATACTGGAACGGGCATAGCAACTTGCGGTCAATGGCTTCCGGCAGGCGAATTTCAGCTGCAATACGGTTATTGAAATACGGCAGGATGCTCTTGCCGTCCATACGTTCCGGCGTTGCCGTCAAGCCGAGCAGAATCTTCGGCTGATAGTACGAGAGAAGTTTCTGATAGGTGGGTGCTGCCGCGTGGTGGAACTCATCCACGATGATGTAGTCATAGAAATCTGGCGAGGTTTTCGAGGTGAAATCCTGCGAGTTGAAGGTCTGAATCGACATGAACAGATTATCAATGCTGTCCGGCTTGTAGCTACCGACAAACATTTCGCCGAAGTTAGCATCCTTGAGTATCGCACGGAAGGTATAAAGGCTCTGCTTTAGGATTTCCTCACGGTGTGCAACAAATAGCAGACGGCAGGGACGTCTGGCGTTTTGCTTTCGGAAACGCTTGTAATCCAGCGCTGAAATGACAGTCTTACCGGTACCGGTGGCAGCAACAACAAGATTGTGATAATATCCGCGCACGTTGCGCTCGGCATCGAGCTTGTCCAAAATCTCCTGCTGATAGGAGTAGGGTTGAATATCCATCGTGTAGATCTCGGCATTGTTGGCGTCGAAATACTTTTCCGCCTTCAATGCACGGGCAAGACGCTCCTTCTGATCTTCACTATAATACTCGAATTCATTGGAATTCCAGTAGCTTTCAAACGTCGCGGCAATCTTGTCAATGGTTTCCGGCAGGTCCTTTCTCGTGACCTTCACATTCCACTCGAGGCCGCTGGAAATTGCAGCGTTGGAAAGGTTGGAGGAGCCGACATATGCTGTGGTAAAGTCGGTATCGCGATAGAACACATAGGTTTTCGCGTGCAGACGGGTGCGCTTGGTGTCATAGCTGACCTTGATCAGCGTATTGGGCAGCTTGCGCAGCTCCTCAATAGCTTTCAGATCGGTAGCGCCCATGTAGGAGGTGGTAATAATGCGCAGTTGTCCGCCGTTCTGCGTGAATGTAGTCAGCTCGTCTATAATTAAACGTAAACCGCTCCACTTGATGAACGAGACCAGCATATCAATACGATTGCAGGACACGATTTCCTTTTTGAGTTCTGTAAACATCTGCGGCTCGTGGATCGCGCCGGTAAAGAGCGAGCTTTGTGCAATCGAAGTTTCAGGACGGATGATCTCAGCCTTTTCATCCAGAACCAGCACATTGTTTTTCTTGTCAAAAAGAGCAAGAAGCTGCTCCGCACGCTCTGCGACTGAGAGCGTATCGAAGTCAGCTTCTTTTGTTTCGGTCATAATGGTAGACACAATGCGGTTGACAAGCTCAACCTGAGAATTCAGATCGCCGCCGTTGTCCTTCACGTTATCGAGACCTTTTTCAACGATCTCAGCAACGTATTTTGCTAACACTTTTGACGCTTCCGCACTATCAATAGGCGCAGTTTGAGAGAGCTTGTCCGTAACAGAAAGCTCTGAATCCAGGCCTTTATTTATGATTTGTTCGTAAAGTCCATTATGTAGCATAGTGACCTCCAAATAGGACCAGAAGATGTTTTGATTTACTCATTCAATGAAAATAGGTATTTCTCGTTCAATAAAAACAGATGCGTTTTTTAGCCGACCAGAATACGCCGAGATTGACATTCCATTTTCATAACAAGAGGAAAACTGTTTTGCAAATTGAGTATCTTGTATTATCTTGATGGCCTTGACGTAGGGATTGAGTGACACAATTATGTAATGCACCTTATATCCTTTCGTCATAAGATTTTGAATCTTTTCGAGTTGCTTAAGTGTTCTCTCCGAAAAAACCGTTGGGAATTGAGCAGTATCCTCTGTGGATAATACACTTTTTATTTCAATAACAGTGCCTGTATCGCTTATAAAAAGGTCACTTTTATATCCCTCGACATAATGCTCCTTAATAACTGTTTTTCGCTTACCTAAGGCTGAAAATCTCCGGCTATGTATGCTGTTTTCTATTGCTCTGTTTGCCATAGACGTGTTTAGGATAATATAGCTTTTTTTGTATGGAACGGCAAACAACGCATATTGAGTTCTTGCGTTTTTCGTTTGAGTTGGTACTAAAAGGACCTTTTGGCCCTCAAGCTTAAGAAAGTTGCTTAGGTGGCAGGATGAGGGAACATAGCAGACAACATGCTCTCCGTCAATCTCAACCTCACAAAGAAAACGATTCTTCAGTTCTTTGATAAAGGTTGCAGTTATATATTCGGGATCACATGTTGTCTGCATAATCTATCTCCTTATAACTCACTAATAAAACTCTCAAGCTCAGCCTCAGAGATATAAAGTCCCTGCATACGGATGGTGTCGCTTTCTGTCACTAAGAGCATATCGCCCTTTCCTAACAGATTTTCAGCGCCAGACATATCCAGAATGGTCTGAGAATCCGTATGTGACGGAAGTCTGAAGGAAATTCGATATGGAATGTTTGCCTTCAGTACGCCGGTCACAATATTTGCACTCGGGCGCTGCGTTGCAATTATCATGTGAATACCAAGTGATCTGACCTTTTGTGCCAGCATGGAAAGGAATTTTTCAAACTCTTTTCTGTTTCCCTGCATTTCGGCCGTCTGAATCAAATCAGCGTATTCATCGATGATGATAACAAGGCGCTTCATCCGGTTTGTGGGATTTTTTTCATTGTAGGAATCGATATCTCTGCTTCTGCATGAACGAATTTGCGCCATTCGTTCTTCCTTATCAACGTCATTAACACGTTGAATTAACGTCAATGCTTCCTCTGCATCAGTAACGACATGTCCTCCGTACAGATTGGGCAGATCTTCAAAGAATACAAAGTCCGTTTGCTTCGGATCAACAATCAGGAACTCAAGGTCCTCCATCGGATACTTCTTGAGCAGGCTTACAATAATGGAATACAGGAATATTGTTTTTCCTGAGCCAGTCGTTCCGGCAATAAGCATGTGAGGGGCCTTCGAAATATCAACGACTTCGAATTTACCGTCAGCCTTTTGCCCGGCAACCACATCAAGCTTACCCTTACTATCATCAAGAAGATTTAAGTGGTCAAGCAGATTTATTGCTTTTCCTGCTCCTGCGAAAGGAACATCGACGGACAAAAACTTAGTTCCTTTTATGTGGTCAATGAGGATTTCTCCGTTTGCTTCAAGCTGAATGCCGATATCCGTTTTATAGCGTTCAAGCGTTCTGATTGTTTCTCCGGATTTCAATTCAACGGCAAATCTGGTAAAGCGAGCCGCTTCCTGAACCATTTCAGCCTTTACGGGGTACGCATTGATTCCGTAATCTCTGAAAACCTTGTTAATGCGAGCACACTTTTCCTCAATGACTCTATTATCCGTTACGGGCGTAGCAACAATGTTAACCTCCTGATTATCACTTGAGGCTTCGTCCTGATTCGTAACGACTACGGATGGCGCAACGTTGTTGGCACTTGCACTTGCGTCATTCTCTGGTTCATCAGTTATTTCAGTAGTCTGTGCGGTTGAAGAGGCTTCGCTTTCCTGCACATCAAAAAACTCATCATTAGACAGAATTGCCTGTATTTCTGCGCTTCCTATTGTAGTCAAGAGGAAATCATCGTTAGCGAAGTCGTCGGTTCCCTTAAAGCGTACAAGTGAACTGCTTGCATTTTCAAAATCAACAAATGCAATGTTCTTATTTACGGTCAGCCTATATTGACCAGCAAAAAGCTCATTAAGCTGCTCACTATACTTAAGTTTCTCGTTAGCAGTAATATCAGCCTGGAACAAGCCTTCGAATACCTGCTCACGAAGAATCTCGCGCCTTGAAACTGTTGTAATTCTTTCCGTTGCCCCGAACATTTCCTTAACCAAATTCTCGAGAACAGCAGCTTGCTCTACAGCATGCCCAGAGATATGACCGTCCGTAACAACGAAAGCATTCGGATTGTCGGAATAAGTTTTTACCTCAATGATATCGACAATCGCAGAGTTTCCTTCCTCAAGCTGTATTCCTATCAAATCCGGCAATTTGCCGTCCTCTCTATCAGAGAGCCACTCTTGTGCAAGTTGTGTGTCCAATCCGACAATAAGAGCATCTGGATGCTTACGTTGATAATTAAGTGCTGCAATAGCAATTCCAAGACTGCCCTTGCCGTGATTCGTGTCAAATATTCTGTTCGTTGTATGCGATACGATACTGAGAAGTCCGTCGTCGTTGATTTCACGTATCGCCTCGATAATTTCTTTTATTCCCTCGGCCTTGGGAATGAAATTACCCAACTGCTTTACAAGTGTATCGTAACCGACAATAAACTTGTTGCAATTATTGGAATAAATGCCCACAGATCGATAGCTATTTTCTCTATAAAACAGCTTTTCGCTTGCCGCACGCAGAGAAATATCCCAGTTTTTAAGGCTTTGATCAAGTATGATTAACCAATCGGATTTCTCAAGGAGCTTTTCATAGGTATCTCTCTTTAACGGAGTATGGAAGAATGTCCCGGTATGGCTAAATGCAGATGGATGCTCATTTAATTTCTCAATAATGCTTGAATAAACGGTAAAAATACCGCCCTCGCTTGCCGGCCTGATTTCAACGTTTTCCTCAAGCGGATTATATTTGTATACCTTCGGTACGCACAGTGGATGAATATGAATATGCCTATTATTCTGTGCTGTTTCTATCCTAACCTCATTGGGATCAAAGAGAACAAGGAGATGCTGTTGCTGCGATAAATCAGAAAGAATTTGATTATAGGAGCGACGCTGATCCATAATCTTCAGCTTGAAGTTCAAGCTTCTCTTTCCCTTTATCTTTCCGAGCATTCCGTCATTCAGGGACTCATCCTCTATTTCAATCCAGTCGTTAGGAACCTCTTTTGTACGATAAACAGATACGTCAATACCAGATATATTGAAATCCTTGTCTGCGTTCAGCGCTTTCAGCATTGCAACCACGACCTCAACGGAGGGAGGATCGATGACAGCGAGCTTGAGCATCATTCCGGCATGAGGATACAGGCAAAGATAGCGAACGATTTGCTGCTTGAGTGTATCAACGCCGCTTTCACTTTGATTGATTTGCGGCTGATTTGAATATACAGGCAGCATGCCTATCCTTCCGGACAGCGGGAGGAATTCAGCTTCTCTCACCAATACGGTAACCGGCAAAAGCATAACCGAAAGAGGATCAGGGATGTCGTCAGCTTTTCTGACGATAAAAGCCTTATCGTCATCACTGAGATGACATTCCTCTATATTCGCAACGCCTCTGCTTGCTACAATCTCCTTTGCAAGCTCAACATATTTCCAAATATATAGAGGATGCAGCGGAGTGGGGATGGCATGATGCTTTGTTTCTCCGATTATAAAAACATAATCCAAGGACATAACGATATTGATAATTTCCTTAGCATTGGAGGGAGCAATAGCCCAAATCCTCGGAAAATCGTCGTTTATCGCATTCAAAAGCTTCTCATATGCCTTCATATACTCTTCAAAGAAAGAATATTTAGCAAGAACCTGGAGCATAGGAGCATCCTGAAGTCTATTGCGGAAGGGTATCAGCTTTTCTCTGGCATCTAAAAAGTCGTGCAAGCTTTTGGAAACACTCTCTTCATCAGCCAACAAGGTGCGCAGCTTGTTCAGGTTTGTCCAAACCACATTAAGATAATCCTTTTTGAAAAGCTCAGGTGCATATTTGCCAATATCGCGAATCGCTTCTGCAGGTGATTGTACCTCGGCACGGATTATTCCCCCGAAGTCGTCCTCGTTAATCAGCTGTGATGCGATAGTCTCTGTAACCGGCTCGGTTTTTACCTGTAGCTTAATATCATTTACGTCGATATCTATCCTGTCAGCCTTTTTGCGATTAGGACGCTCATCGACCTCATGCTCAAGCTGAGTTAAAACCTCATCAATTTGGGCTGGATTGTTGTCAAATGCGAGCTGCGCCGCCAAAGCAGTTGGATTTACTCTGGTTTTACCTCTCGGCGTCGGAGGCGTCGGCGTAGATTTTTTTGCCGCCTTGAGACATTTTTCAACGTCATCAAGATCCATTTCCTTGAGTAAGGCAACATTTTTGGTTTTATAATAGCTCAGGATCAGGCGGGGAATTTCCTTGTTAATGTTATCCTTCGTGTAGTAATTGGTAATGCTCTGGCGCTCAGTCTGCTCAAGATTACTTATTCTGTCCACAATTTCATGGTTCTTCTTGATTCGAGCAATAAAGTCTTCTCTCGAGGGATTACCACCATCAATACTCTTGTCAGCACAAAGACCGAGATAATAGTAGTTGTTCTTAACTACAGCTGGAAGCTCCCTTGCCTCAGAATTCAGCAAAAGCTCAAGATAGTTTAGAACTCTTTCAAAGCTCAAAATACTGCGAACAGCCTTACTACGCAAAGCTTTGATTAGTGCTTCTATAACGCTATTTGTTCCTGCAAGCTCGGTCTTAACATAATCACAGCTTTTTGTGTAAACCTTCTCAAGTGTAATCTCGGGGAACCATCTGAGCGAGGATATTTTTTCTATCTCCGCTCTTTTGATGACTAATACTCTGAAAATTTCTTCATTGCCAGAGTTTCTCGAAATCTCAGCCTCCTCAACCGTATAGCTATACTTTACAGCCTCGCCAAGATTAGGAAGAGAAGCCATTAAGGACGCCTTCTGTTCGGTAGAAAAGCCCAAAAAGTACAGCTCTGATTTTCTGCGAGATGAAAGGCCTTGCGCAAACTGAGCATAATCAAAATCAGGAATGGTAATAAGAGATACACCGTATTCATTGGCATTAGAATACTCATTTACCAAGTTGGTAATTACATTTGTTAATAAATGCTTGCTCATCTTATAACCTCCATCCTATGAGAGTAACGCCGTCGGCGTACTTTTTACCCAATCCAAGGGATATGTAGGTGTCTGCGAGCTTAAGAGCATTTATACTCAAATCGCCACGCAGATCTCCCGGAGTAGCTTGTGCTATATTGTACTTCTCAAGCAGACTATACTCGAGCTCTGAATCAGCCCCAATGATAATATTATATTTCTCTACGAGCCGATTGCTCAATTCCTTAAGCTCGACACCATCCTTGAGTTCTTCAGAGGACAGAGTGCTTAGGGTTATTGTTTCAAGCGTAAAGCTGTTTGTTAGATAACGCTTTACCTTCGCCCGATTTCCCTTCGGACCAATCAAGCCGGAACGAACTCCCAATACGCGGCAGAAGTCAGAGGGCGAGCTGCTCTTATATTCGCAGGTATATAAAACTATCTGCAATGCTCTTGACAGAGCCATAATTGCGGAGCTCTCTTCTCTGCAAAAGCTATCAAAATAGCTATTAAGTGCAGGCTTGATTGTATCCGCTCTGTCTTGCGATGAGAAGGACATCCCTTCAATCCAGGTCTTACAAGCATCTGTAGAGTCTGTTGCTATCTCGTCTGATAACCAATGCCGAATTGCATTAGCGTAATAGTCCTCAACAGATTTCTTCGCGGAGGTATATGCCTGCTCACTGGCCTTTTTTATGGATTCCAAATCACCGCCGGCATCAATAACAATGGGTGGATTGTCGCCGTTGTAAATTGCAGAATTACAGTGAGTAAGATAAAGGAAGGTTGCAAAAATTGAATAATTTACTATTCTTCTCAAAACAAGAAGACTGTTTTTACTTTCTCCTGTAACCTCGAGATTTGCAGCCAAGCGATCAAAGCCCTCACGAATAACCTGCTTGCAGGAATCCCAGGAAGTGTTAGAATCATCGAGATAGTCCACACCGGATACGTTGCGTTTTTCTTTATCGGAAGGGAACGCAATAATCGGTTTTACAAGATTTGTAACGTCATCGGTATCATTCTCAAGGGCTCTTTGTACAAGAGAAATTACAGGTGATCTTTTTCCATCAATTTGCTTCGCCAGAATTTTGAAAAGGAATTCACCAATATGTCCCTCAGAGCTTACCGAGCCTCGGATCATCCAGTGAGACGAGATTGTCATAACAGAATATCCGTAGTTTGCTGGGCCGGCATATGCTCCATTATCTTGATTGAATATTTCCTCTAATAGGAACCGAAACTCTTTAATATCGGATATCTTTTCCTGAAACCCGTTTTGAAGCAGTTCCTCATATTTTTCAAGAATTTCCTCCGATGGAATGGAATTTTTGGCATTATCCTCGAACATCCACTCATGAATATCCTTTGTATCACATGTCTCGCCTATGCAATGTCTAAATAAACCATTTGCAATATGAGGGGGCTTAGTGGAATTTGAGGTAGGAATAAATCCGAGGTAATCATTGCTTATGGCATCGCCAATTTGCTTAAGCTTATCCGTTGCCATTTTTAATCCTCCTCAAATCCGTATTTTCCGTCTTGAATGAAGACGGATTTCTTATAGCTTTTTCTTCGACTTGCCAGTATGACCTCACCGTCGTCATTTTCCTCTGTCAAGCCGTTATCATCCAGCTGCTGCAAAAACATTGCGGCTGCTTGCTCATATTGCGGTGCAAGCAACCCGACAGGATATCCTTCATCAACAGCATTAAGCGTTCGCAGGAAATCAATGTCAAGTCTAAGAATCGGCTCGCTTTTTCCCTTTGGCTTCAAAATTATGTGATTAGGAATATACTCCAAGCCCTGAAGCCAATCTGCAGGTCGTGGCATTTGAATATCAAGCTCACCGGCATCTATCGACTTTCTTGATATCGCAACAGCAGCCGGAATACTCATATCAAAGCGGTGGGTAGTCCATATGTGTAGCTGCTTTTTATCGTCAGACGACGGCAGGAAGAGCTTGTTGATTGACTTGATAATACGCTCCTTGATTTTCTTCTTTTGAGAATCAAAGCTCGTAAAAATTTCGGCACATTTACGAATCTCATCAGGCTGAAGCTCCAGCAGCTTTTGCCCGTGAACATTCTCAAAGTAATACTTACGCTTTATCTCCTTGAAGCACGCAACAGCACCATCAATATCGTCCTCGAAAGCAGGATCGTTTGGCCATTTACTTGGTACCTCAAGAATCCATCCTTCAGTCTTTTCACCATTCCATAGTGCCTCGTCAAGAGTGGGTGAGGACAAATAAATAGGGTCAAATTGCTGAACAATTTCCAGCAAATCATTTGAGCTTTCAAAAATAGCAGAATAGTATTTATCCCCTTCGTATTCCTCAGACATGCAAGCAGTGAAAATGAATGAAAAGGCTCCCAAAATATCTCTAATAGCAAAATGAATACATTCCGAGGCAGCAAGAGAAATAAGAGTAATTACCTGCGATTTTATTTCAGGAACAGAAAGTGCCTTTATGTTGTATTCTAATGTCTCATTGTGCTCGGTATCTTCAGAAAGAAGCTCGATGAATTTGTCAATCAGCTCGCTCAACAGATTCCGATCGGTATCCAAAATGTTCCTTTCATTAAGGTCAATAACAGCTACTCTACCCGTAAGTGGAGATGATAAATCATATGTTATTGCAGATTTCTTTGCAGTATTGATTTCCTGGCTTACCTCTGGGGAAACAAGCCGCAAATCCTGACACAGCTTCATGAAGGGGTATTCGTTGATAGCGATTACTGCAGGACGCTGCTCACTGTAGCAGGCTGCAATTTCTCTTGCTACTGCCACATATTCGGTCTCGCTGTTCATATCGAATTTCGTATACGCATTTGTTGAGGCAATCACATCCTTGATTGCCTTTATGATAAATGTTTTTCCGTCTCCGGGGTTCCCGGTGAGAAAAACAATTTTCCCCTTGCGCAGCATTTCGCATATCAGATTTTCAACCTTGGAGCTTATATGAAGTAGCTTCAGCTCTTCCTCTGTCATGTGGTCGGAATAGCAATTCTTACCGTTGTAAAGCTTTTTAATAAAATCCAGCTTTGCCATATTTGCCTCCTTATATATTTCCTAACAGGATATCATTGATATTGAAATCGTGTAGTCTTTGCTCAATATCAATTGAGGTTAAACGCATTTCCAACCATCGAGTATACCAATATTCAATTAGCTCCTGCGTTTTCTGAATTACCTCGTTATCATTATTCATATCGTATCCATAATCGACATCATTGTCTAAACCAAGCAAAAATTCATTTGTGTTTTTCGCAAGATTAATTGAATAGACAATACGAGGAGAATAGTGCTTTAAGAATGCATCTGCGCTGATCCCTATGCTGCTTAAGCCGCGGCTTATCATTCTAAAGCGAGGGCTGGTACCTTCGCCGAAAACATGATTTATTTTCTTTCCGCCATCCTGCAGCTCAAGCAAGCGAGAAAATGTTCCTGTTGTTTCCTTTGAGAAAAAGACCGTGCCATAGCCTTCAGTTATTCCCATTTTTCTGTATTCAAGATAAGCGTTATCTTCGAGAGGCACTTTAATTCTATTATATTGACTGCTACCAACGGCGTACAAGCTCGTTGTGCCAAGATAAACCAAACGACTATCTCGAACAACGCGGCTGCCCTTCATTCTTGATGCAATTTCGCTAACTTGCTTGTCATACTTGTACGTATAATCTCGCACAACCTGTGGACTACAAGCTAATATACTGATAAGCTTGCCGCCGAGGAGCTCGTTATATGGTGGAATTGATCCGCATACAATAATATCCATCATATTTGAGCCAATTTTTCTTTTTCGGTTAGCAATCAAAGCAGTATGAATAGCTTTACGTCCAGCTTCAAATGACAATAAGGCATTCAATTGTTCGGCATTTGTATTTCCCTTAACCGCATTGAAGCAGCGCTTTGTTTCCAATAGCTTGGCTAATTCGGTCGCTCGCTTACGCTTAAAGAGATTGCTTTGTGCTTCCTCCTCCCATTTGGGAGATTTTTCATTGTTCTTATTATTTAACGACTTTTCCGCATACTCCTCCGCCATTGCAAAAAGCTCGGCAATTTTCTCAGGCTTGGGATTTTTTGTGTTTCGATGATATCCCAAGTCTTTAAGATACAACTCAGAAATTGCCTCCTCGATATTGCGCTTTAGCAACGGGAGCATTTTGTCCGCATACGCTTTTGAGCGTGAAAGATGCTCCTCTTCTGTTTCTATAGGCGTATGTATCCTCGTTTTGATTTTTTTGCCATCGGTACCACTAACAATTTGCTCACATGTCGTTTCGAGCGACAATTGGGCCATGTTCTTTTTTATTGCTTCAACTGTCCAGCCAATGTCATCGTCTCTGACAGTAAGATTTAATACGGAATTACCAAGCGCAAAAATACCTATTACCGGGTGATATGGCTGAAGCCGGTCTCTAACCAAATAGAACAAGTTTCTTCCGGGCATCGTCTTGTAGGGAATGGACCAAGTGTACCGGAAATAACGCCATATATCTGAAAGCTTATAGCCTGTAAAATCGTCCCTCTTGTTGGTTACAAGCTGAATATATGGATCACATACACGCTCACCAGCTCTAATAAAAGCCAACAACTGGTTTTTGTCTCCGATCAGATTTCTAACAGAAATGCCAGTTCCCTTATAGTTCTTGATGGTTTCCATTTGCTTGATAAAGGCAGAAACGCTTTCGCTCTTAAACTGTGCATTTCGTTCAGCGCTCAGTCGATAACGTATCCTTTGCTTATCATCGACATTATCCGTTTCCATTTTTAGCGTAAGCTCATTGCCATGAACATCAAACGCCCAGCCCTGCAGGGACAAATCCACAAGAACACTTAACGCAGCAATATATCTTAAAGCTTCAACGTCATTTTGATTCTCTTCCTCGGAGACTCGAGCCATTTCCGTCTTGATTATTTCCACTCTGTTGGAAGGCAATGTGTTGCCCATTCTTATAACTAATGCGTGAAACAAATCATTATAATGACCACTTAAAGCAGGCTCATATCTTTCAGTGGCTAACGTCTGTTCATCTTTATCTAAAGTGGAACTCAAAGCCTGTCCCTCCATATACAAATCCAATTATAATTATATAAAAAACGATGTACCATAAAACGGACATTACTTTGACACGCCCCCTGTCAAGTAGA
>ENA-ORSI01001138-ORSI01001138.1-human-gut-metagenome-genome-assembly--contig:-NODE-1138-length-24545-cov-5.820335_pt1 | contig 24545 bp, 21 predicted proteins | sample MGYA00242187_ERZ509154 | MGnify/ENA primary metagenome ERZ509154 (study PRJEB26280, sample SAMEA2338627) | human gut metagenome | biome: human gut; feature: human-associated habitat; material: faeces...
TTGCTGTAAATGTATTTGTATTGTAGTCTCCATCTGTTCCTAACATATTACTATTTGCATAGTCGTATTTGATTAGTCTTACTTCGTTATTAAATACGCCGATGATTCGGTATAAATTGTCATTTTCACATGTTTCAGAATCACTTCCAAAACAAACAAAATTATTTGGATTTGAACCACTATAACGATATGAGTTATCTCCTGCTTCTTCGGTAGCATTAGTATAGGTTCCTACTCCATCATGGTAGTATAATCCATTTGCTCCTTCTTCTCCTCTTTCATTATAAAGACTGGTTATACAACTTGCTAGAGTTTCTCCTCCTGTACATACATCTGCTAGTGTTGTTGCTAATCTTTCTTCCCCAATGATTACATCAGCAACAAATGTCTTACCTGTATTTTTATTTTGATCACTATCTAAATTGATAAATGTTACTGTTATTGTCCAAGTTTGCGTTACCTCTGGACTCGCTGTTATTTCATAATTATCTGCTATTAATATAGCATTACTCGCTTCTGTTATATCAAATCCTGATACTTCTCCAACTTTTACATGTTCATATCCAGATAAACTTTCTAATTCTGTTCCATCAGGACGCATTATTGTAAGTATTAATTCTGGTGTATTTTCATCTACTGTATATGTAAAACCATTATTTTTAATATCTAAATATAAATTATAATTTCTAGTTGCTGTGTTAGTTGCATTATTAGCTGTTAACATGGCACTTGCTGTTGTACTTCCTGTTCTATTTCCTAAACCTTGTGCAAAATTTTCTTGACTAGCACTTATATTTATACCATTACCTACTTGAAATGATAATTTATCAGTAGTACTTGTTATAACACTTGCATCAATATCACTACTACCTCCACCTTGGGCTTGAAAGTATGCGAATGTTGCTCCAATTATTACAGCTATTAATGTAATAACTGCAATTGCTGATAACGCTAGTACTTTCTTTTCATTTGATTTTGGCATAACAATCAATCCTTCCCTACATTAAATACAGTATAACAAACAAGGTTTAAATATCTTGTCGAATTATATATTATAATTAAAAAATTGTAAAAACTACTTACTGTACTATAAGTTAATTATAAAAAAAATATTAAATATTTAAAAGTAATCAAAATGATATCAGACTGATTTTATTTGTGCAAAAAAAATTCAACCTTGTGATTGAATTAATTCAAAAATCATTTTCCTAATTTTTTGCCTTGAATGTGATAAGCAATTAATAATTGAAGACGATATGGTGCAAATCTGGTTAAAAATAAAGTTAGTTTCATTTTTAATGTTGGGACAATAAGCATTTTGTGAGCAAACATTTTATCAATTCCATATTTAGCAATAAACGCTGGATCGGCTTCTTTAATGGAAAATTCACCATGAGCAACTTTATTAAAATTAGTATTTACGGGTCCTGGACATAAAGCTGAAATAGAAACTTTGCTTCCTTTTTGCCGTAGTTCTTCATTTATAGCCATGGTTAACTTAGTGATATAATTTTTTGTAGCATAATAAGTACTTAGACGGGGACCTGCCATAAAGCCAGCGCTAGAACAAACATTTAGAATATAGCCGGAATCCTTCTTAACAAAATCTTGGAGAAATAGTTTGGTCAAAATATGATAAGCTTTAATATTTAAATCAATCATTTCTAATTCGCGGTCTAGATCTGTGTCAACAAATTCTCCAAATAAACCAAAACCAGCATTGTTAATCAAAATATCAATATTATCATCTTTAGTTTGTTCATATAATTTGAATACGTTTTTAGTATTAGTTAAGTCTAAAGAAATAATTTTAACATCTACTTGGACATTTTCCTTAATTTTTTCCATTTCTTTTGTGTTTCTGGCTACTAATATTAAATCAATATTTTTACTTGCTAAATAATAAGCCATGTGTTTGCCAATTCCCGAAGATGCACCAGTTATTAAACATTTCATAAGTCACCTAGTTTTCATTATCAACAGTATTTAATATTGCAGGTAATATTTGTTTTTTACGAGATACCATTTTTGGTAAAAATACTCCTTGATGAATATTTTTGATACCAAAACTATCAGCAATAATATCAGCAGATTTAGTATTATATAAAACATATGAACCATTTTTTATAATATCAGTTATAAATATTACAACAATACTATAGTTAGTATTAACCATTTCATTTAGTTTATTTATATATTCATCAATATTTTCTTTGATTGTATCAAAATCCATTGTCATTATTTGACTTATTCCTAGCGTTTTATTGTCAACACTATATGTTTTTAAATCCATATTTATAAGTTCTGCTACAGATTTTCCAGCAATTGAACTTGCTGCTTTTAACATTTCTAGGCCATATGTATCAATATCAACTTTAGCAATATTGGCTAACTTAACTGCCGCAAAGCGATCATCTTCGGTAGTTGTAGGACTAGTTAATAAAAGAGTATCCGAAAGGATTGCTGAAAGCATAAGACCAGCTATATTTTTAGGAATACTTACTTTTTCTTCAACAAATAAATCATAAAGCATAGTTGAAGTACATCCTACCGGTTTCGAACGGAAATTAATCGGAACTGATGTACCAATAGCTCCAAGATTGTGATGATCGATAATCTCCAAAATGTCCGCTTCTTCAATGCCATCAACAGATTGAGCCAAATTATTGTGATCAACTAAAATAACTTTTTGCTTTTCATAGTCATTTGGTCCAGTAAGTCTAATTAAGCCTAAACATTCGTTTTTATTATTTATTACTGGATAATTAGTATGATTTACTTTATGAGTCATGGTTTTAAAGTCGGTAAAATAATCATCATTATTAACTGTCACTGGACTTTTATTAGTATTAATATTTTTAATATAATTACTTAAAAGTATTTTGCTAGCTATTTGAAAACTATCTAGTTCTGAAGCAATAATATTAATATGATTTAATTCGGCTTTTTTTATTATTTTTTTATCTATATTTATATTTAATGGCAAAATAATTAATTTAACTTTGGATTCAATTGCATATTCTAATACTTTGGAACGGTCTCCGACGATTAAAATGTCTTTTGAAGATAATTCAATAGATTTTTTTAAAGTTCGATCTTCTAAACCAGCAATTAAGATATCTCCAGAAACTAAGTCATCAAATTTAGTGATAACTTTAGCATTTAATGTATCAATTATATTATTTAATGTTGTATTAACAATTTCTTTATTACCATTAATTAAATATCTAGCAATTTCTTTTAAAGTAACATAACCTGTTAATTTGCGTTTTTCATCCACTAAGGGAATAGCTGTAATATTTTGCTTTTGCATTAATTTAAATGCTGCATCAATTGATGAATATTCGTTAATATAGGCTTTTTTATCATATTTTATATTTTTTATACGTACTCGTACATCATTTAAATAACTAGGAACTGGTACTTTAAAATGATCTAAAACAAATTTTGTTTCATTATTAATGTTGCCTAAAACTTTAGGCAGTGTTTTTCCTCCAAGTTCATTTTTTAAATAAGATAATGCGATACTTGAACACACTGTATCAGTATCGGGATTTTTATGTCCAAAAATAAATGTTGTCATAATACACCTCACTACTTCATTGATTTTACCATAATATCAGGCTTTTTTAAATACCTTTCATTTCAAATAAGATATCCCGAAGTTCCATTGCTCGTTCAAAGTCTAAATTGCGAGCTGCTTCTTTCATTTCATCTTCAATTTGTAAAATCATCTTTTCTTTTTCTTTCTTACTTACTTTTTTCTTCTTTTCGTCAGCAACCATATTATTAGTTACTACTTCTTTAATTTCTTTAACAATTGTTTTTGGAGTAATTCCATGTTCTTCATTATAACGTTCTTGAATTTCTCTTCTTCTTTTCGTTTCTTTAATAGCTTCATCCATTGCTTCACTAACTTCATCAGCATACATGATTACTTTACCATGTTCATTACGAGCACATCTACCTATTGTTTGAATAAGGCTTCTGCCACTTCGCAAGAATCCTTGCTTGTCGGCATCTAATATGCAAATTAAACTTACTTCGGGAATATCTAGCCCTTCCCGTAAAAGATTGATACCTACTACACAATCATAAGTGCCAAGGCGGAGGTCTTGGATAATTTTAAGACGCTCTAATGTTTTTATTTCACTGTGTAGATAAGCTACTTTGATATTCATTTCTTTTAAATAATTTGTTAATTCCTCACTCATTCTAATGGTTAGGGTCGTAATTAAAACTCTTTCATTTTTTTCAATTCTATCTCTAATTTCACTAATAATGTCATCAATCTGACCTTCAGTTTTACGCACTTCAATGATTGGGTCAAGAAGTCCTGTTGGACGTATGATTTGTTCAACATACTTGCCATCAGTTTTTTCAAGTTCATAGTCACCAGGTGTTGCTGATACGTAAATTGCTTGGTTTATTTTTTGGTTAAATTCATCGAATGTAAGTGGTCTATTATCAAGAGCACTTGGAAGACGGAATCCATAATCAACTAAAGTTTGTTTACGTTGTCTATCGCCATTATACATACCACGAACTTGCGGTAATGTTACGTGTGATTCATCGACCACTAGTAAAAAATCTTTAGGGAAGAAATCGATTAAACAGCTGGGAGTTTCACCGGCATCTCTAAGGGCTAGATGTCTTGAGTAATTTTCAACACCATTGCAAAAGCCAGTTTCCCGAAGCATTTCAATATCATAATTAGTTCGTTCTCGTAATCGTTGTTCTTCGATTAATTTGTTTTGATTTTTTAATTCTTCTAATCTATCCTTTAATTCAGCTTCAATACGAGATATGGCAATATCCAACTTATCTTTACTGGTAACAAAGTGAGAAGCGGGAGATATCGTAATACTTTTTTTATTTTGTGTAACCACTCCAGTTAAAGGATCAAATAAGGCAATTGATTCCACTTTATCATCTTCTAAAGAAATGCGAATACCACTTGCATGTTCATTTACAGGGACAATATCGATATTATTACCCCGGACTCGAAATGTTCCGCGATGAAAATCTAAATCACTTCGTTCATAAGTCATGTCAATTAAACGATTTAAAATTTTATTACGAGAAATAGAATCCCCAATATTTAAAATTAACATATTTTTTTCGTATTCTTCTTTTTCTCCAATACCATAAATACAAGAAACGGAAGCAACAACTATAACATCGCGATAGTTAATCAAAGCTGAAGTTGCAGCATGTCTTAGTTCATCAATTTCATCATTAATAGATGCATCTTTTTCAATATAGGTATCACTACTTGGAACATATGCTTCTGGTTGGTAATAGTCATAGTATGAAACAAAATATTCAACATGATTATTTGGAAAAAATTCTTTTAATTCCGCATAGAGTTGGCCAGCGAGAGTTTTATTATGAGCTAAAACAAGTGTAGGTTTTCCTACATTTTTAATGACATTCGCTATAGTAAAAGTCTTACCAGTTCCTGTTGCTCCAAGTAAAACTTGTTCTTTTTTACCACTATTTACTCCATCAGTAAGTTCTTTTATAGCTTCTGGTTGATCTCCGCTGGGCTTAAATTTTGATACTAATTCAAACATAAAAAATCCTCCTTTAAGAAAAGAAATTTAGCGAAAATATTCTAGCATTTTTTATTAATTTTAACAATAACAAACACATAAATATTATTAAAGATATTTTATTAATTATACCTTACTTTTTATTTTTTAAGATTTTAAACCTCATTAAACTTTACAACGAACCAAATGAACAATAGTTGATATTGAATTTTAAATACAAATTTGTTTTTTTCTAGTTTTGTAACTACATAACTTGGTTGAAACGTATATGGATTTTCATTTAAATAAAAATTTAAATCTATATCCTCAGAGAAAAATATTTCTCCTTGGTTAATATAATTGTTGATATTTGTTGGCTTATTTCCTAAATTATTTAACTGTTCTAACCCCATTTCTAAAGCAAATGAAAAAGAATACTCTTTATTATTTAATTGAGCTGTAATATCAAAGAAAATAATTGACGTATACTTTTCTTCTTGTTTAATACCATCTTTATAATTTACTGTTTTCATTTTATCAAAATAATATTCTAAATACGCTCGATTTAAATCTATTCCCTTATAATTAAATATATAATCCATGACATTAAGTTTAATTTTTTGAATTTTACTAGGTTCAATACCACCGATTGTACCAAATTTCACTTCAGACATACTATCCCTCCATTAAAAAATAGCTATTATTTTGGGAATAAAAATAAGTAAACCTACTATTGCTGAACCAATGGCAAAAACCAGAACTCCTCCAGCTGATACATCTTTTGCTAATTTAGCTCTTGGGTCTTTTTTAGGCATCGCAATATCTACTACCTGTTCAATCGCTGTATTAAACATTTCACCACCAATAACTAAGGCAAACCATCCTATACAAATTATCCATTCCCAAAAGCTAATTTTTAATATTATTCCCATAATTATTACAATTAACATAATGGAAACATGAATTTTCATATTACGTTCGCTAAAAAAAGATGAGCCAATTCCCTTAAAAGCATATTTAAAGCTATTAATTAATTTTTTGTTTTTCATATACATCACAATCTAATTTTATCATTAATATAGCTAAATAACAATTAATTTACTATTTTTGAAGTCGAAATTTTCGACTTCAAGTTTAAATTTGTTTAATTTTATTTGTTAATAATTTTAAGTTTTCAATTTGAGCCATTTAACTTTTTTGATAGTGCCACAATCATTCCAACTTGAAGTCTCAATTTGGACTTCAAGTCAAATAATTCTTCTTTAGTTAGTTGAAAGTAAAAATCATTTGGAAATCTTTCTAAATTTCTTTTTATAGCTTGGTTAATTGTCTTTGTTCCATTAGCGCACTCATAAAGTCTTGCTAAATCTGAATCAAGCATCACCTGTACTCCGCGAATTTCATAAATTAATTTTTCAATATTTGTTTCGTCTTTTACTAGATTATTCATTTTGTTTATCTCCTATATTTTGTTGATCAATGCCTTACATACTTCATCATCATTTATTTTAGTTATTGAAAATGTTTTATAACCTATTCTATTGATACTAGCACCACAATGATATACTACACTATCATCTAATATAAAGTATCTATCATGAAATGTATTATCATATTTTACTGTTAAATTATTATATTGCCCATTATACCTTGTTATATCTTGTGTTGTTAATAAATTATTTGGCTTAGTTACAATTGTTACTTGTATATTTAATCTTTTAATAATATCTAATATGGTATTATCGGCATAGCCATCAATTATTACTAATTTGGTCTTGGCTTCTTTAAATATTTCTTGTATCTTGGAATAAGCATCATATATTTGACCGTCAAAATATATTTCATTAACTTTCTTTTCTTCATTAAATTTTTCAAATGATTCTTGTAATAGTTTTATTTTTGAATCATGTTCTATAACTAAATTATTTATATATTTTTGCTCAAGTAAGTTTGTTGATATATATTTACGCATTGCAACAAAAGCATCCATTATTTTGATACTTACTTCTTCTGCAACAGGAGTTCTAAGTACTGTTGCAAGCATAGCTACACCTTGTTCTGTGAAAGCATAAGGCAAATATTTAGAATATTTTCCTTGTTCCAATTCTAAGGTTTCAGATTGAAACCTTAGAATATTCCAATATTCATCTTTGGTTAATTGAAACATAAATCTTTCTGGGAATCTGTTAATGTGTCTTTTAACTGCTAAATTTATAGACTTTGTCCCATTAACGCATTCATAAATTTTTGCTAAATCGCTATCTAGCATTACTTGCACTCCCCGGATTTCATAAATTAAGTTTTCAATGTTTGTTTCATCTTTTACTAGATTATTCATTTTTTACCCCCCTATAACTAAATACAGTATATCATAACATTTGTTCGTTTTCAATGTGTAAATTTGTTTTTTTGAAATTTTTTGAGAAATAAAAAACTGCTACAAAAATGTAACAGTTATTAGTTAATTATTCGATTGTTATAAGTTCATATTCACGAGAACCTACGCCAAGATCAGCAGCAGCTTCAACAGTATGTACTCCGTGAAGAGATTCAATTCTTTCGATAAGTTTATCTTTACCTGGGTCAGTAGAATTATAAACTAAATCTAAGCATGCTTGATCTACTGCAACAGGGTCAAGACTTGCAAGAATACCCACATCAGCCATACATGGAGCAGAAGCATTACCATCACAGTCGCAATCAACAGAGATATTTTTCATAACATTTATAAATACTAAGTTATCATTGAAGTGATTTACTACGCTTGATGCGGCATCAGCCATTGCTTCTAGGAAGTGATCTTGAACTGGTAAGTTATTAAATAATTCATATTGATTATCAGTTACACCTGCAGTATGAATTAGAGTTTTACCAGCAGATGATGCACAACCAATAGAAAGTTGTTTTAAAGACCCGCCAAAACCACCCATTGCATGACCTTTAAAGTGTGATAGAACCATCATTGAATCATAATTAGCTAAATTTTTACCAACATAGTTTTTCTTCAAAATCTTGCCATTTGGTACATCTAATTCTAAGTCTGGTCCTTCAGAATCCATTAAGTCAAATGGAAAATATTTTTCCCATTCATGTTCTTTAATTAGTTCACGATGCTTTTCGGTTGTATTTCTAGCACCTTCATAAGCAGTATTACATTCTACAACTGTACCGTTAACATGTTTAATAACATCTTGGACAAATTCTGGTCTTAAATAGTTTTGGTTGCCATGTTCTCCAGAATGCATTTTAACAGCAACTTTTCCTTCTAGTTTCTTTCCTAAAGCCTCATAAGCTTTAATAATGTTTTCAGGAGTTATATCCTTAATAAAATAAACTTTTGATTTCATAATAATCATTCCTTTCTTAAATCAAAATTAATTTAATTTATCATATTCTTCATTTGATACTGGTTCACACCATTCATTTGATGTATTTTCACCAGGTACTTCAACAGCAATATGACTGAACCAAGAATCTTTTTTAGCCCCATGCCAATGTTTTACATTTGCAGGTATTACTACAACGTCTCCTGGTTTTAGACTTCTGGCTGCTTTGCCACTTTCTTGATACCAGTCTTCGCCATCAACACATATTAGAATTTGACCACCATCTTTAGTTGCATGATGAATATGCCAATTATTACGGCATCCTGGTTCAAAAGTTACATTAGCTAAGAAAACTGATCCTTCACCTGGTTTAGTTAATGGATTCAAATATGAATTACCAATAAAATACTTAGCAAAATTTGTATTAGGTTCTCCTAAACCAAACATACCACCATACATATTTTTTGCATCATCATCGGCATAAACTTCTTTAGCTACTCTAAATACTGCCCAAGCATTTGGCCAGCCAGCATAAAATGCGGCATGGGTAATGATTTCAGCCATTTCGCTTTTAGTTATACCGTTTCTCTTACCATTTTCGATATGACTTTTTAAAGAATTATCAAATATTCCTTTAGACATTAGAGCAACGATTGTAATCATCGATCTAGTTTTTAAAGGTAACTCGCTTTCTCTACTCCATACTTCACCAAATAAAACATCATCATTTAGTTCAGCGAATTTTGGGGCAAAATCACCTAAGTTATCTCTTCCTGCAGTTTGTTTTACCATACTTTTCTCCTTATTTATTCATAAATTTCATACCACTATTCCAAGCAGTACCAACTTTTTCGCCAATTCGATAATAACTATTTTGAAATTGATCAAAAACAAAGGCATCTATTTTAGTTGGATCAACTTTGCCAGATTCATCTAAAACTAATTTAGGATTATCTAAGGGAGTATAATTATTAATTCTATTATTTGATTCAAATATTTTACCTAAATAAGAACTATCTTTAACAAATGTTAATCTAGTAGTTACAATATCAGCATTATTTTCTTTTGCAGCATTATAAAGATTTTCATACATTGTTGGAGCAACATAATCATCGCTATCTAAGAAACCTATGTATTCACCAGTCACTAAAGACATTCCAATATTTCTGCTTGCTCCTTGGCCTTTATTTTGCTCGCTCTTAAAAATTTTTATTTTAGGATATTGGCTTTTATATTCTGCCATTATTTCAAAATTTTTATCAGTAGAAGCATCATCAACAAGAATTATTTCTAATTCAGTTAAAGTTTGATTTAATAATGATTCAAGACAGTCTCTTAAGTATCTTTCACTATTATAAACAGGTACAATTACACTTACTTTCAAGTTTATCACCATTATAATCATACCAATTATTTTAATAATTGTCTAACAAAATAGATGCTACAAATTTATAGCATCTGATTATATATTTTATATTTAATTACCCAATGAATTACGAATTATATCTTTAGATTTATTATATAGATTTTGTTCTTCTTCCGTTAATTCTATTTTCAATCTTCTTTTAATACCTTTTTTGTTGATAATGCAAGGGCTACTAATATAAACATTGTGGTCAAATGCGGAAACTGTTAAGATGGCATTTTCATCATTTAATATGGCATTGGTAATACGTAAAAGGCACATACCTATTCCATATGAAGTATTACCTTTTTTCTTAATTATTTCATATGCTGATTCTCGAACTTCTTTGCTTATGTTATTTTTTTCTTTTTGGCTAAGCAAAGAATCAATTTTAACAGAACCAATCATAGCACTACTCCAGGCCACAAATTCCGAGTCGCCATGTTCTCCTAAAACATAAGCATGAACATTTTGAGGTAATATTTCAAATCGTCTTGATAAGATATAACGAAGTCTTGCGGTATCTAAACTTGTTCCTGTCCCGATAATTTGGGAAGCCGGCAAGTGAGAATATTTATAGGTAATATAGCTCATAGCATCTACTGGATTTGTGGCTATTAAAAATATGCTATTAAAACCAGTTGCCATTACTTTATCGATAATACTTTTGAATATTTCGGTATTTTTATGAATTAAATCAAGGCGTGTTTCTCCAACATTTTGATTAGCTCCAGCAGCAATCATGACAATAGTAGCATCAGCACATTCGCTATAATCTCCAGATTTGACAATTATGTTATTGGGAGAATAAGGAATACTATGATTTAAATCCATTGCTTCCCCATTTGCTTTATCTATATTTTGATCAATTAACACTAATTCATCAATATTACATTTTTGATTTATCAAGGCATAGGCATAACTCATACCAACATTACCACAACCGATTATTACAATTTTATTCATTTTCTTTTTCTTCTCCTTTTTCTTTTCTTTAATAACAGTATTAGTACAACTAAAATAACAAAGCCACTAATTAGCCAAAGTACGGGATGATAATAGCTTATATCTTCTGTTAAGGTTACGGTAGTTTCATATAATAATTTTCCATCGTTATAAACACTAATCGTACCTAATTTAGTATCCTTCTTAGTATATTGTGGTATTTCTTCTAAACCATTATACTCATAAGTTAAATTAGAAGAGGCTGAATTTTCTAAAAATTTACTAACACTTATCGGGGAAGTTATTTCATAAGTTTTGTCTTTTCCCCATTTAACAGGAATAGTAGTTATTAATTGCCCTTCAGTTAAAATATCTTGGTAACTAAAATTATCATTATAATAATCATAAATAGTTATTGTATCTAATACAGCACTATAATTTTGATCTACTGAAGAATTAAGAATTACTAATAAATAGTTAACACCATCCAAATTGGTGATTGACGCTAAACAACGGCCAGCTCCTCGCGTAAAGCCACTTTTAGAACCGGCAATTTTGTCGATATCTAAAATATCTTGATAAGGATATAAAGTGCTTTCTAAATTAATACCATTAGTTGTTGTATATTCTTTGGTTGTAAATATTTCTTTAAACAAAGGATTTTCTAAGGCATATTTAAGCATTTTAGCAACATCACTTGCTGTAGAATAATTATTAACATCGTCTTTCCCAACAGGATTAGAAAATGATGTGTTTTCCAAGCCAATTTTTTTGGCTAATTCATTCATAGCAATAATAAAATTATCATATCCTAAGGTATTACGAACAATAGCATTTACTGCATCTGCTCCACTAGGTAGTAGTATTCCGTAAAGTAAATCACGATAAGTAACTCTATCACCAACACTAAATCCTGCCTTAGAATAACCAGCTGTCCCTTCAAAGTCAGCAGTAGTAATTGTGATGATGGAATCATAATCCGAAATGTTATCCATAGCTACTAGGGCTGTCATAATCTTAGTAATACTTGCTATACTAGTTTGCTCATTACTATTTTGTTCATAAAGAATCTCGTCATCATTTAAATTATAAAGGACAACATATTCACCGGTAATATCAAATTCTGATGCAAAAACAAAAAGAGGGGCTAACAAAAAGAGAAGAAGAAATGTCAGAATTTTTTTCATTTTAATTCGTAAACAGTTCCTTCCCTAGTATCTTTTAAAATTATTCCCTTAGTTAATAATTCTTCTCTAATAGCATCAGCTACAGCATAGTTTTTTTCTTTTTTAGCTTGATCTCTTTCTTTAATTTTATTTAGGATATATTCTTCGTTATCTATTTTAGGAGATTCTTTTTTTAATAAATCTAAACTTAATACTTCATCCCAAGCACTTATTAAATGATACTTAGTATCATCATTTAAATTACTTTTTAATAAATCATAAAGAACTGTTATAACATTAGCTGTATTTAAATCATCCTCTAGACATTTTTTAAACTCACTATCCCACTTTTTGTATTCTTTTTGATCAACGTTTTCTCCAAATTTTAAATTCTTAGTTCTATTTAAAAGTTTTTTATAAGCATTTTCAGCACCATCTAAAGATTCATAAGAAAATACTAATTGATGGCGATAGTGACTAAGCAAACACATATATCTAAAAGATAAAGGGTTATAGCCTTTTTCTTTTAAAACACTAACTGTAAGTATAGCACCATGACTTTTACTCATCTTGCCAGTTTCATCATTTAAATGTTCATTATGAAACCAGTATTTGCACCATTTATGGCCTAGGTAAGATTCACTTTGGGCTATTTCATTAGTGTGATGCGGAAAAATGTTATCTATTCCGCCGCCGTGAATGTCTAAGTATTCTCCTAAAAATTTGATGCTTATTCCCGTACATTCAATATGCCAGCCAGGATATCCAAGTCCCCAAGGGCTATCCCATTTTAATTCTTGCGAATCAAATTTAGATTTAGTAAACCATAAAACAAAATCATTTTGATTTCGTTTAGATGCATCTTCTTCAACTCCAGCGCGGGCACCAACAACCATTTCATCAGCTTTATGATTAGTTAGACAATAATAATCTTCTAATTTAGTAGTATCAAAATAAATATTACCATTAGATTTATAAGCATAGCCCGTATCTAATAATTTAGAAATGATTTTAATATATTCTTGAATATTAGCTGTCGCAGGACTTACTATATCTGGAATGCGGTTATTTAAAAGTTCGAAATCGTGAAAAAAGGCATCAGTGTAGAATCTAGCAATATCCATGACAGTCTTATGTTCTTCTTTGGCGCTTTTAACCATTTTATCATCACCAGAATCGGAATCACTTGTTAAATGGCCGACATCAGTGATATTCATTACTCTTTTAACATTATAACCTAGATAACGTAAGGTTTTATCTAATACGTCATGACCAATATAATTGCGCATGTTACCAATGTGAGCATAATGATAGACGGTTGGTCCACAAGTATAAAAGCTCACACAATCTTTGTTCCAGGGAACAAATTCTTCAATTTTTCTTGATAATGTATTATATAATTTCATAAGTCTCCTTATTCTTTAACTGTAGGATTAACAGTTAGGGTTGCTCCCTTTTCATCTACTCTAATTAAATTTACGGTATATTCTAAACTTAATTTATCAATATTTACAGATAGCGGATCTAATGTTCCTAATTCAACATATGCTATTTTAGCATCGTTATAGACTAATAATCTAACTAAATATTGACCTTCTCTTTCACAATCATCACCTTTACAGCGATTATCTTTTATGTCTAATACTTTTACAGTTAGTTCATCATCAATAACAGCATAGTCCATTTCATTTAATGTAAAATATTTATCATAGGTGGTATTGGTTCTTTCACAGTCGATAAAGATTTTATAAATACCAAAACCTAATAATCCTAAAATTACAACCCCTGATATTATTCCTATTAGCTTTTTCATTTTAATCTTTTTATTACTGTATCTTTGCCAATTAAATAGATGGTATCAGCAAGATCTGGGCCATGCATTAAGCCACTTGCTTTGATACGAATTGGCATATAAAGTAATTTTCCTTTCACATTTAATGCATTTTTTACATTATTGATTGCAGTATTAATTACATCTACATTCCAGTCATCCAATTTTTCAAGCTCAGCTTTAAAGTAGGAGATAACTCGTTCAATAACTTGGTCACTTTCCATAAATTCTTTAGCTTCAGCGTTCATTTCGATATTATCATTAAAGAAATTTTCTACTAATTCATTTATTTCTTTACCATAATTTAAATGACTTTTATATATTAGTAATAATCTATTTACCCATTCATCAGATTTATTAGAAACATCTTTTGTAAAATATTTTTTTATCCAAGCTAAATATTCTTCATCAGGCATTTTTTGAATATATTGATGATTAAACCATTCTAGTTTTTTAACATCATATTGACTAGAAGATTTACTAATTCTGGTTTCATCAAAATTATTAATTAATTCATCCATTGTAAATACTTCTTGATTATTGGCAGGGCTCCAACCTAATAGACACAAGTAATTGACAATTGCACTCGGTAAAAATCCTTCATTATAAAGATCCATGAAAGATGCATCACCATTACGTTTAGATAATTTATTACCGTCTTCTCCAAGAACCATGGCAACATGAATATAAGTTGGTTTTTCCCAACCAAATGCTTCATATAATAAATTGTATTTAGCAGTTTGATCTAAGTATTCTTTGCCTCGGATTACATGCGTTATATCCATTAAGTGGTCATCGACGACATTAGCAAAATTGTAGGTTGGAAAGCCATCGCTTTTAAGTAGAATTTGGTCATCCAAAATGCTGTTATCTATTTTTATTTTGCCATAAATTAAGTCTTCAACAACAGTTACACCAGTTTTAGGCATTTTTTGTCTAATAACATAAGGTATGCCATTAGCTAAATTTTCAGCAATCTTTTCCTTGCTAAGGCGCGAACATCTACCATCATAGACAAACGGTCTTTTGCGAGCTTCAGCTCTTTTACGCATAGCTTCAAGTTCTTCTTCTGTGCAAAAACAATAGTAAGCTTTACCCTTTTCTACTAGTTCTTCTGCATACTTTTTATAAATATCTTTTCTTTCACTTTGAATATATGGGCCATATCCTTTATCATTATTTGGCCCTTCATCAATAGAAAATCCACATAATTCTAATGTTTTATAAATAAAATCGATTGCACCTTCAACTTCTCTAGTTTGATCAGTATCTTCAATACGAAGAATAAAAGAACCGTTATATTTTTTTGCAAGCAAATATTCAAATATTGCTGTTCTTAAATTCCCAATATGCATATACCCAGTTGGACTAGGCGCAAAACGTGTTCTAACTTTCATAAACTTCAACTCCACCCTTATTTTAACACAAAGTAGAAGAAAAAGGAATGTGTTTTACATTCCTCATTTATTATAAAATAATTTTAAATTACGCAATAATACTTCTGCATTCTTTTTTAAAACTCTTTTATTCATTTGGTATTTTTTAGCATAATAATCTAGATTATCTAAAGTGTTATTTAAAAAGCTAAGAGTTTCTTCATAATTAGTGTTTTTTAAGAATTCAGTAGTAAAATTTATACCATCAAGAAAACCACGGCGATAGTATTTAGTATCTTCTAATTCGTAAACTTTTCTCTTAAACATAAGTATCACTGCTTAATTTTATGTATATCAATTAAACAAAATACCTCGAGGTTTTTAATTCTGGAAAGTTTGTTAACAAAACTTGTTTAAGATAATTGACTTTAGCGTTTAAGTGTGGATAATTAGTTAAGTTAGTTCCCAAGCCAACTTGTTCAAAAGTTCGAGCCCGATCTTCCATTTCACTACTTCGAGCATAGTTATCAACAAAATATATTTCATTAGCATTATTATTATAACCATACACATCACTGAATGTCATATTTGTGTAATAAACATTGGTATAAGTAAATCCCGAAGGATTTAAACTATTCCACCTACTAAATGTTACATTAAATGCTCGAAGGTATGCCTCAATCGCATGGAATGTTTCATGAAAGATAATATTTAAAATATCTTCATTACTATTTATACATATAACAATATTATATTTATTATCTTTATTTAGGTAAAGCCCTACAATTTCTGCTGATTCAGAACTGCCGTGATTACCAGAAGAAATACTACTAGCAAAGTAAATATTTAATCCATCCATTCCATGGGTAGAAAACCTACTAAAAAATTCTTGATTAAATACTAAAAAGTAATATTCTAGTTCATCTAAAGCTTCTGTGATATCATTATTATTTGTAGCTTTTACTATTTGGTAATCATTACTTAAATTATTAGGATTATCTTCTAAATTAATAGTTACACCATAATATTCTTGATAAAAATCTATCTTGTCTGATATATTACTTGAAGAAGTTTCGTTAGTATGTTCAATATCAGATATATTATAAATATATAAGTTATAATCTCCATAAACATATAAATAGTTGTTAATTACTTGTAATTTAGTAACATTATCTGCTATTTTTTGAGCATCAATTCTAGTAACAATATCACCACTAAATAAATCATAAACATCTATTACCTCTCTATTTAAAACATATAAATATTCGTTGTTTGTACCTAAGGTAAAAATGTTAGAAAGCAAATTATCAATTGGAGAGGTATATTTGTTATAACTGTCAAGTAAAGCATTATATATCTTAATAGTGTTATCATCATAAGTATAGATGCCGTTGCTATAGCTTTGATATCCTAAAATGTTAGTTTCTAATAGTTCATTATCTTTATATAAACTTGTTACTTCGTTTAAGTCATTATAACGAAGTAGTAAACAATTATCTGTACAATACGCTTCTAGGACAAAAGGGCTATCTAAAGAAACAAAAGAGTTATTTGTTCTTTCATAATAACCATTTATATATTCATAACTGTTATTATTATCAACTATTTTAAAACTTAAATTGTCTCCATTAGTATTGATAGCGTAATTATAATTAGTTGATATTTTTTGCGTAATTATATTTTGAAATTTAACATTGTAAATTTTTACATTATAATTATCTGTACAATATATATAAGGATAAGAGTTTTCATTTTGAAGTTTACATACCCCATCTATACCATATGAATAACTTTCTTCTTCACTAGTAATGTTATCAATAATACGTACTAAGTAATAATTATTACTATTATAAAGTAAATAAACTTTATTATCATCAATAACACTATTAATATAATTAAATCCGGAGATATCTAAGTTATAAGTAGCTAAAGCATAAGTACTAGCACTTTTTTTTGTAGCATTATATGTAGTATAAAGATTATACCCTAATACTACTAAAACAATTACTAATATGCTTGATATTAATTCAATTAAATTATTTTTTTTCATACCCCTGCACCATGGCCACTATTTTAACACAAGAATAAAAAAAATACAAATAATAGTATTTTTTATTTAACGTCTATAAATTCTATTTGTATTCTTTTAGAATAAATAGCTGTTACCCACATGGAAATTTCTGCTAACTTTTAGTGAATTTAAACAATTGAAAAAGGCACTAAAAATAGTGTCTTTCTAGAATATGCTGATACTTTTATATATAATATTTAATCTTCTAAATAACTAATTACTCTTGCACCATCAGCAGCTGCTGTTACAAGTTGATAAACATCCTTTTTTATTATATCTCCGATAGCATAAACGCCAGGTAATTTAGTTTTTAAATACTTATCAACAATTACATAACCATCAGAATCTAATATGTCTTCAGGAACTATTTTTGTTTCCGGAATAGAGCCAATATAAATAAATAGGCCTTCTACTTTAATATGTTTGTTATTGTCTAAAATTATTTCGGAAAGCTTATTATTTTCGGAATTAAGTTCTTTTATGTTAGCGTTATAGATTATCTCGATATTATCCAGGCTTTTAATTTGATCAACAAGCATGGAATCTCCGCGAAAACCATCACGACGATTAATTAGATATATTTTATTTACAATATTTGCTAAATATAGAGTTTCTTGTAAAGCACTATTACCAGTACCTACTACTGCAATCTCTTTATCTTTATAAAAGAAGGCATCACATAAGGCACAAGTCGATATTCCGCGGCCTAAAAGAGAAGATTCATTTTCTAAGCCTAGCATTTTCGGCCTTCTTCCCATAGCTAGTATTACATTTTTAGCTTGATAAGTGTTGTTAGTTGTTTCGATTACTTTAACATTATCAGTAAGTTTTAAAGATTTTACTTCTTCTAGTTTATACGGTATGTCTAGAGTCTTTATTTGCTTAAATAAATTTGCAGCAAAGTCAGGACCACTAATATCTACAAGACCAGGATAATTACTAACTTTATCTATATTGTTAAGAGTTCCACCAGGCATAGCTTTATCGATTAGCAAAACTTTTTTATTACTACGTTTAGCATATATAGCTGCAGTAATACCACTGATACCCATGCCAATAATGATTACATCATACATAAATACCCTCCTTAAAATCTTACTGTTTCGTTTTCATCTTGGTCATATAAATCTTCATATCGTCCTTTTCGACCAGTGATCATTATTGCTAGTAAGCCAATTATTACCATAATAACTGAAATAATTTGAGCTACTTTAAAGCCACCAAGCATTAGTGAATCAGTACGCATAGTTTCAATAAAGAAACGGCCTAAACCATACCACATTAAATATAAAGCCGTCGGTTGACCAACTTTAGTAAGTTTAAGACGACGAATAATCAGTATTATTATAAGTCCGAGTAAACACCATAATGATTCATAAAGAAATGTTGGTTCATAATATACTCCGCCGATATTCATTCCTTCAATAATAAAGTCTGGAATATGTAAACTTTGAAGGTGGCTTAAGCTAGTAGCAGCACCATGGGCTTCTTGATTAAAGAAATTTCCCCATCTTCCTATTGCCTGAGCTAGTAATAAGGCTGGGACAAAGAAATCTAAAATACGGATAGTTCGCGCTTTATATTTTTTACAATATATCAAACAAGTTATAAAGCCAAAAATTATACCTCCATGGATAGCAAGTCCACCTTCCCATATTTTAAAGATGTCCCAAAAATTAGTATATAAATCCAAATTAAATAACACATAATAAAGTCTAGCGCCGATAATACCAATAATAATAGTCCAAAAACATAAATTAAACATAAAATCTACTGGATATTTATAACGTTTTGCCTCTTTAATTACCATGATTATACCTAATATAGCTCCAATAACAATTAAAAATGAATACCACTCAATTTTAAAATTACCAATAGTAAATATATAACGATTCATGTTTTCACCTTCCATATATTAATTATTATAGCAGTATTGTAAAAATAAATCTATTTATTTTCCGATAAAATCTTTTTTAAAAATTCTCCCGTGTAAGATTTTTCACATTTAGCCACTTCTTCTGGAGTTCCCGTTACTACAATTTTACCACCATTTTTACCTCCATCAGGGCCTAGGTCAATGATGTGATCTGCTACTTTTATAACATCTAAGTTGTGTTCAATTACGATAACTGTATCACCATTATCGACGATACGATTTAAAATACTTAACAACTTTTTAATGTCATCTGAGTGTAAACCAGTTGTCGGTTCATCTAAAATAAATAGCGATTTTCCTGTGGCTTTCTTTTGAAGTTCTTTGGCTAACTTGACACGTCCAGCTTCTCCACCAGAAAGAGTTGGAGCTGGTTGACCTAATTTAATATAAGAAAGTCCGACATCCATCATAACTTTAAGTTTGTTATAAATTTTAGGAACATTAGCAAAAAATTCGATTGCTTCACTGACACGCATATCTAAAACTTCACTAATATTCTTACCCTTATATTTTATTTCTAATGTTTCTTTATTATAGCGACTACCTTTACATACGTCACATGGAACGTAAACATCTGCTAGGAAATGCATTTCAATTTTCTTGACACCATCTCCCCAACAATTTTCACATCTTCCGCCCTTGACGTTAAATGAGAATCTACTTTTGTCATAACCACGCATTTTCGCTTCTTTAGTTGTGGCAAATAAATCACGGATATCATCAAAGACTCCAACATAAGTTGCTGGATTACTTCTTGGAGTTCTACCGATAGCATCTTGGGTTATTTGGACTACTTTATCGATATTTTCTAAACCTAAAATATCTTTGTGTTTACCTGGTACTACTTTACTGCGATATAATTTGTTAGCAATAGTTTTATATAATACTTCATTGATAAGAGATGATTTACCGGAACCAGATACACCAGTTACAACTACTAGTTTATTTAAAGGAATATCAACATTTACATTATGTAGATTATTTTCCTTTGCTCCTTTAATAGATATTTTTAAACCATTTCCTTTACGACGTTTTTTAGGTATTTCAATTTTTTCAACTCCACTTAAATATTTACCAGTTAAACTATTAGGATTATGCATAACTTCTTCTGGAGTTCCAGCAGCCATAACGCATCCACCATATTCACCAGCACCAGGTCCAATATCGATTAGATAATCAGCTGCAAGCATCGTATCAGTGTCATGTTCTACAACTATTAAAGAGTTACCTAAATCACGCATTTCTTTTAAAGAATTTATCAATTTTTCATTATCTTTTTGATGAAGACCGATTGATGGTTCATCTAAGACATATAAAACTCCAGAAAGACGAGATCCGATTTGGGTTGCAAGTCTTATACGTTGGGCTTCTCCACCAGATAAAGTTCCGGCGCTACGAGTAAGAGTTAAGTAAGAAAGACCTACATTATTTAGAAATTCCAAACGAGAAATTATTTCTTTTAATATAAGTTCACTTATTTCTTTTTGTTCGTTAGTAAGTTTTAGTTTTTTAACAAAGGAAAGTAAATCACCGATTGACATATCAGTCATATCGAAAATGTTTTTATCATTGATATAAATTGATAAAACTGATTTTTGAAGACGTTTTCCCTTACAAACTGGGCATTCAGTTTCCACCATAAAGCCATCTAGCCATTCTCTTATCCAACCACTTTTTGTTTCCAAGTATCTTCTTTCTAAAGCGGGAATGACACCTTCATAAGCACCTTTAGCATTACGCGTATTACCATTTTTAGATACATAATTAAATTCCATTATTTCGTTTGTACCATATAAAACATAATCAAGTTTTTCCCGTGGTATGTCTTTCAGCGGGGCATACATATCAATGTCATAATACTTGCATACAGTTTCTATTTGAGTGAAATAAGTTGTGGAATCCATACTAATCGCAGTAATTCCACCGTCCATAATCGATTTATTCCAATCAGGAATAAGTAAATCTTCACTTATTTTAAGTTTTGTTCCTAAGCCTTTACATTCTTCACAAGCGCCATATGGAGCATTAAAAGAAAATAGTCTCGGTTCAAGTTCCGGAATTGAATAATTACATTTAATACAGGCATATTTTTCGCTCATGAATATTTCTTCATCATTAACAAGTATTACTACTTTGCCATCGGCTTTTTTTGTAGATTCTTCTATGGCTTCGAAAATACGTCCGCGTTCAATATCATCAACGGTTACTTTATCCATAACAATATCAATATTATCTTTTTTATTTTTTTCAAGAGTTATTTCATCGTTAAGGCTCATAATCTTGCCATTGACACGAACTTTAGAATATCCTTCTTTACGTAGTTCATCAAATAGATCTTTATGAGTTCCTTTTTCACCATGAACTATCGGAGATAAAATTGTTACAGTAAGTCCTGCATACTCCATCACCCGATTAGTCATTTCTTCGATACTTTGGCTAGTTATAGGAATATGATGATTAGGACAATATGGAGTCCCGATGCGAGCAAATAAAAGACGAAGATAATCATATATTTCTGTAATTGTTCCTACAGTTGAACGTGGATTTTTATTCGTCGATTTTTGATCAATTGATATAGATGGACTTAATCCTTCGATTGAGTCAACATCTGGTTTTTCATTAACACCAATAAATTGTCTTGCATATGCTGAAAGAGATTCAACATATCTTCTTTGACCTTCAGCATAAATAGTATCGAATGCTAAACTACTCTTGCCACTTCCTGATACTCCGGTCATTACTACTAATTTATTTTTAGGTATTTCAATATCAATATTTTTTAAATTGTTTTCCCTTGCCCCTTTAATAACTATTTTATCAACATTAGACATAAAATTCCTTCTTTCGCATTACATATTCTACCATAAATTATAATTAAAATACACCATAACTGCTGGTAGAATAATTTTACCACGAACTTTAGTTTGAAATCAATCAATTTTTTTACTATTATGAATATAATTAATATGTTATGAGAAAAACCACCGTCAAAATGGAGAAATTCAAGAATTTAAATTTGACTTTCATTAGATAATATGATAAAATATGAGCGACTTAAAGAAATATGTTTTTCTAAAATTAAAGGGGGTACGATTATGTACGAAGAAGGAAACAGAAAATTAAGTTTGAATTGGGGATCTTTGGTTATTAAATTGGTTATCTTGGCAGTTGTAGTATTTATAATCTGTCTAATTGTTACTAAGGTTACTGGTAATAAAGGTAATTCTGATAACAGTTTAGCTACTGGCAATACTGATTATATAACCAATATTACCGCTATGAAAGATGCAGCGTTTGAATATTTTACACCATCAAAGTTGCCGGAACAAGTTGGGTCAACTGAAAAGTTAACGTTGTCTCAAATGTTAAATCAAAAAATGTTAATTGATTTTACAGAAGACGGTGATGTTTGTGATATCGATTCAAGTTATGTTCAAACAACTAAAACCGCTGATGGCAATTATGCTTTAAAAGTTAGCCTTGATTGTGGTGATAAATCAGATTTTATTGTAACAACAATTGAAGAAGCAAATTGTACTGAATATACTTGTGATCCAAATCCTACAAACACTGATGTTGTAGTAGATGATACTCCAAGTGATAATACTTCTGCTACTAATACTGGAAGTTCAAATACATCTTCTACAAACACTAGCACTAGTGGAGGATCAACAACATCAAGTAGTAGCTCATCTACAGGTAGCAAAGTCACAACTACAGTAAAAACCACGGTAAATATCAAAGTATCTTGTTCATCAATTAGTTGTTCAACAAACAACAATAATAACAATAATAACAATAACAACAACAACAATAATAACAATAATAATAATCCACAAGAACCAACTGATGAAAAGACAAGATATTATAAGTTTGTTAGATGGTCTGAATGGAAAGCTGGATATTCTAATGATCCTGAGGATGAAAACAAAGAGATAACAACTACGACTTATAATTATTGTAAACCAACTAGAGAAGCGTTCTATTCAACTGGTTATGTTACAGATAATACTAGTTATAATAAAAAATATGATTATGAAATTCAATTCTTAAAGATTGATCCGGATTCTATCAAAGGTTCAGTTTCAATTGAAAATAAATCATATTTCTCTACTGGACTAGCTGATTATAGTAGTTACATAAATCAAAATGGAGCTTTGTATATGACTGGTAGCGATGGAACTAAAGATGTTCCAATAAGCAATCCAACAGCTTTTAGAAATTCAGCGCTAAAGAGTTCTAATTTCTCATTTAATGTGAGTGGAGTATATAGAGTTGGAGATACATTTAGATCTACTATAACAATTAATTATAGGAACAATAATGGTGTTTCTCCGTATTATGCAAGTAATCTTGGCACTAACGTATATTTTGTTCCATTAAAATTTGATTTAGTATATACTTTAAGCAAAGATTGTGTTAGAGATACAGCTGAAAATAAAGATAAATACGACGGTTATACATTAACTGATCCAAAGACAGAAACAACTTATATGCATCGTTCACCAGAATATAAATGGAGTACTTCTACTTCATTAGATGGATATGAATATACTGGTATATACGAAGATAGATAATGTATAATTAAAAGCCATAAATCGCTATGGCTTTTTTTGTTGGATAAAGGCAAGCAAGTTTGACACTTTTGCACACTACAAAGCATTTCTATTTTTCAGAGTCCTCTCGATTATCTATAGACTAACTACAGATGGTCGTGTTATTTATTTATAAATTTTTTATCAAGTTAGCCCTTACAATTATCTTCACCCTTTTATTTAATAAATCATTTATATCAAGCAAATGTATGCGTGTCAATCTTTCATATTTTAAAAAAAAGAACCCATTTAATTAAGGCTCTATGCTTTGATTTTCAATATCAGTAAGGCAATAGTATAAATTTCCTTCTAATTTCCATATGTCATTTTCTTTAAAAACTCTAGCTGTATTACGATCTC
>ENA-ORSI01001142-ORSI01001142.1-human-gut-metagenome-genome-assembly--contig:-NODE-1142-length-24466-cov-4.004957_pt1 | contig 24466 bp, 13 predicted proteins | sample MGYA00242187_ERZ509154 | MGnify/ENA primary metagenome ERZ509154 (study PRJEB26280, sample SAMEA2338627) | human gut metagenome | biome: human gut; feature: human-associated habitat; material: faeces...
TGTTCGGCGGCCCGGCGTGGCAGCAGGTCGATGACGGACAGTGGTACCTGCACATGTTCGCCAAGGAGCAGCCGGATCTGAATTGGAAGAATCCGGACGTGCACGAGGAATTCAAGAAAACGTTGAGATTCTGGTCCGACCACGGCACCGACGGCTTCCGCATCGACGTGGCGCACGGCTTGGCCAAGGACCTCGATTCCGTGCCGCTGGCCGACATGGATCCGGCCGCGGTGCAGCATGTGCTGCCGGCGGACGGCGCGTTCAGCCCGCTGTGGGATCGTCCGGAAGTGCACGACATCTACCGCGAATGGCGTCAGGTGTTCAACGAGTACAATCCGCCGCGTTTCGCCGTCGGCGAGGCGTGGGTGAAGGCCGAATCGCAGCATCTGTACGCGTCCACCGACGAGCTCGGCCAGGTGTTCAATTTCGAGTTCGCCGAAGCCAACTGGTTCGCCGACGAGTTCCGTACGGCCATTGCTGACGGCTTGCGCGCCGCCGAGGAAACGCACGGTTCCACCACGACGTGGGTTATGAACAACCACGATGTGCCGCGCAGTCCGTCGCGTTTCGGTCTGCCGCAGGTGAAGGATGCTCCGTACCACCAGCTGGCGCACGATTGGCTGTTGCGTGACGGAGAGACCTACCGCGAGAATCGTGAGCTCGGCACCCGTCGCGCCCGCGCAGCCGCGCTGATGGAACTGGGCCTGCCGGGTTCCGCCTACGTGTATCAGGGCGAGGAACTGGGCCTGTTCGAAGTGGCGAACATTCCGTGGGATCGTCTTGAGGATCCGACGCCGTTCAACACCCGTCGCAACTTCACCGACAAGGGTCGTGACGGGTGCCGTGTGCCGATGCCGTGGAAGGCTGCCGATTGCGGCGAACCGGCTTCGTGGAGCCCGGACTTCATCACCGGCGGCACGTTCGGTTTCGGCCCGGAGCAGGGCGATTCCGCCGACGCGCACCTGCCGCAGCCGGCCTGGTTCAAGGATTTCGCGGCCGACGTCGAGGCCGATGACAACGGTTCCATGCTGCACTTGTACCGCAAGCTGTTGCAGTTGCGACAGACGGTGCTGACGGCAACCGGAGACACGTCCGCCGACCTGCTGGACATGGGCGATACGGTGGTCGCCTACTCGCGTCCGGCCACGGAAGGCCGTCGATTCCTGTCCGTCACCAATTTCGGCGACGAGCCGATCGCCCTGCCGGACGATGCGGTCGCCATCGCCAATTCCGTGCCGTTGACGGACGATGGCAAGCTGGATAGCGACGCCTCAGTCTGGCTGCTGCTGGGCTGATCGACCGCTGAACCTGGCCGCTCCCAAATCGCCTTGCATATATGAAAAATTCCGGCCCTCCACAAGGAGGACCGGAATTTTGGTTTGTAAGGAAAGGGGAATGGTAAGTCTAAACGCTACTTCTCGCCGTTCATGATGGCGGCAAGCGATTGCACGCGCGGCAGATCGAACACCTCATCGGTGTGCACCACCTTGAGGTCCGGGCCTGCCAGCGGCACACGCCAGTTGGAGTATTCACTGGACGTGCCCGGCTGGTTCTGCGTGCGCGTCTCGCCCACGCCATCCACCAGCGCGGCCTGCAGCAGCACGGACGGCGACTTGAGCAGCATCTTGTGCATCGCCTCGACGATTTCCTGGATGTGGCCTTCCACATCGCTCGCCACTTCCGGCGTGATCAGGCCGGACTCCACGAGACGGTCCATCATCGCGTCGCGTTCGGCGGTGGCGGAAGCCTGGAACTCCTCGACCGGGCCGGACAGCAGGTGCAGCTGTTCGCGCAGCTTGACGTGCTCGAACTGCAGGTAGCCGGCGGTCGGCGGCAGGTCGTGCGTGGTGACGGAAGCCAGCGCGTACTTGCGGTACGTGGACGGATCGGCGTACGGGTCGCCGGCGTTGGGGGAGTCGTCCACGCGGGCGAACCATTCCACCATGCAGCCCAGCAGGCCGTGCTCGCCGAGTACCGTGCGTACGTAATCAGGCACGGTGCCCAGATCCTCGCCGACCACCAAACCGTTCACGCGGGACGCTTCAATGGTCAGGATCGCGATCATCGCCTCATAGTCGTACGTAACGTACGCGCCACCGCGCGCGCCTTCGCCCTGCGGAATCCACCACAGACGGAATAGGCCGAGTACATGGTCGATGCGCACCGCGCCCGCGTGCGAGAACATGTTGTGCACCATCTCGCGATACACGCCATAACCAGTTTTGGCCAGATAATTCGGATTGAACGGCGGCTGGCCCCAATCCTGACCCTGCTGGTTGTAGAAGTCCGGTGGGCAGCCCACGGTTACGCTGCCTACTGCGAAACGTTCCGGATTCCACCACACGTCCGCGCCGAGCGAGTGCACGCCCACGGCCATATCCTGCATGAGGCCGAGTGCCATACCGCTGTCACGGGCGGCGTTCTGCGCGGCTGTCACCTGCTCGTCGGCGATCCACTGCAGCCAGCATTCGAAATCGACCATATCGGCGTGCTCGCGCATGAGCTCCACCACTTCAGGCGAATCGCGGTTCGTGTCCTTGAACCACGTGCCTTCCCACGGCGCGCCCCACACCTGGAACGCCACCGACCATGCGGCGAACGCGCGCAGATCCGGACCCGCGGCCTCCTTGAACGCGTTGAACGCGGCCTGACGCTCGACGGAACGCGGCACGTTGTACACAAGCTGCAGCGCCTGGCGCTTGTGCCACCAAGCGGAATTGATGTCGAGCGGCTCGATACTGTCGTTGGCTGGCGAGGCTTCCGCGTGCAGACGCGCCACTTCGGCCTGGTCCGCCTCGTTGAGTTCCGCATATTCAGCGATATCCTGCGGACGGATGTACGTCACATTGAGAAAACGACGCGATTCGGGAAGATACGGCGACGGCTCCAGCGGCGGCACCGGCGCGGTGGCGTGAATCGGGTTGATAAGCATGAAATCGGCATGCGATTTCGTTGCCGCGTCGGACAGCAGCAGCTTCAGATCGCCATAGTCGCCCACGCCCCAGGATTCAGCGGAACGGATGGAATACATCTGTGCCATCCAGCCCCAACGTTGCTTTTCCGCTACTGCTGGCGGCAGTTCGATGCGTGCCGGTGCGCAGATCAGCGCGGCTTCGGCGTGCAGCGGGCCGGCATCGACGGCCAGCGTGTGGTAGCCGGCGGGAATATCGTCCGGCAGCGTCAGTTGCAGCGAGCCGTCATCTGCGTTCGAGCCCGTCAGATACGCGGTCAGATCGCCCGCATATTCCGTGCCGTCTTCCAACGTCAGCTTCAGCGCCACGTCGTTTCCTTTCGCGCGGATTGGCGTGACGGCTTCCTTGCCGATGAACTTCACGACGGTCGGCTCAACAAGTGTGTCTGCGATGCGCTGCTGGGTCGCCGCATAGGAGGCGGTGATCGCTTCGTCGCTGGATGCGTCCACGCCGAGTGCGGCCAATACGGAGACGAGCACTTCGTCGCGGATTTCCACATAGGTGCCGAGCTGGTCGATATACGACGTGGAAATGCCATTGAGCTTGGCGAGCTGGATAAGAGGCCGTGCGATGCGTTCTGCGCTTTCGGTCTGCTGGGTCTGTGTCATAGGTCCCTTCTTTCCGCGCCGTTTGTGACGGCTGACATGCTACATTGCTTGCGATTGCCGCAGCTTCGATGCTGGTGGCATTCGCACCAAAGATAACTATATCACGGTATGATATCGTTTTCAAAGCGTGTTTTGCGGTAAGAGAGTGTTGCTATATTGCGATTTTGCTCTAATTTCAGGAATATAGATAACCGGAATTGTTTTTCCATATTGACTATCGTTTGCAATACGAAGGCGCAGCGCTCCGCATTGCAAACGATTATTCCAACGGGGCATTGCTCGTCTGCTACTCGGCTTCGAGAATTGCAAAGCTTTGCAGACCTAGACGCAGCGAAGTGCCGCTAATTTCGTTTTCGCCGATGCTGAAAATCGTCCGATAACTACCATCTGGTAACTGCAAAGCTTTGCAATCGCGGCTTGGATTGACGGCTATGATCAGCTTCTGCAGGTGGGTGGAACGCTCGAAAACGAACACTCTATCGCGTTCGATTGCATGGAACGTAGCCCCCGACCGCAAGGCGTCGCATTCCCCCTTGACGTGGAGTATGGAGCGCACCGTATGCCACAGTGATTCGGCGTCGGCCTGCTGTGCGGCGACGGTCGGGGCGTCGGCGGACGGGTCGGTGGGCAGGTAGCTGCCACCGGTCACATCACCAGCCCGAGTGTCCGATTCTGCAGAATCGGACACGTGAAGTGCTCCGGATGCGTCGTTCGCACCCCACTGCATCGGTGTGCGCGAACCGGTGCGCACGTAGCCGCCTTCTTTGCCGGGCAGTGCGCGGTATCGCATGCCGATTTCGTCGCCGTAATACAGGAACGGCACGCCCGGCATCGCGAACAGCGTGCAGTATGCCAGGGCGATTTCGCGCTGCGACAGTCGCGGCGCCACGCGTGCGGTGTCGTGGTTGCAGGTGATGAAATTAAAATTTCCGTCGGCCGTTTCCGCTTCGCGCAGACGCGGCTCGTACTCGTCCAGGAATTCGCTGATCGGCGTGCCGGAATCGGCGTTGAAATAGCTCTTGTCGCCCTTGCGGCTCAACGGGTCGTCCACGTTGCGCAACAGCATGTTGTAGCCGTTGGGAACGCCGTCCCAACGCCAATCGAGATAGAAATCCATGTCGAAGCCGGCGGCCATCGACTCCTCTGGCCGTCCCCATTCCGAAACGAACGCGGCTTCGGGGAAGGCCGGGCGGATCCGGGCGAACATGTACTGCCAGGTGCGGATGGTGTAAGGCTTGCCCTCATCGTCCTTTTTGACGAGGCTGTCGGCCATATCCACGCGGAAGCCGTCTGCGCCACGGGAAAGCCAGAACCGCATGACGTCCACCATCGCGTCGCAAGTGGCCTTCGCGTCCGGACCAAGGGCTGGCTTCTGCCAGCTACGTTCGGGGTGCGCGAAACCGTAGTTGAGCGCCGGCTGGCATTTGAAGAAGTTCAAGATGTAGGTACCGTTGCGGGGCGATTCGCCGCCGATGAATGGCAGTCCGTCGCCACCGGAGATCCATGAGTCTGTCCAGATGTAGCGGTCGGAATAATTGTTTCGTTCGACCTTGCAACTGCGGTGGAACCACTCGTGTTCCTCGCTGGTGTGGCCTGGCACGAGATCGAGGATCACGTGCATGTCGCGCCGGTGGGCGGCGTCGAACAACGCAATGAGATCGTCGTTGGTGCCGTAGCGTGATGCCACCTTTTTGTAGTCGCGCACGTCGTAGCCGGCGTCTTTGAATGGCGAGTCGAAACAGGGATTGAGCCAGATCGCGTTGCATCCGAGATCCTTGATGTAGTCCAGTTTTAAAGTGATTCCGGGGATGTCTCCGATGCCGTCGCCATTGGAGTCGACGAAGGACTGTGGATAGATTTCATAAAAAATTGCGTCGGCAAGCCATTTGGGGTGGGGGTGTTTCGCGGGGGAAGCATGAGGGTGTGTCTCCTTGATATTTCGCGGTTTGCGGTGTTTCTTTGAAACAATCATAACGCTGAATTGCAAACGTTGGCAGAAACGTGCTACACTAACAATCACTGATACATTTTTGGTGGCCCCAGTGTTGTTGGTAATCATCCAAGAACGATGATGTGAACGTATGCAGGGTTTTGGTCCGTACCATTTAACCGGAGATGTTGAGGAACACAAGGTTATGTGAGGAAAGGAAGATCAATGAAGATCGATTGGAAGAAGGCAATCGGACTTACTGCTGCCGTTTCTATGCTGGTTCCGCTCGCTGCGTGCGGTGGCTCCTCCGACGGTGGCGATAAGAACGCTTCCGGCTCCACCGAGGCCGTCACGCTGAGCGTGTGGGCCCCGCAGGAAGACCAGGCCAAGGACACCAACTGGCTGGGCAAGGTCGAAGAGAACTTCGCCAAGGCGCATCCGGAATACAATATCACGTGGAAGAATGACGTGGTCTCCGAAGGCGATGCTTCCAAGCAGGTCAGCACTGATCCGTCCGCGGCGGCCGATGTCTATATGTTCGCTTCCGATCAGTTGGGTGTTCTAATGGACGCCAAGGCCATTGGCCAGCTGGGCACCGACGCTGAGAAGCAGGTGAAGGAACAGAACGGCGACCTCGAAGTCAACTCCGTCACCGGCACCGATGGCAAGCTCTATGGCGTGCCGTACACCGACAACACGTGGTTCATGTACTACAACAAGTCCAAGATCACCGAGGATGAGGCCAAGGACTTCGATACCATCCTTTCCAAGGCCAAGGTCGCGTTCTCCCTGCAGAATTCTTGGTACATCAACGGCTTCTATGATGGCCTGAGCCTGTTCGGCGAGAAGGGCAATGATGCTGACGCAGGCATGGTCTTCCCGAAGGACGGCGCCGATATCACCTCTTATCTGGTTGATGTGGTCGCCAACCCGAACTTCTCCAACGACGATGGCGCTTCCGGCCTCGCAGCCATCAAGGATGGCTCCGCCGACGTGCTGTTCTCCGGTACCTGGTCCGCTAAGGACGTGAAGGAGGCCCTGGGTGACAACTACGCCGCCACCTCTCTGCCGACCTTCACCGTGAACGGCCAGAAGAAGCAGATGAAGTCCTTCGCCGCCACCAAGGCCGCTGCTTACAACCCGAACGCCAAGAACCCGAAGGCCGCCGCTCAGTTCGCGGCTTACCTCGGCTCCACCGAAGCTCAGAAGCTGCACTACGAGATGCGCGCCATCCCGCCGACCGACAAGTCCCTGTCTGATCTGACCACCGACGACGTCGCAGCCAAGGCCCAGGCCGACACCATGGCCAACACCGCCCTCCTGCAGTCCGGTCTGTCTGGCATGAACGATTGGTGGACTCCGGCCGAAACCTTCGGCAAGGCCCTGGTCAACAAGGAAATCACCAAGGACAACGCTGCCGCCAAGTACCAGGATTGGGTCAAGCAGGCCGGTGGCAAGATCGCTGAGTGAAATCAGTAATTCTAAAAATCCAATAACTGAAGAATGCAGGTGGTTGGCACTGCCAAATCCCCCCAGCCATCCTGCAGCTTTGAGAGACGCTTCGAGTCGCGGTGTCTCTCTCCACTTTGCATAGTGGCTCACTCCTCCTCCGAGCTTTGCATTCCCGGGCAAGGTTTTTAAATTCTCCTTCCCCTTGTCCGGGAGCAAAGCTTTTTTTATCTTTCAATATCCATATGAGAGGGCAGTCGAAATGACAGCAACAACTCTTTCCCCGCGGGAGATGAAGCGCCTTCGGAAGCAGGGTGCTGATTATGTTTCTCCGTCGCCTTACACGGTAAGGGCGGCGTTCCGGCGTGGTGACCTGTTCACTAAGCTTTCCGCAGTGGTGTTTGGTCTTGGCGATATCGTGCGCAAGCAGTATGTCAAGGGCATTGCCATGCTGGCGCTGGAAATCGCATACTTCGTGTTCATGGCAATCAATGGTGTGGACTATCTTTCCAAGTTGCCGACCTTGGGCACCAATGCAGGCGGCAAGAAGCTGGTCGACGGCTTCTGGGTCTACACCGAACCTGACCGTTCCGTGGTCATCCTGTTGTACGGTGTCGCCACTCTGGTTATCACCGCTGCCTTCATCGGCCTGTGGGTCATGTCCGTGCGCTCTGCATACAAGTCCCAGGTGCTGCTCGAGGAGAACGGCAAGGCTCCGAGCTTCATGGACGATGTCCGCGAGCTGCTCGATGCCAAGGCTCACGTCCTGCTGATGTTCCTGCCCACGCTGGGCATTGCCGTGTTCACTGTGCTTCCGTTGATCTTCATGATTTCCATGGCATTCACCAGCTATGACCACAAGCACCTCGTGCTGTTCCACTGGGTCGGCTTTGAGAACTTCGCCAAGGTCTTCTCCAACAGCGGCGGCACCGTTAACGCCGCACTGTTCGGACGCGTGCTGGTGTGGACCTTGGTCTGGGCCTTCTTCGCCACCTTCCTGAACTTCTTCTTCGGCATGTTCGTGGCCATGATCATCAACCGCAAGACCACCCATTTCAAGGGTTTCTGGCGTGCCTGCTTCTCCATGTCCATCGCCGTTCCGCAGTTCGTGTCCCTGCTGGTCATGCACACCATGCTCCAGCCGCAGGGTGCGGTGAACCGCATGCTGCAGACGTGGGGTTGGATTGACGGCCCGCTGCCGTTCTTCACCAACGCCACTTGGGCCCGCGTCACCGTGATCATCATCAACCTGTGGGTCGGTATCCCGTACACCATCATGCAGATCACCGGTATTCTGCAGAACATTCCGGCCGATCAGTATGAGGCGGCGAAGATCGACGGTGCCAACTGGTGGCAGATCTTTACTAAGATCACCATGCCGTACATTATCTTCGTGCTCACCCCGTATCTGATCACCACCTTCACGGGCAATGTGAACAACTTCAACGTCATTTACCTGCTGTCCGGCGGCGATCCTACGCCATTGGGCGATTCCGCAGGCTCCACTGATTTGCTTATCACCTGGCTGTACAAGCTGACCGTGGACAAGCAGGATTACAATCTCGGTGCCGTGATCGGCATCATGACCTTCGTCGTGTTGGCCATCGTTTCGCTGATCACCTACCGCAATTCCGGCTCCTATAAGAATGAGGAGGCATTCCGATGAGCAACAAGCATTCCGCAACCAAAGTGGAAAGCCACGGCCTTCTGCACGACCAGAAGATCCGCCGTATCACCGGCGACGTGTTCGCCCACTTGTTCCTGGCCATTCTGGCCGTCATCTGGCTCGTCCCAATCGTATGGGTGTTCGCGGAGTCGTTCAATAAGAACACCGCCCCGTACACCAGCTCCTTCTTCCCGAAGGAGTGGACTCTGGACAACTATAGGGTGCTGTTCACCGACCGCAACGTGTTGGACTTCCCGAAGATGTTCGGCACCACGTTCATCATCGCCTGCTTCACCTGTGCGATTTCTCTGATCTTCGTGCTCTCTGTGGCATACTGCATGAGCCGTATGCGTTTCCGTGTGCGCAAGACTTTCATGAACGTTGTGCTGATTCTTGGCATGTTCCCGGGTGTCATGGCCGTCACCGCCATCTACTTCATCTTGAAGGCCTTGGGCCTGTCAAGCGGCACCATGACTACCGTGGCGTTGATTCTCGTGTACTCCGCCGGTTCCGGCGCTGGCTTCTACGTGATGAAGGGCTATATGGACACCATTCCGACCTCGCTGGACGAAGCCGCCCTGCTCGACGGTTGCACCCGTTTCCAGGTGTTCCATAAGATCATCATCCCGATCTGCAAGCCCATGATCGTCTACCAGGCCATCATCGGCTTCCTGACCCCGTGGCTCGACTTTGTCATGGCCAAGGTGATCTGCCGTACGCAATCCAACTACACCGTGGCATTGGGCCTGTGGCTCATGCTGCAGAAGGAATATATCCAGAACTGGTTTGCCCGCTTCGCCGCGGCCGCGGTCGTGATCTCCGTTCCGATCGCCATCCTGTTCATTGTGATGCAGCGCTTCTATCAGGAGTCCATGTCGGGCTCCGTGAAGGGCTAAAGAAAGGCAAAGGATATGACGCTCGTAGACAGCTTCGCACAGCCGAACACGAGCGTCGCCGAACCGTTCCCGCTGTGTCTGGAACGGCCGCTGGGTGCCGTTGTTACTGAAACCGGCACCCAGTTCGCTCTCTGGGCTCCTTCCGCACAGAAGGTGACCCTGAGACTGTTCTCGCGTGGCTCCATGGGGGAAAGCGGCGACGCTCTGATTGGACAGTACACGATGCGTCCGGAATCCGATGGTTCCTGGACGTACGATTTCGCCGACAACATGCACAGCGTGTATTACGACTTTTTGATCGAACGCGATTGCGGTTCCGTCGACCGCATCGCCGACCCGTGGGCGCGCGGGGCCGGTGTGACCGGCCGGCGCAGCATGGTCGTGGACTTCAGCCGCACCAATCCGGATGGTTGGTACCGCGACCATATGCCGGACGTGCCGCTTGCGCAGACGGTGGTCTGGGAAACCCATGTGGGCGATTTCAGCAATGATCCCGCCGGCGGTTTCCCCGAATCGCATCGGGGCAAGTATCTGGCGTTCACCGACGACGGTACGTCTCTGGACGGGCATCCCGACTTTCCCACGGGCATCGCATATCTCAAGAAACTTGGCGTCACCGCGGTGCAGCTCATGCCGATTTATGATTTCGGTTCCGTGGACGAAGAGACCTGCGATCGCTACAACTGGGGGTACGATCCGGTCAATTACAACGTGCCGGAAGGCTCGTATTCCACCAATCCGTTCGACGGGTCGGTGCGCATCCGCGAAGTGAAGCAGATGGTGCAGGCGCTGCACAACGCCGGCATCAAAGTGATCATGGACGTGGTCTACAACCACATGTTCTCGCCCGATAATTGGTTTGAGCGGTCGGTGCCGGACTATTTCCTGCGCCGTAAGCCCAACGGCGCGCTGGCCAACGGATCCGGCTGCGGCTGCGATATGGCCACCGAACGCAAGATGTTCCGCCGGTTCATCGTGGAATCCGTGACGTTCTGGGCGCGCGAATACCACATGGACGGCTTCCGTTTCGACCTGATGGGTCTGATCGACGTGGACACCATGAACGCCGTGCGCGCCGCGCTGGACGAGATTCCCGGCCGTGGACGCGACATCCTCATGTACGGCGAACCGTGGTCCGCGGGCGCCACCGCGCCGCTGCCCAGCGACACCGTGCTGGCTGACAAGTCAGGCCTGTCGAAGCTTGACAGTCGCATCGGCCACTTCTGCGACACCACGCGAGACACCATCAAGGGCCATGTGTTCTTCTCGGACCGCCCGGGTTATGTGAACGGTGGCATGCACGAGAACGTAGCGGCTGCGCGTGAGGCCGTGGACGCGTGGCGTCGCGGCAAACATTCGGAAGGAGTGGCAGGCCAGGTCATTCAATACGTGTCCGCGCACGACGACCTCACGCTGTGGGACAAGTTGTGCGCGAGCTTTGCGGCTGGTTCGTTGGGCAGCACCGTGGCCGAAGGCGTTAACGAAAACACCGTGGATGTGCCAAAAGTCATGTATGACGCCGATTTCTCGGCGGAAGGGCTGGCCGGTGTCGGTCCGCAGATTGCGGCCGCGCTGACCGACGTGATGGACGCCAACAAGCTGGCTGTGGGTATCACGCTTACCTCCGCTGGCATCCCGTTCATGCTGTCCGGCGAGGAGTTCGCACGTACCAAATTCGGCAGCTCTGATTCTTACGATTCCGCCAAAGAGCTTAACTGGCTCGATTGGAACCGTGCATGGCAGAAGCGCGATTTGATTGAGTATTACGCGAAGTTGATTGCATTGCGCAAGTCTGATCCACAGTGGTTCGACGGCAATCGCAATATCGTCGATACGGAAGGCGACGAACTCGTGTTCCGCGTCGGCGATTATCTGATGGCCGCCAATCCAGGCAGACACGTCGGCGTTATTGACGTGGCCGTAACGGGTTTGGAACCGATTGGCGGAATACGGAGATACTGGTGTGGTCTCGGCTCGTCCGTCAGTCCGGTGGAAGGCAATGTGAGCGCAGGTGATGGCGATTATTTGATTGTTCCACCGCATACGTTTGCAATCTGGCGGTTGCAGTAATACTCTCAGTAGGGAAGCTACAAAACGGCGACCGCAAAGCTGCGGTTGCCGTAACAGATACGGCAATGGGGCCGGAAAACCAGAAAGGATACGACAGTGGGAATCGGAGCGCGCAATCCGCGGTACGAGGTGGTGTTTTTCGACCTGTACGGAACGCTGATCGACATTCGTACCGATGAGCAGAGCGAGGCCGCATGGCAGGCGCTGTACGATTGCGTGACCGAATTGGGCGCGCAGTACGAATCCGTCGACGTGATGCGCGACCAGTTCGAAAAGCTCGAAGCCCGCGAAATGGTCCACCAAGCCGACCGTGCAATCGTTCGCAACGGGTGGGACGAATTCGACATCCTGCCGGTCTACCGGTCCCTGCTCATGAATCGCAGCGAGGAAGCGGAAAAGAAACTCGCGCTACCGCAGGCCGCGCTGAAAGCCGCATGGGCGTTCCGCCAAGGCAGCACCAGCCTGTTCCGGCTGTACCCCGGCGCGCTCGACATGATCGAACAACTGCAGGACGCCGGCATGGTCGTGGCGCTGCTGAGCAACGCGCAAGCCTGCTACACACGCCCCGAACTGGAAGAGACCGGCCTTGCCAGCGTACTGGACGACGTGATCATCTCCAGTGAAGAGAAAATCCGCAAGCCCGCACGCGACCTGTACATGCTGGCGCTCGACCGTGAATTCGTGACCGCCAAGCACGCGCTCATGGTCGGCAACGACGAGCGCAACGACATCATCGGCGCCAATTCCGCCGGCCTCGACGCGGCATACTTCCGCACGGAAATTTCACCGGCGGACGACCCGGACGTTTCGGCACATGCGGTATGTTCGTTTACCGGAGCCGACTACGACGGGCTGCTGAAATTCGTGTTGGACGCATAAGGCGCGCGGTGGGCGCTGAGCTTAAATCGCATGGGACGTGCGGGAAGCCGCTGTGGCGTGCGGGAAAGTCGCAAGGAAAAGTCGCAAGTCGTAAAAGGCATACGTGCGTAAGGCGTGCGTAAGGTGCACGTGCCACGTGCGACGCGCGGAAAAATCGCAATAGGAGGACATATGGAAGGCTATGCCGAGCAGGGAGCTCGAACCGATTCGACCGACCAAATCGGATTCGGCGGCGCTCGCCGCAACAGGAAAAAACGTCGCGGACTGACGGTGTTCCAACTTAAGGTCATCGGCGCGGTGGCGTTGGCCTTGTCCGCCGGCAGCACCACCATCGTGCCGCTGTTCTTCGGCTCCGATACCAACAATATGACGTCGCTGACGGCGATGGTCCTGAGCGAAGTGGTGTCCTGGTTCGCCATTCCGATCTACGCGTGGCTGCTGGTGCAGGGTTTCCGTGAAACGCACAGCCGGGTCGCGTACGGCCTGCAGCTGTTCATTCTCGCCGTGGTGTGCGAGGTGCCGTACGACCTCGCCACATCGCATAAGGCTTTCGACCTGGGCTCGCAGAATCCCGTTTTCGGCCTGTTCGTTGCGTTTGTTGTGCTTGCCGCGCTCGACTGGGTGGCGTCGCGCTATCAGAAGGCCATGAAGGTGCTGTTGTCGGTCGGACTGGTGGTGATTGGTCTGCTGTGGGACCTGCTGCTGCGCGTCGGCCTGCGCCAGCATATGATGAGCGTCGGCGCGGTGACGCTTGGTTTCGTGCTGATTTTCACGTTGATGCGCCAGCATGAGAATTCGATGATGTTCACTGCCGGCCTGTTTGGCGCGGTGATGATGATTATGCCTGGCATTGGCGTTGCATTCGTGCATTATTACAACGGCGAGTTGGGTTATAAGCGGCAGTGGACGAAGTGGGCTTTTTACGCGGCTTATCCAGTTATTTTGATATTTTGTGCTATTGGTGCAACATTAGCGTGATTTTTGACAACGTTCGCAGTATAATAGTAGCAATATGGGAGAGCATTGCCGCTCGGGCAAGTGTTTCCAAGGCTGGGAACGTTTGTGATTATGATGCAGAAACCGCAAAGGGGTTGAGAGATGGATAGAGCAGGCATTCGCGAGGTGGCCAAGGCCGCGGGTGTGTCGATTTCCACGGTATCGCGCGCGTTCACGCGGCCGGAACTGGTGTCCGAACGTACACGTCGCAAGGTGCTGGAAACTGCCGACAAGCTTGATTTCAACATCTCACGTTCCGCGACATCGTTGAAATCGGGCCAATCGTACCGTGTGGCGATGCTGATGAATGAAGAGATCACTAGCTGGTTCAATACGGAAGTGTTCGCTGGAATCGAATCCGTCATGCATAATGCCGGGTATGACGTATCGCTGTTCCAGCATGTCGACACGGCCGAGAATCGCAAGGAATTCTTCACGAATCTGCCCGTCCGCCGCAACGTGGACGCCGTATTCGTAACGTCGTTCGGCGTGGATCCGAAGGAAATCCAGCAGCTCAAACGCATCCACGTGCCGATCATCGGCATCAATACGCCGACGCAAAACGGCTTCGACGCCACCATCTCCATCGACGATGAGGACGGCATGTTCACCGCCGCCCAGCATCTGATCAATCTGGGGCACAAGAATATCGTGTACGTGTGCTCCGATACGGTCGATTCCATTAATTCCTCCATCGATGCGCGAGGACAGGGCTTCGTCCGCGCCTGCAAGACGATGGGGGCCTCCCATGACTTCAAGTGGCGCGTCGTCTCTGTGCCGCGTGGCAAGACCTTCGCCGACTCGGCGTTGACCGCGCTGCTTGCGTTGGACGAGTTCCCGGACGCGATCTGCTGCCAGATGGATATGATGGCGATTCCGCTGGTGTTGCGTTTGGAACGTTACGGCCACCACACGCCGAGTGACTATTCGATTATCGGCTTCGACGATTCGCCGTACGCCGACACTGTGAACCTGACCACCATGCGCCAGGATCCGTATGCGATGGGTCGCGCGGCCGCGCAGAAGGCCATGAAGCTTATCGAAGGCGAGCCGCTTGAGAACGCGCATGAGATTGTGCGCGCCCAGCTCGTGCTGCGCGGCACCGATTCCGTGTACGGCACTGGCCGCTGAGAGCCGAGTCTCATTGTCCTTCTGCAGCCCGTCAATGCCGACGGGCTGATTGTGATGGCCCGGGGTGGATTGGTAGGGGATACCCCCACTGTAGTCACGGTGTGTGGCATACGTTTTCAGGAAAAAATGAAACAATTTGCAGTGATGTGTTTCATGACACGCCAATCGGGGGCTGATGAATGATGAATTTCATTCAATGATCAGCATGTGTTTTTTGATTTTGCAATCGTTGACAAACCTTTGATTATCAGGCTTTAAAGCGTTGTCCCCGTGAGAGGGGACGAAAAAACGTATCGGGGGAGGGGGTGTGGGTTCTTTCTGTTTCATTTTGTTTTCATAACTGCAAAGGTTATCATAGTAAACCGTAGGTCAGAGAAAAAGGGAAAACAGAGGTTTCCGGCTGTGTTGCCGGAGATGGGAACAGCGTAGAAGCTATACGTAAAACAGAAGTGATAACGGCATTATGCAAAGGATATCAACCCTCGAGTTGAGGGGCTCAGAAGGGTGAACACTTTGCGGATAGGGGACAAGATGAGGCAATGGCGTAATGGTGCCGGCAACGCACCACGACACTATGCAGGAACGCGATCGGCATCCGGTTGCGCGCTTTCGCGTACCCGCTCGCTGACCGCCGCCGCCATAGCGGTAGCCATGATGGCCACCGTAGCAGTAACTTCCCTCCTCCCCGCCTACAATGCCAAAGCTGATGAAAGTCACAATGACGGCGCAATCTGCACGCCTACCACAGAATCGTTAGGCAATCAGACCTCCGGCAGCGGTAACGATGAAGGTATCGCTACTTTCGTTGGCGGTGACATGTATGTAGGTGGCAAGAAGTCGGGCATTACTTCTGCCAATAACAACAATGCGCCTGAGGGTTCTTACGCTGTTGAGGCCGAAGGCTTGACCGCTGTGAACGGAAAGCTTTTGCTTCATCCAATGAAGCAGGCTTGGAACATCTGGAATAAGGATGGCTCATTCAATCGTTCGCGTGGTTTTCGTTGGGGCATCGTCGGTTTTGGTTCGCAGTTCCGTCCAAAGGACGGCTCGACCGTGCTTTCGGTCGGTGGCAATAGCACCAATTCCGAGTTGAATTGGTTCGGTGGTGCTCAGGGCTGGACGGATGACGCTAATCAGGGATCCAGCTGGCTTGGAACCGGAGCGGGGAATGGCGCTACCGGCGAGACGAATGACCATAACTTTAGCGCGAACATTGCTGGTAATCAGACCACAGTGCAAAGCCGCAACACTTGGACGAACGGTGAACAGTATTCCGTATATGCCATGGGCGGCAACGGCAAAGTCAACTGGAATCACAGCTACACCGTTATTTCCGGAGTGAAGAATCCTTCGACGGGTTCGGATTACACGTATTCCGACTATAAGAATTATGTGGCTACGCTGTCCGGCAAGCTCGCGAAGATTTCTTCCAGCAACACTGTTGCGAAAGGCAATGAGGATAATTACACAGGTTCTCGTTACTCGTACAGCTACAACACCTACGAACACAACGTCTATCGGTTCGATATTCAGAACAATTCCAGGCAGACGGAAATCACGCTGACTGGCAACGGCAAAGACGAGTTGCAGGTGTTCAATTTGGACGCATCAAGGCTGAATAACATTGGTGATGCCGGCGTGGTGTTCAACTTCAAGAACATTTCCGACAATGCTTCGGTTGCCGTCAATATCAATGGTAATGGCAACGATGTGAAGTTCCGCAATGGCTGGCAGTTCAAATGGAACGACATTGATATCTCCGACGGCTACGTCATGATGAATTCGACGGGCACAAACCGCTACAACAATACGCATGGGCAGGAGTACGTCAAGCGCGCAAGCCAGCTGATGTGGAACTTCTATAACACCAATACCCTTACGATTCTTGGTGGTAAGGGGTCGGGGCGCATCAACACCGGCTGGTACAAGGATCAGAACCATGGTGATAAGGAAGACTGGTACAACGTCAACGTAACCGATGATCCGTCTGCCGCATGGATGGGTTCCGTTATGGTAACGGGCAACGATTCCGGTGCTGCAGGTAACTTCCAGTCGCATGTTTCCACCAACGGTCGTGTGTGGACTACCGGCGATTTCGAAATGTACAACAAGGATGTTGTTACCACAGGCAACGGTAATTTTGTCAACTCCGAAGGTAAATATTCCACCTCTGCAGTGGATATGGACCAGGAGCGTCATAATTTGTCTTGGTATGGGCAGATGACCACCTCCTGTGCCGCGATCGCTTGGAACAAGGTGGATGACACCGCTGATCACAAGGCTCTCGGCGGCACCAGCTGGACTGTGTACGGCAAGAAGGGAGATGCGGTAAACGGCACGAACGCTCTTGCCACCATCGCCGATGGCGGTTGGAACGATGATGCTGATGCGGAAGGTTCGTTCCAGTTGGGCAACCTCGCCAAGAACGGCACTTACTTCCTTAAGGAATCCGGCACAGTCGAAGGTTACGCGCAAAACACCAATATTTACCAGATCAACACTGGCAGCACCACTGACGCTGTGAGTACCATTGTTAGCGTTTTCGATAGCGCCGGTAATAAAATCGCTGCAGATGCAGACAAGCTGCTGACTGGCGGCAAGATCGTCAATAAGAAGACGGGTTCTTCGATTACATGGCAGAAGGTTGACGGCACTGACGGAGACACGTTGCTGGCCGGTTCAACGTGGGAGCTTTCCAAGATGAATGGCGATACTGCTGAGAAGACATGGACCGTCACCGACGATCAGTCCGGTACGGAAGTCAAGAGCATTACGATTACGGATGCAAGCGGGAAACCTGTCACATCCGTGTCGTTCACTGATACCACCTCGCAGACGTTTATTGCGACTGCCTACGACCAGAATGGTAATGCGATTAGCGGCGCCAAACTGAGCTGGTCGTCCGGCGATAACACAGTTGCATCGGTTGACCAGAATGGTACCGTCACCCCGACCGGTAGTGGCCATACCACGATTACCGTTACATCGGCTGATGACAAGGTCAAGTCATCGTTCACCGTCGATGTCACCGGCGTGACCATAGTGTCTTCCGTGTCGATCAACGGCTACAGCAATGGAGGCACAATCAATCTTGAGAAGGGCAAGACCCTCAATCTGACTGCTTCTGTGGCTCCTGCAGGCAACACTGTTACATGGTCTACCTCCAGCGCGAATAACGTCTCGCTGAGCGCCCGCATTGGCACGAACGTCACTTTGACCGCGAACAGCGTGACCTCAGAACCCGTTACCATCACGGCCAAGGAAGCTTACTCCAGCCAGACGTTCACTTTGAAGGTGAACGTGATTGCCAAGCAGTACCTCACGCTCTACTTCCAGGCGCAAACTAACTGGCCCGCGGATAATGTCAAGGTGCATTACCAGACCACGAACGACACTGTTTGGGCGGACATCAACATGACGCAAATGGATGGCTCCTGCAACAGCTATGCATATGCGAAGATTCCGTTGACGGGTAGCAATGCGATTGACTCGACCAGCCAGTTCGGATTCAAATACATCAGCGGCGATACCAGCAAGTGGTATGGGGCTAGGGGGTCGTCTGACGACATTCCAAAGGAAGGCGACAACTTCAAGTTCACCAACGGTAGTGAGCTTCCCGATGTTGTGGTGATTTCCGCCGGACCGTCGTATTCGATCACAGCTCCTTCGGGTTGCGCCGTCACCTCCACCGCAGCATACAGCAGCCGTCGTGTTGCCGCCCGCAGTAACGAGCATCGCGCGGTCGCCTCCGTGCTGCGAACTCAGGGCAGCGTGATGAACGTGGCTAACGAGACCACGGGCACCAAGGTGGATGAGGACACGGCTGCTGGCAAGTTCAAGGTTTCCGACCTTGCGGGTGGCACGTACCAGCTGAAGGAGAAGACCGCCCCGAACGGTTACGAAGTGTCCGATACGGTGTACACGATCACCATCCAGAATGGAACCGCTACTTGGAGCCCGGCGTTTGGCGCAGATAACACTGGCAACAAGATTGCAAACACTCGTAAGACTGGTAGCGTGACGTGGACCAAGGTGTCTTCGGATACCAACAATTCTGATCCGCTTTCCGGTTCCGAGTGGACCCTCAAGCAGACGAAGACTTTCTCTTGGGATAATGGCGTGGCCAAGTACACCGATGTCACTTCGGACGCCACGCTTGGCACGGTCACCGACTGCGTAGATAGGCAGAACGGCGTTGCCAATTGCTCTACCCAGACTGATGCATATGTTGATTTGGATGGAGCCTCCGGCAAATTCAAGATCAGCGGCTTGGGCTGGGGCGAGTACGAACTCGTCGAATCCAAGGCTCCTGACGGATACGACCTTGACGCCACTTCGCACAAGTTCCGTATCGGCCCGCTGGAAGGCGGCAATATTGTCGGCGACTGGTACGCGAGCGACAACTTCAACACGACTGGTACGTCTGCTTACAACGCAGAGACTTCGTTCACCGTCAGTGGTGGCAGCATCGAGAACCGGCCGGGGGCGATTTTGCCGGCTACGGGCGGCGAAGGGGATTCATGGATTTACGCGGCGGCTTTGGTGGCTGCGTTGATAGGTGTTGTTGCGGCTGGAATGGCCCTCAAGGTCAGGAGGCGGCAATGATGGAAACGTCTAGGAGAAGGGGGAGTGGTCCGTAGCGTAGCGAACTCGCTGCCCTCTAGGCAATAACTGAATACGAATAACTCAAGATTCCAAAAATTTCAAACAAGAAAGAAAGGGAGAACAATGAATAAGGTTCTCAAGGGCCTCGTAGCCGTGGCAGCCACCGCGGCAATGGCCGTCGCCGGTTTCGCCGGCGCCTCCACCGCCATGGCGGCAGAGGGCGATGTTACTATCACCATTGGCTCGGAAACTACGCCTGCAAGCGTTGGTGATGTATACGCTGGCTATCGTCTGTTTGACGAAACCGAAGCTACTGTTGGTGAAAAGACCAACGTTGCTTACCAGAAGCGTACCAACTGGAATCATTATGATAAGGTTGCTGAAGCAATCAAGGACGTTGATTCCTCCGCTACCCTGACTGCGGACAGCAAAGTCGACGATTTCGTTGCGGCTATTGGCAAATTCGATAGTACTAAGACTAAGCGGTTTGCCGAAAACTTGTATAAGTCGCTGAAGAAAGACGGCGTTGCTGCCGATGCTAATTCCGCCGCAGTCGCTGCAGGTGCATTTTCCACTACGCTGTCCGGACCGCAGGGCTACTACTTGATTGTTCAGACTACCGCAGCTAATGACGCGGGCAAGACCATGTCCGCTGTGATCGTCAACACCGCCGGTCAGGCAGGCGTGACTGTTTCCCCCAAGAAGGATACTGTCACTGTCAGCAAGAAGGTTCAGGAGAACATGGATGGTGTCAACAATCCTGCTTCTGAAGATAACTGGGGCACCGCTGCTGATTACAACATTGACGACTATGTCAAGTTCCAGCTGACCGGTTCTCTGCCGACCGACTACGCTGATTACACCAGCTATGAGTACACCTTCCACGATACCGCCGACCAGGGTCTGACTTTCGTCAATGACACGACCCACCCGGTTAAGGTTTACGCTGTCAATGACAACAACAAGGTCGAGCTGAAGCAAGATACTCTTACTGGTTATCAGGTCTTGACTTCAGACATTAATGGCGAGACTTTCAACGTGAAGTTTGCTGATTTGAAGAAGGCTCAGGCTGAGAAGACTGGGGACACTGTGAACATCACGTCGTCCACTCAGATTGTCGTCGAGTACTATGCTCAGTTGAACGAGAATGCTGTGCTCGGTTCCAACGGCAACCAGAATAAGGTGTATCTCCAGTTCTCCAACAACAAGTATGGCGAGGGCACTGGCAAGACCGAAGAGCACAAGGTCACTGTGTTCACCTTCAAGCTGGAAGTCACCAAGTATGGTAAGACTGACTCCGATAAGGAAGCCTTGAATGGCGCCGGCTTTACTCTGTACAAGGCCACCAAGGTGAATCCGGCTGACTCGGACTACGCTAAGGTCGGCGATGAGGTGCAGCATACTAATGGTAATGTTTTCGACTTCACCGGTCTCGATTCCGGCTATTACAAGATTGTGGAAACCACGACTCCTAAGGGCTACAACACCATCGACCCGATTACCTTCACTGTGACCGCTACCTATAATTCCGCTGATGAGCCGGGTACTCTGACTGACTTGACGGTAACTGATGTGAAGGTCGGCGGCGTTGCATCGGCTGAGCAGACGTTCACTGTTAACAGGGGAACCGGTGAGGCTGGCACTGCTCAGATCAAGACCGACGTGGTCGATATCCCAGGCAGCAAGCTCCCGTCCACCGGCGGCATGGGCACCGTGCTGCTGTACGTGGCTGGCATCGCCGTGTTCGTGCTTGCTGGCGCGACCCTGGTGATGGCTCTGCGTCGTCGCAATGCCTGATCCTCCGGATTCCATAAGAATCTGAAGTAACCATGCGAAACCCGTGAGCCGCGTTGACGCAAGTCAGCAGCGGCTTACGGGAATCGCAATACATAATTTAAAAACTAAAAATTAAATAATAACTGAACCCACATATGCTGGGCTGGACCACCTCAATCCCTTGTACACTGCCTAATTTTCTTGAGTATCCAGCCTGGCTCCATATATTTTCCGGTTTGCCGTTGGGGGCGAATCAAACATGCTTACTTTCCAATCCACAGAAGAGGGGTCGGCAATGAAGGAACGCACGATCGCAAGCCGTGTCATCGCCGCATGCTGCGCAATCGCCGCCACATTCGCCGCGGCAGCCTGTGCATTCATTACTCGCGATGCCGTCGCGGCGCCAACAACAGACTCTGCCAGCGGCAGCATCGCCATTTCGTACCAACATAAAAGCTCGGACTCCGAAACTGGCGACGATTCTACCAACTTCGCCATTTCGGACGCCAGCTTCAACCTCTACAAAGTCGGGCAGATCCCGGCAAGCGGCGGCGCCACCTTCGAACCCGTCGCACCGTTCACCGACTCCACCGCCTACCCCGTCGACTGGTCGAAGATGACCGGCAAGGACGCGCAGGTGTGGCGAGACATGGCCAACACGCTCGCCGGACTCATCGCGGTGAACCAACCCGGCGCCACGGCAACCGGCGTCACCAACACCTCCGGGCATCTGACCTTCACCGGACTGTCCGACGGCCTGTACTTGGCCGTGTCCGACAGTGTTGACGTGAAGGTCGCCAACGCTGTCGGAAAGAACCAGACATGGACGTGCTCTTCCGGCAGCATGCTCGTCGCAGTGCCCGAAGACGGCGTCTCCGGCGGGTCGCGTGTGCTGAGTATCGAACCGAAAACCGAATGTGTGGCGCAACCGCCGAAAACCGTGGAACGCACCGTGCGCAAAATCTGGAATGACCGGAACAATTCTGACGGCAAGCGCCCCGAATCCATCACCGTGAAACTCCTGCGCGACGGCGAGCCCGTGGAAAACGTGAAACTGAACGAGTCCAACAAGTGGACGCACACGTGGACGGATCTCGACGCGGACCACGAATGGACCGTGGTCGAAGCGGCGGTGCCCGACGGCTACACCACCATCTCCGATGTGGAAGGCGACTCCACTGAAATCACCAACACGCACACGCCACCCACCACGCCGGACCAGCCGCACACCGGCGCCGACGTGCAGCAGGCCGCTTGGATTGCCGTGGCCATCTTGGGCGCGGGTTTGGTGCTGCTGATCGTTGCCAAGACGGCTTTGCGGAAGCGGGCGTAGCATAAGTAACGTGACGGATGAATCGGACGCCAAGCCAGCTGCGCAAGTCGAATTGGATGCGCAGGTTAAACCGGGTGCGCAGGTTAAACCGGCTGCCAAGCATAAGAAATCGAATGCGCTGCTCAATGTGATGATTGCCATTTCCGCAATCGCCATGATCGGTGCGCTGGGTCTCATCGCGTATCCGACATTCAGCGACTGGTGGAACCGCATGCACCAGTCATACGCCGTAGCAGGCTACGTGGAACAGACCAAAGACATGTCCGGCGCCGAACGCAAGGCCATGCTGAAAGCGGCGCACGAATACAATGAACGGCTCGCCGCGAACGGCGATCGGTGGCACATGACCGACGCGCAGAAGCGCGAATATGATGAAACGCTCGACGTGACCGGCACCGGCATCATGGGATACGTGACCATCCCGCGCATCAAAGTGAAACTGCCCGTCTATCACGGCACCAGCGACGGCGTACTGCAGATCGCCGCCGGACACCTGGCCGGAACCTCGCTGCCAGTAGGCGGAGCGACCACGCACGCGGTGGTCTCCGGACACACCGGACTGCCATCCGCGCGACTGCTCACCGGCCTCGACGAACTGAAAAAAGGCGACACGTTCGCATTCCATGTGCTCGACGAAACCTACACGTACCAAGTGGACCAGATCTCAGTGGTGCTGCCGAGCGAAATCAGCAAGCTGAATATTGAGTCCGGGACCGATTACGCGACGCTGATCACGTGCACGCCGTACGGTGTCAACTCACACAGGCTGCTCGTGCGCGGGCACCGGATTCCGAATCCGAAAGTGCCAGACAAGACGCAATACGACGAGCCGGGCGAAATGACAGCCGTGGCGGCTGCGGTGATCGGACTGCTCGTGTTTGTGGCTGGCTGCGCTTTTGTGGGGCTCGCGCGGCTATGGCGACGCTCCTGGATTGTGCGGCACGGGTTGTGCGCCGGGGCCGGCGCGCGCCATTCGTCTGGTGTTCGGGGGTAGTGTCTAGCCTAGCGCCGCCGCAGGCCGGTGACATCGCTTCTCCGGTGTGCGGGGGTGTGCGTCTGGTCGTGCTCGGTATGTGGTGCGTGGTGTTTGTGTGCTTGTGGTACGTGTTGCGTTTCAGTGTGTGTACTTGTGTTTGCGTGCGTGTGCATGTCTGATGTTGCGCAGGGGTGTTGTTGCGGTGCGCATATGGCCTGAATCGTGCTGAAGCATGGGTTGTGAGCGGATGGGGGTATTATTCGGCCTGTTTCGGACGCTTTTGATGCCCCTTTTGCTCATGACTTGCGGTTTTGACGGTTTTGGCGCGGTTGTGAGCGGATGGGGGTACGATTCTGGATGTTTCGGGCTGTTTTGATGTTGGGTGGCCTCCCCTTTTGCTCACGACTTGTGAGTTGGGCTGGTTTTGCTTGTCTGTGAGCGGATGGGGGTGTGATTCGGGCTGTTTCGGACGCTTTTGATGCCCCTTTTCGCTCATGACTTGCGATTTTGCCGGTCCGCGCGCGGTCGTGTGCGTACGGGGGTGCGGGCAATGGGACTTGCGTGGTTGTAGGCGTGCGGGTGTGCCGGTGTAGGCGTGGGTGTAGGCGCGCGGGTGTGCCGGTGCAGGCGTGGGTGTAGGCGTGCGGTCGTGGTTTTGGCTGGGTATCTGGCTTATAGATGGCGGATTTGGCCGGGCGTCCGGTGGTATCTCGCTTATAGGTGGCGGGTCGGTTTGGGCAATAGGTCGTTAGGGGGTAGCATGCATACCCCCTAGATGTCTTGTTTCCGCAAGGGGTCGCCATCTATAAGCGAGATACCATCCGTCGATCCCGCGAATCCGCCATCTATAAGCGAGAAAGCGCGTGAACCGGGCGCTGCGGCGGCGAAATCGCAAAATTATGGAATCAGCTGATGGCTGCGCGCGGCAGGTGGGTAGTATCGGGCGCGGAAGACGTGGAAGGAGCTGCCATGTGTGATGAAGGGGAAACTGCGGATCGGGCGGATGCCGTACGGACGGAATCGCAAAAGATGAAATCGCGAGCGGGGGAGACGGCGCTTGACGGGTCGGCGCGCAGCATCATCGTGCTGATTGTGGTCGGCATGTTGGTGGGGGTGCTGTCGGGCACGTTCGGCATTGGCGGCGGCACGGTGATCGTGCCCGCGCTCGTCTGGCTGGGG
>ENA-ORSI01001152-ORSI01001152.1-human-gut-metagenome-genome-assembly--contig:-NODE-1152-length-24304-cov-2.692977_pt1 | contig 24304 bp, 16 predicted proteins | sample MGYA00242187_ERZ509154 | MGnify/ENA primary metagenome ERZ509154 (study PRJEB26280, sample SAMEA2338627) | human gut metagenome | biome: human gut; feature: human-associated habitat; material: faeces...
AGATATTTATTGGTATAATATTTCGATTCGAAATGTGTAGTTCTCTATATTTGTAGTAGAGAAATAGGACAAAAGAGTGATAATAGAGTTTTCAATTTATTTTAACACAGTACTTTATGAATTCAAGCGATCATAAAACGGCTACATATTGTGAAATTATGCAGCAACCCGATGTTTGGTTGAAGGCGTATGATTTGGTTTGCAGAAATGAGGCCGCGATACAAACTTTCATTTCGAACAACCATATAGGAAAGGATACCGAAATTATCTTGGCGGGTGCTGGAACGTCGGCCTTTATTGGAAATGCATTGGCCGGGATTTTTGTGGAAAAAGGCTATTCTCAATGTCGAGCCGTAGCGACGACCGATATTATTACTTATCCCGAAAGTTGTTTGCCTACCGGAAAACCTGTCGTCCTCATTTCTTTTGCCCGTTCGGGAAACAGTCCTGAGAGTTTGGCGGCCGTACATATTGCCGATAAATATTGTAAGAAAGTATTTCATATTATCATAACCTGTAATGAAACGGGCGATTTAGCGAGAGAGGGTTCTCGGGATAATGTGTTGCTGGTGTTACTTCCACCGGAAACAAACGACAAAGGATTGGCTATGACCAGCAGTTTTACGACTATGGCGTTGGTCTCTATTTTGATTTTCAATATAGAGCAGTTGCCGGAGCAAAAAAGTAAAATAGAGGCGATAGTAACTTTTGCACGGGATATTTTGAAGAACGGTGAAAAATCGCTTTCCGAGATTGCTGCGCGAAAATTCGGTAGGACTGTATTTTTAGGCTCCGGCGCATTGAAGGGAATAGCGGAAGAGTGTCATTTGAAATTACAAGAGCTGACCGATGGATTGGTCGTTTGCAAGTTCGATTCGTTTCTTGGATTCCGTCATGGTCCCAAAGCTGTGATCAATAAAGATACCGTGCTCGTATATCTTTGTTCAGATGATGAAAAAGTGTTTCATTACGAGCGTGATCTGATACGCCAAATTAACGAAAATAATAAAGTCGTAGCTCAAATAGCGGTCTCGCCTTCGGGGATAGTCATACCGGGGGTGAATCTCGATTGTGTCGTTGCAGCGACAAATCCCGGGGAATTGCAAAAAAATGAATATGCCTGTATCCCCTATGTTTTGGTGGGGCAATTATTGGGCTATTTCAAATCGGAGAATTTGGGATTGAATCCCGATGAACCTTCGGTTTCGGGAAATATATCCCGTGTAGTGGAAGGGGTGAAAATCTATGACCTTTAAATCGAACGACATGAAAACGACACAACCGAAAACTGAATATATCCTGAGGAGGATTGCCGAACTAAAAGAAACGCAACATATATCCCGCACGTTGTTGGCCGTGTGCCCCAATTCGATGGCGGTCATTAAGGCGGCATTCCGTTCGGCTAAACGAAATAATGCGCCTATAAAATTTGCGGCGACACTTAATCAAGTCGATTGCGACGGAGGATATACCGGAATGACTCAGTCGGTTTTTACCGATGTATTGCGTATGGAGTCTCAGGCAGTCGATTACACGGGGCCTTATATCGTGGCCGTGGATCACGGAGGACCGTGGTTGAAAGATGTACAGTCCGTCGAGAAATGGGATACCGATAGAGCTATGGCTGCGGTTAAGAAATCGTTCGAAGCTGCGGTTGCTGCCGGTTACGATTTGATACATGTCGATCCGACTGTCGATATTCATGTTCCCAAAGGGGAAATCATAGATATACATCTGGTAGCTAAACGTACGGTGGAGCTGATCGAACATACCGAAACATTCCGACGGTCTAACGGTTTTCCCCCGGTTTCGTATGAAGTGGGGACGGAAGAAGTTCATGGAGGTTTGGCCGATGAGAGTGTGTTCGATACGTTTATCGTCGAGTTGAAAGCCGGATTGAAGGCTTGCGGTTTGGACGATGTATGGCCCTGCTTCATTGTCGGTAAAGTGGGAACCGATTTGCATACGGTTACTTTCGATAAGGAGGTAGCGCGTAAATTGACCGCTAAGGTGGCGAAGTTCGGGAGCTACATCAAGGGGCACTATACCGACGGGGTTTTGAATCCCGAAGATTATCCGTCGTGTGGAATGGGAGCTGCCAATGTAGGGCCTGAGTTTACAATCAGTGAATATGATGCGTTGATGGAACTCGAAGGAATAGAGAAGCGACTTCATGCGGAGGGAAGAGTCGCTGTTTGTTCCGATATGAAAAATGTGCTTTGGAAACTTGTCGATGAATCGAATCGTTGGCGCAAATGGTTGCTCGAATCGGAAAAAGGCCATCATTTCAATGAGCTTTCCGAGGAGAGGAAATTATGGTTGGTGCGGACAAGTTGCCGTTATATCTGGCAAAAACCGGAGGCGATAGTAGCTCGCAATCAACTTTATGAAAACTTGAATCGGAATGGTTATGAGTCCGAAGATATTGTTTTGATGCGCATCGAACACGATATGGATAAGTATTTCAATGCGTTCAATTTGGTAAACCTTAATGATTATCTGCTATGAAACCGTACGATATTTTGGCTATCGGGGAGTTGAATGTCGATTTGATTCTGAATAATATCGACGGAGAGCCCGAAGTGGGGAAAGAGAAATTTGCCGGGGATATGATTCTTACGTTGGGAAGCTCGACTGCTATTTTTGCCGCCAATGCCGCAGCGTTGGGCGCAAAAGTGGGCTTTGTGGGAATGATAGGGCAAGACACTCTCGGTAATCTGATAAGAGAGAGCCTCGAAGCCAAAGGAGTGGACACCTCCATGTTGATAGAAACCGATGAACTCTCTTCGGGGGCGACGATTGTACTGAATTATGGCGAAGACCGTGCTATGGTAACTTATCAGGGTGCGATGGCGGTCATGTCGTTTGCCGATATAGACAAATCGGTATTTGAGAAATGTCGTCATATCCATATATCTTCCATATTCCTACAACCGGCGTTAAAAGCCGATTTGGAAAAGATACTCGATTACGCTCGTGTACAAGGCGTGACGACTTCGCTCGATACGCAATGGGACCCGACAGAAATCTGGGATTTCGATTATACCCGCATTTTACCGTTGGTTTCGGTGTTTTTGCCGAATGAAAAAGAGCTCATGTTATTGACTTCTTCCGAAACGATCGATGAAGCTGTCGGGAAAATAAAACCTTATGTCAATACAGCGATTATAAAAATGGGGAGTAAAGGATCTCTGTTGGTTCGTCGGGGAGAAGAACCGGCATTTCTGCCTTCGTTCTTGAATACGGAAGTCGTGGATGCAATCGGCGCCGGCGATAGTTTCAATGCCGGGTGTATTTCGCGATTTGTCAAAGGCGAGACTTTGGAAGATTGTCAGCGATTCGGGAATCTCACAGGCGCCATCAACACGACTGCGGCAGGAGGAACGGGAGCTTTTGCCGATAAAAAGACCATCGAGGAGATAGCACGGAATAGGTTTAATCAGCACATCACATTATAACAGAATATGAAAGTTCAGGAAAAACTTAAACAGTTTCAGCTTGAAAGGAAAGCCATTCTGGCGACCAATTTTTACAACTACGAGACCTTGAAAGGCATACTCGAAGCCGCATCGCGAGTGCAGGCGCCTGTTATGTTACAATTGACGAAGAGCTCGATCGATTATATGGGATTGAAGCGGGCGGTTGTATTGGCGCGTCAGGGACTCGAAGACTACCGGCTTGACGGTTGCATACTTGGATCACGGAGGTTCTGTCGAGTTGGTGCAACGTTGCCTCGATGCCGGATTCGAGTCGGTAATGATCGATGCCAGCGAAAAGAGTATGGAGGAGAATATCGAAACGACTTGTAAGGTCGTAGAGATGGCTCGACCGTACGGGGCTAATGTGGAGGCCGAATTGGGCTATGTGCCTAAGTTGGGACAAATGCAAGATTCGTCCGGTTTTACGACCGTGGAAGATGCCGTTCGTTTCGTCCGGGCTACACAGGTAGATGCTTTGGCTGTGGCTATTGGGTCGGCTCATGGATTTTATAAATCGACACCTCGTCTCGATATCGACCGTTTGGCCGAGATACATGCCGCAACCGATGTGGTTTTGGTTTTGCATGGGAGTTCGGGTATTCCTCACGATATGGTTCGGGAGGCTATTCGCAACGGTATAGCCAAAGTCAATTTGGCGACAGAGATAAAAGACACGTTTATGCGGGCATTGAAACAAACCTTGCAGAATAACGATGAAATCGATTTGCGAAAAGTATTTCCTAAGGCGACCGATTCTGTGGTAGAACTATTGTGCGATAAATATAAAATGGTGGGAAGCGCCGCCGAATGACGATAAGAATTATTACGAACTTAATCTTGGTATATGAAACACGGTTATCTGTTTTTAGTCGCTTTGCTTTTTGTTTCGACCGGGTATGGACAGGAGAATATACTGTTGGAAGAGTATATGCCGAAATCTATTTATAAAATACCCGAAACGAAGGTCGAAAAAGCGAAATATCCGGTTATCGATGCACACTCTCACGATTACCCTTCTTCGCTCGAAGAGGTTGCTCAGTGGGTGAAAACTATGGATAGGAAAGGCATCGAGAAAACAGTTGTATTGACTGGGTATACCGGGGCTTCTTTCGATTCCATCGTAGAAGTTTATGCTCCTTATAAAGACCGGTTCGATTTGTGGTGTGGCCTCGACCTGTCGGATTACGGAAAGTCTTCGTTTGTAAAAACAGCCGTCGAGGAATTGAAGCGTTGCCACAAAATGGGAGCTAAGGGTGTCGGAGAAGTAACCGATAAAGGATTGGGCGTATATGTCGCATTCCAGACGAATATGGCCGAAGGAATCCATTTGAACGACCCTTTGATGTCGCCGATTTATGAAACTTGTGCAGAGTTGGGGATGCCATTGAATATCCATGTAGCAGAGCCTTATTGGATGTATCTGCCCGATGATAAATATAACGATGGGCTAATGAATGGGAAGAAATGGAAAATCGATATGTCCATACCCGGCATGCAATCCCACGAACAGTTGATTGCACAATTTTCGGAGGCTGTTAAGAATCACCCGAACACGTTGTTTGTCGCCTGCCATTTCATCAATTGCAGTTATGATCTTTCTATCGTGGGGAGGTTACTCGACGAGTATTCCAATTTATATGTCGATATGTCGGCCCGTTTCGGAGAGACGGCAAGTATTCCTCGCTACATGAAGAAATTTTATACTCGTTACGCCGATCGCATTTTATATGGGACCGATAACGGTATGTCTGCCGAAATGTATGAAACGACATTTCGGATTCTCGAAACCGACGACGAACACTTTTATGTTCCCGATTATCACTATCACTGGTATTATTCGGGTTTTGACCTTCCCGATGAAGTCTTGCGAAAAATCTACCGGGAAAATTTTATTCGAATTATGAAATAATTTAAGAAAAGAAACCATGAAACACATCGATAAATACACGATTATTTCAATACTGTCCTCGTTTTTACTGTTTTCTTGCAGCGAAGGTCTCGAAATAAAAAGCGGTCCGATGATTCTGTCTGTGGATAAGGATATGCGCATGACGGTCGGGTTAACCGGAAATGATGCTCCTTTGACCGAAAAAAGCCAGACTGAATATATAGAGCTGGAAGAGGGGACGGTATCTGATTTTAAATTGAAACACCGGGATATTCGGGTGGCCGGGGATACTACTGTCTATACGTTGATTGGAGAGGCTTCGATGCCTTCCGGCGGTACTATCAAGAAAATACAAACGATTAGTGTGGATCGTCGTTTCCCCAGTATGGCCGTTACCGAAGTAAAATATGTGAATGAATCGTCTCGCGATTTGCATGTAGTGAAGTGGGTAAACCATGCGTTCCGGGTGATCGATAACGAAGATACTCCGGCGTTCTGGTCTTTTCAAGGTCAGTCTACCATAGAACGAGCCGATTGGATTCTCCCTGTCGATTCTACCTTCTATCAACGTAACTATATGGGAATGAACGATTCGGATTACGGTGGAGGTATTCCTGTAACTTGTTTGTGGCGTAGAGATCAAGGCATTGCCGTGGGACATGTAGAACTTTCTCCCCGGTTGGTTTCGCTTCCGGTGAAAAAATCGAAATACGATAACTATGCAGAGGTCGCGGTCGAAAGTGCGGAAGAATCGGTCGTGGCATTTACACAGGGCGATACGATTTCTACGGTGCGGACATTCGTATCGGTATATGAAGGAGATTGCTTTGCTCCGCTTCGACAGTTTTCAGAATATATGCAGGCTTCCGGGCTGGTAATGCCCGAATCGGAACCGGCCGCATTCGAGCCCATGTGGTGTGCGTGGGGATATGAACGAGAAGCCACTTTTGCCGAAATCTTAGGGACTTTGCCTAAGGTGAAAGAGTTGGGCATCAAATGGGCGACTGTCGATGACGGTTATCAAATAGCCGAAGGAGATTGGGAGCTCGATACCAAACGTTTCCCCGGTGGCGATAGGGATATGGTCGATTTGGTGAAAAAGATGAAGGCCTATGGTTTGAAAGTTCAACTTTGGTGGGCTCCGCTGGCTGCCGATCCGGGTACGAAAGTACTGAAAGAAAATCCCGATTTTATTACGCTTTCCAAGCAACAGACCCCGCATTATATTACTTGGTGGGACAGTTATTACCTTTCCCCTGTCGATTCGGGCGTGGTGTCGTATAGTCGAGATCTGGTGGATCGATTTATGAAAAAATACGACTTCGACGGATTGAAACTCGATGGTCAGCATTTGAATAGCGTGCATCCCGATTATAATTGGAAGCATCACCCCGAATGTCCCCAATATTCTTATGAGCAGTTACCCGGATTCTTCAAGATGATATATGACGAATCCCGGTCAATCAATCCGCATGCGGTTATTCAAAACTGTCCCTGCGGCTGCTGTATGTCTTTTTATAATTTGCCTTATACCAACCAAACGGTAGCCTCCGACCCGACCAGTAGCTGGCAAGTACGTTTGAAAGGATATGTCTATAAAGCACTGGTTCCTCGAACGGCCTATTTCGGCGATCATGTCGAATTGAGCGATCATGGCGATGACTTTGCTTCGTCGTTCGGTATAGGAGCCGTATTGGGAACCAAATTTACTTGGCCAAAGAATAATCCTAAGGTAAAAGCCGATTATCGATTGACTCCTGAGAAGGAGGTTATCTGGAAGAAATGGTTCTCGCTGTATAACGAGAAGATGCTTTCGACAGGAGAATATGTAAATGGCTTGTATGATATAGGCTATTCTCGTCCCGAAGCTCATGTCATTCGTAAGGACGGCACGTTGTATTACGCTTTTTATGCTTCGTCGTTCGATGGTGATATCCTTGTGAAAGGTCTGGAAGAAGGTAAAAAGTATGAACTGTATGATTATTTCAATGAAGTTTCGTTGGGTGAGGTTGAGGGTCCTGAGGCTCGATTGCATTGCAAGTTTGAGAGAGCGCTTTTGTTCCAAGCGAACGAGGTGAAAAAGTGAAAGTCCAAATTTCTCTATATAATTTTTTTAACAAACTAAAAATCTCGATCTATGAATCTATTACAGAAAGTAGAACGGAATCATGGAAAACACAGTATGAAATTTCGGTTTTGTACGCGATTTTTCGTCTCCTTGATTCTTGTGTGCGGATATTTGGGAGCAATGGCTCAGAATATACAAATATCCGGTGTTGTGAAAGATGTTGTTGGAGATCCGTTAATCGGTGTCAGTGTTCTTGTGAAAGGAGGAACAAAAGGAACCTCTACCGATTATAACGGCTTTTACACCATCTCGGCCCCAGCCGATGGAACGCTTGTTTTTTCATATGTGGGTATGGATACCCAAGAGGTGAAAATAGGCGGTTCGAAAAAATTAGATGTGACTATGACCGAAAATGGGAATTACATCGACGAAGTAGTCGTTATCGGTTATGGTACGGTAAAGAAACGTGATTTGACAGGATCTGTTTCTTCGGTGAAGAGCGAAGACTTGAGTCTTGCAGTAGCGCCTTCTGTTGCTCATGCCTTGCAAGGAAAAGCCGCCGGTTTGGTGATTTCCCAAAATAGTGCCCAACCGGGTGGCGGATTGAACATTCAGGTCCGTGGTTTAGGTACGGAGATAGGAGGTTCTTCTCCGTTATACGTGGTTGACGGATTCCCTATCGTAGAGCTTGACCAACCCAGTACGACGAATGAAAGAATGGATGCCGGAACGCAGAGCGTATTGAATTTTATCAATCCGGCCGATATCGAATCTATCGAGGTTCTGAAAGATGCTTCGGCTACGGCCATCTATGGTTCTCGTGCAGCTAACGGTGTGGTTTTAATTACGACCAAGCGAGGAAAAGAGGGCCGTACTGTTGTCTCTTATTCGGGTTCTTATTCTATTCAGCAATATACCGACAATTACGATGTCTATAATCTGAAAGAGTGGATGAACGCCATGAATACCGCAACTTGGGATTTGTGGATGTATGAGAATAATGTCTATCCCTATGGAGATCGTACCTTGCAGGAGGCTATCGATTCTCCTAAAAACGGTTTGGCCTATAAACTGTCGTTTACCGATAAACAGATTGCGGCAGCCGGTGAAGGAACCGACTGGCTCGACTTGATTACCCGTAACGGTAGCGTGCAACAACACAATGTAAGTGTACAAGGTGGAGGTAAGACTACCAACTTCATGATGTCATTGAACTATTATGATAATCGTGGTATTATTAAGAATTCGGGAATGAAACGCTATTCGGCAAAAATTAATGTGGACCAGGTTATCAATAAATATTTCAAAACCGGTGTCAATATTACGGCATCGCGTATTGATAACGACAATACTCAATTGGGGGCTGCTGAATATGAAAAATCGGGTATGATTCGGGCTGCCGTACAGATGAATCCGAATATTCCGGCACAAGATGAAGATGGTAATTATCCTGTCAATCCGCAGTTACCGACCCAGCCGAATCCGGCCTCATTGTTGTTGAATACGGATAAGGGATTGATGGATCGTATCTTGGCAAATGCGTATGTGACTTATGAGCCGATCAAAGATTTGGTGTTCAAGTTCAGTATGGGTATGGATAGGGCTCATCAAAGTCGTAAGACCTATATGCCAAAAGAAACGCTTCATGGAGGCCTTTCCGACGGTATCGCTACGATTAGTGAAAACGATAGCGAGAAATATCTGATCGAGACGACCGGTAGTTATATGAAAGAGTTCAATCGTAACCACCGTATTAATGCGGTAGTGGGTTGGTCGGCCGAGTTTAATAAGGACTATTATGTAAGCGCCGGTAACAATGGATTTATCACCGATGCATTTTTATGGAACAGTCTTCAATCTGGGGAAGGTACGAAACAAGTAGGTTCAGGTGGTAGTGAGAATAAGATTTATTCGGCGTTCGCTCGTGTAGGATATACGTTCATGGATCGTTATTTGTTGACTGCGACTTTCCGTGCCGATGGAGCCAGTGTATTTGCCCGTAATCGCAAGTGGGGATATTTCCCTTCGGTAGCGTTGGCTTGGAATATGGCCGAAGAGCCATTTATGGAACCTGCCCGCTCGGTAGTATCAATGTTGAAGCCCCGTGTCAGCTATGGTACGGTGGGAAATGCCGGAGGTGTAGGCGATAACGCATTTGCAGCTTATTATGCACAGTTGGCATATAATAAACAGGATAATAGCCCGCAAACAGGTGTATTTTTAGGACGTTTGGAGAATCCCGATTTGAAATGGGAAACAACCAAAGAGTTCAACGTCGGTTTGGATTTTGCCCTGTTCGATGGACGCATTGGCGGTACGTTCGAATTTTTTGAACGTCGGATAACGGATTTGTTGACATTTAAGCCTTTAAATACGTACCACGATTTGACTTTGGTTGCTGCCAATATTGGTACAACGGGTGGTCGGGGATTTGAGTTTACCTTGAATACGAAAAATATCGTGACAAAAGATTTCTCTTGGTTCTCCGACATTACTTTCTCTCGTGTGAAGAACTGGTGGGTAGAGCATACGACCGATTGGAAACCTTCGGTGTATGAAGGAGACCATGATCCCATGAGGGCAATCTATTCTCGTAAGGCCATCGGTATTATGCAAGAGGGAGACGAGGCTCCGGCGGCACAACCCGATTTAAGACCGGGTCAGTTGATTATTGAGGACTTGAACGGTTATTTGCGTGACCCTGAGACTGGTGACCCCGTAGTTCGTAACGGACGTTTTGTTTTGACCGGAAAACCCGATGGGCAGATTGACGATGCCGATATGCGTTTGATAGGGACCGCTGATCCCGGGTTTACAATTGGTTTCAACAATACTTTCCGGTACAAAGGCTTCGACTTGAACTTCAATTTCTATGGTTCATTTGACCGTCGAATGATGGATCCCACCCGTATGGCTTATGGTGTTAATGCTTGGGGAATGGCACAGTATGGTTATAATGGCTTGCGAAGCCTTGACGACCGTTGGTTGCCAGATAAACCTTCGACAAAAAATCCCAGTTCTTTCTTTGCCGGTTCGACTTATGGATACGGAGACTGGTTCTATGAAGATGCTTGGTATATCCGCTTACAAAATATAACATTGGGTTATACTATTCCTTCTACGGTAACTACTCGTAAGGTTTTCCAGAATATGCGTTTCCATTTTGACGTGAACAACGTATGTGTTTTTACTCCTTACGGAGGTCTCGATCCTGAAACCGATTCTTATGCGGCTTCTTATCCCAATGCCCGAACGTTCACGTTCGGTGTAGATATTAAATTTTAGTAGACAACAATATAATACGGAATACAATGAAAAAGATTTTTCGAAAATTCACACTGTTGTTGCTGTTGGTTCCCTTCCTGAATAGTTGTGATTTGGATCCAATTAATTATAGCGATATAAATCCATCAATATTCCCTCAATCCGAAGAGGATTTACAATCGATGGTGCTTTCGTGTTATTATCCTCTGCGCGGTAGCTGGTGGGACGGTATCAATACGACTTCCGAAAGGGGGCAAATGTTTGTGAACGATGCTTGCACCGAAATTTTGGCAGGGAAATTTGGCGCTCAGAAGTATTGCCATGAGCTTTCTTTCAATACGGAAACTACCGATGTAACCTATTTTTATTATACTCGTGACGAACCTTACGGTTTTATCGGTAAGATAAGTCGTTGTACTACGGTAATGGATATGATAGAAAAGAGCGAATTATCTCGCGAGGAAAAAGATCGTTATATCGCCGAGGTACGTTGCGCTCGTGGGTATCTGTCATATATTTTGTACGATATGTTCGGTCCATTGGTGATTGCACCTATCGAGGTACTCGACAATCCTCTGAATGAAACTCCGCTCCCTCGTTTGTCTCGTGAGGTGATGGTTAAGTTTATCGAAGACGATTTGAAATTCGCTGCCGATAATTTGCCTTATCCGAGAGATACCGAGTATGGAAAATTCAGTAGAGGTTTGGCCAATATGTTGTTAATTCGTCTATATCTGCATGAAACTCCCGAGGATCAATCTTATTATAACAAGGTAGAGACTATTGCCCGAGAGATGATGACGGCTGATTATGGCTATGCGATGGTCGACGATTACCCGTCCTTGTTCGAATTAGCAGGACAGTCTAAATGCACGTCGGAATATATTTATGTCGTTCCTTGTGCTATCGATGGCCCCAGTCAGAACCAGTGGCACATGATGGCTATGCCGCCGGATATCGATGGTCTCGTTCAAGGTTGGGCAACGGTACAAAGCACGTGGTATTTTTATGATTCGTTCGAGCCTAACGATACGCGTAAAACCTATTTGATTCCTGAATATACGACAGGAGACGGCGTGATTCGTAATCGGGAAAATCCCGATCAATATCTCGACTTGGGGCCTCTTCCCCAAAAGTATGAGGTCGATCCTGCGGTTCCCGGTAGTGGCGGATATTCCGATTTGGATATAGTCGTATATCGTTATCCCGATGTATTGCTTTCGTTGGCCGAAGCTATCGTGATGAAACCGGGCGGTAGTGTGACGCAAGAGGCTGTCGACTTGATGAATGATGTTCGTGGCCGGGCTAAACTCGATGATAAAAAGTTATCCGATTTTCCCTCGAAAGAGTCATTTATCGATCAGTTGTTGATAGAAAGGGCTCATGAATTTTGGTGTGAAAGCGGTCAATACAGAGCCGATTTGATTCGCTTCGACAAACTGTTGGATAGGGTATTGGAATTGAATGCCGGCCAAGCCCCTTATGCTTCGAAATATAAATATGTCTATCCATTGCCTCCGTCGGTTATTGTCGATGGTAAAGGAAAGGTAATTCAAAATCCCGGATATACTATTTAAGAGATGGGGATCGGTGTCCCTCAAACGAGGGACACCGGTTTCTCTGACATGAACTCAATAATTAAATGAAAAAGCTATGAATATGATATTTAAATTATTCGGTGCCAGCGCATTGATGTTTTTGGGAGTGGCATGTACTTCTTGTGAAAAAGAAAAAGGAGAAAGCGGGAAACCGGATATACCTATGGAGCAGGTTTCTTATAAGGCTTCCAATGAAATAATAGTTAATCCCGAACGAGGTTTTTATAAAGCGACTTCTTGTGAAATGGGTGTTTCGGGAGCGTTGAGCGTATCTACGTTGAAAAGCTATCGTTCGAATGGATATTCTTTGATATTCAGGTATTTCTATTTGAAAAATTTTAGAGATAAAGCCCTTACTGACGAAGCTCTTCAATTTTTCGATAAAGATATGGCGGCTATGCGGGAGGCCGGCGTGAAGTGCGTGTTGCGTTTTGCTTATACTAGTTTGGAGACTGAGCCTGATGCACCGCTTTCGATTATTCAAACGCATATCGACCAATTGAAACCCTATTTGGCAAAGAACGCCGATGTGATAGCCGTTTGGCAAGCGGGGTTTATAGGTTCTTGGGGAGAGTGGTATTATACGACCAATAACTTGAATACACCGTCGGCTCGTAAGGCGGTCCTCGATAAATTGCTTGAAGCATTGCCGGAGGGACGTGTTGTCCAAGTGCGCACGCCTCAATATAAGCAGGAATATCTCCGACTGAACGGGAAGCCTACCACGGCATTGACTGCGGCAAATGCTTATACCAATGGAATTGCAGCGCGTATTGGCCACCACAATGACTGTTTCATGGCCAGTGAGACCGATTATGGAACGTACCAAAATGTGACCGAAGATAAAAAATATTTAGGTCAGGAAGGCCTTTATTTGCCTATGGGTGGAGAGACTTGTCCTCCCGATGGGGTTTCTCCTGCCGATTGTAGTAAGGCTCAGGAAGAAATGCGTAACCTTCGTTGGTCTTATTTGAACAGCGATTATTATAAAGGCGTGAACGATCGTTGGATTGCTCAGGGCTGTATGGATAAAATTAAACGGGAGATGGGATATCGTTTTGTCCTTACTTCGGGCGAATATACGACTAATGTGACTCCGGGTCATTTGTTGAAAGTCGTTTTGCGGGTGAAAAATGAAGGATATGCCGCTCCGTTTAATCCTCGGGCGGTAGAGTTGGTTTTGAGAAATGTATCGGACCAGACTACTTATGTTTTGCCTCTTGACGTCGACCCTCGTAAATGGAAACCCGAGATGGAAAGCACTATCGAAATAGAAGCCGGATTGCCGACCGATATGCCGATTGGAGATTATGATATTTATCTGAATTTGCCGGATCCTATGGAAACATTGAGGGATAATCCCGATTATTCGATACAATTGGCGAATGAAGGCGTTTGGGAAGCTGAAACCGGATATAACAGTCTTTTAATGAGAATTAATGTAACTTCTGATGAGAAGACCGATATCTATAATGGAGATTTAGTATTTACGAAAAAATGAGTGATTCGTAAATGAAGTGATATAATTTATTAACCAAAAAAATTACTGTGATGAAAAAAACAATGAAGTATTTTATGTTTTTACTGGTAAGTACAATGGTTGTATTTACTTCTTGTAAAGACGAAGATGAACCCAATGGAGGCGGCGGTACTGCTGGGAACTCTGCTATTTCAGAACTGGCGGTAACTCCGAATGCCGATGTAAAATATGGCGATGAGGTGACTTTGACGGCTAAATTTGCCGATGAAAAAGGTTTGCGTCAATATATGATTTCGGTAAGTAATGCCAATGGGGCGTTTTATGAAACGACAAAAATGCTTACCGGAAAAACGTATGACATGAATGAAAAGATAGCTCTTCCGTTACCTAAAAATGCAGTGGCCGGGGATTTGACTATTTCGGTTACGGTGAAAAATTCCAGCAATGAGTTGAGTACGGAAGAAGTTGGCATTAAAGGTGTAACGCTTCCGACATTCGATGCTCTTTATCTGGCCTTAGATAACAATTTGGTCTATACGATGGAAAAGGACGGAAATGTATTTTCCGTGGAAGATTTTATTCCGGCCGGTGCTACGGGCAAGATTTATGCCAATAGCAATAAAACCGGTATGTCGTGGGGTATGGAAGGAGACGAGATTATAGCTCTTGGAAAAGACAATATCGTATTCGGTGGCGAGGAAGAAGCCTATTTTAAAATTTCGTTTAATGCAGTTAGTTTCGAATTGACTTTGGGTAATGCTCAAAATTGGTCGCCGATTAGCGAATCGCTTTATATCTTCGGTACGATTTCCGGTCACTGGGACGATAACGATGCTCCCGACAATGGTATTTGGATAGAACGTTCGAAAACGAAGATGCAGGGATATCAAAATGGTAATCGCAAATATTGGGCATGGACTCCGCCGTCGGACGGTACGGGTAGCGTAGAAACCGATATGTGGGGCGCTATCGTTGCCGGACAATTTTATTTCAAAGAGGGAGGAAAAGATAATTTCTTGACATTCGCCAATCGTCGATTGACTTTGGGAGCAGAGGACAAGGCTGCCAGCTTCTCGATTACTTTGGGCGGAGCTTTCTCGATGAAAGTGTTTAAAGAAGGTGAAGAATATACCAAAGTAGAGTTGAGCGACGGTACTCGCACATTGGCTTATACTAACGAAGGTATTTATATTAACGGAGCATTAGCTCCTTCTGCCATATCTTTCTGTGGCTCTTCGTTGGCGTTGATCGATGGAGAGTACTTCTCGTACGAGGGATTGGCTCAGTTGACGAAAGACCAAACCGTAACGGCCGAGGGAGTCGATTTGTCTATGGCTTATTGTGATCACGACGTGTTTACCGGGGCCGGTAATCCTACTTGGAAGATGATTGCCCCGACAGGCGAATACTTGATACGTCTTGATGCTTTCTCGGGGACGGTTTACGTCATGAATAACGTGGGTTATCCCGATGTAATTTATATGGACGGCTGGTGTTGGAATAGATTTATGGGTATTGAACGTGGCTCTTGGAATGAAAAGACTCGTTTAACGTTGTATCGCACTTCGCCGACGGCGAATACCTATCAGGCAATAGCAACCATTTTGCCGTGGGGTGGTGACGTTTCGTTCTGGGCAGCTCCTTATACGGCAGAGGAATATGGTAAATACTGTATTTCTGCGAAATATTTTGACGGGGTGACTCCTGCTGGCGATAGCGGTTTGCTTTTGCCTGTTCCGACAGAAGAAACTTACTATAAGATAGTTGTCGATTTGAAAGACGGGTTTACTATCGACAAAGAAAATCTGGACGGTGAGTATTACACGATTGTTCCGGCAAACGGTAAGAAATTTACGGTCACATTTACTCCTACAACATTATAATTACATAGCTTTTTCATTCCTTTATTGCGGAGCGGCAATCCCGCCGCTCCGCTTTTATTTTCTTAAATTCGATATATCATGATGAAAAAAATTATACATCTCTTTTTCCCGGTTATTATGCTTTCTCTTTTTTCTTGTCACGATACAGAAGCGAAACATGAAATGGAAGAACCGGATTTCGACGGCTTCGTAAAGATATCGTTGCAGTCGCAAATTACAGGAGTACAACCGATGACGGGTATCGTTTTGTGGGCAGATAACGCCAAGCGGAATACCGATGCCATCAGCCTTGAATATTCGTATATGCAATATAAGGATATAGTGAAAGAAAAAGGCGTGTATGACTGGACTCCTCTCGAACAAATTCTCGATGCTGTCGCATCCCGAAAGCATCAAGCCATTATCCGATTTTGGTATACCTATCCGGGATATGAAAGCGCTGTGCCTCAATATATCCGCGAGTTGCCCGATTATGAAGAAACCGTGGCGTTGAGTGAGGGAAAACGGACCGGATTTCCCGACTGGCGGCATCCCGAGTTACAACGGTTCCACAAAGAGTTTTATCAGAAATTTGCAGAACGGTATGACAATGATCCGCGTTTGGCATTCCTTCAAACCGGTTTCGGCTTATGGGCTGAGTACCATATATACGATGGGCCGAGAATTATGGGACAGACATTCCCCTCCAAAGAATTTCAAGCCGAGTTTTTCCGGTTTATGAGCGAAACATTCAAGAGTACACCGTGGAGCGTTTCTATCGATGCCGCAAGTTCGGAATATACTCCTTTGGAAGCCGATGCTTCATTGAGAAATCTAAAATTCGGTGTGTTCGACGACTCGTTTATGCACGAGACGCACGACGAGTATAACGGCAAAAATTGGAAGATTTTGGGAGAAAAACGATATCAGACTTCGCCCGCAGGAGGTGAGTTCGGCTATTATACGAAATATGATCAGGAACATGTATTGGATTATCCCGACGGTATACATGGCCGGAATTTCGAAGGTGAGTCCAAACGGTTTCACATAACTTATATGATCGGGAATAACCAGCCTTCGTACCAGACAATGAATAGAATCAAACAAGCGAGTATGCTGTGCGGCTATCGTTATGAAATAACAGATGTGAGAGTGAAAGAGGACTCTACTTGTGTACAGATAAAGAATGCGGGAGTGGCTCCCATTTATTACGATGCCTACGTCGCAGTCAATGGAGTTCGTTCCGAGTCCAACTTGAAAGACTTACAGCCGGGTCAGAGCCGTTGGGTAGGAATACCGGCCGGTAGTACCGATATGGAGATAACCATAGAATGCGACCGTTTGGTAAGCGGCCAAAAAATCGAATTTGACGCCGATGTAAAAGGCGAATAATGAGGGTGAATGCCGGATAATGTCAATAACCGTTTATGCTTGCCGAGAGTTATACTTACTATTAATCCTTAATTTAATCCAAATGAAAAAGTTTTTATTGTTATCATTATTTTTGTCAGCTCTGTATGTGAGGGCGGCGGTTGTTCCGGTTTCGGGAACGGAAACTATTGCCGACGCTGTCTCTTCGGCAGTGGCAGGCGATATCATCGAGTTATCCGAAGCTGTTACCTATGTAGGAAATGTCACGATAGATAAGTCCCTTACTCTACGTGCTGCCGAGGGGTTGGAGTCGGCTCCGATCATTCAAGGAAAGCTTTCGATAAAAGACGGGGCTACCATTCGGGGAATCGTTTTTGATGGAGCCTCCGAAGTTGCTGATGCAATTCGAATCGATGATACGGTCACCGGAGCTCCCGTGGTTATATCCGGTTGTACGGTACGTAATTATACCAATCGTTTTGTCTATGTTTCTTTGTCCGGTAAAATAGAATCGTTGACGATCGACGATTGTATATTTATAGGGGCGGACAACAGTACGACAAACAAAGCGATTTATGCTTCTAGCGCTCATACGCAGGTCGAAACTCTTTCCGTTACTAATTCTACATTCCTTAATTTTAATACAGGGAGCAATTATTTCTTCCGTATAAATTGTGGCGAAGAACTAGTCTTGATGCCGGTTGTATTGATCGACCATTGTACTTTCTATAACTGCTATGACCGTCGTGGCGTATATCTGTATAATGCAGGCCGTTCGACGATAAAAAATTGTATTTCGGCATTTTCGGAAAGAAGAGACGATACCAAGAGCTTTACGGCCTACGGAGATGAAAGCATTGTAAAGAACGTTATCTCCTATAACGTGGATTTGTATGGAAGTGCACCGAAAGAGAATATTATATCTAAGAATCCTCTGTTTGTAGATGCAGAGAATGGAAACTTCCAGCTGTACAAAGATTCTCCGGCTGTGGGAGCCGGTGATGACGGTAGCGATTTGGGCGACCCGCGCTGGGGCGTTTCTACTGAAAACGCACCGGTAGGCGAATTGCCTTATGAGTGTTTCAAAAAACCATACAGTATGTCCCCGACAACCCATTCGGTGCGTATTCTTTGGCAGACGTTGGATGCTAATCCGTCTGGTACGGTTTATTATGGGAAAACACCCGATTTGGGATAAAAGCTCACAGCCGAGACTGGTTGGAATGTGGACGGCGAGGGATTTGTGCACGTCATCGAATTGACGGGACTCGAACCTTTTACAGAATATTATTATCAGGTGGGGGACGAAAGTCGTCGTTATGAAACGATTTGTACGGCGAAAACAGCCCCAGAGAAAGGAACCGATTTCCGTTTGGTCGCGTTCAGCGATGTACATGATAACGATGAAAAGATTTGGCAGAACTCGGCTCCGATTATGTTGGGTGTCGATCCCGATATGTGGATTACTATCGGCGATTTGGTAAATAAAGGCGATATGCGCACTTGGAACTCGGCATTTTTTATTCCCGGAGAATCCATGCTTACAGCGAAGACTCTTACTTCCGTTATCGGTAATCATGAAACGATGGATAAATCCGATGAAAACGGCCCTACTACTTATTACGATTATTTTTCTGTCCCATCTCATGGATATATCGATACCGATGAACGGATAGACCCGAGAGGAGAGTCCTATTTCGCTATGGACTACGGCGATGTGAAAATTATCGGTTGTAACTGGAATGAAGGTAAAGACGATCCTTCGTTTGCCACTGGTTCGAAACAGTTGACTTGGTTGGACGAGCAATTAACGAATGCCGATTCGAAATGGATATTTATTTTTGCGCATGTCAATGTCTATTCAACCAGTTATCATGGGCAGTGGTCGGCCAGCCAAAAGGAATATATAGCGCCGTTGTTGGAGAAACACGCATTGGCGGGTAAGCATATTCTTGTCTTTGGTGGTGACGAACATAATTTCGAGCATCTGTATAAAGCGGGCGTGCACTATCTTCGTCCGGGTGCGATGAACGGGAGCAACCGGGATCAATATAACATGGTGGATAAACCGTATAGTTTGATGTTTAATAAGATTGCCGGATTCTCTACGATCGATGTGTCGGAGAGTGGTGAAAAGGTCAAATTGATTGCTCGCGACAGAGACGGGAATGAATTTTATTCGTATGAATTTACTCGTTCGGGAGGCTTAAAGCCGAGTTTATATATTACGGAACCGAACGGAAATAACGACCCGGTGACCGATAGTTTTAAAATCAAATGGACCTGTTTCGATCCTCAGGGTACGGCAAAAATCAATTTGTATTATTCTTTGGACAGTATTAACGGAACTTCTATTGTAACAGGGTTATCCAGCGATATACAGGCAATAGACTCGTACGATTGGAATGTACGCAATTTACAACCGAAAGGAGATTATTGGATTTATGGAACTATCGACGATGGAGTGAATGCTCCCGTAAGGGCTTATGCCAAAGGTAAGGTGTCGGTTGTATGGGATACTACGCCTCCTCCTGCACCGAGTGAATTTACAGGAAATTTTGTCGATGGGAGAATTACGCTTTCTTGGAAAAATCCGGTTTATGAAATACCGGTGAATATCACGGTGGACGATTTCGAAAATGGAATAACTTCGGTCGAAGGTGTAGGCGATAGCGGTGGTAGCGGATCTCTTGAAGAGGTAGACGGTTATGAGGGAAAGGCTCTTCAAATGACTTATGATATCGACAAGGCATGGGGTGAATATGCGGCGGTTCTCGCTTTTGAAAAGGCACGAGATTTTTCTGATTCTCCTTATTTGGAGTTTTGGTATAAGGGAGATGGGTCGAGCCGGACATTGCGTCTTATTGTAAAAGAAGATAACGACTTGGACGGTAATGCCGATGACTGGTGGTATAACGAAACGTTACCGTTGAATTCGACCGAATGGAAAAAAGCGAAAATAGATATTCGCACTTTCCAAGCGTTCGATTGGCATCCGAATACGAGTAAGAAATGTGATGCTTTGCGAGTGATCTCGTTGGATTTCGTCGTTCCCAGTAGTGCACCGTGCAGCGGTGGAGTGTTGGCTCTCGACGATATTGCTATGACAGGACTTATTAACCCGGCTCCCGATTTTGAGGCGACGACTATTGTCCGCCGTAATGACCGGTTCGCTGCTGATGAAACGGACGGCGAGGTTGTTTATGATGGAGAGGGCGAGTGCTATACGGATTCCGAGTTAGAAAAAGCGACTTACTATTATGCTGCTTTTTCGCACGATGATTTGAAAAATTATTCGGCATTTACCGAGGCGGCTACTTGGAAATATACGGTGACGACGGGTGTTGACGGTAATAAGAGAGTAGATTTTACGGTTGCCCCCAATCCAGTTCGCGAGTATGTAACCGTAATTTTTCCCGGAGATAGCGTATCGGAACTCTCGGTCATAAATTCACAAGGGGAAATTGTTATGAGAGAAAAACTTAAAGAATCGGTTACTTCTTTGCCTGTTGAGGGGTTGTCCCCCGGAATTTATTTGGTTTCCGTGAAATCGTCGGGGCAGATATATAATCGGAAAATTATCGTGGAGTAGTGTTAATAAGAAATGAAGTCCGGCAGAAAAATCGAGAATCGGTTTCTGCCGGACTTTTTTATTTTGAATGACGTAATGAAGTTTTTTCCAACTTTTAAATCGTTATAATGATAGTCTGGTTAGAGATGTAATTACGAAAATCAACGGTATAGACCGAAGTTGGGGTCTTCATTACAATAGTTTATACGCTGTTGAATCCACACTTTGAGCTTATCGAAGTTTTCTCGGAAGTCGAAAGAGCTTTCGCTTAATCTCCAATCCACGCTGTAATCGGCAGGCCAAAGCACTCCGTTCTCTTTGGCCGAAGGTTCTATGAGGGTAGCGTATTCTTCCATATAGGCTTTCAATTCGGGATAACCATCTTTGACAAAAGCATTCCACTTTTGTTGATATAGCGTGCGTATCTCTTCATTGCTCAGCAAGGCTTTGATGAAAGTGTAGCCGCCACAGTCTCCGTTGTTGTCGACCATAGGAGTATTGGCAGGAGCACCTTCTCTTCCGTCGAATGTAAATGCCCAGTCGAAGTCCCATACCGGGCCGAATTTGTAGACTCCATCGAGTGAATCTTTATAAAGTTTGAAACTCTTGGGATGCCTCATTTCATGATTGGAAGATAGAGAATTGACCATGAAGAAATTAACGACCGATTCAATGTCGATATATTCTTTTAAACTACCTGTCGAGGGAGTTGTCATCACGGCGGTGAGCATGGCTGAGAAATCGTTCTTCCATGTATCGAAATATTCATCGGCCGTGAGTCCGAGGGCAGGAGCTATTTCGGTCAGATCCGGGTCGGAAATCATTACGGGTAGGGTTCGGGTGTTGTTATACCCGTTTTGAACTGCGGTATGAGAATAGAGATCGTAAGAGAATTTGTAATCTTCGTCGTAGTTCGAGTCTATTTCGAATAACATTCCTTTTTCTTCATCGATATCGACACTGCCACTGCCGATTCCTGTTTTTTCGGTGAGCATATACTGGCCTTTGCAGAGGCCGTTGAAATAAACTTTTACCGGTACACAATGGTTCGCAAAAGGCATTTCGAGGTAATTGGCAAGCCAAAGAGCTACGGTATTGCGCATAAGAGAGCAGTCGATGTAGTTGGCTATCAACGCGAATGATTTTGCTTTCTTCATGCCGCAGACCGCTGTTTTCTTATCCATTTTGAAACGATAGGGTTTCTTTTTCATATTCCACGTGGAGTTACCTCGACCGCGAAATATAACTTCTTGTTCGGGCAGGTCGTCGTACATTCCGTTCCCGTCCATGCGCAGTATGGCCGGATGTTCGTCACTCTTGCTGCCGGTAAGTTCCGTCCAATCGGGGTGATCGGTTAGATTCACGTGAAATTCGGGAATCCCTGTGGAACGGACTACAACACTGTCGATAGCCTCTATATCGATAGTGGTCGTATTACCTTTGGCATCGGTTACTTGCATTTTGTCGTAACCCGAGGAGGGTGATCCTTGATAGGTTATTTCTTGTACGTTGTTGAACGTATTGAATTGTTTATCGTTACGGAACACATGGAAATGTTCGTGTTGAGCCATTGCAGAACCGCTTATGAGAACGGCTGCGGTGAGAAGTAGAATTTTTTTCATTTTGCAACCGCTATTTTAAGTGTGTTTTTATTATAAGTCAATACATATATGCCTTTGGGCAGTTCGGAAATAGAGAGCTCGTAATCGCCCTCGGCACGACTACTTTTAACTATTCGTCCGTCGATGGAACAAAGAGAGACGGTGGATCCCTCGGGTAAGTTACTGAGAATGATTCTGTCGGAGTTGAGTATGCAATTTGTTCCGCTTGCGGTCGGCGATTCTATTCCGGTCCACACGTCATCGCTGCCTGCACTTGTAGAGAATGTCCAGTTTTTTATGTCGATGACAGGCAGGACTATGTCACCTTTGGTGCAAGTGATTACTAGATTTCCTTCGGCGACCGTTGTTTTCATATCGTCTTCGATGGTTACTTTCATTTCGGAGCCATCTGATTGGTTGACGATAATGCTCTTGTAGGAGGTTGCCGGAAGTGGCTGGGGAATTGTGGCAAAAAGACCCCAAAGAAGAGGTATTACAATCTTTTTCATGGTAAATTAAATTTGTTTAATAAATTTATGGTTACAAAGCTACATGTTTTAATTATGTTAATCAAGAGTTTTTTTGAATTTATATTCAAAAAATAATTTGTTATATCTTGATTTATCGAATAACTTTATAAATTTTTTATTGAATGCAGAGTTATCCCGTAGCCGATGTTGAAACTGACTTTGTCCCGATATTACTATCGGTTAGTATATTCAAAATAACCTCTGTGTTTCTCCATTTGAGGGAATGGAAGTGTTGACGATTATGGTCGAAGGATAGAGATTAAGGTAGTTGGAAAAAAATAAAAAATGAAATCCGGCAGAAAAATCAAGAAAAGACTTCTGCCGGATTTTTGTTATTGCAAATAAGGTAATAAAACGTCTTTCCAGACTAGATAACCATCTCCGAGCAGATGCAGTCCGTCATTCGTATATTGAGGATCGAGTTCGGTCGTTCCCGGAGTCGTCAGATGTGGAAACAGATCGATGTATGTATATTTCTCTATCGGGGCAAGCTCTTCTAATTGCTGGTTTATTTCAATAATTTGGGGCGTTTTTCCCATAATCGTTTTGAATCGTTCGAAAGAGTCGTTCGTGGGTAACAAACTTTGTATGTAAAGTTGTGTGGAAGGGGTCTCTTTCTTAATCTTTCGAATGATTTTGGTTATGTTCTTAACGATGCTGTCGGTTGATAAATGATGCGCGATGTCGTTGATACCGATCATCAGGAATATTTTTGCCGGTTTCCCTTTGATAATTGGGTCGAGACGATCGTAAACCCCCATCGAAACGTCCGAACTTATTCCTCTGTTTTTGATATTGGGGTTATTGAATAACTCGTGCCATTCGCAACCGTTCGTGATACTGTTTCCTAAAAATACGATATCGTCGCTGTCGATAGGTAACTTCTCGAATAATGTGGAGCGTTGGTAATAAAACTGATTATATTGGTATGCTTCTTGTGCCGACAGGCTCATTACGCATATCGATAGCCCTAAAAGGATAAAAAACGGTTTCATGAATTCGATGTGTTTATAAGTTAGGATTTTCTGTGTGGTAGGCATCGACTGCTTTTTTCACAGAGCCGTGCAGAAGTAATAATCGTTTGGCTTGGTCATAGTCCATGCCCAGTTCTTCCGACACCATGCGCGTACCCCTGTCTACTAGTTTTTGGTTGGAGAGTTGCATATTTACCATACGGTTACCTTTGACCCGTCCCAATTGTATCATGACAGATGTTGTTATCATGTTGAGAATCATTTTTTGCCCGGTTCCCGATTTCATGCGGGAACTCCCCGTGACGTATTCAGGTCCGACAATCATTTCGATCGCCACGTCGGCTTCTTTCGATATGGGGGAATCGGGGTTACTCGATATGGAGCCGGTGAGAATACCGTGCTCTCTTGCCGCATGTAGAGCTCCGATAACATAAGGGGTTGTACCCGATGCCGCGATTCCTATTACCGTGTCTTTTTCGTTGATGTTATGCTCTTTCAGTTCTTCCCAGCCGCGGTTCATGTCGTCTTCGGCGTTTTCGACCGGATTGCGTAAAGCTGTATCGCCGCCGGCGATTAGTCCGATGACCAATGTCGGGGGCATACCGAATGTCGGGGGAA
>ENA-ORSI01001159-ORSI01001159.1-human-gut-metagenome-genome-assembly--contig:-NODE-1159-length-24229-cov-8.154008_pt1 | contig 24229 bp, 19 predicted proteins | sample MGYA00242187_ERZ509154 | MGnify/ENA primary metagenome ERZ509154 (study PRJEB26280, sample SAMEA2338627) | human gut metagenome | biome: human gut; feature: human-associated habitat; material: faeces...
GTTCGAATATTTTATTGATTCTACGCTTGCGGGCCTCGGCAATCATGAATGTTGCATACTCCTCGAAAATACGGTAATCACGTTGCTCATTAGCCTTACTGAGATTGCTTCGTGTTACAGATTTCCCGATTCCGAGATGATAGAGTTTCCCAGCGTGTGCTTCCATAGCCACAACCAGATCCCGGAGGCTCTCCCGATTGGAAATCTGACCGAACATCATCGTAAGTAGTTGATTCCAACAGGTATAACTCTTGATATATTTGTCGCCTTCATACTTCTTTACGAGATAGTTGAAGTGATTGCGATCAAGAAATCGGGTTAATTGAGCAAAAACGAACTTGTCTTTATGCATAACGGTCTGATTAATACTTTTATAGTAAATTCAAATCCGTTGACTCCCAAAGCACTTATAACAAATTGAATTCCAATAATTGCAAAGAACTTCTATGATTTTTTAGTGGACACTAATGAAGAGCCGCTTCTTTTTCACTTTCCCGGACACTTTTTTCCGTTTTGCTTCACGTTTGCGAGATGCGTCACGTTCGCACTCTCTGCAGCAGTATTTACTTGACATCTTGGATGCAATAAACTCTTCTCCACGTGTTAAACATTTCTTTAAAATCTTCATATTTTTGGCATGTTAAAATCGTCCATTTCCTTTGCAGCAATTTTCAGGTATTTGCAGGAATTTTCACGAGGTGTCCAACATGTCAATGGGCGCACATTTGTCACTTTTGCAATTTTTGCATGAGGTGCCATATATGTCATTTTTCCATTGCCATTTGGTCGCAAAATTTAGGGACAGGAACGATATTTGAGCCAAATTTATCCTTAAAAACTGGTTATAACAAGTTTCAAATGGAAAGTGTTAAAATGAAAAAAGCCACCAAAACGGTGGCTTTCAAATAGTTAGCAATATATTGTAATATTGTTGATAATCAGCTATTTGCCGATGCAACATCGAAGCATGTTTAATTATCAGCGTTTTAGCATTTTAATCGGTACAAATAGATTTTTGACAAAGAATTCATTTTCTATGTACAAGTGTAAACCTTTGTTTTTCAGCCTTTTGTTGATTTTATTTGTACCGCCTTTCTTCATTCAAATTTTGTATATTAAAAATCAAGTATAAAACTTTGATTCTTTGATAGTTTTATCCCATGCGCTACATGATGATGGTACAACAAAGATAGGTCTTTTTTGTGAATTTCTCAATGTATTAATGTGGAAAATAATAATATATTTAAGTAATACTTGTGGTATAATCCGGGGATTATTTATGTTTTTGATTATGTAACAAAATCAAAAAAAGTTAAGACGAGATTACATCATTATCATTTGGAACTTAAATTTTTTTCTATGTTGTTTCCATTTTAGGATCTTTGTCGTATGTTTACTATTTAGGTGTGGATGCAGCAAGCGGTAGGATATTGAAAATAGAATAAATAAAAAATATAGGATTTATAATCAATCACTATGATTTGACGATAAGTTTTCTAAGAAAAATTAGTTTTATTCTCAGAAATTACCTAGCTTTGTATCTATAATCTTCATAATAGTGAAGATTAATGCTTAAAAATATATGTAACTATCATTATAATGATATATAAATTCGGTTTATATGGTAGATTTCTATGAATACTCCACGCCTGAGCTTGTAAGGCTATTAGGCAACAGATTTAAAGAATATAGAATTCGTTGCAATCTCACTCAGAAAGATGTTTCTGAGCAATCCGGAATTGGACTTACAACCATTCACAAATTCGAGAATGGTACAGCTGGCAATATTTCATTGTCAACATTTATTGTGTTGTTGAAAGTGGTCGGACAGATTAACACTATAGACAATCTTCTTCCGGAATTGCCTGAATCTCCTTACATGATGCGTAAGGATGATAAAAAGGTACAGCGTGTCAGACACTCTAAATAGCATAAATTATGGTACAGTCGTTAAAAGTAATACTTTGGGGTGAGGAAATTGGTAGATTGGCATGGGATGCCAGACGCAGGTTGTCCTATTTTATGTATAATCCGGCCTTCTTGAAGAAAGGTCTTAATATTTCTCCATTAGCTGCACCAGTTGATGGAGCTAGAGGACTTATGCCTGTATGGGGAGAAGAGGCCAAGATTTATCAAAAATTACCGGCATTTTTAGCAGATTCATTGCCTGACTCATGGGGTAATCAACTTTTTGAATTATGGCGTCAACAGAATCACTTGTCAAACGCAGATATTACTCCTCTTGACAAACTCTCATTTATAGGAAAGCGTGGAATGGGAGCTTTGGAATTTTTGCCTGAGGTTTCAAGAGAGCGTAAGGCTGAAAAAATAGATATCAAATCATTGGCAAATTTAGCAGAGCGTATATTCTCTGAAAGAGAAAATGCCAGAATCCTACCTGAAGAATCGGTGACAATGCAATCATTACTTACGGTTGGTACTTCAGCTGGTGGTCGTCAACCTAAGGCTATTGTTGCCATTAATCGAAAGAATGGTGAGGTTCGTAGCGGGCAGATTTCCGGATTAGAGGAATTTGATTACTATCTGGTCAAATTTGGAAATTCGCAATATAGTTCGGCTGAATTGGAGATGTCCTACTATGAACTTGCTACAATGGCAGGGATAAATATGATGCCTTCAAAACTCTATCAGGTGGACGGAAATAATCATTATATGACAAAACGCTTTGACCGTAATAATGGGAAAAAGATTCATACACAAACTTTGGCCGCAATTAGCCCCGATGCGGACAGTTACGAACAATTGATTACAGTATGCCGGAAGCTCCATCTGCCGGAAACAGACTGTTATGAGGTATTCCGCAGGATGGTCTTTAATGTATTGGCAAACAATACAGATGATCACAATAAGAATTTTTCATTCGTTATGAGTGAGGACGGTACTTGGCGCTTGTCTCCTGCATACGATGTAACTTATATATTTGACAATGGAGGATTCTTACCAAATGAAGATCATTGCATGTATATTAGGGCAAAACTTAGGGATATAACACGGGATGATGTTATTCAGTTTGCTAAAGATAATGGAATACGTAGGCCTGATGCAATAATACGTGATATAGTTAATGCCATAAAACAATTTCGGACAGTTGCCACTAAATATGGTGTTGCTGAACAGTGGGTAGGACGTGTTGAAAATACTATAGTAGACCGTCTGAAATCATGGGGAGAGTTAGAGGAAATGGCTCCTGAAATATGCGAATTTGTCATAAACGGACATATTATAAAGAATATCCGTATGGAGCAGGCGTACAAGGGAAATTTCCATTTGCTTGCTGAAATAGACGGTCATGAACGTAAGTTTATTATTGGTAAGAATAAAGAAGAGTTTTCACTTATTGAATCAATAGGCATAGCAAACCTGTCATCGGATCAGCTCAAGGATATGGTTGAAAAGTATTTTATTCACTAGAAAGTGTAATCGCCGACTTCGATAGACGTTTTTTTTCATCATGGGATTCAAACGATTAATAGTTTTTGCATTTAAGATATATAATGGAAAGTATTCCAAGCAATATCACATATAAGTATTCTGCTGTCCAATATACAGACAAGGATGTGCTGAAATTGCTTATCGTCCATAAATAAATCTGGTAGGCTATAATGGTTACAGTTTGATAAAGGAAGGTTGTACGTGTTGCACCTGTCCCAGTGACAGCATTCATATATACATATCCAGGTAAGGCAAAAGCATAATTCAACAAAGCTACTGTAAATGGTAGCTGTGCTATTTGCATCAGGCTCTCATTATCCGAGTAAATATTAAAAAGTGGATTGAAACAGATTATAGAAAAGATAATAAGTGGGAATCCCACGGCATATCCCAAACGGATAATCCGGTTACATAACGGGAAAATCTGATTCTTTCGTCCTGCTCCCAACAAATTACTTGCCAATGAGCCGGTTGTTGCAGCCAGTGAATTGACTATGACGAAAAATAAGGTGGATATGCTGCGTATGACATTTGTCGCTGCCAGTTCCAACTCGCCCAAATGTTCAATGGCTACGAAGAAGGCAAACCATGAGGCTACACCAATAAACGGATTGAACATGCTCCAGATAGAAACACGGCAGACATGATGGAATATGTTTTTATTAAACTGCCAGTTCAGACCATAAACCTTTCTGTCCATTTTTCGTAAAACATGGATAGACAATATTATCAATGAGCACAATTCTGCAAATGAAGATGCTATTGCAGCACCTGCTATTCCCATATCGAAATAAAATATGAGAAGCCAATTACAAGGTATATTCACCAATACTGCAGTGAAGGCAGCTTTGTTCAAGGGCTTTGTAAGTGTGATACCAACCATGAAAGATCGTAACGCAAGAAATGGGAAAGAAAACATTAATCCCCAAATGCGCCAGTCCAGATAATTAATAACAGCAGAATATACTTTCTCAGATGCAATCAGATTGCTCAGAATCATGGGAGAGAATATTTTAGAAATTGCGCACAGTAGAACTGCTAAACCCAACAGAAAAAACAATCCCTGAAAGAATGTCCTACCTGTTTCTGAATATTGTTGCTCGCCATTACGCCGTGCAATGACAACCTGTAAACCTATACTGAATCCGAAACCGAGCATATAAATGACAAGGTACCAGATTCCGGCAAGTGCAGATGCCCCCAATTCTATTTCACCAACATGGCCTAAGAAGATAGCGTCAGTTATATTAATAAGTTGTTCGATAAGGATGCTCATCATAATCGGAAAGTTGATGAGCCATATGTTTTTATATGTATAGTTCATTGTTCAACATGATATAATACAATAAGTACTGTCAACTGGTAACATAACTTATTTGTAAAGTAATTATTTGATATAATGGCAAAATAAAGAAGTACAGACCTGTATTATGGGCCTGTATATTAACAATAGCTTGAATTGAGAATGCTATTTATTATTCGCAGCTATATGCACAATTGCCATTTCATAGGTTGAACAATCTTTGTTTTTAATGTCCCAGGTACAAAGGTAATAAAAATAGAAATAGGTTATTGCTTTCCTGTATTTTTATAATCTTCCGTTGTCATTCCATTCTCCGTAAAGAAGTCCTTTTCGGGTATTGTTGAGAATCGCCATGTATCCAATATTTTTATTATTTTGCCCAAATAAATTAAACAATATTAGCTTATCACATTTAATTTTGATATATTTGCATTAAACTACAATTTATTTCAATCATGAAGCAATTGAATAGGATTAAAATAGTTCTTGTTGAAAAGAATAAAACAGCTAAATGGCTCTCTGAGCAAGTCGGTAGGAATGTGACATCTGTTTCCCGTTGGTGTACTAATGCTTCACAACCAGATTTGGAAACATTATTTCGCATAGCGGAACTTTTGGATGTTGATGTAAGAGAATTGCTTCATGTAGAAAAGGATAAATCTAAATAAGTATATTAAGATGGCTATTCCGGTAAACATAAAAGACCTTCTTCATAAGTGTAAAATAGAATCTACACGTATTGAGTTTAAGACAGGGTGTAATCCAAATAAAATTTATCGTACCATCTGTGTTTTCGCTAATGATTTTGATAACATTGGCGGAGGATATATCACCGTAGGTGTTCAGGAAGAAAAAAATACAGGTATTACACAACGGCCAGTAACAGATGTTCCTATAGAAGAGTTTGATAAGATACAGCGTGACATGATTGGTTTCAATCACAAGATTGAGCCATTAAATGATGCTATAAATAATAATGCCCGATTGGTGTTATTGGCAATATCAAGGACTCCTTTCATAAAGCGTAAGTTATTATTGGATAACATTGATATTTCCAAGGCAACTTTGGAGAGAATTCTCAAGCAACTCTCATCAGAGCCTTTAGGTTTGGTAGAATATCAAGGATCGTTAAAAACTGGAGGGTATGTGTTGACTGAAAAAGGTAAATCCTTTGTAGAATCAATGAATGACTAAAATGGCAAAGAAAACAATAAAAAAAGAACTTACAGGGGCGCAAGATTTATACAATTTCTTGTTTGAGGCCTGTAATATCATACGAGGTCCTGTAAGTCAGGACAACTTTAAAGACTATATAACACCATTGCTATATTACAAGCGTATATCTGATGTTTATGATGAAGAAACGGAGGATGCTTTGATTGATAGTGGTGGTGATAAAGAGTATGCATCCCTACCAGAGCAACATCGATTCATTATTCCGGATGGCTGTCATTGGCAGGAGGTACGCGAACGCAGCGAGAATCTTGGCGCTGCAATAGTTGGAGCTATGCGACAGATTGAGATTGCAAATCCAGATACGCTATATGGTGTTCTGTCTATGTTCTCTGCTCAGAAATGGACAAATAAAGCAATTCTGAATGATGGTAAAATCAGAGATTTGATTGAGCATCTTTCAAAACGTAAATTGGGTAACAAAAATTATCCGGCCGATCTTATGGGTGATGCTTATGAGATCCTTTTGAAAAAATTTGCTGATGACAGTAAGGCCCAGGCTGGCGAGTTTTATACCCCTCGTTCCGTCGTTTCGTTATTGGTTCGCATACTTGATCCACAACCAGGAGAAACGGTGTATGATCCCGCGTGTGGTAGTGGTGGTATGTTGATTGAAGCCATCCGCTATATGCACGATGATACGCTTTGTTGTGGAAGCATTTTTGGACAGGAGAAAAACGTAGTCAATGCAGCAATTGCCAAAATGAATCTATTTCTGCATGGTGCATCTGATTTTAATGTGCTTCAGGGTGATACATTGCGAGATCCGAAAATCTTGCAGAGTGGAAATATTGCTAAGTTCGATTGTGTAATTGCCAATCCTCCATTCTCTTTGGAGAATTGGGGTTCTACTGAGTGGGCTTCAGATAAATTCAAGCGTAATCTTTGGGGAACACCTTCGGATAGTTGTGGCGACTTTGCATGGATTCAGCACATGATAGCATCAATGGCTCCCGCTCATGGTAGAATGGCGGTCGTAATGCCACAAGGTGTATTGTTCCGTGGCAATCAAGACGGCGAAATCAGAAAAAAAATGGTAGAAAGCGACTTAATAGAAGCAGTTGTAACTCTTGGAGACAAGTTGTTCTATGGGACAGGATTATCTCCATGTTTCTTGATTTTGCGAAGGATGAAACCTGCAGCACATTCTGGTCGGATACTTATGATTGATGGAACAAAGATTCTTACTCAGCGTCGTGCCCAAAATGTATTAGAACCTGCAGATGTTGATAGACTATATGCATTGTATAAACAGTATGCAGATGTTGAAGACTTTTCCAAGGTGGTTACCCTGCAGGAGGTAAGAGATAAAGACTATAACTTGTCTCCCAATCGATTTGTGGAGTATCATAAGGAAGAATTCCGTCCATACTCAGAAGTACTGGCTGAGTTCAAACAGGCGTATGAAGATGTAAAACGTCTTGAACTTGAATTCTCTCAATTAATTAACGTATAATAATATGGCAGAAAACAATATAAAGACTTACAGAAATCCCGATGACCCGATTACGCTTGAAGAGTTGAAAAGCTTTCTTTGGGCTGCAGCTACTCATTTGCGTGGTCAGATTGATGCAGCAGGTTATAAAGAGTATATATTTCCGTTGTTATTCTTCAAGCGCATTTCTGATGTGTACGATGAACAATTTGATGGATTCCTCCATGAAGGCGGTGTGGAATATGCCGGTATGCAGGCCGAAGAATTGCCTATCCGCATTCCTGATGGTGCTCATTGGCGCGATGTGCGACAGGTTACAGAGAATGTCGGCCAACGACTTGTAGAAGCTTTTATTGCCATCGAGCAGGCTAATCCCGCCAAAGAAATGGATGGCAGGAAGATTGGTGGTTTGGAAGGTATATTTGGTCCTAAAGATGGTTGGACGAATAAAGCCAAGATGCCCGACAGCATTATCACTTCTTTGATAGAAGATTTCTCTAAATATACGCTCTCGTTGAAAGCTTGCCCGGCAGATGAAATGGGACAGGCTTACGAATATCTGGTTGGTAAGTTTGCTGATGATGCTGGAAATACAGCTCAAGAGTTTTATACCAATCGAACAGTAGTTCAGTTGATGGCTGAGATTCTTCAACCGCAACCGAATGAAAGTATTTATGATCCGACATGTGGTTCTGGCGGTATGTTGGTGAAATGCTTGGACTATCTACGCAATAAAGGTGAGGAATGGCAGGGAGTACAGGTCTTTGGTCAGGAAGTCAATGGCTTGACATCTTCTATTGCACGCATGAACCTTTATCTCAATGGTGTGGAAGATTTTTCTATTGCTTGTGCTGATACCTTGGAGAATCCTGCGTTTATAGATGGTAGCCAGTTGCGGAAATTTGATATAGTCCTTGCAAACCCACCATATTCAATTAAAGAGTGGAATCGTGAAAAGTTTATGAATGATAAGTGGGGACGCAATTTCTTGGGTACACCACCACAGGGATATGCTGACTATGCGTTTATTCAACATATTTTAGCATCAATGGATGAAAATACTGGTAGATGCGCGATATTACTCCCTCATGGTGTCTTAAATAGAATTGTCGAATGTGACATTCGTAAAAAATGGCTTCAGCAAGACTGTTTAGATTCCATAATAGGAATTGGTAAGAATTTATTCTTTAACTCCCCAATGGAAGCTTGTATAATTGTGTGTCGACGTAAAAAGGAACCAAACAGAGTTGGAAAGATTCTATATATAAATGCAAGAGATTTGGTAGAAAGGAAAGAAACATTTAGCTATTTAACAGAGAACCATATTAATGAAATAATTTCTTTATATCTTGGTTACAAGAATGTTGATAGTAGAGCTGCAATTATAGATTTACAAGATATTGTGGATTCTGAAAACTGTTTAATGACTGTAAGTAAATATGTTAAAACAAAAGATTATTCAAGCGAAATAATAGATATTCCACAATTGGTAAGAAAATGGAAACTTCAGTCAAATGAAATGCATCGAAACTTAAATAATTTAAAATTGCTGTTGTATGGGAATAGTTAAATTTGGTGATGTAGTTGAACGAATAAACATTAAAGTTGATCAATCAAATCCTCAGTTGAATTATATGGAACATGGGAGACGTATAATTATTCCTATAAAATATTATGTAGGAGGGGAACATATAGAAGGTTCTGAGTTCATGGTACATAAAAAGGCCTTAATACAAGGTTCTACTATTGGATATCAATTTCAATTTGGTTTCCGCAAAGGAGATATTTTATTCATGACTAAAAATCCCCATTTGCGAAAGGCCTCTATGGTAGATTTTGATGGTTTGTGTTCTATTGCCACCTTTGTTATTGCATCTAAATCTAATAATCTATTACAGAATTATTTATTATTAGAGATGCAAAGCGATAGATTTTGGCAGTATTGTGAAGATAATAAAAGTGGAGGCGTCAATTATTTTATTAATTGGGGAACATTATCTAACTATGAATTTGATTTACCTCCAATAGAAAAGCAAAAAGAGCTTGCTGATAAATTATGGGCTGCCTATCGTTTGAAAGAGGGGTATAAGAGACTCCTTGCTGCGATAGATGAAATGGTGAAATCGCAATTTATCGAGATGTTTAAGAATATACCTTCTGTTAAAATAGCTGATTGCTGTATAACGGTATCTGGAGGTACTCCCAATACAAAGAAAATTGAGTATTATGATGGAGGAGATATACCATGGTTGTCTAGTGGTGAAATTAATCAAGGGTATATTTTTTCTACTGATAAATATATAACGCAATTAGGCTTAGAAAACTCATCTGCAAAATGGGTTCCTGCGAATAGCGTAGTCATTGCAATGTACGGTGCAACAGCAGGTAAAGTGGGGTTTATAAAAATTCCACTTACAACCAATCAGGCAGTTTGTACATTATTACCTAATGATGGCTTTGAACCTCTATACTTATATTATGCTACATTGTCAAAAACATCATGGATGATATCACAATGTCGTGGAGCTGCACAGCCAAACATATCACAAAGTATTATTCGTAGTATGGAGATACCTATGGCAACAATAGATGAGCAAAAACGATTTTGTAAACTTCTGACACAAGCCGATAAATCAAAATTTGAATTAAAACAATGTATTGAAAATATAGATAAAGTCATCAAAAGTTTAATAAACGGATAATGGATAATTGAAGACTAAAACGTTGTGCTGCCATATCAATTAATTTAAAAATATTGAAATATGAAAACAATCTTGATAAATGATATTGAGCAGGCTATGCAAGGAGTGTTAAACAACGAGCAAATGAGCCAATTGCGAAAGGTACTTGAATATGCTTTCCGCAACATCAACGTGTCTTCAAAAAGCATTGATGAACAGGTTCGTGATGATAGTGTGAAGCTGATAGATAACTTTCTTTCCGCCAAGCGAGTAGAGGGTTGTTCCGATAAATCTATACACTATTATAGGAGTACACTGAATAATGCAATCCGTAAAATTGAAAAGAATGTACGTCACATTACTACTGATGATCTTCGTAGCTACTTAAATGAGTATCAACAAACAAGTGGTGCTACAAAGGTTACAGTAGATAATATCCGCAGAATCTTATCAAGTTTTTTCTCTTGGCTTGAAGACGAAGATTATATAGTGAAAAGCCCTGTAAGGAGGATTCATAAGGTGAAGGTTGGTAAGACAGTAAAAGAAACTTATACTGATGAAGCATTAGAACAGATGCGTGATTACTGCGATGGGATTCGAGATTTGGCTTTGATTGACTTGTTGGCTTCAACCGGAATGCGTGTAGGGGAGTTGGTAAAACTCAATCGAGAAGATATAGATTTTCAGAATCGTGAGTGTATTGTTACCGGTAAAGGAGATAAGCAACGGAAAGTATATTTTGATGCTCGTACGAAGATACATCTGCAACGCTACTTAAATGAGAGAAATGATAATAATCCGGCTTTATTTGTTTCATTATTAGCACCCTATGAGCGATTGCAAATCAGTGGAGTAGAAATCCGATTACGTAGATTAGGAAGAGAGTTGAATATACCAAAGGTGCATCCTCATAAATTTCGTCGTACATTGGCTACAATGGCGATAAATAAAGGCATGCCTATAGAACAAGTTCAACACCTCCTTGGGCATCAAAGTCTTGATACAACATTGCAATATGCAATGGTTAATCAGACGAATGTAAAATTGTCTCACCGTAAATTCATTGGATAGTATGTCGCAATTTATCGAGATGTTTGGGAATCCGTTATCACCTATTCAAAAATGGCCAATTGTTAGACTGGGAGATTATTGTATTGTTAATCCTACAAGACCCAAAGGGATATCAGACGAAATGGAAGTTTCGTTTATACCTATGCAGGATGTTTATGATGATGGAGCTTGTAATAAATTTATAAACAGACCATATGCTGAAGTGAAAAAAGGTTTTACGTATTGTGCTGATGGAGATGTGATATTTGCTAAAATTACTCCATGTATGGAAAATGGAAAAGGTGCTGAATTACAGGGGTTAACAAATGCAATGGGTATGGGGTCTACTGAATTTCATGTTCTTAGGCCAATATCAGGTAAAAGCATATCAACATGGTTATATCATTTTACAAAACTTGATATAATTAGAAAAGATGCAGCAAAAAATATGACGGGGACAGGTGGGCAAAAGCGAGTCCCTGCATCTTATTTTGATAATTTTAAAATAGGTGTTCCTTCAATAGATGAACAAATGAATTTTGCAGCATTAGCAAATCAGGCCGATAAATCAAAATTTGGCGACTTCAAATCGCAATTTATCGAGATGTTTGGGAATCCTGTAAATAATTCAAAAAGCTGGCCTACAAAAGCTATAATGGAAGTAGCACCAGAGCAACCTTCTAAAAAACAAATGCCAGGAAAGGTATGGCTACTAAATCTTGATATGATAGAATCAAACACAGGCAAAGTTATAGAGAAGGTATATGAAATTTCAGATAATACGTTATCTGTGCAGCCTTTTGATGAGGATAATGTATTATTCTCAAAATTACGTCCTTATCTAAATAAAGTAGTAGTTCCGGATGAATATGGTTTGGCGACAACTGAGCTTGTACCATTGAGGCCTAATCAAGAAGTATTGAATAAAGTTTTTCTGAGCTATCTATTAAGAAGTCAGCAATTCGTAACCTTTGCGAATAAAATATCAGGGGGAACTAAAATGCCACGAATGCCTTTAGCTGAGTTAAGGAATTTTAAATGTATTTTACCACCTATGTCTGAACAATTAAAGTTTGTAAGTATTGCTAAACAGGCCGATAAATCAAAATCTTATGTTTGGACAGCATTAAAAAATTTAGAATCCATGTTAGGATATTATATAAGGCAGTAGCCTAATCAAATAGATATAAACGAAAAATATTATATAGTTATGTTTAACGAAGATAATACAGTGGAGCAAATGCTCATAAGTGCAGCTACTCACAGTGGCTGGCAATATGTAAAGGCAAGTGATGTACCGCGAAGCACTGATTCTGTTCTGGTTGAATCTTGGTTGCAAGAGGCGTTAATCAGGCTTAATCCTATCACACTACAACAGGCCGAGCAGGTGATTTATAAACTTCGTGCCGCTATTACCTGTGGTGGAAATTTCGATGAATTAGTGACAGCCAATGATCGTTTTCGTGCATTATTGTTTACCGAGAATACAGAACCATTTGGAAAAGATGGTGAATATATCCCGATTCGTTTCTTCAGCGATGATCCTGCGGAAGACTATTGTGTAGTTACCAATCAGTGGGAATATCCAAGACCGTCTGTAGATGGAGGTAAACGATTGGATTTGGTGTATCTTATCAATGGTATTCCTATTTGCATCGGAGAAGCGAAATCACCTGTAAGGCCTCAAGTTACATGGGCAGATGGGGCTACTGATATGCTACATTATGAAAAGAGTATTCCTGAGATGTTTGTTCCTAATGTTTTGACCTTTGCTACGGAGGGTAAAGAACTTCAATATGCAGGAATCTGTACTCCTGTAGATAAATGGGGGCCTTGGTTTAAGGATGAATTGCGCCAGCATGGAACGATAGAGTCTGTAAAAAGTAATGTGATAGGTTTAGTAGAGCCTAATAGATTGCTTGATATCTATCGTTATTATAGTGTATTTACAGGTACGTCGTCAGGTAAGAAAATTAAGATTGTATGCCGATACCAACAATATTTAGGAGGTGAAGCAATAGTTCAACGAGTGCTTAAAACGTATAGTGAAAAGAAAGGACCGAAGAAAGGTCTCATTTGGCATTTTCAGGGTTCAGGTAAATCATGGTTGATGGTATTTGCTGCACAAAAGCTTCGTTTACAAAACGAATTACACGCTCCAACAGTTGTAATTGTGGACGACCGTATTGATTTGGAAGATCAGATTACGGGCGATTTTACTCGTGCAGAAATTCCAAATATTGAATCAGCTAAAACAAAAGAGGAGTTGGTAGCATTCTTCAAACAAGACCAACGTAAAATTTTAATTACCACTATCTTTAAGTTTGGTGATGTGGAAGGTGTACTTAATGAACGTGACAATATTATCTTGTTGGTTGATGAAGCTCATAGAACACAAGAAAAAGATTTAGGACAGAAGATGCGAAACGCATTGCCTAATGCATTTTTCTTTGGGCTTACAGGTACGCCTATCAATAAGCGAGATAAAAATACTTTCCTTGCTTTTGGTGCAGATGAAGATATGGAGACTGGAGGTTATATATCAAAATATACATTCCAGAATTCTGTGGAAGATGGTGCTACGCTGGAATTGAATTTCCAAACTGTTCCTGTGGAAATGCATCTTAATGAGGAGCAGTTACAGGAGGAATTTGATGAATTGACTGATCAGATATCAGAAGCAGAAAAGAATGAACTGGTTAAACGAACCTCTGTAGAAGCATTCTTCACGGCTGAAAAACGTATTAATGATGTTGCCCGCTACATCGTTAACCATTTTAAGGCTTATGTGGAACCTAGTGGAATGAAAGCGCAAGTTGTTGTGTATAATCGTGATTGTTGCGTAAAATACAAGAAAGCCATTGATGCTTTGTTAGGAACGGAAGATGCCACAACGATAGTGATGCATACGGCCGGAGACAAGGCGGATGATTATAAAGAGTATCGTAGGGATAGAGATCAGGAAAAGAAACTGCTTGATCAATTCCGTGATCCATTATCTCCAATAAAAATGGTAATTGTTACCTCTAAGCTTCTTACCGGCTTTGATGCTCCGATTCTTCAATGTATGTATCTTGACAAGCCAATGAGAGATCATACGCTTTTACAGGCCATTTGTCGTACAAACCGGAAATATACCGTGGATAAAAAGTGCGGTTTGATTGTGGATTTTGTAGGAGTGTTCGACAATGTGGCAAGGAGTCTTGCATTCGACGAAGAGACTGTCAAAACAGTAGTAAAGAATATTGATGAAATTAAAGCTTTAATCCCTAATTTTTTACAAGAATGTCTTGATTTCTTCCCTGGAGTTGACCGTACGATAGGTGGTTGGGAAGGTCTTCAAGCCGCTCAGCAGTGCTTGCTGGATGATAAGACAAAAACCGATTTTGCACGCCATTTTGCCCGATTGTCTAAGGCTTGGGAAACTGTAAGTCCCGACACAATGCTTACTCCGTATCAGTCAGATTATACTTGGCTGGCACAAGTTTATCAGAGTGTTCGTCCTGTCGGAACTAGCGGTTCACTTATTTGGACATTATTAGGTGCCAAAACTATTGAAATAATTCATCGTAATATAGATACGATTGATATAGGGACACCTCTTGAAGATTTGGTAGTTGATGGTGATGTAATTGATATGGTATTGGAGCAGGCAAAGGACAATCCTAAAAAGATTCTGGAAGTTGAGAAAATGTTACGTTTAAGATTGGGTGAGCACCGTGGTGATCCAAAATATAAGGCATTTGCAGAAAAGTTGGATGAACTTCGCCGTCACATGGAGGAAAATCTTATTACAAGTATTGACTTCCTTCGCAGCTTGTTGATTCTTGCCAAAGAAGTACTTGAAGAGGAAAAGAATTCTAATCAGCCACAAGACAAACGTGAGCAGGCAAAAGCTGCTCTTACAGAATTGTTTGAATCAATAAAGACTGAAAATACTCCTATCATTGTAGAACGTGTTGTCGCTGATATTGATGAAAACGTGGTAGCTATTGTACGTAAGTTTAAGGACGCTTTTAAAAGTATTACTGCTCAACGAGAGATAAAAAAGAAGCTACGTTCAATTCTTTGGATTAATTATCAAATCAAAGACCAAGAGGTCTTTGATAAGGCTTATCAGTATATTGAGATGTATTACTAAGTACTTGAAGTTTGAGAAGTTTTGAGTGACTTAAAAATGGGTATGACTAAAAATGGATAGAATAGAGAACGCTATAAATAATCTCTTGATTAAGCCAAATGAGGCTTTAAAGTCACGTATCGAAGAGGTAAGGTATTGTATTGACATACCAGACACTAATTCGAAGGGGTATTGTTATTGTCTAAAAGTTGATGCTAATGGTACGTTAAGACTTAAAGATTTAATAGATTATCTTGATACTCGAATAGTTGATTATGCAATTCCCAAAAAAGAAATTGATGAAGCGAAAAATGATTTTAATAACACTGGATCTACAAGAAAAATCATTCAGTTAAAAAAGAAAGCTGAAAATCTTTTTACTGATTTGAATAAAACTGGTGAAGGTGGTGAAATCTTATTATATATTCTTACACAGGATATTTTGAAGCTTCCTCAACTGATAAGTAAAATGTCTTTAAAGACATCTCCCAAAATGCATTATCATGGAGCAGATGGTATCCACTTCCAATATGATAGCATAAATGGAAATTTAGAACTTTATTGGGCTGAGGCTAAAATGTATCAGGACCTAAATGCAGCTATGGTAAGTTGCTTTGATAGCTTAAAAGGTTTTCTACTTGATCCGAAAGGTTGTAAATCTACACAAGAAAGAGATATTGATTTGATTACATCGAATATACACCAAAATATAAATAATGAGGCTATTGAGGATATACTTGTAGAGTATTTTGACAAAGATAAAGAACAGTCAAATCATTTAGTTTATAAGGGCGTATGTTTTATTGGATTCGATTATGATAAATATCCAAGTAATACAGATATTACAAAAACGACTGCAGATATAAAAAATGCTATATTAGTAGAGTATGACAAATGGCACAATAGCGTAGGAGACAAGATAAAAGAACATATGAATCTTGATAAAAAAGAGATTCATGTGTTTTTGATGCCTTTTCCTTCCGTTGATGAATTTAGACAATATTACCTTCAAACAATTAAATGATGTTAGCTGAAAAAGTTTATAATTTAAGTAGTTTCAATCGTCAATATGAGGCTTTACTCATATTATCTGTTTGTGAGACCATCCCTAATTTAGTTTGGGATAGAGATAAATCTGATTTATTATCTCAAATAGATTGGAATAATATGCTGAGTATAGCATCTCTGTTTAGCTATTGTAATGAAAGTAAATATTTGGATGCGGCTCTTCGTATAGCTCAAACGTGTCTAGTACAAGAAGAAACTAACGAAAATCAGAAAAATGCAGCTGCATTTATACTAGATAATTTAACAAATAAACCAGCACTTAAAATTGCATTAGATAAGCAGTTTATAAAAAAGGACTTTAGAGATAATTATCCTTTTGCATTGAGACTTCAGCAAAGCAAATCAGATATTGAACATACGATAATAGTAAATGATGAAGTATTCCTTTTAAATAGGTTCCAAAAAGAAGTTTATTATGCATATAAACATAATGAAACAATAAGTATATCTGCACCAACCTCGGCAGGTAAGTCTTATATTCTATGTACTCTTTTGTTAGAGGAATTGACAGAAGGCAATAAGAATATTGTTTATGTTGTGCCAACAAGAGCACTTATAAGTCAGGTAGAAGCTGATTTAAAAGCACTACTGAGACAATATAATTTAGAGAATCAAACTAATATAACAACAGTACCACCTCAGGAAGATATTTTAGATAAGAAATCCAATGTCTTTATTTTTACGCAGGAACGTCTTCATTGGTTTTTATATGGGAATTCTAATTGTAAAATTGATATTCTTATTATTGATGAGGCTCAGAAAATTGAAGATGGGAATAGGGGAATTTTGCTTCAACAAAAAATAGAAGATGTTGTTAAAGCAAATCCTGAAATAAAGGTATTCTTCTCCAGTCCATTTACCTCAAATCCGGAGATACTTCTGGATAATGTCATTAATAATAGCCGGAAAAGTAAGGTTAATACTCAGTATATTGCAGTTAATCAGAATCTTTTATATGTTTCTCAGGTACCGAGAAAAATCAGAGAGTGGCAAATTCATTTATGTACTGTTAAAAACACTATTTTGTTGGGGAAAATTGTAATGACAGATCGTCCAACAACAGAACTGCATAAAATAGTTCATACAGCTTATCAAATATCGAATAGAGGTGGATGTTTGATTTATAGTAATGGGGCTGCAGATGCAGAGGATACAGCAAATTTACTTTACGATCTGCTGCCAGAGTGTGAACAAGATTCTGAAATTGAAGAACTAGTTAAATTAGTACAGAGCACTATTCACACCCAATATGTTTTAGCAAAAGTTTTATCAAAGGGAATTGCATTTCATTATGGAAATATGCCTTTGCTTATTATATTAAAAAAGAGACTCATTCAGGAACTTGATTTTAATTTATTCAAGATTCAAAATAATGAAATAATTGCAGAACAAGGAGAAGCCTGTTCCAGGCTATATATCTTATTAAAAGGAGAATTAGAGGTCAATATTATTGATGCAAATGGCAATGAGGTTCTAATCGAAAATATTGTGGCCCCACGTGCATTTGCAACTCCTCATTTGTTTAAAGAAGACAACAGATTCCCCGCAACATTTAAAACGATTGAAGAATCTATACTTCTGACAGCTACAAAGGATTCCACATTCCGTCTCATCAGTGAATGTCCTGATATTTTAAGAAGTTTTCTTTGTGTATCCGGAAAATGTAATATATGTACAACTGTACGTTTGGATGTTTTATCCAGAAAAACAATTAGAGAACGTATCCTAGTATATCTGTTTAAAAAGCAGGCTAAAGACTCTAATATCATTAAGATGCCTCATACTTTAACGCAGCTGGCTGAATATTTGAATGTTACAAGACCTGCATTATCAACTGAATTCAATAAAATGGAAAAGGAAGGATTAATAAAAAGAATATCTAATGGTAACATAGAATTAAACTTGGCTAAAATTAAAAGGCCCATATAATATCAAGATTAATTTCAATTATAATAGAAGACCTGACAAATAGCTCATTTACTTTTATTTCATGACTATTTGCCAGGTCTTCTATTTTCTACTTACAGTAAATTATAAGTAATTTACTCAATTGAGCGTTCTGTTTAATATACATTTTATTATCGAAACTTGAATTCAGAATAATTACCACCAAAACTCATACAGGAATCGTCACTTACAAAAGATTTGTGGGTTTATATTCAGTGATACCCATCCCCAGTCTTGCCAGCTGTTATGGTTACCTCCTTTTACAACATCCATTGTTGAAGTCCCGAACATTACAGAATAGCCTAAAGACAAACTTACATCCTTCATTATCTTCCAGTCCAGCTGATAATCAATTTCAGATCCTAATGAACGTTCCAGATTTTCAAGTTTCACAGCTGTAGCAAAATAATGATAATTCATTCCCATCGATACTGAAGAAGACACCTTATAACCAACTCCAATCTGAGTATCGGAAAGCCCTGGGTTATAACCTCCAATAAAATCAGAAGCATAGAAATAATCCATTGCCCCATAAAACTTATGGTGTGTTCCATATAATGGGTTGAAAGCCTTATATGTTCCGTCAGACTTATCATTTCCACTCAAGTAATCAGTTCCAACATTTACAGACCAGCTTTTATTTATATTATATGAAGCACGTGCACTACCCATAAAAGCTGATACTGAACGTGATGATACATTCTTGCCGAACTGATAATAAAATGCACCGGATAAATTCCATTGGCCGGGAGCATATTTAATGTATGTTCCGAATGTCTGCATATATTGAGTGTCAGATTTTCTTGACTCAGCATCGCCTCCCTCCTGACCAAGATTCATTGCCATAATTGAAAACTGTAAAGGGGTTGAAGCAAAATCATAATGATACCATAAAGTCTGCATATTCTTATACAGCTTTGTCTTGCTGCTATCATAGAATGTTCCTCCTATAATATTCTCGTCATTCTGATTAAATGCAAATATACCATGAAGCTGATGCCCATTTTTTCTATATCCAATTTTCAGAGCATCGTGATAACGTCCGGCTACATTCCAGTCCAACCCTCCGAGAATACGCTCATCGTCATACGAAAGAGCCTGTCTTCCCAACTGCATAAACCAATAATCATTAAATTCAAATGCAGCCCATGCTTCATTCAATATGAAACGGCCGTTCTTATCCACCAAGGCATCCTGTCCCCATACACCTACATGCTGAGCAGAGAATTTCAGAGAAAGGCGTTGACGTTCATATCCCAATGAAAGTCTGGCACGTTCATTTATAAAACCGGACGGCAAATCACTTTCATTACGCGGATACAATGCTCCATTACGGTATTCACCTCTTGTACGAATCTGGGCCGAAACAAAAAATTTGTCTTTTTCGTTATTTTCTTCCTGGGCATAAGAGATTGATACATTTCCTATAAATAAGAATGCTATCAACATAGATAAGTTTCTTCTTCTCATAAATCATAAGGTTTAATCAGTTCATATTATAAGTATGTATACTGCTACCTTGTGCAGACGGCAAATAATTTATTCCCCACCAGCACATCTGCAGAAACACAAACGATAACAGTAAAACATACAAGGATGCTTTCCGTCTATTATGCATTCCTATCCTCATATGTATATATGTGAGATATGAAAACCATGTAACTGCAGCCCATGTTTCTTTTGAGTCCCATGACCAGTAATGTCCCCATGCTTCCTTTGCCCATAATGCTCCGGTCAACATACCTAGAGTCATGAATGACAATCCGACATATACCAGGTTATCACACAAGGCCATTTCTTTGACATCGCCTTGATTTTTCTTTATCCATAAAAGATAAATTCCCATTATGGCCGAAGCCCCAAGCATAGCATAAGCAAACATGTATATAATGACATGAGGAGCAAACCATGGGCTTTGCAACGCAGGCATCAAAGCCTTATTGTGAATTTCAGGTTTAAGAATGTTTACACAAATGAATACTACAGACAGTATAGTACTGAATCCAAGTATCCATTTATACCTCCATCTCATATAGGTAATCAACCCAGCAAATGGCAGGAAAAAAGAATACCACAGACGGGTCTCTCCCATTGTGCGCAAAGGAGGTCTCTCCAATGAATACCACAACAAGACTATAAATGTTCCAAAGACAAGAAGTCCTATAAAAGTAAATGTACATGCTCGTATTTTGAATTCTTTAAAAGCATTCCATGAACCTATAATCCAGAACAATACAGACGCTATGGCAAAATATATAAACCAGTCCCAACTCATCATATTTCCCTATTTTCTAATTATTTTTCTTTTGGGCAGTGACAAACATACACACAGCACCAAACATCATCATTATAATTCCTACATAAACAGCCGGAAGCCAAGGATCTAAAACCAGTTCAAAAACACTTATATCACTCCAACGTCCTTTGCTTTCATCATAACTCAACTGATAAATTTTCCAGTTTTCTATATCTGCAGGTTTGTTTACTTCTATTGTTTTTTCCTGTTTTTTTCCGCTTTCTGTATATATAACTACATCTGAAGAGAAACGTCTGGGTTCTCTATCCGGCATTACCAGACTGCAAATACTATCAAGGCGAAGAGCCTGATATGGGAACAGAAAACTTCCACAGCTTACCCAACCACTTGCAGTTCGTTTCCCATCACAGGAAACAGCCTTCACGTTTACAGCATAAGTGGCTCCGGTACTTGGCCATTCAACATACCTTACAGTATCTTCTCCTGATACTGATGCATCCATTTCTATTCTGTCCAATATTTCAAACTTCCACTCTGACAGCTTACCTGAATTTACCCCATCTTCCAGCAAAAGGTGTTCAGGTTTATCATATGGTAAAGCCTTTCCTGTAGAATTATCTATCAGCATCAGTTTCGGTGGGTATTCGTCTATACTGAAGTCCTTTAGTTCTATGGCTAACGGCAATTCATGTAAATTCCCGTTGATGTCTGTAGCACGCCATTCAGTCTGACCAATACGGGTATTCATAGTCAGCCTCTTCATGTCAGCACTTCCCAAAGTAGCTGAAACCAAAGCTATAAACAACCCTAAATGATTTAGCAGAAATGGTATTCTGGCAACACGAAATGAGAACAAATATTTTATAGAAACTAGCCCCACTATTGAAGTCATCCAAATATAAACCAGAATGAAAGGCCAAAAAGAAAGCATACTGTTAAATATGGAAAATCCGTCCGAAGAAACAGAAGACGGCATCTGTTTTATCATCCCCATAAGGAATGTCAGAAATACAACTGCTATCAATGATGGTACAGCTGCATTATACGACATTGTCCAACGAACAAAATATAGCTTTTTCCTTAAAATATAAAGCATTATCAAAACCACTACATACACTGTTAAAATACAGATATTAAGTGGCCAAGCAAAACTGCTCCAGTCAACAGCCCCCGTAAATAGATGCAAAATAAGACCTATGGCTATCAATCCGCCACAGGTCATTATTCCTTCTTTTACTCCCCAAGTATTCTTCCACATAAATATCAAATAATACGTCCGTTAGACTTTGCCTCTTTCAACCAACCTGGTACAGTCTTATTCATAAAACGCTCCTTTGCAGCTTTCTCTGCTGGAATATCCAATCCGATAAATTTCTGAGCCTTTTCCTTGGTTGAAATATCAGGCATAGGTACATTGTCCGTATATCCATGCTTTGCCAATATCCTGGAAATAGACAATCTCGCTTGTAAGGCTCTGTCAAGTCCATGCGAAAGGATTCTCTGTATTTCCTGAGGCGCATGAAATGCTGCTCCGTGTGATGCTACTCCAAAGTCCCATCTCCACTGTGCCTCGCGAAGAAGCTTTAGAACAGGCTTCATTTCATTATCCGTAGCTCCCTTGTCCCATGCAAATTTGGCTTCAATATGTGCAGAAGCCAGTTCTTCTTCCAGACGGTTTCTTATTTCATTAGCCTTACGCTGACGTTCATAAACATTATTACGCAAAGTTTCCTCACTTTCACGGTGGCAAACCTGACATGTACGGTCTATCATGGCAAGAGGGCTCTGGATATGATGGTCACTGAACTTCATACCACCTTCACTCTTATACGGCATGTGGCAGTCTGCACATGATACCCCACGCTGTCCATGAATTCCCATCTGGGATATTTCATAATCAGGATGTTGTGCCTTGATAATAGGAGCACGGCTTAAGGCATGTGTATAGTCAGAGAAATTGTTCTCATCATAATATTGTTCTATTGTTTCCACTGTCATACCCTTGTCCCAAGGAAATGTCAGATATTTTCCATCCCCTTTGAAGTAATATTCCACATGGCACTGCGCACAGACCAAAGAACGCATTTCCTGCGGTGTTGCCTTTGTTATATCTTTTCCCTGACGTGCAAATGCCTCAATCAAAGCCGGACGGCTTATATGAAGATCCATAGTTTCAGAATCGTGACAGTCTGAACATCCTATAGGATTTACAATCTCCGAGCCAAAAGCAGCCCATTTGTTGTTATAGAATGAATCAACACCTATTTCCTGCATCATACGTGGGACGTCAGGACTCTTGCATGTCCAGCAGGTAGATGGCTGAGGGCCGTCACTTTCACTTTCCGGAGCCCCTGTACGTAATGTTGCTCGTATATCCTCTATTGCATGCATATGTCCACGCGGTGTTGAATAGTCCTTTGAAAAAGCATAACCAGCCCAAAGAATGACCATTTCAGGACGTTGTTCTAGGACGTCAACCATTACGTTTCCATTAAATTCACTCTGAAAATCAGTATTGGCTGTTTCTGTCCAAGTCTGATATTCTCTTGGGAAATCACTCTGGAACTTCTCATTCTGAGGTACAATACCCTTCATAGGATTCTTTCTGTTATTAAATATGCTTACCACTTCTGCCCTGCGTTCTGACAAAGCAGATACAGCAAGTCCCAAACAAAAAACAACGGTCATTGAAACACCAAACAACAACCATCCATGCCAAGATTTAAAATTATTGTTCATATACTATAGTTTTATTTTATTATTTCTTCATTTTCTTAAGCCATTCCGGTACGGGTGATTCAGGTAGTGGAACTATCGCATTGGGAGTGGAAGAGAGACTGTTTTTACCTCCATGAGGTACATCCCTATGGCAATCCCAACATGCTTTCCCTTTTCCAACTTCAGACATCATATAGTCTATACGTCCTGTTTCCACAAATTCAGTATTAAGTTGCTGGTGGCATCGTATACAGTTATTCATTATTACTTGTGAGCTTGCAGGATGTGCCTGTATGACCTGTGGTTCAGAACTTGTCAGAAAAGCTGCAACATGCTTCATTCCATCCATTCCCTTAAAAGTCCATTTCTTTACAAAGTTCTCATGAGGAACGTGACAATCATTACAAGTAGCATTTATTGAATGAGAACTGTGCATCCATGTAGCGTAATAAGGGGACATAATATGACAATTCACACAAGCTGAAGGTTCATCAGTAAGATAAGTATGCGCCCTCAACATATAAAGGAAAAATAATCCCCCTCCTACTATAGTTCCAGCCATGATGGCTGTTATTATTTTCTGCCTTTTAGATAATATCATATATATACATTTTTTTGCAAAAAAAACATTTTATCGAAATAATCAGTGTAAGAAATATGACACTTGCATTATTTTTTAAGTTATCTATTCCATTAAAGATAAATTCCAATACTGCTTTATAATCGTATTTGTTCCTTTCTTAAGGAGAATTTTCTTTATGACTATCGCCTTGAAAATTCATCTGAAAAAATGTGGTAGTAAACTGATTAAAATTAAAATGAAGATTATAGGGATTAACTACAAGCAACATGATGCTAGCCGTATAATCAAAAGGAGGCTATCGTTATATAACACTATAATTTTAACCAATACATTTTACCGACCGCTACCTGCTCAATCCGCGTCATCCGGTAACGGTATTCG
>ENA-ORSI01001166-ORSI01001166.1-human-gut-metagenome-genome-assembly--contig:-NODE-1166-length-24113-cov-4.516460_pt1 | contig 24113 bp, 20 predicted proteins | sample MGYA00242187_ERZ509154 | MGnify/ENA primary metagenome ERZ509154 (study PRJEB26280, sample SAMEA2338627) | human gut metagenome | biome: human gut; feature: human-associated habitat; material: faeces...
CAGACCTCACGGTCTGGGCGATTTTTCTGTCAGGGGAGTTTTTTTACAGCCCCTTTTATTCTGGGGATTTATTTATCCAGATCTTTTTTATCTACATTCTGCAGCATCATTGCACGAACTTTCAGAGGAAGTCCGAACAGCGTGATGAATCCGTCTGCATCGTGATGATCGTACTGATCACCGGTTGTGAAACTTGCCAGAGACTCACTGTAGAGAGAGTATGGAGAAGTTGTGCCGGCTTTGATGATGTTTCCTTTGTAGAGCTTGAATTTTACTTCACCGGTGACATACTTCTGGGTAGAAGTAACAAATGCCTGGATTGCTTCGCGAAGAGGAGTGAACCATTTTCCTTCGTATACAACATTGGCAAGACGGTTGCCCATCTCTTTCTTTGCAGATAAGGTATCGCGGTCGAGAACCAGTTCTTCCAGCTGGTCATGTGCTTCCATAAGGATCGTTCCGCCAGGAGTCTCATATACACCACGGGATTTCATACCAACGACACGGTTTTCTACGATATCGATGATGCCGACACCGTGCTTTCCACCGAGACGGTTTAATTCACGGATGATATCGGAAACTTTCATTTCTTTTCCGTTTACAGTTTTTGGAACACCCTTTTCAAATGTCATGGTTACATATTCGCCTTCGTCCGGAGCTTTCTCAGGGGAAACACCAAGAACCAGAAGATGATCATAATTTGGCTCGTTTGCAGGATTCTCCAGCTCAAGTCCTTCATGGCTGATATGCCATAAGTTACGGTCACGGCTGTAACTCTGGTCTGTGCCGAATGGAAGATCGATTCCGTGTGCTTTGCAGTATGCGATCTCTGCCTCACGGGAATCCATCTGCCACTTGTCATCACGCCAAGGAGCAATGATTTTGATATCCGGAGCAAGTGCTTTGATACCAAGCTCGAAACGGATCTGGTCATTTCCTTTTCCGGTAGCACCGTGGCAGATTGCAACAGCGTTTTCTTTTCTGGCGATCTCTACCAGTTTCTTTGCGATACCAGGACGTGCCATGGCAGTACCTAATAAGTATTTGTGCTCATATACAGCACCAGCCTGTACACAAGGTACGATGTAATCGTCACAGAACTCATCTGTGATATCTTCGATATATAATTTAGAAGCGCCGGATAATTTGGCTCTTTCTTCCAGTCCGTCTAATTCTTCGCCCTGTCCGCAGTTGATACAGCAGCAGACAACCTCATAACCATAAGTCTCCTTTAACCAAGGGATAATAGCGGTAGTATCGAGTCCGCCGGAGTAAGCTAAAACAACTTTTTCTTTCATAAGATTGTATCCTTTCTTTCTATATGGAATTGTACGCTCTCGTACGACTAACCCTACTATACATCAATCCAAATGAAAACACAAGTGAAAAAATATACATAAAATTGCATAAATATACATAAATTTGTGAATATTTGCTATTTACGGATGGAAAAAGATGGACTATTATAGGATAGAATCATATTTTTAAAAGAAAGAAAAGGTAAGAAACATGGTAAAGGTAGGAATTATCGGAGCGACCGGTTATGCAGGAGCAGAACTGGTGCGTATTTTATTGAATCATAAAGAGGCACAGATCGAATGGTTTGGATCAAGAAGCTATATCGATGAAAATTATGCAGATATTTACAGAAACTTTTTTGAACTTGTCGATGCAGACTGTCTGGGTGATAACATGGATGAGCTTGCTTCCCGCGTGGATGTGATTTTCACGGCAACACCACAGGGATTTCTGGCAGGTGTGCTGAATGAGGATATTTTAAATAAGGTAAAGATCATTGATCTGAGTGCGGATTTTCGAATCAAAGATGTTGCTACCTATGAAAAATGGTATAAGATTGAGCATAAAAGCCCACAGTTTATTAAGGAAGCCGTTTACGGACTCTGTGAGATTAACCGTGATAAGGTGACCACCCAGACCCGTCTGATTGCAAATCCGGGATGTTATACGACCTGTTCCATTCTGACAGCATATCCGCTGGTAAAAGAGGGACTGATTGATCCGGATACATTGATTATTGATGCAAAATCCGGTACTTCCGGAGCGGGACGTGGGGCAAAGACACCGAACCTGTTCTGCGAAGTGAACGAGAGCATGAAAGCATACGGTGTGACAACACACAGACATACACCGGAGATTGAGGAGCAGCTCGGCTATGCGGCAGGAAAAGAGATTACCGTGAATTTTACACCGCATCTGGTTCCGATGAACCGCGGAATTCTTGCGACAGAGTATGCAACCCTGATCAAAAAGCCGGATGGTACCTATCCTTCTTATGAGGAACTGAAGGCTGCTTACGATAAATATTATGCAAAGGAACGTTTCGTGCGTGTATTAAAGAAAGGTGTCTGCCCGGAGACCAAGTGGGTAGAGGGCAGCAATTACGTGGACGTAAACTTTGTCATTGATGAGCGTACCGGCAGAGTTGTGATGATGGGTGCACTGGACAATCTGGTCAAGGGTGCAGCCGGACAGGCTGTACAGAACATGAATCTGCTGTTCGGATTTGATGAGGCAGAAGGACTTTCCATGGTTCCGATGTTTCCATAATGAAAGGCATCTGTTTGATGCATTTCCTACGCTCATTGTTTCCGCGTAAGCGGAACTCTCATACAATGAGCTCTATAATGAGGTGAATAATGAGTAAAGAATATACAATCCGTGTGATGACACTGGAAGATTATGATGAGGTGTATGCGTTGTGGATGGGCATCCACGGTTTTGGAATCCGTTCCATCGATGATTCCAAAGAAGGAGTGGAGCGGTTTTTAAAAAGAAATCCGACCACGAGTATGGTAGCGGTAGCAGATGGAAAGATCGTGGGAGCCATTCTCTGCGGACATGACGGGAGACGCGGATGTCTGTATCATGTCTGTGTGCATGAAGATTACCGGAAGAACGGAATCGGAAAAGCCATGGCAGTCGCATGTATGCGCGCCCTGCAGAAAGAAAAAATCAACAAGGTCAGCCTGATCGCATTTAAGAGCAATGAGCTGGGAAATCATTTCTGGAAAGATGCCGGCTGGTGTTTCCGGGAAGACTTAAACTATTACGATTTTACATTGAACGAAGCAAATATTACGAGATTTAATCAGTAAGGAGAATGTTATGAGTGAGAATTTAAACGCATTGGAAAAAGCACAGGTGCTGATTGAGGCATTGCCTTATATCCAGCGTTTTAACCGCAAGATTATCGTTGTAAAATACGGTGGATCAGCGATGGTAGATGAGAAACTGAAAAAACAGGTCATCCAGGATGTCACCCTGTTAAAGCTGGTTGGATTCAAACCGATCATTGTGCATGGCGGTGGCAAGGAGATCAGCAAATGGGTTGCCAAAGCAGGAATGGAACCGGAATTTATCAATGGACTGCGTAAGACGGATGCGCCTACCATGGAGATTGCAGAGATGGTGTTAAACCGTGTCAATAAATCACTGGTATCCATGGTGCAGGAACTTGGGGTGCAGGCGGTCGGCATCAGTGGAAAAGACGGTGGTCTGTTAAAGGTAGAAAAGAAATTGTCGGATGGTCAGGACATCGGATATGTAGGAGAAGTAAAGGAAGTAAATCCAAAGATTCTGTATGATCTGCTGGAGAAAGATTTCCTTCCGATTATCTGCCCGATCGGTCTTGATGACAATTATGATACATATAATATCAATGCGGATGATGCGGCATGTGCGATTGCCCGTGCGGTTTCCGCAGAGAAACTGGCATTCTTAACCGATATCGAGGGAGTATACAAAGATCCGGAAGATCCGTCCACTCTGATTTCCGAACTTACGGTTTCCGATGCAAGAAAACTGATTACAGACGGATATATCGGCGGCGGTATGCTTCCGAAGCTGAATAACTGCATTGACGCTATTGAAAACGGAGTATCCCGTGTGCATATTCTCGATGGAAGAATCGCACATTGTCTGCTTTTGGAAATCTTCACCAATCGCGGAATCGGTACTGCAATTTTGGGTGATGAAGAACATCATTTTTACAATGAATAAGAGATAAGAGGTGTGGATAAACAATGAATAAACAGGAATATATTGATACCGCGGAGCAGGAACTGCTGCATACCTACAATCGTTTTTCACTTGTACTTGATCATGGTGAGGGCGTATACCTTTACGATACAGACAAAAAAGCGTATCTGGATTTCGCAGCCGGAATCGCCGTATGTGCGCTGGGCTATAGCAATGAGGCGTATAAAAATGCGCTGAAGGATCAGGTGGATAAACTGCTGCATACGTCAAATCTTTATTACAATGTCCCGACCATTGAGGCGGCAAAGAAAGCACTAAAAGCCAGCGGAATGGATCGTATTTTCTTTACAAACAGCGGTACGGAGGCCATTGAGGGAGCCATCAAAGCTGCAAAAAAATATGCATATACCAGAGACGGACATGCCGGCCATGAAATCATTGCCATGAAACATTCTTTCCACGGAAGAAGTATCGGAGCACTTTCCGTAACCGGAAATGCCCATTATCAGGAACCGTTTGCTCCGCTCATGCCGGGTGTGAAATTTGCAGAGTATAACAATTTAGAAAGTGTAAAAGAACTGGTAACGGACAAGACCTGTGCGGTTATTATGGAGACGGTACAGGGAGAAGGCGGAATTTATCCGGCCGATCCTGCATTTATCGAGGGCGTGCGCAGGCTCTGTGATGAAAAGGATATTCTGTTAATCTTAGATGAGATCCAGTGTGGCATGGGACGTACCGGCGAGATGTTCGCATGGCAGAATTACGGAGTAAAACCGGATATCATGACCTGTGCAAAAGCACTCGGATGTGGAGTGCCGGTCGGTGCATTTTTCCTGACACAGCGTGTGGCAGACAAATCGCTGGCACCGGGAGACCACGGAACGACCTATGGTGGAAACCCATTTGTCGGAGCAGCCGTTTCGGCAGTATTTGATCAGTTTAAAGCCTGTGACATTTTAGGTCGTGTAAAGGAAGTAGCGCCTTATCTGGAACAGAAACTGGATGAGCTGGTAGAAAAATATGACTTCCTTATAACACGCAGAGGCAAAGGTCTGATGCAGGGTGTGGTTTGCAAGCTTCCAGTTGGAAAAGTGGCAGCCGCAGCACTTGAGCAGGGACTGATCGTGATCACAGCGGGAGCGGATGTCCTTCGTTTTGTTCCACCGCTTGTCATCGAAAAACAGCATGTGGATGAAATGATTGAAAAGCTGGAAAAAGCATTACTTTCTGTGCAGGAATAACTTACACTTGTAAAAGTAACAAAAAATCGTTAAAATAGAAATGCATTGAGACTCGTTTCGCCCCGGAAAGGGAGAAATGAGATGAAAAAACATTGGATAAAAAAGTGCTGTATGATTCTGACATGCCTGTATCTGACGGGATGTGGCAGGGAGGAAGTGCCATATCTGGATACCACTCAGACACAGGAGCAGACGGTGGAAACGGAACGAACGGAACAAAAAGAAACATTAAAATCCGACCAGACGGTACAGGTATATGTATGCGGGGAGGTAGCAGCTCCCGGTGTCTATCAGCTGAAAGACGGTATGCGCATCTGCGATGCGGTGGAGGCGGCAGGAGGACTGACCAAAGCTGCCAGCCGCGAATACTGGAATCTTGCCGAGAAGCTTTCGGACGGACAGATGATTTATTTTCCCACAGAGGAAGAGGCAGGGGAGAGAAAAGCATCGGCAGAGGCAGCCGGTGCCACTGTGGAAGAATCGGATGGGCGGATTGATATCAATACGGCGGATGCCACGCAGCTTGTGACCATTCCGGGAATCGGAGAGACACGGGCGGCGGCAATTCTTGCATACCGGGAGAAAAACGGGCCGTTTGCGAAAGTCGAAGATATCATGCAGGTATCCGGAATCAAAAGCGCACTTTTTGAGAAAATGAAAGATTATATAACGATTCGTTGAGGTGTAATATGGCAAAGAAAGTTCTCGTAGTAGATGATGAGAAATTAATCGTAAAAGGAATCCGGTTCAGTCTTGAACAGGACGGGATGGAAGTGGATTGTGCATACGATGGAGAAGAAGCGCTGAATATGGCGAAAGCAAATGAGTATGATATGATCCTTTTGGACATCATGCTTCCGAAGATGGACGGATTCGAAGTATGTCAGGCGATTCGTGAATTTTCTGATATGCCGATTGTTATGCTGACAGCGAAGGGCGACGATATGGATAAGATTCTGGGACTTGATTATGGTGCCGATGACTATATCACAAAGCCGTTTAATATTCTTGAGGTGAAAGCGCGTATCAAAGCGATCATGCGTCGTACCGCAGGACCGAGAGAAAAGAAAGAAGTTTCTTCGATTGTGGAGAAAGGGGATCTGCGTCTGGACTGTGACAGCAGACGGCTGTTTATTTCAGGCAGGGAAGTAAACCTTACCGCAAAAGAATTTGATTTGCTGGAACTTCTTGTGAAAAATGAAAATAAAGTATACAGCAGGGAAAATCTGCTCGGACTGGTCTGGGGAAAAGATTATCCGGGAGACGTGCGTACAGTGGATGTGCATGTACGTCGTCTGCGTGAAAAGATCGAAACCAACCCAAGTGAACCGAAATACGTGCACACAAAATGGGGTGTGGGATATTATTATTACCAGAAATAGACGAGAAGGCAGAAAGGTTTTTCCATGCAGAAGAGTAAACAGTTTCTTCAGTTCTTAAAAAGTTTAAAATTTCGGCTGATTCTTTTGATCGTTGTGATTGCGGTCGTACCGAGTCTGATTCTTTCGGCAGCAGTTTTAAAATATTACGAAAAGCGTGCCGTTTCTATCCGGGAAAGTGAAATCTTAAGCCAGGCAAAAATTCTGGCAAATCAGATAGCGACAAGTGAATATATGAAGCTGGGGGCGGATGTATCGTCCAGCAATATTCAGACACAGATTGATATGCTCACGACCATCTATGATGGTCGTGTCATTGTTGTGGATGACAACTGCAAAGTTTATTATGACACGTATAATCTCGATGACCATAAGCTGATCATTGCAGAGGAGGTCATGCGCAGTTTCAAGGGCGAGGATATTGTGCATTATGATTCGGAGAACCATTACATTGAGATGACGATCCCGATCAGCGATCCTGATGATAAAAGTGAAACGGTGATCGGAGTTATGCTGATCAGTGTTTCTACGGACAATATTGTGATCAACCAGTCATATATGCGACAGGTGGCGGTGATCGTTATGGTCATGGTCGGAATTGCAATTGTGTTTTTTGCAATCCTTCTGCTTTTGTATTTCCTGAAGCCGTTGCAGAAGATCGAAGAGGGAATCGCTGCAATCAAAAACGGATACGGAGAGTACAATCTTCAGGTCAATGATTACACGGAGACGGCGGGAATCTGTGAGAAGATCAATCAGATGCTTGGCCGGATCAAAGTCATGGATGATTCCCGGCAGGAGTTTGTATCGAATGTGTCACATGAATTAAAGACACCGCTGACATCCATGAAGGTGCTGGCGGATTCGATCAATAGCATGCCGGATGCGCCGAAGGAACTGTATCAGGAATTTATGGAAGATATCACCAACGAGATTGAGCGTGAGACAAAGATCATCAACGATCTGCTTTCTCTGGTGAAGATGGATAAGTCTGCAGCAGGGCTGAATGTATCTTCCGTCAATATCAATGAACTTTTAGAGCAGATTTTAAAACGTCTGCAGCCGATTGCGGATAAGCAGAAAGTGGAACTTGTCCTTGAGAGTTTCCGCCCGGTTACCGCAGAAGTGGATGAGGTAAAAATCACGCTTGCGATCACAAATCTTGTGGAGAATGCAATCAAATATAACCGGAATGACGGAGAGGGCTGGGTACACGTATCGCTGAATGCGGATCACCAGTATTTCTACCTGAAAGTAGAAGATTCCGGAATCGGTATTCCGGAGGAGTCTCTGGATCATATTTACGAACGATTTTACCGGGTGGATAAATCCCATTCCCGTGAGATCGGAGGAACCGGACTGGGACTTGCGATTACAAGAAATTCCATACTGATGCATCGCGGCGCAATTAAAGTACATTCTGTGATGGGCGAGGGAACAACCTTTGATGTTCGTATTCCGCTCAACTATATTGCATAGGAGGAAAAAGATGAGAAAAAAAATAATTTCAATCATACTCCTTGTGGCAATGGTACTCACAATGGCTGCCGGATGTGGAAAAAAAGAAGATAAAAAAGACTATTTTGTATTTTATGTAAACAATGAGCTGACAAAGGTTGTTGCGAAAAAGATTACCCTGCAGCATACTTCATCCGGCAAAGCACAGGTGAAGGAACTGCTCAAAGATCTGCAGACACAGCCGGAGGATGCAACGCTTCGAAGAACCATTCCACGCAAAGTAAAAATCCAGAATATAGATCTGATCTCTTATCAGATTACGGTGGATTTCAGCAAGGAATATTACGATATGAAACCGACGGAAGAGATTCTGACCAGGGCTGCAATTGCAAAGACACTGTTGCAGCTGAGCCAGTATGTGACCTTTACTGTGGATGGAAAACCACTTGTGGATGCCTCGGGAGCAAATGTAGGTGCCATGAATCTGGACAGTTTTGTGGAAAATCCGGGAGAACAGATCAATTCCAGCCAGAAAGCAACACTGAAACTTTATTTTTCAAATAAGGCGGGTACCAGACTGGTTCCGGAAACCAGAGAGGTACATTACAGTTCCAACATTTCACTGGAAAAACTGGTGATGGAACAGCTGATTGAGGGGCCAAGAAAAAGCGGACTCCTGGCAACGATTCCTTCGGAGACGAAACTGATTACGATCACAGTGGTGGATGGGGTCTGCTATGTCAATCTGGATGAAATGTTTTTGAATCAGAATCAGGAAATCTCAGAACCTGTTGTTTTATACTCTATCGTGGATTCCCTGACGGAACTGACGGGAATCGATAAAGTACAGATTTCCATCAACGGAGATACCAGTGGCAAATGCCGTTACACGTATAAACTATCAAAGATGTACAAGGCAGATGACCGTCTGGTCACAAAAGAAAGCGATGAGAAAGTAGAATCTACGGAATAGGAAAAGAAAGCGTGAGGAAAAGACCATTTCTTTTGCTTGCCACAGAGTTTCTGCTGGGGATTGTGTGTGTCAGAGAGCAGCTGCCGGCATGGGGTGTGCTGGCAGTTCTGTTACTGGTATATACCACTCCATGGAAGGAACGGGGGATGCGGAAAGTTCTGTTTGCGGCAGGACTTCCCGGTATGTTTCTTTTGGGGATGCTGCAGATGCAGCGACAGATCGATTTCAGGCAGCAGTACCTGCAGAAACTCACAGATGGCCAGGAGGTTCGCCTGGCGGGAAAGATTGATCGGATAGAACCGAAAACCAGATGCGTTTATTACTATTTAAAAGATTGCACGGTGGAAGCAGAATCGCAGACGCTGCCATGCAATGATGTAATCGCATATGTTTCTTCTGCCAGCCATTCGGCTGGACAAATCCTGAATATTGAGGGTACAATTTCATTATTTACAGAAGCATCCAATGAAGGGATGTTTGATGCCCGGCAGTTTTACCAGAGTCAGAAAATTGATTTCGGCATATGGGTCACAAAGATCAGCCGGGTCTATGGAAAACCGGATCGTTACCGGTGCGCACTACAGAATATGAAAAAGCGTGCAAATGACGTGATCCGGCATTCTATCCGGGACGATGGCGTGCTTTCTGCGATGCTGTTAGGGGAAAAGGGGGCTCTGGATGCAGAGATAAAATCTTTGTATCAGAGAGCGGGGATCGCCCATGTGCTTGCTATTTCCGGACTTCATATTTCCCTTCTGGGGATGGGACTGTACCGCCTGCTGCGGAAACGACTGCATACCCGGTATGTGACAGCAGCGCTGGCAACGACCGTTTTTTTGATTTCCTATGCGGTTTTAAGCGGAAACGGGGTATCTACACAGCGGGCGGTGGGCATGTGTCTGATTTATTTGTTTGCGGATGTGACAGGATATGCCTATGACATGTTAAATGCGCTTGGAATTGTTGTGCTCGTACTTTTGTGGGAAAATCCGTTTCTGCTATCGTATTCCGGATTTGTGTTTTCCGTGATGGCGGTGATTGCCATCGGAGTGGGAGCCAATGTACTGCTGGAATGGGAACATTCATGGAAACGCAGACAGCAGGCCGGAGAGGAAACCATCAAAAAAACATTTTTCTCAAGACAAAAAGAAGGAATTCTGGTAAGTTTTGCAATCCAGTTGTTTACCATCCCGCTGGTCGCATATTCTTATTATGAAATTCCCGTGTACGCGATGCTGATAAATCTGTTTGTACTTGCGGTGGTCAACGGATTACTGGGGCTTACTGTGCTTGGGGTGATTGTGGGGATGGCGTTTTTGCCTGCGGGGCGTGTTCTGTTTGCGCCCTGTGGCTGGATGCTCGACAGTTACCGGTTTCTGTGTGAGGTTTCCTTAAAGATTCCGGGTGCGCAGAGGATCACAGGGAAACCTGCGCATATGCGGATCTTTTGGTATTACCTGGGGCTTGGAGTGTTTCTTCTGGCGATCTATGCCTGTGCACGCAGAAATGAAAAGCACAAAGACTGCAGGGAAACGGCAGATCTGTGTGTAAGCCGAAGAAAGAAACGACTGCAGGGCATAGTTTTTTCCTGTTTTATTGCGTTTCTTCTGCTTTTTCTTCTTTTTCCACAGAAGAAATCGTTTGAGATTGATTTCCTTGATGTGGGACAGGGAGACGGTATTTATCTGTGCACGGGCGGCGGGACTTCCATGTTTATCGATGGTGGGAGCACCGATGTGAAACAGGTGGGAAAGTACCGGATTCTGCCGTTTTTAAAGGCAAAAGGAGTGTCAGAGATTTCTTACTGGTTTGTCAGTCATACGGATACTGATCATGTGTCCGGTCTTAAGGAGGTTCTTGTGTCCGGATACCGTGTGGAGTATCTGGTGTTTGCAAAAGCAGTGGAAAAAGAAGCAAAGACAAAAGAGCTGGCAGAACTGGCCCGCAGCCATGGAACGAAAGTGCTTTATATGCAGGCGGGGGATACGGTAAGAAGCAAACGTGCAGCCATGCGCTGTCTGTATCCCAAAGCTGCGGATAAAGCGGAGGATGTCAATGATCTGTGTCTGGTACTGCAATTTGAAGAGGGGGATATCCGCGCTCTGTTTGGTGGAGATATCTCCACAGATGTGGAAGAGCAGCTGATCCGCCGCGAAAAATGGGATAAGGTTTTGATTTTTAAGGCGGATCATCATGGATCGCGCTATGCGAACGCAGAAGCGTTATTGAAGTGTATCCGGCCGGAAATTACGGTTGCTTCTGCCGGAAAGGACAATCGTTACGGACATCCGAGCCCGGATGCCGTACAAAGGATCAAAGAGAGCGGCAGCAGCTTTTTTTGCACCATCGAAGGTGGACGGATACGGGTGCGCGTCATCGAAAATAAGCTGGTGTGCGAAACTTATGTGAAATAGAGAAAATTATTTTCCGGCACTGTACTGTACCAGAAACAGTTCAACGGCCATCTGGTCATTCATGTGTCCGGTTTTTACTGCAGTTTCGTATTCCACACCATCGCGGATCGCCTGTTTGAGCTGATCCATGGAAAAAGCACGGCTCTGCGACTGGTATTTGCGGACTGCCCACTCCGGGCAGCCGGCTTTTAAAGCAATTTCTTTGTTGCCAAATCCCTGATTGGTCATGGATTTGACAATCATCAGACGCTGAAACTGGCTGGAAAGCAGAAAAAGAATACGCATCGGAGCTTCTTTGAGAGCAAGAAGATCATAATAAAGATCCAGTGCCTTTTTCTGCTGGTGCAGTGCCACTGCGTCAATCATGTCAAAGATTTTATTCTCGGTCTGTTCGGTGGTGATGGCTTCCACATCGGAGATATCAATATAGTCTTTTTCCAGTGTGTAGCAGAGAAGTTTTTCCAGCTCTTTGTCGATATTTTCCATGTCATCACCGGTTTTACGGATAAAGAGCGCATAGGCATCTCTTGTAATATTTTTTCCGTTTCTGCGGATTCTTCCCTCGATCCAGCGGGAGAGAGTCGTCTCATTCTGACGCGGAAATTCCACGATGCTTCCGTTTTTTTTCACCTGCTTGTACATCTTTGTTTTCTTGTCTATTTCTTTTTCCGCAAAGACAAAATAAGTGGTTTCCGGAATGAAAGACATGTAATCGGCAAGTTCTTCGGCACTTTTTTTAAACAGACCGCTGTCTTCGATCAGAATGAGTCTGCGGTCGGCAAAAAAAGGCAGTGTCTCTGCCAGATCGATGATCTCTTTCTGGTTGATGTCGCTGCCGGAGAAAGCAGAAAAGTTCATGGTATCATCATCGGCTGCCAGTGCATGCTTTAATTTGTCCCGGTACTGGCGGATCAGATACTGTTCTTCTCCGTATAACAGATAAATCTGTTTGAATTGTCCTGTTTTGATGTCGTTATCAATCGTTTTCATGTCTACATTATATACATATTGGCAGACTTTTACAACTTTTTTTCAATTACATCTTGACAGAAGGGACAGCTTGACATATTATATTCTAGTATGTTTGCGATGAAGCGTCCGTGTCTGTTTCACCGCAGGAAACAAATTACAGTTTGATATGGAGGTGTACAGATTGGCTAACATTAAATCTGCTAAGAAGAGAATTTTAGTTACAGAGACAAAGACTGCAAGAAATAAAGCAATCCGTTCTGAAGTTAAGACTTCAATCAAGAAGGTAGAGGCTGCTGTTGCTGCAAAGGATAAGGCTGCTGCAGAGGCTGCATATAAGGATGCTTCTTCAGTTATCGAGAGTGCCTGCTCTAAGGGTGTATATCACAAGAACAACGCAGCTCGTAAAGTTTCCCGTTTAGCAAAATTAGTAAACGGAATCGCTTAAGATCTGAATATTATAAAAGGAGAAGGACTGCCAGTACCGTCATGCTGGCAGTCTTTTTTGTTTACAAATACGTGGGAGAATGATACAATAAACAGAGGAACTGATACAGCGGAGGAAAAAATGTCTGGATTATTGTTGGAGCTGCGCAGACAGATTGCGCACAATCGTCGGAAAGCTGCATATGAAGAACGGATGCGTGCATCTGCTCAGGAAAAACCGCAGGAGGTTTTTTCGCAGAAGACAAAAGAGACAAAGCCGGACACGGAAATACAGCCCGAAGTACAGGAAAGGAAAGTTAATGTTGTGAGCAGGGAAGATTTCTTACTTAGCCAGATTGATGAATTCAGAGAACGCGCCAAGCAGTTACAGTCATTGCTTGATTCCAGAGAGACGGAGGCACAGGAACTGCAGACGTTAGTGGATGAACGTCAGGAGAAAGCAGATGCTCTGGGGCAGATTCTCGAGGAGCGTCAGAAAAAAGCAGATGGATTCACTGCGGAAGTGGAAAAGCAGATTGATCGTCTGATCGGCAAAGTGTCTGCCAAGATGGAAGAAATCGAAGTTTCCATGAAGGAAGATGTGGCAGACGGCAAACGCTTAAATGAAGAAAAAGCAAAGGAACTGAAAGATTCTCTTGCGCAGATCGAAGAACAGCTGACCACGGCAAAAACAGAAATCTCCGAGAAAGTACATACAGAAAATGTAAAATGCTACCGAAATATTTCGGATCTGTTCCGCAGCATGGATGAACGCCTGGACAAGCTTACCGTTATGGAAAGCAGAATGCATCCGGTCCGTATTTTTTCCCTGACGGGAATGATACTTGGAATCGTGAATCTGGTGGTGTTACTTTTGGTCCTGCTGGTTAGTGTGGGCGTGATTGCGTTTTAGAATAAGGATATGCAATTCTCAAAAGAATGAGGATTGCATTTTTTGTCTCAAAAAAGAGATAGAACAATTCGAAAAGAGAAATGTGAATAGGAGAATCTGATATGGCAAAAAAGAAAGTTTGGGTTGTAGGACATAAGCATCCGGATACAGACTCCATATGTGCAGCGATTTCTTATGCAAACCTGAAAAATGAAATAGAAAAAAAGAATCCCAAAACAGCTACGGGAATGACCTATATTGCAAAGAGAGCCGGATCTGTAAATGCGGAGACGGCGTATGTTCTGGAAAGGTTTCATGCAGAGGCCCCGGCAATGATTTCGGATGTCGGAACACAGATCAAGGATATTCAGATACGCCGTACAGAGGGAGTAAACAGTCATATCTCTATGAAAAAGGCATGGGAGATGATGAAGATCCTCGGGGTTGTTACACTTCCGGTGGTGCGGGAAAATAAGCTGGAAGGACTGATTGTAACAGGAGATATTGCAAAATCCTACATGGATGTATATGATAATACCATCCTTTCTACCGCACGTACCCAGTACAAGAATATTGTAGAGACGCTGGATGGACAGCTGCTGACAGGAAATGAACATGCGTATTTTGTTCACGGCAAGGTGGTAATCGGAATCGGTACACCGGAAGGAGTGACTTCTGCCATAGACAAGGATGACCTGGTTATGATCGGGGACGGGGAAGAGTCGCAGATGCTTTCCATTGCATCAAACTGCAGCTGCATGATTGTTACTAACGGATATGAAATCAGTCAGGAAGTGATCGAGGCGGCAAAGGAACGCGAAGTCGTTCTGATCAGTACACCGTACGATACGTTTACCGCGGCCCGTCTGATCAACCAGAGTATGCCGATCAAGCATTTTATGACAAAAAAAGGAATCATTCATTTTGATCTGGATGATTACGTGGATGAGGTAAGAGAGACCGTAGCCAATATACGGCATCGGGATTTCCCGGTTCTCGATGAAAACCAGAACTATGTGGGTATGTTTTCCCGCAGAAATTTGATGAAAGCAGAGAAAAAGAAGCTGATCCTTGTGGACCACAATGAAAAATCACAGGCAGTATCCAATATCGATGAGGCGGAAATTTTAGAGATTATCGATCATCACCGGCTGGGCAGCCTTGAGACCATGTCTCCGGTGTATTTCCGCAATCAGCCGCTTGGATGTACATCCACCATCATTTATCAGATGTATCTGGAAAAGGGAATTACGATCACCTCGCAGATGGCAGGACTGATGTGTGCAGCCATTTTATCTGACACGCTGATGTTTCGCTCACCGACCTGTACACAGATAGATAGGGAAGCAGCACTCCGGCTGGCAGAGATTGCAGAGGTTAAGGTCGAGGAGCTTGCCTCAGCAATGTTTCAGGCGGGAAGCAATTTTGATAATAAAACAGAAGAAGAAATTTTAAATCAGGATTTTAAAATTTTCCATGCTGAGGATGTGAGTTTTGGCGTGGCGCAGATCAGCGCGATGGGACGCAACGAACTGGATAAGGTGCAGGAACGTATCGAGCCGAAACTGGAACAGATGATGGGAGAAAAACAGATCCAGATGATTTTTGTCATGCTGACGGATATCTTAAATGAGTCTACTTATCTGATTTATCGCGGTGCGGATGCATCGCAGCTGGTTGCGGCAGCTTATAATTGCGAGCCTTCCGATCAGGGGATTATGTTGGAAAATGTGGTATCCAGAAAGAAACAGCTGATTCCTGCGCTGATCAACACCCTTGCAGAGCGCAAAATGTAACAGGCAGACAGATCAATTGCGCTGTTCTCTGGGAGAACAGCCAAAATGTTTGCGGTATGCCCGGGAAAAGGTGGAATAATTGTGAAAACCACAGGCATAACAGGCGGTGGTGATGGATTCCCCCTGGGCGATCTGATCTCTTGCCAGCAAAAGGCGCTTCGTGGTCAGATAGTTTCCGATCGTATAACCGGTTTCTTCCTTGAAGGCATGCATGAGATGATACCGGCTCAGATAGAAATGTTCGGCAAGAAAGTCGATGGTGATGTCATCTGTTAAATGTGCATTTAAATAATCTATCACATTGATCATTTTATGATTTGAGGCTGTGGTAGAAAGATATTCAATGCGGTTGGAGAGAGCTGCACGGTTTAACTGCACCATCAGCTCCAGAAAAAGAAGTTTATGATAAAGTTCGTTTGCGTATTCTCTGGAATCCAGAGATTGTTCCAGATCGTGGATAATTCTTGCAATCTGTGTTGTCTGCAGTGCCGGAATACGCAGTACATGCGATTTTTTCTGATGCGCTTCTTTTAAGCAGAGTGAGAGATCGTCGGAATCATGACAGGCATCCAGGTAGTGTCTGGAAATATAGATGATGATGCGCTCATAAATTTCAGAACTGTGTAGAACCGGACGGTGGACCGTACCTGCGGGAACGAATACGATATCCCCCGGTATCAGATCATAGGTACGTCCTTCCACATTGTAAGAAATATTTCCTTTGCGAAAGATCAAAATTTTATGAAAATCGTGGTAATGAAAGTCAATCGGGCGCATAGAGGTATCTTTTAAGTGAAAAATCTTAAAATCGTCATGAAGATATCCTGTTTTTTCATAATGTGAGAGTTCTGACATTGCATAAATCTCCTGTAAATATTAATTAGATTCAGTGTACTATGTTTCCACACAATTTGCAATATAAAAAGCACTGTAGTTGTTTTAGAAGACGGATCGTGCGGGTATACTTAGAATAGAAGCTCTGAATCGACAGGATGGAAAAGAAAAAAGGAGTGTAGAAATATGAAGTTTACAAAAATGCATGGGTGCGGAAATGATTATGTATATGTCAATTTGTTTGAGGAAAAGATAGCAGATCCTGCAAAGGTATCAATTGCAGTGAGTGACCGCCATTTTGGAATCGGATCGGATGGTCTGATCACTATTGGCCCATCGGATATCGCGGATTTCAGGATGCGGATTTACAATGCGGATGGCTCGGAGGCGGAGATGTGTGGAAACGGAATCCGCTGTGTCGCAAAATATGTATATGATCATAAAATGACGGATAAGAAAGAGATTACGATTGAAACCGGAGCCGGGGTAAAAACGTTGCAGCTGACGGTTGCGGATGGCAAGGTTTCGCTGGTTCGTGTGGATATGGGAGAACCGATATTAAAACCGGATTTAATTCCTGTAGATGCATCGGGAGAACAGGTGGTAGATGCGCCGATTGAAGTAGAGGGCAGAGAGTGGAAGATGACCTGCGTGTCGATGGGAAATCCACATGCGGTAATTTTTGTGGAGGACACCGAACATTTTGAACTGGAAAAATACGGTCCGGAGTTTGAACATCATCCACGGTTTCCAAAACGGACCAACACAGAGTTCGTACACGTTATTTCTCCGACGGAAGCATCCATGCGGGTGTGGGAACGCGGATCTGCGGAGACGCTTGCCTGTGGTACCGGAACCTGTGCCACGGTTATGGCATGTATCTTAAATCATAAGACAGAAAATAAAGTTCTGGTGCATCTGCGGGGCGGAGATCTGACCATCGAGTATGATCCGGATAACAATCATATTTATATGACCGGACCAGCGACAGAAGTGTTTCATGGAATTTGGGAGGAAAATTAAATGAAAATTAAAGAACTTATCAACGAAATGGAATATGAGATACTGGCGGGAAGCGAGGAGACAGAGATTACGACTCTGGTATATGATTCCCGCAAGGTTGAAAAAGGTTCTGTGTTTGTGTGCATCAGCGGAAGTGTGCGTGATGCACATGAGTTTATTCCGGATGTGGCAGCAAAGGGAGCAGCGGCCATTGTCGTAGAAAAGGATGTAACGCCGATCAATGGAATTACATATATCAAGGTAGAGGACAGCCGTCTGGCACTTGCCTGCATGTCTGCGGCATATTTTGGGCGTCCGGCAAAAAAATTAAAGACGATCGGTATTACCGGAACAAAAGGAAAAACAACGACAACCTATATGGTTCGTTCGATTCTAGAGTCTGCGGGGATCAAAACCGGACTGATCGGCACGATCGAATCGATTGTTGGTTCTGAGCGTATTCCTTCTGCAAATACGACACCGGAATCTTACCGGGTGCAGGAGCTTTTTGCAAAAATGGTAGATGCGGGACTCGATGCTGTTGTGATGGAAGTCTCTTCCCAGGCGCTGATGCTTCACCGCGTATCCGGATTTGTGTTTGATATCGGCGTGTTTACCAATCTTGAACCGGATCATATCGGAGAAAATGAGCACAAGGATTTTGCAGATTATATGCACTGCAAGAGTCTTTTGTTCCAGCAGTGCAGGCATGGAATTTTTAATGGGGACAGCGAGCATCTGCAGGGCATTTTACAGGGACATACCTGTACGGTTGAGACGTTTGGGTATGGAGCAGAAAATGATCTGATTGCGCAGAAGGTAGAGTTAAAAAAGGAGCATGGGGCACTTGGTGTAAAATATCATGTGGGAGGTTCCATGGATTTTGATGTGGAAGTCAATGTGCCGGGAAAATTTTCGGTGTACAATTCCCTGACCGCCATTGCAATCTGTCATCATTTTGGTGTCAGTGTTGAAGAAATCAAAAAGGCGATGCTTCATGTAAGTGTCAAGGGAAGAATTGAGATTGTACCGGTAACAAAGAGATATACGCTGATGATTGACTATGCACACAATGCCATGGCACTGGAGAGTCTGTTAACGACCTTGAAAGAGTATGAGCCGGGCAGACTGGTCTGCCTGTTCGGATGCGGAGGAAACCGTGCAAAATCCCGCCGTTATGAGATGGGAGAGGTATCTTCAAAACTGGCAGATCTGACGGTTGTCACATCGGATAATCCAAGAAATGAAGAACCAATGGATATCATCAACGATATTCTGGTCGGGGTACACAAAGCCGATGGCGCATATGTGACGATACCGGACCGGAAAGAAGCCATCAGGTATTGCATGGAACATGCTGAGGATGGCGATATCATCGTCCTTGCAGGAAAAGGGCACGAAGATTACCAGGAGATCAAGGGTGTGAAGCATCATATGGATGAGCGTGAACTGATCGCGGATATTATCCGGGAAAATACGGATCTGAAATTATAACAGGATTATAAATAACAGGAACAGGCAAAAGGAGTGGAAAAATGGGAAAACAGAGTTGGAAAGCGGGAAATATGTTAAATCCGGTGCCGGCTGTGATGGTCAGTGTGGCGGATCAGAATCATCGGCCAAACATTATTACCGTGGCATGGGCAGGAACCGTCTGCACCAATCCGCCGATGGTTTCCATTTCCGTCCGCCCATCCCGTTATTCTTATGAGATCATAGAGAAAACCGGAGAATTTGTGATTAATCTGACCAACGAAAAACTGGCAAAGGCCTGTGATTACTGCGGCGTGGTCAGCGGAAGAGATGTGGATAAATTTAAAAAAACAGGACTTACACCGGTTCCGGTGGAGCATGTGAAAGCTCCGGCAATTGCGGAAAGTCCTGTAAATATTGCCTGCAGGGTGGTGGAGAGCCATCCGCTTGGCAGTCATACGATGTTTGTGGCGGAAGTACTTGGCGTGACGGTGGATGATGCGTATCTGGATGAAACAGGAAAATTTGACATCAACGGAACCGGGCTTATCATGTATTCCCACGGAGAATATTTTGCTCTGGGGAAAAAACTCGGCAAATTTGGATACAGCGTACAGAAAAAGAAAAAATGACACGCGGCTTATTGCAGCAGCGTGTCCATCAGTACAGCATATACATCTTCACTTTTCTTTTTCCAATTATTGCAGATGGCTTCTGCCTGTTCTTTTGTAGTTACGCAAAGCGTCAGGTCGATCAGAGGATTGCCGTCAGACCGTACCTGACAGCGTACTGCGTATTTCTGATTGGTTGTCTTATAGTAATCTGCCAGAATGGAATTTTCCTGTCGGAATTCTAATTTATTCTTTTCAAAAAATCCCTGAACATCATTTTCAATTCCATCATTTAATTTATCTTTGAAAAATCCAAGTGTTTCTTTTCCCGCAGAAGTCAGAGAGTACTGTGTGTTGCTGTGCGTGGACTCTGCATGGATTAAATTGGCATCGACCAGATCCCCGATTACTTCCTGTACACGGAAATAGTCTGTGTATTCCTGTTCCAGAAAGAAATTGGAAATCTGGGTGTTGGAAAGCGGAAACCCTGCTTTGCTCAGCATATATAAGATCGTAAGTTTATAGATTGTAAATGGTTCAGCCATAAAAATGTTCTCCTTGTCTGGTATTGCGTTCTTTGAGACGGCGATGAATGGTGTTTAAAATGCGTTTTTTGTCTGTGCTCCAGGAAGGGGCGAGTAATAGACTGCGGGGACCATCTCCCGTCAGACGGTGAACGACCATGTCCGGGGGAAGAAGTTCCAGGCAGTCGATCACAAAATCGCTGTATTCATCAAGTTCCATCATGGGAAACGGATGAAGCTGATACTGTTCTGCCAGTGCAGTGCCACGCAGGACATGCAGAAGCTGCAGCTTGATTCCCAAAACCGGAAGTGCGGCGACATGCCGGACGGTATCTTTCATCATTTCTTTTGTTTCACCGGGAAATCCTAAAATAACATGTGCGATCACGGAGATTCCAAGGGCATGAAGTTTGGATACAGCGGCATCAAACTGTGCAACCGTGGTATGCGTGTTCATGGCAGACAGCGTCTTTGCATGGATGCTCTGCAGACCAAGCTCTATCCATATGGGTTTTTCCTGATTGAGATCGGAGAGGAGTTCTAAGGTTTCCGGAGGAAGGCAGTCACTTCTGGTTCCTATGGAAAGTGCAACGATTTCTTCCGGTGCCATTGCCTCGGAATAGAGCTGACGCAAAACGTCAACGGGGGCATAGGTGTTGGTAAATGACTGGAAATACGCAATGAATTTCTGGCAGTGTGTTTTGGCGGCGATTTTCTGTCTGGCCTGTATGAACTGTTCAGAAACCGGCAGAAATGCATCTGCGGCAAAATCACCGGAGCCTCCGGCACTGCAGAATGCACATCCTCCGTAAGAGAGTGTTCCGTCGCGGTTGGGACACGTCATCCCACCGCTTAGACTGAGACGGTACACTTTTTCCCCGAAGACCTCTTTACAGTAATCGTTCAGAGAATAGTAGCGATTAGCGGACATGAGACTTGACTGCTTCACTTACAACTTCTGCCACACGTGGATCAAATGCTTCCGGCATAATGAAATCTTCATTTAATTCCTCGTCAGAAACTAGGGCTGCAAGTGCTTCTGCTGCTGCAAGTTTCATTTCTTCTGTGATCTGGGTGGCATGTGCCTCCAATGCACCGCGGAAAATACCAGGGAAAGCGATCACGTTGTTTACTTGATTTGGGAAATCGCTCCGTCCGGTTCCGACAACTTTTGCTCCGGCAGCTTTGGCCACATCCGGCATGATCTCCGGCACCGGATTTGCCATGGCAAACAGGATGGCATCTTTGTTCATGGAAGAAACCATTTCCGGAGTGACAATGTTTGGCGCAGAGACACCGACAAAGATATCCGCACCGCGCAGTGCGTCTGCCAGCGTTCCGGAGGCATTTTCAAGATTGGTAACCTCTGTCATTTTTTTCTGCATCCAGTTTAAGTTCGGATAATCTTTTCCGATGATTCCTTCACGGTCACACATGGTCACGTGTTTGAAACCGTAAGTCAGAAGAAGTTTGGTGATTGCCACACCGGCAGATCCTGCACCGTTTACCACAACGCGGCAGTCTTCTTTTTTCTTGCCGGTCACACGCAGACCATTGATGATACCGGCCAAAACAACGATGGCGGTTCCGTGCTGGTCATCATGAAATACCGGGATATCAAGCATTTCTTTCAGACGTTCCTCGATTTCGAAACAACGCGGAGCGGAGATGTCTTCCAGATTGATACCGCCGAATCCGGGAGCTATATTTTTCACAGCCTGAATGATCTCTTCGGTGTCCTGAGTGTCCAGACAGATCGGTACAGCGTTAACATTTCCAAATTCTTTGAATAATACACATTTTCCTTCCATGACCGGCATAGCGGCATAAGGACCGATATTTCCAAGGCCGAGAACGGCGCTTCCGTCGGAAACAACGGCAACCGTGTTGGCTTTCCAGGTGTATGTGTAGGCAGCAGTTTTATCTTCCGCAATTACTTTGCATGGTTCTGCAACACCCGGAGTGTATGCAATTGCGAGATCCTCGCGGGTTTTTACTTTTGATTTTGCAACGGTTTCGAGTTTTCCGTTCCATTCTTTGTGGCATAAAAGTGCCTTTTCTTTATTATCCATAGTAATTTTCTCCTTTACATACTCATACTTATTCACAATACCATTCTTGCGCATGAAAAAAAAGACTTCCTATTTTACCGGAAATAGTGTATAATAGCTGCATTAGATAATATTTGAAATGATTCATAGTCGTTTCTGACTGATATCCCATGCAAATAAGTGTAATTTATGAAATGATTTACGGTACGAAACAAGTCTATATTTTTTAAGAAGGAGCAGATGGAATGAGGGAAAAATATGAGAGTCTTTCTTTGGTTGTGTTAAAAGACCTGGCAAAGGCACGCGGACTCAAAGGAATCTCAACAATGAAAAAGGGAGAACTGATTGATCGGATGCTGCAGGAAGATGAGCGGGAAAAAGAGGCAGCGCCGAAGGCAAAGACAGTATATACAGCGCGGACAGCTTCCGGACAGGAAGGAAGAAAGCATACACCAAAACCGCGAAGAGAAGAGCATTCGTCCCATACGGAGGATCACAGCCATCCGGAGCATGGAGAAAGCATGCATGCAGAACATGGAGCACATGCATCACAGGAACAGATCTATAAGGCACAGGAGGATAATGACAGTGCTGCGATCAAAGAAGATATCGTCAGCCTCGACAGTGGAAATACAGCGAGCGGTATTCTGGAGGTTATGGCAGACGGATTCGGTTTTATCCGCTGTGAAAACTATCTGCCGGGGGAACATGACGTTTATGTGGCGCCGTCCCAGATCCGCAGATTTAATCTAAAGACAGGAGATATTGTCTGTGGAAATACCAAAGTGAAATCCGAGCGGGAGAAATTTTCTGCCCTTTTGTATGTGACTTCGGTAAACGGATATCATCCTTCGGAAGCACAGAAGCGGACAAACTTTGAGGATCTGACCCCGATTTTTCCGAATGTGCGTCTGCGCATGGAACGTCCCGGCGGTTCGGTTGCAATGCGTGTGATGGATATTGTTTCCCCGATCGGTAAAGGGCAGCGTGGCATGATTGTATCCCCGCCGAAAGCAGGTAAGACAACGCTTTTAAAGGAAGTTGCCAAGTCGGTAAAGGAAAATAACCCGGAGATGCATCTGATCATTCTGCTGATTGACGAGCGGCCGGAGGAAGTAACCGATATTAAAGAGGCAATTGAGGGAGAAAATGTAGAGGTCATTTATTCCACTTTCGATGAGACCGCAGAACACCATAAGCGGGTATCGGAAATGGTAATCGAGCGTGCAAAACGTTTGGTTGAAAATGGCCAAGACGTTGTTATCTTGCTTGACTCTCTGACGCGTCTTGCTCGTGCGTATAACTTGGCTCAGCCTGCTTCGGGACGCATCTTATCTGGTGGTGTGGATTCAACAGCGCTGTATCCTCCTAAGAAGTTCTTGGGTGCTGCTCGAAATATAGAAGGGGGCGGCAGTCTTACTATTTTGGCATCTGCCCTGATTGAAACTGGCTCCAAGATGGATGAAGTTATCTTTGAAGAATTCAAGGGTACGGGCAATATGGAAGTTAAGCTGGACCGTCAGCTTGCTGACAGGCGTATTTTCCCTGCTATCGATCCTGTTGCTTCTGGTACGCGTCGAGAAGATTTGCTTTTAGATCCACAAGAGGCACCATTGATCTGGGCAGTTCGTCGTATTTTGGCAAATCGCAACAATACAGAACGTGCTATGGAGTCGTTGGTTAAATCGTTGCAGCAAACCAACAACAATCAAGAATTCTTGATTCGTGCTGCTAAGAAAGCCCAGGGTCATCATTTCGAAGAAGGAAATATCGAATTTTAAAGAACGTAGTACAGGAACGCGATAAGTTTTGAATGTACTATGAGCTCAGGCGTGTTGCTTGGATATTTTCCTATAATGAAATAACAAAGATTAGCGAACCTCGTCGTAAGACGAGGTTCTGTATTGAAGAAGACAACACTACCCTTGTGAGGAGAGCAGGATGTCTCAAGAACCGCAAGAGCCAAAAGGAACCCCACAGTCAGAAAATCAGGGTCCTCAAAAACCGCAGGAGCCACAGGGTTATTCTGCTCCGCAGGGAAATGCATACAGCTATGATCCAAACCTGC
>ENA-ORSI01001175-ORSI01001175.1-human-gut-metagenome-genome-assembly--contig:-NODE-1175-length-23998-cov-10.146807_pt1 | contig 23998 bp, 16 predicted proteins | sample MGYA00242187_ERZ509154 | MGnify/ENA primary metagenome ERZ509154 (study PRJEB26280, sample SAMEA2338627) | human gut metagenome | biome: human gut; feature: human-associated habitat; material: faeces...
AGAGCGCATGATTCATAATCATGAGGTCCCCGGTTCAATCCCGGGTCCCGCTACTGAATAAAAACTCACACTACGAAGAAAAAGACATTTAAGAGATATTCTCTTGAATGTCTTTTTTTTCTATCCGCCCCTACCGCCAGCGAAGAAAAATCCGCAAGATTTGGGAATATACTACAAAGACATTATATTTGCTACCGAGAACTTTAGGAGATAAATAGATGAAAAAGCTAAAAAAACTCGACTTAATACCGGAAGAACAGAATATGACCGCAGGTATTGACCTGTGCGGCAATTTCAAACAACTTTTTAATGTTCCCAAACCTTCGCCGGGATGTATATTTCTGCTCTGTACGCGAGGAACATGCAACGTAACGATTTACCTGAACCAGTATGAACTGAAAGCCAATTCCATCGCTGTCATTTATCCGGAAGTATATTTTCAGATAACGGAACAAAGCGCAGATTGCCGTTTCTTCTTCGTAGGTTTCTCTAAAAATTTGGTCAGAAGCACGTATCTGTTTTCGCATACCATCAAGCATACGCCTTATATTTTCGAACGACCGGTATTGCACCTCGAACCTAAAGTTGCCGAAATATTCCGCGACTACATGAAACTGATGATTAAGTCGTTGCGCGTGGAGGATTTTATGAACGAAATACAGATTAATCTGACATACAGCCAGCTCATTCTTCTCTTGGGAAACATCTATCAGCGAGACATGCCCCAACTCGAACCGTCTCATTACAGCCGTAATCAGGAAATCGTGAAAGAACTGGTGCGCATCGTTATCCAGTATTATAAGACGGAGCGAAACGTTTCGTTTTATGCCGAAAAGATGCACCTTTCTCCCCAACACCTGAGTACGACTATCAAGAAGATTACGGGAAAGACACTGACCGACATCATCTCGTCGTTCATCATCCGCGATGCGCAAGCCAAATTGCGCTCTACGGGCATGACCATCCAAGAGATAGCCTACTCGCTTAATTTCCCCGACATCTCTTTTTTCGGAAAATACTTCAAACGTTATACGGGCATGTCGCCCAAACAATACCGAAACTCTTAGAAACTGTTTTGAATTTATCGTGCGATGATTTGGGATGATTTTTTGAGGCATTTCCGCTTGTGTGATAAGGAAGATAGCGGGCTATCTGACGAAGAACAGAAGTGGAAAAGACCGAAAAATCGCCCAAAGCGCACACGAAAACGGATACATCAAGTTAAGAAAAACTTTTTGTAGAAATTCAAAGCAGTTTCTTAGGCTACTACCGGAATGAACGCAGCCGAAGTATTCCTCTTTTCTCTTTCATCAGGAATACTCCGGCTGCGCTGTCTGCTTTAACGTTTACATTTCTTGCTATTCCGATATCCCTTTCATGGACTCGGCATCCCGCTTCCTTCTGATGTGACCGCAAACTGTCAATCCGGCTCCGAGCAAACAGAATACCGTGACACCGATAAACACCTTCCCGCTGCAGTGCGTTATCAGTGCGAAAAATCCCCACAACAGAAGATAGACAGAGAAGTCAAACCAGATGTTGTCAATGACTTTCTTGACCTTTTCCAATTTCAACCGGCTTTTTTCGTCACCGGCTTCGGCTCTGCGATTCAAGAAGTACCATGACGTACCTGCCCAGTCCATTACCATCACCATCAGGGTCATAGCAATAATCAGCTCAACATATTCCATAAAGTAACACAGTAGGATTGCTGCTACCACATAAAACAACAATCTGATTTTAAGGAATTTCATAAGCAATATATTATAAATGGTTACTCCAATAATAAATACTATTTACCGATACGGCAATCATCAAAAACAGATTTTCTTTTTCATCAGCTGTGATGGTTGTCATAGAATCTATCATCTTAATTTACTCATTAGAACCATGATTAAACAGACAAAATCAGAAAATAAAAAAAGTTTTTCATGAGCATTAAGAGTAAAGGGTTAACTATCTCTGTTTTCATTTTGTATTGCAATACGATGTAAAGTTACAAAATATATTCAATCTTCTAATATGAAAGCAGATGTTTCTTAACAGGTTTTATATAAAAAACGTTTTAAAATCAGGTTATAGCGATCAGTTCGACCGCCTTCCGAATAGAATTTTCCATGTCCTCCCGCACAAGCTCTTACTTTTCTTTCGTTTCTTCGATGGGTGTAATGTCTTCTATCTGCCCGTTACGCTTACGGCGGAAACGAAGCAGACGAAACAGATCGGTCAGTGCGTAAACCACCGATGCGGCTCCTAATACGATAAACGGAACGGTAGCCGCCTGAAAGGGATTAAACAGCACCACGATGCCGGTAACAAGGATGGCGGAGGGCAACACATAGACCCCTGCCGGAACAGGAATGTAGGCACGCGCCGAAGCAAAGTTTACCAACTGGCTTATTCCTCCCAGTACCAGCAGTACACCTAATACATACATCAGGATGCCGATAAAGAACTCCGGCATTATCATCAGCCACAACCCGAACAGCGAACTGCCCAATGCGATGACGGGAAAAGCCTGTCGGATTCCGGCTTCCCTGCGCTTCCCGGCAGAAGCAAAATAAGAAAAAAGCCCCAGCAAACCCGGCAACAGGAACAATATCCCTACCGTTATTACCAAATAATTTACTGCCACATCCGGCCATACTATCAGCAATACACCGATAATCAAGGCGCAAAGACTGCTTATTACTGCATAGTTAAAAGGTTTCATAATTTTCTGTTTTTTTCGTTGTACGAATATAACAACTTCTACCGATATAAACAATCCGCCGAAAGACTTTGTTGCGGAAGAGCTGCATAAAACCTTTCCGTCCGCCACGGTTTGATGAACCAACGGCCTGCGGTTTATAACCCACCAAGCCGGGTCATACAACCCGCCATGCGGGGTTATACAACTCACCTTGCAGAGTTATATAACTCACCGTGGCGGGTCATAAAATCATTCGGGTTACGATTGAGAATCCTGCCGCAAACAGCATCAAAAACATCATACAAAAAGAATCAAAATCAGACATCAAACACCCGTCTGCCGCCTTTTGATATGTAATATATGTCCATAAAATACCTACAATTAGGTATTTAACATTCTTTTTTACCTACAAATAGGTATTGTCCGATTTTTTAACCTCTCCTACCTTTGCAGCATAATAAAAACAAAAAAACTATAAGAAATGAAAGAAAAAGCCTTACTATTCTCACTGCTGTTCGCAGCGTTCGGCACTCACGGTTTTGCAACCAACCGTTACGAAACGACTTCCGACGACTCGAAAGACCAAAAGGAGGTGAATGAAAAGAAACGTTCTCGTTTCACCGTAGGCGGTTACGGCGAAGCGGTATATTCGCGCAATTTTTACAGCGATAATTACATGCGCTATTTAGATGAGAGCAAGGTAAATGCTCACAGCAATGAAAAACACGGACGTTTCGACTTGCCGCATGTGGTTATTTTCCTCGGCTACGACTTCGGGAAAGGATGGTCGATGGGAAGCGAAATCGAGTTTGAGCATGGGGGAACCGAAAGCGCCATCGAAATAGAGGAGGAAGAAGGAGGCGAATACGAAAGCGAAATAGAACGCGGAGGGGAAGTTGCCCTCGAACAGTTCTGGATACAAAAATCATTTTGTCCGGAATTTAACATCCGGCTGGGTCACATCATCGTTCCCGTGGGCGGCACGAACATGCACCATACGCCTACCGAGTTTTTCGGCGTCTACCGTCCGGAAGGCGAAAATACCATCATGCCCTGTACGTGGCACGAAACGGGTTTAAGCATCTGGGGGCAGGCGGGCGACTGGCGATATGAAGCCATGATTCTGCCGGGCTTGGATTCTGACCGCTTCAGCCGCAAGAACTGGATACAAGGAGGCGCAGGAAGTCCTTACGAATTTAAAATCGGCAATGCAGTGGCTGGGGCTTTCCGTGTCGACAACTTCTCGGTGAAAGGTTTGCGCCTGTCTGTCAGCGGTTATATAGGCAATTCGTTCAGCAACTCTCTGCGCGGAGCCACGAGCGAGAGCAACAACAGCAGCAGCGGAAACAACCGCTATCAGGACGTGAAAGGCACGGTAGCAATCGGGGCTTTCGATTTTGCTTATAACGACCACAACTGGATTGTACGCGGGAACTTCGACTACGGTCACCTGTCGGATGCAGCCATGATATTCCGTTTCAACAGCGGCATGACCAGCACTTCGCCTTCGCCCAAGCAGGCAATCGGTTCGGATGCCATCGCTGCCGGAATAGAGGCGGGCTACAACATATTCTCACAGTTCGACAAGCTCCACGAGAAAGGTCACAAACTATACATCTTCGGCAGGTATGATTATTACGACTCTATGTATAAAACAGAAACAAACATACAGAAATACGAATGGTGCGGACGCCAGCGCATTGCCGCCGGACTGAACTATTATCCGATGAAGGAAATCGTGATAAAGGGCGAATACTCCATCGGGTTGATGAGGAGTTTCTATAAAAACGAGCCGTCAATCTCGCTGGGTGTGGCATACGCCGGACTGTTTACACGCTAAAACCAACAATCAATAATCCTCTAAAAAGTATTACAAAATGAAAATGACTAAGTTTTTTAAGATGCCCCTTTATCTTACGATGGGTGCATTCATGGCGATGGGACTGTATGCATGTAGTGACGAGAATGATCCGGGAACCGGAGGCGGTGAAGGAGAGCTTTCAGAACAGGAACAGGCGTTGAAGAACATTGTAACCGATTTTGCCAACAATACAGCCGTACCCACGTATCGGGGAATGGCAGATGCCGCCATCGAGCTTCATAACGCTTGCTTGGCAATGAAGAATGCCGGAGCAGGAAACGTTACCACAGCGCAAGTGGAAACGGCAGGCGAAGCATGGAAAAAGGCACGCCGCTACTGGGAGTTGAGCGAAGCATGGCTGTTCGGTCCTGCGGGAGATTATAACATTGACCCGCATATCGACTCGTGGCCTTTGGACAAGACTTCGATGGACGCACTGTTGGCTAACGAAGAACAAATGTCGCAGATGGACGAAGACGGTACGTATGTAGGCAATAACTTGGGATTCGGCTTACAGGGATTCCATGCCATCGAATATTTGCTGTTCGAACTGCAAGGTACGGGAGCCGATGCCAAAAGCATTGCCCACAATGTAAACTACACCACCCAAGAGTTGCTTTACATGACCGGCGTTACCGGAGACTTGCGTAACCAATGCGTGCTGCTGGAAGCATGTTGGGCAGGAACGGAAAACGTTACGGCAGAAAAACAAGCCATACTGGAAGACAACGAACTGGACAAAGGGGTTAATTACAGTCAGGTAATGATGAACGCCGGACAAGCCGGCAGCGAATACGTGAACTACTTGGAAGCGGTTCAGGATTTGATTTCGGCTGGTATTCAAAACATTGCCAACGAAGTGGGAAATATCAAGATAGGTAACCCCACCGGATTAGGAGACCCCGCAGGAGGTATGGAGGAAGACCCCGGTTACATCGAATCGCCGTACAGCTTAAATTCAATCACCGACTTCAAGGATAACATCATCAGTATCCAGAATGCGTATGAAGGTTTCCAGAGCAGCGAATCATACAATGCAGGCGAAACCGTTATCCAGCCGTCTACCTACACGCTGAGCGCATACATCAACTCCTTGGATGCCGACTTGGACGAAAGAGTGAAAAAGGCAATAGACGATGCTTATAATGCCATTTCGCAGATGAAAGAACCGTTTGCTTATTGGGCGGGCAGAGACGATGCCATCAATCAGGCGGCTGTCGACGCATGTAATACACTGAACGATATATTCTTCGAAGTCGACAATATCTTATCTGCAAACCATTGATTCATGCAGGAATCAGCTTTAAAGCGGACGTTTTGCCACGTCCGCTATTGTTACATTTCAAAACTAACTTTACGGTATGAAAAAACATTACTATTTCTTAATGACAACCCTGTTATGTGGCAGTCTGGCTGCTTGCAGCGATGACGAGACGGGGACGGACAACCCGGCAGGAGGAGACTCTGAAACCGAATTGCCCGAATGGTATTACACCGGAGGCGAATTGGGTACTTCGACCGATGTTACTTCCGTAGCTTTCGAGCAACCTACACCCGCAGTCGATCAGGGTGGCTTTACAGCTTCTTTCAACCGGGGCGAGCAGTTGTTCGAAAAGCCTTTTATGGCAAATGTCGATGGCGTACGTCACGGGTTAGGACCGCTTTATATCCGCAGTTCCTGTATGCACTGCCATCCGGGATACGGACACGGAAAGAGCCAGCCTTCGGGTTCATTTAATACAAACGAAATAGGGAACGGATATCTGCTGGTGGTTTACAATCCCGAAACCAACGCATACGTATCTTGGCTGTCGGGGATGCCGCAAACCAAAGCCGTGGCTCCGTTTAAGGAACCGCTCGATGAGTCACAAATACAGATTACATGGCATGAGTATACTGACTCGTATGGAAACAAATTTGACGACGGTGAGACTTACCAGCTCCGCTATCCGGAGGTTACCATCCCGAAAAGCGCCATTTATGTTGCCAACAAGGGATACGACGTGGGCAACTATGAAGTGCGTTTGGAGTCGACCATCGGTATTTATGGAACCGGATTGCTTGATGCCATTTCCGATGAAGATTTGAAAGCGGAATATACGAAACAGGAACAGGCAGGCGTAACGCTTAATCCGGCAATCTTTGCCAACGGCGAATGGGTGGGACAGTATGCCAATACCACACAGGGAGGCGACGGAACGAAATACCCGTACCGTTACACGTATGCACTGAGCCGAGGTCCGTTACAGGATGCTGCCGGAGCCAATGCGTTTTGGAACATTACGAACGTTACCCGCAGCGACCGGCGTTTCCATTATTTAGACGCTGCCGGAACGTATGCCGACTATTCTTCGAAAGACCCGGAAGTACAGGCGGGATTCCGGAATTACATTGAGAACATCGACCCTGACCATACGCACCCCGACTGGCATACGACCAACTCTGACGGCACATATAACGAAGAGGCAAACATCAAGGCTTATCTTAATTCGAAAGAGCTTGACATTGAAATTACCGACCAAGAATACATCGACCTGATGGTTTGGCACAGAGGACTTGCTGTTCCGGCAGCACGTAATGTAAACGATGAAACGGTTTTGAAGGGAAAAGAATTATTCGAACAAATCGGATGTACGTATTGCCATAAGCCGAGCTGGACTACCGGAGAGGATGAAATACGCGACCCGGCACGGTTCTTCGTTGGCGACAGGGCAAACGAACTTCCCCGGTATCCGCATCAGAAAATCTGGCCTTATACCGACATGGTTCAACATCGGCTGTTTATGGTGAACGACATCCGCACGGGATGGTGCCGGACTACTCCGCTGTGGGGACGCGGACTGCACCAGAAATGTACCGGGGCTGAATATGCCGACCGCTTGCATGACTGCCGCGCACGCACCACGCTTGAGGCTATTATGTGGCACGGCACAAATCCTCAAAGCGATGCGTATGAGACGACTCAGAATTTCCGCAAGCTGTCGAAGGAAGACCGCGATGCCATCATTAAATTCATTGATTCCATCTAAGGCGGAACGGAGGCGGATTGGCTTGAAAACCGCTACCGCTTGCGTTACGTAATTCTAACCGTTAAGTCCAACGGTTCTACCCATAGGACTCCCCTGTCCTACGGGTAGAATTTTGAGGAATATTCCGCCTCGTTTAAAACGCTATTACACAGAACATAAAGGTTAGCTCTTCTTCACAAGCACGGATTGCAAAGCCAAGTTTGAATCTTTTTCCGGATACTCAAGCGCGAGGCTGTGAATCCGTGCTTTATTTCCCAACCCATTAAGACATGAAACTACTGAAAATAGTCAGCTTCGGAGGTATCGGCATTCTGCTTGTCGTTCTTATTACCGCCACCATACTCGAAAAACTGTACGGCACATCGTTTTCTTCACGCTACATTTACCACTCTTACGGCTTTGTCGGCCTGTGGGGAATAGCGGCCGTTGCAGGCATTGCCTACACACTGAAACGCAAACTGTACCGTTTTCCCATAACCTTTTCGCTTCACTTGTCGCTGGCTCTTATCCTGACCGGTGCAATGGTTACGTTTTTATTCGGCAGGCAAGGCAATATTCATTTGCGCATAAATGCCCCTGCGCAACAGATGTTTTGTGACGAAAAAGGCGACAGTATTCCACTTCCCTTCCGAATAAAGCTGAACGGTTTCCGTATAGATTATTATCCCGGTACACAAGCTCCGATGGACTACGTAAGCCAACTGACGGTGACCGACGGCAGCCTCGACGACAACGGAACGGTTTCGATGAACAACATCTACACTTACCGTCACTACCGTTTCTACCAGTCGGCATACGACCCTGATGGGAACGGAGTAACTCTTGCCGTATCGCACGACCCTTACGGGATAGGCATCACTTACGCAGGCTATGCTCTGCTTACCCTCAGTTTTTTATTGTATTTCTTCGTACCCGACAGTGGATTCCGTAAACTGCTCCGCCATCCGTTGCTTCGGAAAGGAACGGTAACGGCAACGATGATCGTGCTCGGATGTCTCCCCGCGGTATCTGCCGAGACAAATCGCCCCAACGTATTGCCGCCAAACGTAGCCGATGCTTTCGGTAACCTGTATGTATATTACAACGACCGTATTTGCCCGCTCCAGACACTGGCACGCGACTTTACGATGAAACTGTATGGAAAAAGTGTTTATAAAGGGCTGACAGCCGAACAAGTGCTGACCGGATGGTTGTTTTATTATGACGACTGGAAAAACGAGCCGATAATCCGCATCAAAAGCAAAGATGTACAACAGCGGTTGGGAATAACCGGATATGCCCGACTTACCGACTTTATAGGCAAAGAAGGTTACAAACTGAAAGAAACGCGAAGAAGCAATGCACCTGCCCTCAGAGGAGCCAAAGAAGCCGACGAAAAATTCAACCTCATCAGCATGGCGGCAACGGGCAGTCTCTTTAAAATTTATCCTTACCGCCCGACCAACAACGAACCAATGACTTGGATTTCGATGGTAGACCAACAACCGCAGGGCATGGCTCCCGACCAATGGCTTTTCATCAGGAAAAGCATCGGTCTGATAGCCGAACAAATCGTCCGGAACAATAACAAGCAGGCCCTTTTCTTCATCGGGAAAATAAAAAAATACCAAGAGAAAGAAGCGGCAGACATATTGCCTTCGCCTCTAAAGTTCAAAGCTGAAAAACTATACAACATGCTCCGCCATACCCGTCCGGTTGCAATGGTTTGTCTCTCAATAGGAATTATTTCATTTATACTCTGCTGCCGCAGCATGAGCCGGCGCAAGCGCATAAATCCAATACTCCGAACGGTGCTGCTTGCTTTGCTGGGAGGCATCGGAGTGTACTTGCTGGCTGTAATCTGCCTACGGGGATACGTAAGCGGCCACCTTCCGCTGTCCAACGGATTCGAGACGATGCAATTCATGGCTGTCTGTGTTATTCTGCTGACTTTCATTTGCTACCGACGCTTTGAGGCTGTCATAGCTTTCGGATACATGCTCGGCGGACTTGCGTTATTGGTTTCGATGCTCGGCGAAGCCAATCCGCCGATAACCCAACTGATGCCCGTACTGGCTTCTCCCCTGCTGAGCATTCATGTAGTAACCATCATGATAGCTTACTCTCTGCTTGCCTTTGCCATGATGAACGGAATTACCGCTCTCTTGCTTAGCCGCTCACATCATGACTGTACCGAACAGATAGCGCGTCTGGAAGTTATCAGTCGGTTATTACTCTATCCTGCAGTCTGCTGCCTTGCCCTCGGTATCTTTATCGGCGCGGTATGGGCAAACGTTTCGTGGGGACGCTACTGGGGATGGGACCCTAAAGAAGTCTGGGCACTTATCACTATGCTTATCTATGCCTCTGCACTTCATCCGGCATCGCTTCCGTTTTTCCGCCGTCCGATGTTCTTCCATTGGTTCTGTGTTATCGCTTTCGCAAGCGTACTGATTACTTATTTCGGCGTAAACTTTATCATGGGCGGAATGCACAGCTATGCGTAAAACGTGATATACGCCGTCAGAGCGACCAGCGTTTCCATTTAGCAATCAACTGAGCCATGTTCTTGGCATCAAATTTCTCCATCAAGTGCCTGCGATGTGTTTTCACCGTATTGGGACTTATGAAAAGAGAATCTGCTATCTCGGCTGTATTCATCCCCCGTGCAAGGCAATCCAACACCTCTTTTTCGCGCCGTGAGAAATCAGGAACAGCAAAAGGGCTCAACGACCGGCACGGAGCCAATGCCCTGTCGAAATACCTTCTTCCCTCACGCAATGCGGCAATGGCAAGATGAAGTTCGTTTATATCCGAATTTTTGGAAACGGCTCCATCAATATCCCAATCCGACAACTTAGCCGCCACCCACGGTTCATCGTGCATGGTATAAACAAGAATGCTGCACCGGGGCGCATGATTTCGCAACCGAATAACCAATTGTCCCATATCGACATCCGGAAACTCCAAATCTGTAATATACAAATCGAACCGCCCGGCAAACGATGCTTCCAGCGATTTCTTATCCGATACGCCCACACATAAGGTATTCTCTTTTTGCGCTATCAGTCCTCTCAATCCTTCACACACGATAGGATGATCGTCGATAACCAAAACCCGATATGCCTCAACCCCGTTGTTCATTTTCATTCATGTTAAAAGTCAAAATACATCCATGTCCTCCCTCGTCTGTTTCGCCTTTTTCGAATGTTCCGTGAATGGCTTTCACCCGCTCGCCAACCGTACGGAGTCCGATACCGTCGCCGCCCGCAGGTTTCGCCGTTCCGTTATCCGTTACCTCCAGCCGATAAGCTTCTCCGGCATTGCCGATTAAACGGATGTCGACCCGCGTTGCGCCGCCATGCCGTATGGAGTTCATGGCAAGTTCCTGCACGATGCGGTATAACTCGTAAGCCGTCTGCGGGGGAATGTTGCTGCCCGCATCCGCAGGGGAAGCGCGATACACCACCTTGCAACCCGTATCGTGAGTCACTACATCGGCATAGCGGGACAGTATATCATCGAAACTCATCCGTTCAAATTCGGGAGGCATCAGCTCGTGCGAAATGGCACGAACTTCTCCACGCAATCGCCCGATGGATTCCGACAATTCCGCTGCCGAAAGTCCGTCCGAAGCCGAAGCGACCCTGAGCTGCAAACCTAACAGTTCATTGGCTATGCCATCGTGTAGTTCGCAGGCAAAACGTTTACATTCCACCTCCAGCCCTTCGATATACCGTTGTGCCGACACCAGCTCTTTTTCCTGCTTCAATTCCTTCAGACGGCGTGCAGTTACTTTTTGTTTGTGGCGCATCATACCCAATACCCCTACCACTAAAAGCAGCAAGACCGATGCACCGATACCCATCTTCAAGGTTCGAGCCTCCGTTTCGAGTGCCTGCCTCCGCAGTGCCGATATTTCCAATTCGCGTTCTTGAGCGCGGTACTTCGCTTCAAACTGAGCCATCTGTTCTGCCAGATTCTTCACTACCAACGAGTCGGTCCACATCCGCGCACTATCCATATAAGCAAAAGCCTTTTCTTCCATACCGATTCCTTTGTAACACCGCGCCATCGCTTCGTACATCGTATGAAAATCTGTTCCTGCAGATTTAGCCCTCAACCAATGAAAATCGCGCAACGCATCGGCATATTGTTTCCTGTTCAGTTGAATCTTTGCCCGTGCCTGAATGAACCCCACCACCGGAATAGATGATTCGGGAAGCTCCGGAAGCAAACGGTTTCCGCATTCCAAATAGTAGTCGATGGAATCGTTTTCGCCTGTGTCTCTGAAATACTGAAACAGTCCGGGCATACATCTCATTTGCCACACGGGATTTCCTCCGTCGGCACAAGCCAGCTTCCACGCCTGACGGATAGACATTCCCGCCTCATCAGTTTTCCCCACTTCCGACTTGATACTCGCTCTTACCTGCCAAACGCCAAACGTTACATACCGGTCATCGGTTTTCAATACCTGTTCCAATGCCCGGTCTATACACGCTTCGGCATCGGCAAAACGCTTGATATTAAAATATAACACGCTAAGATTTTGGTTCAGATGGGCAAGCCATCCGGCATCGCCGTATTTCAATGCGGCATCGAGGGCTTTATTATAACAATAGAGTGCGGAATCTTGCATGTGCCTGCGGCGGTAAAGGATTCCCAAATCGTTATATACGCTGATGTGTTTTTCCAAATCGGTTACTTGAGAGAGGTAAGGAAGCACGCTTAGCTTCATGTCAAACCCTTTCTCATTTTCGCCACGGTAGATAAACAGTGTGGCTTGTTCGTTTAGCAGGATGGGGTAAACCGGAGACTGCTCTACGCCGGGCGTGGCAAACGCTTTATCGAAGAAATATTGTGCCGAGTCGTACATACTTTCTCCCATCAGTGCAGCGGCCTTGTCGTAAAGGCGCATCAGCAAAGTATCTGTAAGCACCTTTTCTGCCCTCATCATACATACCGGGAGACAAACGGTAAAGAACAGAAGCATCACGCATCGCAAATAAAGTAGATTCATCGTTGTGTTGTCATTAGTATTGTGTGTACAAATTTAATATAAATATTTTATTATGACGAAAAGTCGCCTCAAAAAGCTCAAAATAACGAGATAAACAAACACCGTGCACATAAATCATCCTTTAGGGTGACTAAAAAGAAGATTAGATTTCGTTTATTTGAGCAAATTAACACATAAATACATATTAATTTTAAAACCCCTAAAACATGAAAAACTTTTTACTGAAACTAATGTTCTTGGCAATCCCGCTTGGGATGATTGCATGTTCTGATTCGGAAGACGAACCGGAGACTCCTAACGTAGAGGTGACCAGCGTAACAGTCTCACCCGAATCTATTAATATGGTTATAGGAGATACCGAACGTCTTACGCTGACTATTTTACCTGAAAATGCAAGTGTGAAAAGCGGAACTTGGGCTTCGTCTGACGAAGCGGTGGCAACGGTTTCGCAAGACGGAACTGTAACCGCCGTAGCCGAAGGTACGGCTGTAATTACCGTAACGGCGGGAAGCAAAAGCGCTACGTGTAATGTAACTGTCACGGCGGAGCGCATCGAGATTGAAAGCATTGAGATTTCACCTGCCGAAGTTACGCTGACCCAAATCGGAGAAACTGCCCAACTCACCGCACAGGTCATGCCGGAAGATGCCACCTACACGGAGATTACATGGACTACTTCTGACGAAAGCATTGTCACGGTTACGGAAGAAGGGCTGCTAACAGCCGTTGTCGCAGGAAATGCGACAGTGACAGCCGCAATAGGAGAAGTCAGTGCCACTTGCGCCGTTACGGTCAGCATTTCCATAGCCGAGATAAACGGCAACGAGGCGACCGTCGACCTTACGGGAGCTACAAACGAACAGGTAATACAAGCCATAGCCGACGCTTCCGCCGCCGGAGTTACCCGCTTCACTTTCAACGGCGATTATGCTGCACTGGCTCTTGGCGAAAGCACGCCGTTCTCAGGTATCCCCGTTGAATTGCTCGACTTGAGCGGCGTAACGGGATGGCCTTTGGTCAACGGGCTGAAAGGAGTACCGGAAAAGGCTTTCTATGCAAACGACTCCCAAATACAGGAAATCATATTGCCGGAAGAAGTACAAGCCATCGGCAGCTACGCTTTCTATGAAAACACATTACTGACTAAAGTCACCGCTCCGGGAGTACAAACCGTTATCGAATACGCTTTCCAGAAATGTTCCGCATTAGAAATGGCAGATATGCCTCAACTAACCACCCTCGAACGTTGCGGATTCTACGGGACGGCACTGAAAGAGGTCAACTTCCAACTGCTTACATCCATTGGCAGCATGGCATTTTACAACTGTACTCCGCTGACTACCGTAAGCCTCCCCGAACTGACGGCCGTGGGAGAAATTGCTCCTACCGATGCCGAGAAACGTACCAACACTGCCCAATTCTGTTCATGTACGGCACTGACATCCCTCTCGCTACCCAAAGCCACCATCATTGGCGACATGGCGTTTGATGGCTGTTCGGCACTGACAGAAATAGAATTGCCGGAGGTTACAGATGTAGGGCTTTCCGCATTCCGTTATTGCGATGCGCTAACAAGGGTTCGCCTGCCCAAAGCCACCCGGTTAGAACAATATGCCTTCGGAGACTGCCCGTCATTAGTTAAAGTGGAATTGGTAGCCCCCGCAAGCATCACCGTAAGCAACCATGCCTTCGGTCCGAGTAACTCGCAAACTCTGAATATAGACCTTACCATCGCTCAAAGAAACAGCTATCAGGTAGGACGGGTGGAAGACATACACGGAGAAGTAACTTACTCATGGAGAAATTATAACTGGAAGAGTGTTTCTTATGAATGATTAGGTGAAATATAAACGATTCAGCCAAACTGATAAAGCAAGAGGTTGCTGAAAAACGACCTTTTGCTTTATGTTTGCGCTTTATATCAGCACGATAAATTTAAACTTTTACAGATATGATAATAACTAATATCCTTTGCATTGATTGGCTTATTTTTATTATTGGTTGGTTTATCCACTTTATTTGTTGCTCAACATGTCCTATTATTGATTGGTTAACTCTCTCAACTGATATATCAACCTGCTATGCTACTTGGATAGGCAGTATTGCTACTTGGGGTGCTGCTATTTGTGCTTTCATAGCTTTCATGGGACAAGTCAACGCATCAAGAAGGGCTTCATTCGATGCAACATTTACTCAAATATTTGCACAACACAATACACTTCGTGCAAGAGTTATAAGCCATAATAATAGTTTTTGGTGTAAAAAAAATGTTTTCACAAGATGTAAAGAAGAATTTGCTCAAAAAGGCAATCAAACTGTTTGGGATTTTTGGGAACATTTCAATGAAAAGGTTATTAAAAATGAAGTTTCCGTTGATTTCAAAAACTTTTTTAAATACATATACCATGAAGTAACCACTGTTACAGATCAAGAAAAAAAGGTTTTAGATAACTACACAAAAAAGAAATATATAGACCTTATACAAGCACAAATGAATAATGATGAATTATTCTGTTATCTTATTAATCAGATATATCATTATCATAAGAACGAAACAGAAGACGAGGTAAGAAAGTATACTGAAATACTAAAAACATATGACTTCTTTAAAGAAATATGCAAATATATCGGAAAAGGTAATTCAAAAGAAAAAGATATTTATACACAACATATAGAAAACATGCTTAAAGATAGCACTACAAATACATATATAAAGAAATTTATACACAATAAGTATTTAAAGCATTATATTAAGTGCAAAAGCTTTAAAGAATAAAACAATCGTCTCTCATTTTAATAATATTAACTAAAAAAGAAAAACCAACCCACACCCCTAAAAAGCCCATCATTTACCCCTTCAAAACATTTGCGGTAGAACACTTAAACCTTGCCCATAGAAAGAGGTAATTCATGCGGTAGAACAGGGGCGTTCATCCCATAGAAATATTGCCTCTACATAGAGGAATAAGAAATGTATGTAAATCAAGCAGATAAATCCGGCTCTGCTTTAAAGAAAAAAGAAGAATAACCGTTTCACGCAATAGAGTATTCTATGCTTGAAACGGTTATTTAATTAACAAAAAAGTAATTATAATATTTTTTTTTTAATTTATTTCCCTTATTTTTGCCTCGACACTTCAATCTTACTATTTATGAAAAAGATTTTTTACGTTCTGGCTATTTCGTTCTTCCCCTTGATGGGAAAAGCCCAGTTTTGCAACTTAAACAAAAATGCGACTTTAGTGTATGTCAACTCGAACCGCGAAACAAACGAAACCCGCATTGATACGGTTACTGTTTCAAACGTTAACCGCAAAGGAAATTATACATGGGTAGAGCAAACGCTGTGTAACCCTGCTGCCCAAAAACAAAAAAGTTTTTATGAAGGATATAATACGGTGAAATTTGTCTATGAACCGAACGGGGTGACAAACCGTATCCTTATTGATGAGAAATGGGGCGTAGAAACCATGAAGAACTTAAAAAAGGAATTAGACAGTTATCAAAACAGCGCAACGAAAAGCAACAAAGATTTTGATGAGCAGTTAGCCAACGCCGAACATCAAAAAGGAGCCATCGCCATTCCGCTAAAAGCCGATGCTGCCAAAGGGGAAAAAATTCCCGACGGACGGTACTCGCTCAAGATGGACTACATGAAAGTGTCTTTCGATTTAAGCAACGGGAAATATGAAGGTTTTGAAAAAGTGACAGTACCCGCCGGAACATTCGACTGCTTGAAGGTTTCTTACAAAATCAAGGCAAACGTTCTTTACCTTCCGCAAACTCAATACATCACCCAATGGTACGCGCAAGGCATAGGATTGGTAAAAGAAGAAATAGCAAACAAAAAGAAAGAATTGACGCAAACCCGCCTGCTTGTTGCTGCCGATAAATAGCAACCGCTAATCACATACGAAAAAATGCCCGCACTCAAAGAGCTGAGCGCGGACATTTCATTCTTAATTAGTTTACTTAACTTCCTGTCAGTTTACTTTCCATTCAATGATACCGCCCGATTCCTCCTTCTGTAACTGAGCGGCAATTTTTAAGCCCGTTGTTGTAACGGGTTTGAAATCGAGGCTGTTATAACAATCTTTCTTCACCCCGTACTCATTTTGTGCCTCTACTTCCTTCCATGTATTACCAGCCTTGTAATAGAGTTTCCAGCTTTGCGGAACACGGAAATTACCATCGTAGTGGTCGAAATCCAGCCAATACACCTGCACGTTTGATACAGTATAAGGTTTATCAAACTCGTATGCGAGTGTTTCTTCCGTTCCTTCTTTCAGCCACCAGTAATGATAGGGTTTCGATGTGTCGGATGAGCGTTTGGGTTCCCATTGGTCATTTACTCCCCATGCATACGAGATAATGGATGCCGATTCGGGAGCATCTTTCTGGATGGGAGCCTGAATGGTAAACGTCTTGGCTTTCGAAGCGATGGTAGGTTCAGGAGTCGGCGTAGCATATTCTTTTGCTTCGGGAATCCATACTTCCATCTGGTCGGCACCGCGGTTATTCCATGTAGAATACGGAATAGCCTTAAACGTTACGTCTTTCACCGTCCCGTCTCGCTCTACTTCTTTTGCCGCTCCGCTCAATACCATTACGCCGTTCAGCAAATCGGCATCGAAAGCTGCCTCTATCTTCGTATCAGGAGTAATGAACTTATTGAACACCGTACTGTCGGGCTGGTCTTTTCCTTCGAGGCAGAACATTATCGGTCCGCGTTCGAGTGCCAACATGCCACGGTCTACTTCTACCGCGTCATTAGCCTTGATGCGACGCACTTCCATCGGTAAGATCAGTTCGATTACGTCGCCCGCTTTCCACGTACGTTCTATGGTTTCGTAACCGTCGCCTTCGGCAGCATTTGCCGAAGAACCGTTAACCTTCAATGTATATGCTTTCGGGCTATCGGTATAGGCATAGAGGTCGGAAGCTACCGGCGCATTCTGCAACCATCCGGGGATACGTAAGCGAATAGCAAACTTACCTTCTTTTTCAGGAGTAACCTTGATGGCAATCTTTCCGTCCCACGGGTAATTGGTGGTTTGTTCCAGCGTCACCTTGTTATCGGCTGTCTGCATTTCGGCAGTACCCTGTATGTAAAGATTTACATAGATATCGTTCTGCTGAGTGGCATACGCATAGTTAGGAACAGAAGCCATGAAGCGGGTTACGTTTCCCGGACAGCAGGCACAGCCGAACCAGCGCTGGCGTTCATGCTCACCCATCGACTCCAGTGGATTATCGTAAAAGAACTTGTCGCCGCTTAGCGATACGCCGGATATGACGCCATTATACAATGCACGTTCCAATACATCTATATATTTGGATTCGCCCGTAGCGAGAAACATGCGATAATTCCAATACACGTTGGCTATGGAAGCACAGGTCTCACAATACGCCGTGTGGTTCTGGAGTTCGTAGTTAGGTCCGAATCCCTCGCCCTGCGCACGTGAACCCATTCCGCCGGTGATATACAACTTTTTGCTTACAAGATTATCCCACAAGCGGGTCAGCGCATGGAAATATGCCGTATCGTTTGTCAAGGCAGCTACATCTGCCACGCCCGAATACAGGTATCCGGCACGTACAGCATGGCCTACTATTTCATCTTGTTGCAGAATGGGTTTATGGTCTTGACTGTATTCGCTCAGTTTGTGTCCGTCGGTTCCACGCCCGGTTTCTTCTACAAAATATTTCGCCATGTCGAGGTATTTCTTATCACCCGTTACTTTATACAGCTTACAGAGCGCCATTTCAACGATGGGATGTCCCGACGGCACATGCTTCTGACCTTCGTTAGGACCAAACACCTTGCAAACCAAATCGGCATTCTTTATGGCAACATCGAGCAGCGAACGCTTTCCCGTAGCTCGGAAATGAGCTACGGCAGCTTCATACAAATGCCCGCTGTTATATAGTTCGTGGCTGTTTATCTTCTCCCATTTGGAGCGTCCCCACCAGCCTGACAGCCGATAACACTTATTCGTTACACACGTGGTAAGATAGCCGTCGGGCTCTTGGGCTGAGGCGATAATCGTAATCACACTGTCTAAATAGTGGTCCAGCTTTGCATCATACTTTACGGCAAGCGAGTAGGATGCGCCTTCTATAACCTTATAAGGGTCGGTATCATCGAAAGAAAAGTCTCCCCGATGTTCGCCTTTTTTCAGTCCTCCGGCAATGGCAAAATTATCAAAGCGACCATTTTTCTCACATTCTTTGAATGCCGAAGGAATAGACACCGTACGGTTAATCTCAATGCGTGGCGACCAGAAGTGGTCGTTGATATGCACTTGCGTAAACGGTACTTCTTCTATCGGAGCATCCGGCTGCGTATAAGTCGGTTTGCTGCAAGAAGCAGTTCCCATTACCATAAGCCCACCTAACAAAATTAATAGATTGTTTTTCATATTATAATTTTTTTTGATTTCCACTATCGCAAATTTAAGCGGAAACCTATCCAAACAATAAAAAGATAGTCCATACTTGTAAGAAAATAGTCGGAATTATTGACAACTGCACCTGCCCTACAAGGCTTCTGAGGGCGGTATTGGACTTTTTTATTATCGTTTTGGATGATTTTACCAGCAAAAAAACCGCATAATATGCCCCAAAAGATATATCCGACATTTTTCCGTCCGGCTTTGCCCTTTCAGAAATTTTTGAATAAAATTTAAGCAAGGAATAAATATTTTTGTAACTTGCGCCCGCTTTCCAACACACAATACGCAAACTTTCTTTTTAAACTAATATTATGGTAACAAGATTATTTATCTGTTTGCTGATTATTTGGCTGAATCTCCTTGCAACAACAGGAACTGTTCTTCCCAATCAATTTCAGTTCAGGCATTATAATATAGAAAATGGTCTGTCATCGAACACCGTATCCGATATTCTGCAAGACCAAAAAGGATATATCTGGATGGCTACAGACGGAGGACTGAACTGTTTTGACGGAACTACATTTACATATATCCAAAAAGGGAACCCGTATTACCCGGAACTGCAAACCAACTTAATCCAAAACTTATGTGAAGTGAATGCAGACGAACTTTGGTTTGGCACCGATTATGGGGTTTATATTTACAACCAGAAGAAAAACGAAATCACAACATTCCGGAAAGAAACAGCAGACAGCATCAGCATACATGCATGGATAGACCATATCATCTGCGATAGAAACAATCGTGTTTGGATTGCATCACGTGGGCAAGGCGTATTCTGCTACGATACACAGTCGGAACAACTCACTCATTATGCTTTTCCGAAGAATGACAGTGTTGTTCTTCGCTTTCTTTGTGATCAAAAAGGGATTCTGTGGGCTTCGAGCCGGAAAGGTTTATACAAATTAAACAGCCAGACAAACCAATTTGAGGCTTTTCCTTTACATGGTGCTGACGACGGCAACTTTTATGCTATGGCGTTATGGGAGGACCCGACGGGAAACCTTTGGGCAGGGACGTGGAAGCAGGGACTTTGGAAAATTGATCGGGAAAGCGGAAGAACCACTCGCTACATCCCACCTCAAAACGGAAAAGGAGCGTTTCATATTCATTCGATAGCGTCTTATACCCCTGACATCTTATTCATCGGTTCAGACGACGGACTGACTGTCTTTAACCTTACCACCGAAGAAAGCACATTTTATCCTTACTACGGAGAAGATACTTCGGCTTTATCCGGCAAATTTATTTACCCCATCTTAAAAGACCGCGAAGGAGGGGTGTGGTTAGGAACATTTTATAACGGAATCAACTATTTGCCCCCTTACAGCGGACAGTTTGAAGGATATTCACTGTCAGACGATAATCCGCTTTTTCAAGGGAAAGTCATCGGTCGTTTTTGCGAAGATAAAAACGGGAAAATATGGATTGCTTCGGACGATGGCGGACTAAGCTGCTTCTCGCCTGCTGCTCGCAAGTTTGAGGATTTCCGGGGAAGGGCAGCGTTTGACAAGGACAATGTTCACGGCTTATGCCTTGACGGTGATGAGCTTTGGATAGGAACATATACGAAGCCTGTGCGTGTGTTAAACCTGAAAACGGGGGCTATCAGGAGCTATGACGGAAACGAAAGCGTCAGCATATATACCATATTCAAAGACAGCCGGAAAAGAATTTGGGCAGGTTCGCTGGAAAAACTTTGCCGATACGACCGTGAGAAAGACAGTTTTGTTTGCGTAAAAAACATCGGTTCGATGGTTATCGAAATAGCCGAAGACCCGCAAGGGTATTTATGGATAGCGACACAAGGACACGGTCTATTCCGCTACCAGCCTGAAACCGGCAAATGGAAACAATATGGAACCAAAGAGGGATTTGACAATCCCACCATCAATCATTTACACATAGACAGGAAAAGCAGACTGTGGGTGGCTACTGCCGAAGGATTGTACCTGTATCAACCGAGCAAAGACTATTTTTCCCGACAGTTATTAAACATTCCGAACGAATATATTAACGCAATGGTAGAGGAAGAAGGTGCGTTGTGGCTGACTACTGCCAAAGGGCTGATAAAATACGTTCCCGGAGAAGGTACAAAGCAAGTTTTTACCCGGAGCGACGGACTGCAAAGCGAAGCGTTTATTTCGGCTTCGGCTTTGAAAGCAAGAAACGGCGACATCTATGTGGGCAGCATAAACGGGTTTAACCGGTTTACACCCGGAAAATTGAAACAAAACACCCAGCCGCCTGCTGTTGTCTTAACCGGACTGGAGATATTCAATCATGCCATCAAGCCGGAAAAGGGGGGCATACTGCCTGCTTCGCTCGACCGTTTGGACGAAATCCATCTCTCGTATAAAGACAATGTTATTACACTGAAGTATGCGGCTTTGAGTTACTGTACGCCTCAAAAGAACCAGTATGCTTATAAGCTGGAAGGATTTGACAAAGACTGGAACTTCGTAGGCTCGCAAAACAGCACGACGTATACCAACCTGCCTGCGGGGACTTACCGCTTCCGGGTAAGGGCGGCAAACAATGACAATGTGTGGAACGAGGAGGGCACTTCGATACGCATCGTGATACATCCTCCGTTCTACCTCTCACTGCCTTTTAAGGTGGCGTACTTCCTGTTATCCTTCCTCGCGCTGGGGCTGTTTATCCGATACATCGTGCGGCGCAGCGATAAAAAACATGCCAAAGCCATCGATGAACTGAACATCCGGAAAGAAAAAGAAATGCACGAAGCTAAAATCAAGTTCTTTACGATGATAGCCCACGAGATACGTACACCTGTTTCGCTCATCATCGGTCCGCTGGAAAAGGTCATGCAGTCTACGCCCAACCTGTCTGCCGAAGTGCGAAAAGACCTTGACATCATCGACCGCAACAGTCAGCGGTTATTGTTCTTGGTGAATCAGTTGCTCGACTTCCGCAAAGTGGAACAAAACGAAATGAAAATGCGCTTTGTGTCGCAAAACATCAAAGACATCATGGAGGCGGTATGCGAACGTTTCCGTCCCTCGATGGAGCAACACGGTGTGACTTTTACAGTGACTTATCCTGACGACAACTTCCGTGCCGACATCGACCGCGAAGCTGTAACCAAAGTGCTGAGCAACTTGCTGACCAATGCCAACAAGTATACGCACAGCCGGATAGACATCTTGTTTGAAACGCAACCCGGACAGCAAACGTTTTCTATCAGCGTTAACGATGACGGACGGGGCATGAAGCCGGAAGAGTTGAAACTCATTTTCCAGCCTTTCTACCAAGCTGCCGACAACAAGCCGGGAACGGGTATCGGGTTAAGCATCGTAAAAGGTATTGTGGAAGCGCATCACGGACGGATTGAGGTGAAATCGGAAACCGACAAGGGGTCTTCGTTCCGTGTCATCCTTCCCGTAAGGCAAAAGAATGCCGAACTGAATGATTCGGAACAAACGGATAGCAGTAATCTGCCGGAAGACATACTGCCCGAACAGTCGGCGGGACAATCGAACCGGAAATTACCTGTCATACTGATAGCAGAAGACAATGAAGACATGATACGGTTCCTCTCCGACAGCCTGCAACCGAACTACACCATTATAACTGCGAACGATGGTGTTGAGGCTTTGGAACGGCTGAAGGAGCAAGAGGTATCGCTTATCGTAAGCGACTGGATGATGCCGAACATGGACGGAGTAGAGTTCTGTAAAGCCGTGCGAAACGACCAGCTCAGCAACCACATTCCCTTTATCCTGCTGACGGCGAAAACCGATAATGCTTCGAAAACCGAGGGTATGAATTGCGGAGCAGACGCATACATCGAAAAACCGTTCTCACTGCAATACCTTGAGGCGTGTATCAAGAACCTGCTCGACCTGCGTATGCAGCTACGCAAGAAGTTCTCGTCGATGCCTACCGTACCTATCAGTTCCATTGCCCGAAACCAAGAGGATGAAAAGTTCCTCACCCGCATGAACCAACTGATAGAGGAAAACCTCGACAGCCCCAACCTGTCGATCGACTTCCTTGCCGAGCAACTGTATATCAGCCGTTCGGCGCTCTTTGCCAAAATTAAAGGATTGGCAAACCTGACGCCCAACGAGATGATTCAGTTAATCCGGCTGAAGAAGGCGGCTTCGCTCTTGTTGGAAAACAAATACCACATCAGCGAGGTAAGCTACATGGTAGGTTTTAATAACCCGTCGTACTTCAGCAAGTGCTTCCAAAAACAATTCGGCATGACGCCGGGGAAATTCATTGAGAGCCATAAAGAAAAGGCAGAAAGCTAATAAAACAAGACGAATGTCCGACATTGATGCAGGGGCGTATCGCATACCTGAACACGCTGGCTTATCCGCGTGGATGATTTCAGGCGTATGCAATACGCCCCTACGAATTATTCGATGAAATGCGACATTCACTAATAACAGAAACGCACCGACTTCCCACAAGAGAATCGGTGCGTTTTTGCTATTTTTATTCGATTAAGAATGGTTTCTGTTAGAAACCCAAACTTCGTTATACCCAATCCATTGATTCCCATTTTGTAATTGAAAAAATCGATAACGAGTCGTCTCACCTGTATCTTTCCATGCCCAATACGAAATATCCTCATTAGGATCTTTCCCACTGTTATTACTCGTAACCTTACCCATACTTTTATCATAATCATCAAGCCTCCCAAAAACGCATCCGTATATGTTAGCTAACGCATCCGCATGTGCAGACCAACGCATACGGATGCGTTACATAACATATACGGTAGAATTTTTAAGGATGCAAAACAGACCGGGAAATAGGCTTTTGGAACTTTTTTGTACGGAAAGATGTAAAAAATATGCAGTAAAATTTGCAAATCCGAAAATAATGCGTACCTTTGCACCCGTGTTTGAGAAATACCTCATCACGAGCTTAGGATGGCCCGTTCGTCTATCGGTTAGGACGCAAGATTTTCATTCTTGAAAGGGG
>ENA-ORSI01001192-ORSI01001192.1-human-gut-metagenome-genome-assembly--contig:-NODE-1192-length-23754-cov-5.143635_pt1 | contig 23754 bp, 24 predicted proteins | sample MGYA00242187_ERZ509154 | MGnify/ENA primary metagenome ERZ509154 (study PRJEB26280, sample SAMEA2338627) | human gut metagenome | biome: human gut; feature: human-associated habitat; material: faeces...
CTCCATGTTTTCGCTACCGGGACGTTTCTTTGCCGCTGTTAAGGCAGCAACGTCTATAAAATTTTCTGAATTTTTTTGAGGAAGCGTTGACTGTTTCCGACATTTTCTCTATGATAAGGTTCTGCAAATGCCCTGATAAATTCCACATGCTGTTTTCTTTACAATAACCTTGATCAGGAGTAAGCAATATGTTCAACGCAAACCCAGGTGAATCTTACACTGCAACTGCGGCGCCGTCTTGCAGTCTCTGGAAAACATGGCGCAAAAATCTGCTGCTGTTCTGCTCTGCCAGCGTCTATATCGAGCTTTGTCTGCACCTGTGTGTATATCGCTCACTGGACCGCTATGCGGTCTACCTGCTTCTATTCGGTCTGCTGGGCGGCGTGCTCAGCTCCCTGCTGGTCTCGTGCCTGCCCGGCGTCGCGCGGCAGATCGCGGGATTCCTTCTGATAGCCGCGTAGGTGCTGTTTACCGAGGTGCAGCTGGTTTATCAGGCGATCTTCGGAAACTTCATGCCCATCAACGAGATCAGCATGGGTGGAAATGTTGTCACAAATTTTACCTCGCAGATCCTTTACAGCATCGGCAGGAACCTTTCGACAATCCTTTTGCTATTGCGACACCACTTTGATCAGTAATAATTGTATCGACTACTACATTATTAGAGTTTATTACTTGAAACTTTAATCCAGGAAATGGTCCATTTCCCTCTTGAGAATTTTTTCTTATAACGTTTAACACGATCTGCCCCTGTTCCTTAGTTATGGGAATGTTAACAGCTTGATTATTTTCTTTGACAGTAAAAGAAACTTGCTCTTCAACCATTTCATAATCTCCTGTTAACTTTTTAGCTTTTAGATAATAAGTGCCTTCATTAAGAGTTAAAATTGCCCATCCTGCGGTATTAGTAGATAATATACTTTCCAACTTTCCATCTTTGGTATAAACAGCAAACTCCATTCCCGCTAAAGCTATTTGTTCTTCTTCATCAGTACTAGTATCTTGTTCTACTAATTGGAATCTAACTGTCAATCTAGTATCAATCTTTTCGTTTGCTTTGACATCAATCTGAAAAAGAAAAAATACTCCAACTAACATTAATAATATTTTCAATTTATTTTGCATAATCATCTTCCTTTCACGCCATACTTTACTAGCTAAGAAGCAACTTGTAAAACCAGTAATTTTGGCAATAAAAAAAGAAAAGAGAGCTGTCAAATAATTAATTACTTAATTATTCAACAGCCCCTTGGATTTTTTAATAACAATATAAAAATCAAGATTTTAGATTAAATATCTAATTATCTTGATTTTATTTTTACTACTTTTTCAGCAGTCTCTGAAAGTTTAAGTTTTTTAAATAAAACCAAACCTTTACAATAAAAATAATTTTTATAAATAAATAGCAAAATCATATAAAATTCGTGGAAATATGTTAAAATATATGTATAAGCAAGAAGAGGTGGAAAAATGAACTTTAATAATAATGAATTTACCTTACTTTCAGATGAACAAACTTTTGGAAGTCAACAGATAGATGTTATAAAGAAAATGGGAAGAAAATGTGCTATTTCCGACTTTGCTATATTATTAGGTGCTTATGTATCTAGTGATTATCATGTAGATGGAGATAATTCAATGAGAGGTAGAACTGGTTGGTGGTATTTATCTTCTTCCGATGGCTATGGGAACGTTCGTGGTGTCAACGAAGAAAGTAATCGTACATATACGCTTGCTGGTAAGCGTTCCGGTGCCGTTCGCCCAGCTTTACCGTTCTCAAACATCTCTGACATCTCCATGAACGGAGTGAAGGGAAGACACGGATTTTTGGAAGTTGAGTATGGCGAATATCCACAATATGCAGTTTATACCAATTTGGGTAGAATTCTTGATGATTCATTCCAAGCAGGTGTGTTGAGAAGAACTGGAAAAACATATACTACAGATTCTAGAAGATGGGATGCAAATTCAGAAAGATTTAGTCCTGTTCAACATGAAGAATTTGAATATAATGGAAAACGCTATGTAAGAGTAAAATCAAATGATACTAATGAAAACTTTAAATTATCTAATGGAGTTACAGTACATCCTGGAATGTATGTGTGGTTGGAAGTATCTCCAATAAAATGGATTGTTGATGATAGAGCAAAAATGCTAGTTAGCAAAACTTTGTTAGCTTCTGGAATTAGATTTTGTAATGATAGACAATATAATGGTGATTTTAAAAATACTGAAATGTACCAATATTTGAATACATCTTTTGCTAGAGATATGGTACCTAGTGTTGTTAAGGAAATGACACCAGAAGAAAAGAAACAATACGAAGAAGAACAAAAGAGACTTGAAAAGAGAAGAAATCCATATGGATTAAAATTTGGACAAGTAAGTGAAGAACAAATTATAAAAGGAGCAATCGAAAGTGGTGTTGCAGTATTCTTACATGGACCTTCTTCTGAAGGTAAAAGTGCTAGAGTAAAGCAAATAGACCCAGATTGTGTAATTATTTATCTTCGTAATGCTACTCCAGAAAGTTTAAATGGTAAAAGTGTTTACAATCAAGCAACAGGTGAGATGATTGATGTTAAGCCAAGTTGGTTAAAAAAATTAGAAGAAAAATGCGAAAAAGAACCAGATAGAATGCATATTGTATTTTTAGATGAAATTACAAATGCACTACCAAGTATTCAAGGTATAGCATTTAATATAGTATTAGATAGAGAAGTTAATGGTATTTGGAAATTACCAGATAATGCAAGAATTGTTGCAGCAGGAAATGATATGAAAGATTCATTAGCGGCAAACCAATTAGCAGAACCATTATTCAATAGATTTGCTCATGTTTATATTAAAACAACAACCGAAAGTTGGTTGAAATGGGCAAGTGAACATAATATACATCCTGCAATTTATTCTTATATCGCATATAAGAAAGGCGAAACATTAAGAAGTGAATATAATGGAGAAACTCCAAATGCAGATCCTAGAAAATGGGAAATGGCTTCAAAAATGCTTTATGCAACAGGTAGTCCTGAAATGTTGAGAGCATTAGTTGGAGAAGATATTACTAGAGAATTCGTTCAATTCTGTAATCAACAAGTAATTACATTAGATGATGTAATAAATGGAAATTATACTGACAGAGATATTCAAAATTTAAATACTGCAGAAAGATATGCAACTACTATGGGATTATCTCAAGTAGAAGAAGAACATCTTGATAAAGTTAGAGGTTTTGTAACAGGTTTAGGTGCAGAGTTTGGTGCAATTTTTGATGCACTATGGATACATGGGGATGAATCAAGACTAGAAAGAATTGCAGAAGCAAAACTTGCAAATATGCCAGGAGGAGGTATAAGAAGATAATGGAAAATAAAAAAGAATTGTTAATGTCTTACATTAAAGCAAATGTAGCACCAATATTAGTTAATTTTATTTCTGGTAAAGATATTCCTAGTGCAATAGTAATATCAGCAGATGTTGATGCAAAAGAATTAAATGGTCATTATGATGGAGCAGATTATATGCCACCTAAATGGTATAATGAATTAGTTACTAATAATAATTCTAAAGTATTAGTAATTGATTTAATTGACTCAATTAATAAAGAAGAACAATTAAAGTTTATTGAATTATTAGAGCATAGAAAAATATCTACTTTTGAATTACCAAAAGATTGTGTAATAATTGTTACTGCAAAAGAAGTTAATAAGGATAAAATAAGCGAAGAAATTTACTCATTAGTAGCTCAAATATGAGGTTAAAGTATGAAATATGATATTGCCGCTTTAAAAAGAAAAATGCTTGTTAAATATCCTTTTTTCGGTAGTGTAGTAGCAAGTGTTGATTATAAGGAAAATAGAGGAATAACAAATGCTGGTACAGATGGTAAAACAATATATTATAACCCAGATTTTTTAGAAAGTTTGAGTGTTGAACAACAGACATTTGTGTTTACTCATGAAGTTTGCCATATTGCTTTTAATCATATTTTAAGAAGTGAAGGTAAAGATCATCAAATTTGGAATATTGCAACTGATGCAGTAATAAATGCTTTTCTTAAAAGAGATGGATTAAAAATGATTGATGGTGGTGTTGATATTGCAGAAGCAATTAATTATGATGCAGAACAATTATATGAAAAGCTATTAGAAGAGAAACAACAACAACAACAACAATCACAAGGTGGTAGTGGAGAAAACCAAAATGAACAAAATCAAAATGGTCAAAGTCAAAACTCACAAAACCAAGAAAGTCAACAACAAAACGGTCAGAGTGGTGGTGGAAGTTCTGGTGAAGAACAACCAGACCAAAAAGAACAAACCGGTGGACAAAGTGGTGGAAGTTCATCTGAACAAAGTGAACAACAAGAAAAAGGTAGTTCTACAGGTGGAACATCTGGAGAGCAAGATGAACACGAAGAAACTAAAGAAGATGTTGGACACGATACACATAGTATGTGGGAAGATGCTGTAAAGAAACACAAAGAAGAGCAAAGTAAAGGTAAGAAAAAAGAAAGTTTATTCGATAAATTATTTAATAAAGATAAAACAGAAAAAAAAGAAGATAAAACTGAAGTTGAGAAGAAACAAGAGGAATGCGAAGGTTTAGGAGAGAAAGATGCTTTTAAGAAAAATCTAGAGGAAAAAAAGAGAGAACTAGAGGAATTAAAAGAAGCAATTGCTAAACAAGCGACACAAGCAGGAACTACAACTAATAGAGATATTAGAACAGTTACTGATATAGGTAGGGCAAAACCTTTAATAGATTGGCGATATGTATTAAGAGAAGCAATTAAATATGATGTTGATTGGTCTTATAGAAATGCTTATATTGAAGATGGTGTTGTATCTGCCAATTTAGAAGAGCAACCTATGCCAGAAACTGAAATAGTTTTAGATACAAGTGGTTCAATTAATGAGGTATTATTAAAAAACTTCTTAAGAGAGTGTAAAAATATTCTTCAACATTCAAGAGTAAAAGTAGGTTGCTTTGATACTGAATTTTATGGTTTCCACGAAATAAGAACTGAAGAAGATATAGAAAATATGAGATTTCAAGGTGGTGGAGGAACTGATTTTGATGTTGCAGTAGGTGCTTTTTCAAGAAGAGTAGAGAATAAAATTATTTTTACTGATGGAGAAGCTAGTATGCCTGAAAAACCTATGGATGCAATTTGGATTGTATTTGGTGGAACAAGGATAAATCCTAGAGGTGGTAGAGTAATTGATATTACCGAAGAGCAACTTGAAAGATTATATTCTTTTGAAATGGATAACCCTAGTAAAGGTCGTTCAAGATAAGTATGGATTAATTTTCATACTTTTTTATTTACTAAATTTTTGCATAAAAAACAATTCCTAATACTGCTCGGAATTGCTTACAACATCAGTTGTAATACTACCAACTGACAATTTAATAATATCAAAATATAATTTAAATATCAATTTTTGCAACTCTGTACTAGCAATTGTTATCGGCTATTTGATATTTTAATTTTTATCAAAGAATTCAATTCTTTCTTTTAACTTATCACAATGCTCATCAATTTCTTTAGTTGTGCAGGCAATTAAAACTCAGAGTATTTTAACGTAAAAACGCGATAAAATGTTGATTTTATTGCTTTTTTATTGTTATAATGGACTAGGTGAATAAAAGATATGGCAAAATATGATGAAACATCGATAAAAATTTTAGAAGGCTTAGAAGCAGTTCGAAAACGTCCTGGTATGTATATTGGATCAACTGACAAACGGGGACTTCATCATCTTGTTTGGGAAATAGTTGATAACTCAATCGATGAAGTTATTAATGGCTATGGTAATTATATTAAAGTAATTATTAACAAAGATGGCAGTATTACTGTTGCAGATAATGGCCGTGGTGTTCCAATTGGCATGCATGCATCAGGAAAAAGTACTCCAGAAGTTATTTATACTATTTTACATGCTGGTGGTAAATTTAGTGAATCCGGTTACAAAGTAAGCGGAGGACTACATGGCGTCGGAGCATCAGTTGTGAATGCTTTAAGTAAAGAAATGCAAGTTGTAATCTATCGCGATGGCTTTATTTCCATGATTGAATTTGAAAATGGTGGTATAGTAAAAACACCTCTTAAAACAGTGGGTAAAAGTAATAAAACTGGGACAATTGTTAAATTTCTGCCTGATCCTGAAATTTTCAAAAATTGCCAATTTTCCTATACGACAATTACGGAAAGAATGCAAGAAAGTGCATTTTTGTTAAGTGGCCTTACTATTGAAGTAATCGATGAAGAAGATAAAAAACAAGCCAAATTCCATTATGAAAATGGTTTAATAAGTTTTGTTGAATACATGAATGAAGGAAAGAATACTTTGCATAAGGTTATAAATTTTAATAATACCAAAAGCAAAATAGAAGTAGACATTGCTATGCAATATACTGATACTTATAATGAAAATATTGTATCATTTGTTAACAACGTTAAAACGACTGATGGTGGTACTCATGAAGTAGGATTTAAAACAGGTATTACTAAAGCGTTTAATGATTATGCTAAAAATAATAATGTATTTAAATCGAAAGATGGATCTTTGGATGGTAGTGATGTTCGTGAAGGGCTTTCTGCTGTTATCAGTTTAAAAATACCTGAAGAATTATTGCAATTTGAAGGTCAAACCAAAGGTAAATTGGGAACTCCTGAAGCTAGGAGTGTTACTGAAAGCGTTACTTATGAAGCATTAAAATTTTATTTAGAAGAAAATAAAGAAGTAGCCATGACTATTTTAGATAAAGCTATGAAAAGTAAGGTAGCTAGAGAAGCAGCTCGTAAAGCTCGCGAAGAAGCACGAAATGGTAAGTCTAAAAATAAACAAGAACGCAATTTATCGAGTAAACTTGCTCCAGCAGGAAGCAAAAATGCAAAAATTAATGAACTATTTTTAGTCGAAGGAGATTCTGCTGGTGGTTCTGCTAAAGGAGGAAGAGACCGTAAATTCCAAGCAATTCTTCCTTTACGTGGAAAAGTAATCAATAGTGAAAAAACCAGTGTGGAAGAACTAATGAAAAATGAAGAAATCAATACTCTAATTTATACTATTGGAGCAGGGGTTGGAGCTGATTTTGATGTAGAGGACTCTAATTATGATAAAGTAATTATTATGACCGACGCCGATGTCGATGGAGCCCACATTCAAATATTACTTTTAACATTTTTTTATCGTTATATGCGAGGCTTAATTGAAGCAGGTAAGCTTTATATTGCTATGCCACCGTTATATAAATTAGATTATGGCAAGAAGAAATTTTATGCATATAGTGATGAAGAATTAGATGAAATTAAGAAAGATAATACTGGTAAATATTCTATTCAACGTTATAAAGGTCTAGGAGAAATGAATCCTGATCAACTTTGGGATACAACAATGAATCCTGATACTCGTAGTTTAATACGTGTAAATATTACTGATGCAGCCTTGGCTGAAAAACGGGTTAACGTTTTAATGGGAGATAAAGTTGAGCCACGCAAGGAGTGGATAAATGAGAATGTCGTATTTACCATGGAAGATAATTATCGAGCAGTATAGGGGTGTATATAATAAATGGAAAATATAATAAAAAGAATTGAAGATTATTCCCTCGAAGAAATTATGGGGGATCGTTTTGCTAAATATGCTAAAGAAATAATTCAAGATCGGGCCATACCGGATGTAAGAGATGGTTTAAAACCCGTTCAAAGAAGAATTTTATATGCAATGTTTAAAAATGGTAATACATGGGATAAAGGATATTTAAAATGTGCTACAACTGTCGGAGATGTTTTAGGAAAATACCATCCTCATGGGGACTCATCAGTATATGATGCAATGGTCAGAATGTCTCAGTGGTGGAAACAAAACCATATTTTAATTGATATCCATGGTAATAACGGTTCAATGGATGGTGATCCTGCTGCTGCTTATCGTTATACTGAAGCAAGGCTTGCTCCCATTAGTGGAGAATTATTGCGTGATTTAGACAAAAATACTGTAGCTTGGGCCCCTAATTTTGATGATCGTCTGCTTGAACCCACAGTCTTGCCGGCGAAATTTCCAAATTTGCTAGTGAATGGAACTAACGGGATTTCAGCAGGTTATGCTACCAATATTCCTCCCCACAATCTTGGAGAAATAATTGATGCTACTATTAAAAGAATTGATTCTCCCAATTGCTATTTAGATACCATTCTAGAAATTGTTAAAGGACCAGATTTTCCTACCGGTGGTATCGCCGAAGGCAAACAAGGAATTATCGATGCTTTTAAAACTGGGCGAGGCCGAGTAATTATTCAAAGTAAATATGAATTTAAAAAAGAAAAGGGCAAAGAACAAATAATTATTAGTGAAATACCTTTCGATGTCAACAAGCAAAATTTAGTGACAAAGATTGAAGGAATTCGTATTGACAAAAAAATCGACGGAATCGCTGAAGTCCGCGATGAAACAGACAGAGAAGGCTTAAGAATTGTTATTGATTTAAAAAATGGTGCTAATAAAGATTTAATTTTAATGTATTTGCTTAAAAATACTGATTTACAAGTATCATATAATTATAATTGCGTAGCTATAGTAAATAGAACGCCGAAAACTTTAGGAATATTAGAAATTCTCGATGCTTATATTGCTCATCAAAAAGAAGTTATTACTAAAAGAACGGAATTTGATTTAGCTTATTATCAGAAAAATTATCATATTGTAACTGGTTTAATCAAAGCTATTTCTATTCTTGATGAAGTTATAAAAACAATACGGGCAAGTAAAAATAAAGGGGACGCTAAAACTAATTTAGTAGAAAAATATGGTTTTACTATCGAGCAAGCAGAAGCAATTGTTACATTACAACTTTATCGTTTAACTAATACAGATATTGTAACTCTTCAAGAAGAATGTGAAAGATATCAAAAGTTAATAAAAGAATGTGAAGAAATATTAAATGATGAAAACAAATTGAAACTAGTTATGAAATCGGAGCTTCGAGAAGTTAAGAAAAATTATGCTATACCTAGAAAAACTGAAATTCGGGATGAAATAACCGAAATTAAAGTTGATATGAAGGAAATGATTCCTAATGAAAAAGTAGTAGTAGTTGTTACTAATGAAGGCTATGTCAAAAGGGTCAGTCAAAAAAGTTATAATTCTTCCGATGAAGAGACTGCTTTAAAACCAGGAGACTTTGTTCAAAACAAATATTTTGTTAGTACCCAAGATACTTTACTACTATTTACTAACTTGGGTAATTACCTATATATTCCAGTTCACAAAGTTCCAGAATGTAAATGGAAAGATTTAGGTAAGCATATTAGTAATACCATAGTTATTAAAGAAGACGAAAAAATAGTAGCTAGTATGATTTTAAAAGATAAAGAAAAAACCATAGTGCTATTTACAAAAAAAGGTTTAACTAAACAAGTACCTTTATCGCAATTTGAGGTAACAAGATATTCTAAGCCTCTAACTGCTATTAAATTAAAAGAAGATGATGAATTAATCAATGTAAGCATCTATAAGGAAGATACCTTATTTGTAACTAATAATGGCTTATATTTAAGGTTCAAAACATCGGAAATCCCTGTTGTAGGGGTCAAAGCCAGTGGAGTTAAAGGAATAAATTTAAAGGACGATTATGTTATATATGCTTCTACTATTAAAGAAGAAGATGAATACTTAAATATTTATACCAATCTTAATACTGGTAAAAGACTTAAATTAACCGATTTAGTTTATATTTCTCGAGCAAAAAAAGGCAATATGTTATTTAAAAAAGCCAAAACAAAAGATTACAAAATAAAATTTGCCTATTTAACGACTAGTAGAGATGTCAATTTGTGTAAAATTGATAATGATTTAAATGAAATAAAAAATAGCGAGATTCCTATAATGGATATTAATAGTACCGGTAGCACTATTACTAAAAAAAGAGTTGATTTGTGGACTTTAAAAGCAGAAGAAATAAATTTGCTCAATAGAAATAATAACCAAGAAGATACGCCCAAAAAGGAATTGGATAAAAAAGAAAACGAACAATTATCTTTTGCATCATTTATTGAAGACTTTAAAATATAGGATAAATCACTCATTAAATACATAAAATTTAATGGGTGATTTTTTATATGAAAAATGAAGCATTTAAAAATTTTGTTAGAACCAAGCCAGAACTTATAAAATATGTTCAAAGTGGCCAAATGACGTGGCAGAAATTTTATGAGTTATATGATATTTATGGTGAAGATGAAACTATATGGAATAAATATATTCTAAATGACGAAAGAAATATAACTGATAGCATTAGTAAAATTACTAATATGGTTAAAAATGTTGACGTAAACTCAATTAAAAGTCACATCAATACCGCTCAAAAAGCTATCGATTTTGTTCAGGACTTAACTAAAAAAACTCCCCAAAATATGCCAAACAATTTGACTAAAGGACCAGTTGCTCCGAGACCATTAAATAAATTTTTTGAGGATTAATGCAACTACATTTACAAATGGCTTTTAAAAATAATCCTAAAGAATATATGCGTCTTAAAGAGCACTCATATTTAATTAAAGAATTAAATCGAGGTAATATAGATTATAAAGTATTTACTGAAAACATGAAAAAAACGTATAATGAACGTTTAAGTGATAAAATAAATAATGTAGTAGAAAATATCGACTTAATATCTTCGGTTTTAAATATTTTAAAATAAAACAAAAACATATTGACTAACATCAAAAAATATAGTATATTTACCATAGAGAGGTGGATAGAACATGAATGAAAATAAAAAAAATTTAAGAGGGTTTACTTTAGTTGAATTGTTGGCGGTTATTGTAGTTTTGGCTATAGTTATGTTGATTGCTGTTCAAGCAGTTTTGCCTCAAATGGAAAGAGCAAGACGTCAATCATTTGCTATTGAAGCAAATGGAGCCATAGATGCTGCCCAAGCCTATTTCATGAGTTCTAGTTTAACTGGTGGAGATGGATTTCCTGCTAATGATGGTGATACAGAATGTGTTACTATTGATGACCTTTATGCTGGTGGTTATACAGAACTTGACGATGACTATTCTGGTAAAGTAGTAGTTCAAAAGAAAGGTAATATTCACATATATTATGTGTTCTTAGAAAAAGAAGATACTTGGATGGTTTATGGTGCAGGAACCGATATTAAATACGATGGTACCTTTAATGGCACAACTAATGAAGAAATTACTGAAGAAAATGTTGTAGAATATGACCCTGAACAAAGTGATTTAGCTACTTGTCCATAAAAATAGAACTTTTAATAGTTCTATTTTTTATGTTATAATATTTTTGGTGAAGTAAAATGATTATAGGATCTCATGTTAGTTTTAATACTAATCAATTATTAGGTTCAGCAAAAATTGCTATAAGCTTTGGAGCAAATACATTTATGTTTTACACTGGAGCTCCCCAAAATACAATTAGAAAAGAAATTGATCTAGACTTAACTAAAGAAGCCCATGAATACATGAAAAATCATGGTATAGATATAAATAATGTTATTTGTCATGCTCCATATATAATAAATTTAGCTAATCGTGAAAAAGAGGATTCTTGGAATTTTTCAATAAGTTTTATCAAAAACGAAATAAATCGTATCACTCAAATGGGGATAAATTATATCGTGATTCATCCAGGTAATTCCTTAAAGTTAGACCGTATGACAGCATTATATAATATTGCTGATGCTATTAATAATATTCTAGATTCTGATACTAAGCCAATGATTTTGTTAGAAACCATGGCTGGTAAAGGAACAGAATGTGGTATAAATATTTATGAGCTAAAAGAAATATTAAACCATATAACTTTAAAAGATAAAGTAGGTTTATGTCTAGATACATGCCATTTAAACGATTCAGGAGTAGACATTGCTGAGTTTGATTCTTATTTAAATGATTTAGATAATGCTATTGGCTTAGATAAAGTAAAATGCATTCACATAAATGATAGTAAAAATCCAATTGGTTCTCACAAAGATCGTCATGCTAATATTGGTTATGGTACTATTGGTTTTGATAATTTAATTAATGTTTTATACAATTCTAAATTAAAAGATGTTCCTAAAATTTTAGAAACACCATGGGTAGGTAAATACCCTCCATATAAATTAGAAATAGATATGATTAAGAGTAAGAAATTTAATCCTAATTTAGAACAAGATTTAGAAGAACTTTATAAAAATGATCCAAATTTTTGATGATATTCTTTAAATAGCCGTTTTACTTTTTTAAAGTTTTCTTCGCTAAATCTATTTTTATATTTTTCTATTTCAAATAAATTGGGGTTTTTAACAATATCTTGCCAATTTTTCTTAATAAATGCATAAGTAAAATTTAATTCTTCATTACTTAAAAATATATTTTTACTAACTGCAAAGTTAAAAACATCTTCTTTTTTTAACATACTCATGTATCTTTCAATAATACTATACATATTTTTCACCTAATATATTGTATGAATTTATTTTAAAAAGAAATACTAATAGTATGAAAAAAAGAAGATGTTTTTATTACCTAACAATTATTTTTTTATTTGGCATTCTAGCTATCAGATTATTAACTATTCATAGCAAGCAAGATGAATACAAAAAATTATTAATGTCTAAAACACAAATATATATAACTGGAAGTAGTGCACCAAGAGGAAGAATTTTAGATAAATCTGGTAATGTTTTGGTGGATAATATTGGAGTTAAAACCATCTATTATAATAAAATAAAAGGTATAACTACCAAAGAAGAAATTGCTATTGCGCAAAAGTTAGCTAGTATTTTAACTATTAACTCAGCTGATGAAAACACTTTAAAAGAATACTGGCTAGTATTAAATGATAATGGTAAATTTTTAATTACTGAAGAAGAGTACCAATTATTAGAAGAACGAAAAATAACTACTGCAGAACTTAATAAATTAAAAAAAGAACGCATTACTAGTGATATGCTAGCTCAATTTAGTGAAGAAGATTCTAAAAGTGCTTATATTTATAGTTTAATGAATGATGGTTATATTTATAATAAAAAACTAATTTTAAAAAATGTTGCTGAAAGTGAATATGCTAAAACAATGGAAAGTAATATTCCAGGAATAACTGGAGAATTATCTTGGGAAAGGACATATCTTTATGGCGATACTTTAAAAAATATTTTTGGAAGTATTGGCTTAATTCCGGAAGAAAAAAAGGAAGAATACTTAACTCTTGGCTATGAACTTACTGATACTGTTGGCTTAAGCTATTTAGAAGAAGAATATGAAGAATATCTAAAAGGAACTAAAGCTAAATATTTAGTTAATAGTGATAATACATTAACGCTAATATCAGAAGAAAAAAGAGGTAATGATTTAGTTTTATCTATTGATATTGATTTACAACTAAAAGTAGAAGAAATTATTAAAGATAAAATAGTCCTTGGGGATAAATATCCTAATACTGATTATTATAAAGATTCTTATGCTTTAGTAAGTGATCCAAATACCGGTAGTATTCTTGCTATCGCCGGAATTCGTCGCAATGATGATGATACTTGGAGTGATATTTCTCTTAATACTATTAATAAATCTTTTACAATTGGTTCTGCTGTTAAAGGGGCAACAATAGCTGTTGGTTATAAATATGGTTTAATTGAAATGGGCAAGTACATTACAGATTCTTGTGTAAAACTTTATTTAGTCCCCGAAAAATGTAGTTTTAAAAGTTTAGGACGAATCAACGATTTAACGGCTTTAGCTAATTCATCTAATTATTATCAGTATTTAATAGCTATTGGTCTTACTGGTAATACTTATAAACCCAATATAAAACTTAATGCTACTGAAGAACACTTCAATATTTATCGCAATATGCTAGCAAGTTTTGGCCTTGGCGTTAAAACAGAAATTGATTTACCTGGAGAACAAACTGGCATTATTGGTAAAACTGTTGCAGATGATCTTTTATTAAATTTAGCAATTGGTCAATATGATACTTATACTCCAGTTGAAGTACTGCAATATATTAATTCTTTAGCAACAGGAAAGCGGGTATCTTTAAGTTTAATGCAAGAAATAAAAAATGGTGATGAAGTTATTGTTCAAAATACATCAAAAGTACTAAATGAAATTGATTTAGATCCCATTTATTTAGAAAGAATTAGAGAAGGTTTAAAACTTGTTTTAAGTGAAGGAACAGGACGCATTTATGTTGATAAAAGAGTTAACGCCGCCGGAAAAACTGGCACAAGTGAATCATTTTATGATAGTGACCTTGATGGTAAAGTTGATGTTGCTACAATTACTTCAACTTTTGCCGGTTACTTTCCAGCAGATAATCCCCAATATAGTGTTGTAGTAATAACGCCAAATATATCTCATAATAATGGAACAAATGATACGATGTATTATGGGGCCAGTAAGATAACTAAAGATATAACCAATCATTTGGCGGGAATGAACTTTACATAATGAAAAAATGCTTTAAAACTATAGTGAAGATGTGTTTATATATCCACATAGCGAAGAGGAAGAAAAACAGATGATGCATGATATGGAAATAGATATGGCGTACGACGATGGCGTTGATGCTGGAATTGAACAAAAAGAAATAGAAATGATAAAGAACTTAAAAGATAAGTTATCTGTTGAAGAGATAGCAGATGTTGCTAAAGTAAGTGTTGAAAGAGTAAAAGAAATAATAGATGCAAAGTAAATTTTAGTTTTTATGTATCTTTAAAATCTAGTGCGTAACAATAACCACTAGATTTTTCTAAAGTTGTTATATAAAACTTACTAAAAGTCCTTGAAAATATCGGCTTTTTTGGGTATAATGATATAGATATTATTAGTGAGGAGGGAATTTTATGGCAAAAAAAGAAAATCGTAGTGAAGTTACTATGAGATGTTCTGTATGTGGTTTTGAATTACGCCCTGTTAGTAAAAATAAAAAGAATACTCCGGATCGTCTTGAATTGAACAGATATTGTCCTAAATGTAGAAAGACTGTAATTGCTAGAGAAAAGAAATAATAGGGTGGTGAGTTTATATGGATATAAATATTAACGATATTAAAAATGGTATGACTGTTATCATGGATGGTAACCTTTATACAATTGTAGAATTTCAACATGTTAAACCAGGTAAAGGTCCAGCATTTGTAAGAATTAAAAGAAAAAATTTAAGAACTGGATCTGTTACAGAAGATACATTTAATACCAATATTAAAATAACTAAAGCTCGTATTGAAAAAGTAAAAACTCAATATCTATATAAAATGGGGGATTCATATGTATTTATGAATAATACAACCTATGAACAAATCGAAATACCAGAATCAGTTCTTGGAGATAACGTTCATTTTATTAAAGAAGGCCTAGAAATAGATATTGACTTTTATGAAGGTGAAATAATTGGTATTACATTACCAGAAAAGATTGAATATGAAGTAGTAGAAACTGAACCTGCAGTTAAAGGAAATACTGCAACAAATGCTACTAAAGATGCAACTATTGAAACTGGTTATACTGTTAAAGTTCCATTATTTATTAATCAAGGGGAAAGAATAATTATATCTACAAAAGATGGTAAATATTCTGGTAGAGCTTAAAACAAATAAAAAACTCGTTTTTGAAAAACGAATTTTTTTTGCCCTAAATTTTAGTTTTCTTTATCTTCTGATTTCTTTTTCTTTTCTTCTTTTTCTTTTGACTTACTGGTGTTATCTGCAATAACTTGAGTATTTTTCCAAATCATTACTAACATTAAAGATGCTTCATAAATGATTCTTACAATTACAGGTCCTAAAATTAATGCTAATAAGAAAGCTAAGAAATTAGTTGTTATAAAATTAAAAGAAATTAAAATAACAAAAATAGTAATTACTAGATATAATATTTTAAGTATTGGTTCAATTAACATTATCTTAAAATCTAATAAATCTCTTAATTTACTTAATCCTGCCGATAATTTTAAATCCTTGCCTTTAATGAATAAGAAATAAACTAATACACCACCAACAATTGCCAAAATTAGCGAAACAACAGTCCACATTGCTCCATAAGCAATACTTTCTATTGCATGGTCAAATCCATAATTGTTATACATAAAACTCGTTCTCCTTTCTAAAATTATATTAGCATTTGTTCCAAATAATTACAAGCAAAAGTTTATATCAAACAAAAAGCCTCTGTAAAGAGACTAATTTAACAATTTGGTGTCCTCGAAGCGATTCGAACGCTTGACCGTACGCTTAGAAGGCGTATGCTCTATCCAGCTGAGCTACGAGGACATCAAATAAATTATAGTATAAATTTTAACTTATTGCAACCCCCAATCGCAAATTCCTAGTTAAAAGCCATTACTTCTTCTTCACTATCTGGATAATTAAATAAAACTTTTTCAATGCCATAGCTATCCCGTAAAGATAAAGCGATAGAGTATTTTACTTCTTCAAGCATGTCTTCATCATGTAAGTTAGCTAAAAGATGATTATCAAAAGATAAACTAATACTATTTTCTAGTAATTCATAATTGGTTAGATTAGTTGAAGCCGCTAGATAACTGATTAAGTTAGTGTGATATATTGGAGTAGATTTTAATTCTTTAATTATTATCTCCGCTTTTTCGGTAGTTTCATTTGAAATTTTAGTCACCGGAACATAGTAGTAATAATCATTATATTTACTTAAATAATAAATGGTTGTTTTACTAGTATCCTTGATGGAATCAAAATTATAAATTTTATTAACTCCATAACTTTTATCTAAGAATTCAGGTAGTTTTTCACTAGTGTTAGGAAGGTAAGATAACTTTTCTCCTTCAACTAGGATACTAATTTTTTTTATTTCTTTGATTTCTAATAATGAATAAACTATGGCTTCAATCACTTTTTCTTCTTTTCCTTTTTCAACATTAAGTAATTCTTTACTAAAATCTATTGTTAAAATACCATTTTCTAATTTAATGCTATTTACTTTTGTTTCTTCAGGTATTATTCCTTTAAAACCATCTCTTATATAATTAGACTTTTCACTATTTATTGTTAATGATTCAATAACCTCTAATATTAAATCATTAGTATTACCGCTTTCTTTAACAATGCTTGTTCTAGCTATGTATTCTAAGCTATCAACAAGAAAAATTGGCATTTCTTGTTTTTCAATATATGATAATGATTCTTCGATTGGAGTAGTAGTTGGGAAAAAATAAATGATAAGCAAGATAAATAAAGCTAATGTAGCTACCATTATTCTTCTAAAAGATGCTCTTTTTAGCATATAATCACCTGTATAATTATATTTATTGCTCATAAAAAAAAGACCGAAGTCTTAATTAAATTGTAATTTCACCTAATTTTATTAGTTCAACTACTGCTTGAGCTCGTCCTTTCACCCCCAATTTTTGGATAGTATTAGAAATGTGATTTCTTACTGTTTTTTCACTAATACCTAAAAAGTTAGCAATCTCGCTAGTAGTTTTATTTAATACTAATAATTCGAAAACTTCTTGTTCTCTATCAGTTAATATCTTTTTATTCATAATATCCCTTCCTAAATAAATATACTTCATAGTATCTTATGAAGTATTATCTATTTAGGTACCGGCATTTACTCAAATTTTACGGTAATATATTTTCGGGTATCATAAAGTTCTTGAACAGATCTAATAATCTTATTAGCTATTTCTTTGTTGTGATCACTTGAGGCAATAACAATACTGATTGTATCTCCTTCAATTTTAACAAAATTATCATACTTGTATTCATCACTAATTAATTTTTCAATTTTTTCACATTCACTTTGGGAGTTACTCAAAGCCTGTAAAGCGTTATAAGCATCATTTTTCTCTTCAATTGTTGCAGCTTCATCTAATAAAATATTTTGGTATTCATTCATTTGTTTTAGTACTTCTTCATCGTCTTCAACTTGTAAAGCTACAATTACATCTGATTCGGTTACTTCCACAGTTTCACTTACATCATTATCACTAGATAAAACACTAATTGTTTCATCACCCATACTTACATAATAGATTCCTAATATTAAAATTAATGAAAATAGGGTTACAAACCATAAGTTTTGTTTGTTTATCATATCCGCCTCCGTTATCTAATAAATTATATGATTCCATTTTTTTTATATGCATAATCTAATTTAACTTTAAAAAATTCTTAATATATGATAAACTAGATACAGTAAGGTGAATGTAATGGGAAGAACAACTTTTTTATTACTTGCGGTAGCATATTATATTATAACTATTATAATATTGATAGTAATATTAAATTTATTAAACCGTAAAGAAAAAAATAAATTAAAGAATCAAATAGATGAATTAGAAAAAGAAAAAAACTTAATTATTTCTGCTAGTATGTTATCGGAATTAAATAAAGTAGAAGCTTTAGTTAATAATGATGAAATGCGTCTTAAGTTAGACGATTGGAAAAAAAGATTTAACAATATTAAAGATGTTGAATTGCCTAAGATAACTGATACTATTAATGAAATAGAAGAATTGTTTGAAGACCATAACTTTAAAGATTTAAAAGGTTTAATTTTAAAAGCAGATTTTGATTTAAATGCTTTAAGAACTAAAGCAACATACTTACTTGATGAAATAAAAGATGTAACATTAAGTGAAGAAAGGAATAGAGAAACTATTACTAAATTAAAGGCTCAATACCGAGAAATTATTGCTACATATAAAGATTATGAAGATGAGTATTCAATAATTAAAGTCCCAATTGAACTTCAATTTGAAAATGTTGATAAATTATTTCAAGCTTTTGAAACATCTATGGAACAAAATGCTTATACGGAAGTAGGAAAGATTGTTAAAGCTATCGCTGATATTATTGATAATTTGAAAGTAGTAGTAGAAGAAACAAGACCGATTGTTAATTTGGGCCAAAATTTAATTCCTAAAAAGATTGCTGATATAAAAAATATTAGTGAAAAAATGACTCGGGAAGGCTATAATTTAGATTATTTAAATATTGATTATAATATTGATGAAGCCAACAAAAAAATTCAAGATATATTTCAAAGATTAAATGTATTAAATATTGAAGATTCTTTGTTTGAGCTTAAAACGATGCATGACTATTTTGATTCTTTATATAATGATTTTGACAAAGAACGAATTAGTAAGAAAATATATGAAGATTACAGTAGAAGTGTTTTAATAAAAGCTACTAAATTGGAAAAAGTTAATAATGAACTTTATAAAAAGATAGATGATATTAAATATAGTTATGATTTAACTGATGATGAAGTTGCTGTAATTGCCGAAATTAAAACAGAAATAATGAATATTCGGGCTAGTTATGATAAAATAGTAGATGTTGCTAGAAGTCATGTCTTATCTTACTCTAAGTTAGCAAGAGAAATGGAAATAATTAATTCTAAGTTAGTTAAAACAGAAGAAAAGCTCAATGTGGCTTTAAAAACCTTAGGAAGTTTAAAAGAAGATGAACTTCGGGCTCGTGAACAATTAGAAGAAATCAAAAAGATTTTAAGTCAATCTAAAGATAAAATTAGATCGTTTAAGTTACCAGCAATTCCTAAAAACTATTATGTTGAATTAAGTGAAGCTATGGAAGCAATTGATGAACTAATTAAAGCTTTAGATAAAAGGCCAATCTCCATTAAAATTCTTAATCTTCGAGTAGATACTGCCAGAGATTTAGTTTTAAAAGTATATAACACTATTAATGAAACAGTTAAAACGGCTCGTATGGCTGAAACTGCCATAGTTTATGGTAATCGTTACCGTGTAACAAATAAAGAAGTTGATTTTGGCTTGACTAAAGCAGAAAATATGTTTATGAAGGGTAATTTTAAAAATAGTTTGGAAAATGCTATCAATGCTATAAATATTGTTGAACCAGGCATTCACAAAAGATTACTAGAAGAATATAAGTAGGTGACTCATAATGAAAAAAATTTCTATAATATCTGTTATGTTGTTAGGATTTATGCTATTTATGCCTAATGCAGCAGCTGCAACAGATGAATTGCAATTTTGTGTTCGAACATCAGCTGTTTGGCAATTTGTTGGTTATGGTCTTTTGGCGGTAAAAGTATTAGTCCCAATAATAATTATTATTTTTGGTTTAATAGATTTTGCCAAAGCCATGACTAGCGGAGATGATAAAGCTATTAAAAGTGCCGCTTCTTCCCTTATAAAAAGACTAATTGTCGGTGTTGTTATTTTCTTTATACCCACAGTTGTAGACTTGGTGTTTATGGTAATGGATAATTTTGTCGGTGACCTATCAGCAGCTGATGCTTGCAAAACTTGTCTTTTAAGTCCAACCAATTCAGAGTGTAATCGTTATAAAAATCAGGCCGAATCTTTGAGAAAAGAAGGAAAATTTACTGGCGGTGGACAAGCAGGTGGCAATGGTGCGGAAGAAATACGGGGGATTAGTAATGATTTACTTAGATTATAGTGCAACAACACCAGTTTCTTATGAGGTTCAAGATACCATTTCTAAAGTAACTAAAGAGTTTATTGGCAATGCTAATTCCATTCATGCCTTAGGTAAAAAGTCTGCCGATCTTTTAGAAAGTGCTACTAAACAAATTGCTGACATATTCGGTGTTAATAGTAGCGAAATTATCTATACAAGCGGGGCAACCGAAGCTAACAATATGGCTTTAATTGGAATATCTATGGCGCATCATCGCAAAGGAAAACATATCATAGTTTCTAAATTAGAGCATCCATCAATTTATGCTATATGTGATTACTTAAAAAGTATTGGTTTTGAAATTAGCTACGTTGAAAATGATACCGAAGGGTTAATAGATTTTGAAGATTTGAAAAATAAAATACGAGAAGACACTATTCTTGTTAGTATATGTGCAGTAAATTCGGAATTAGGTATAAGACAACCTTTAAAAATGATTAGACAAATAATCAAAAAAGAAAATATTGCTACCATTTTTCATTCAGATATTACACAAGCTATAGGGAAAGTCTCCGTAAACTTTCATGATGTCGATTTAGCAAGCATGTCTGCTCACAAGATTTTTGGCCCTAAGGGAATTGGTTTTTTATATAAAAGTAGCATGATTAAAATAACACCACTTTTATATGGAAGCGGTAAAACAAATTATTTGAATCCTGGAACACCACCGCTTCCGTTAATAGCAGCCTTATCTAAATCAGTTCGCTTAGCTAACAATGATTTAGAAAAAAGAGAACGTTTTATAAGCTTATTAAATGAAAAAATAATTAATTCATTAAGTAAATATCCTAATATTAAGATTAATAAAACAAAGTATTCGATACCTCATATACTAAATATAAGTGTTTTAAATGTAATGCCGGAGACACTAATTCATGCTTTAGATAAACATGAAATTTATTTGAGTACCAATACTGCTTGTGCAAGTGGAGAATCATCAAGTTCTGTAATGGCTGTTTATAATGATACTAAGAGAGCTAAACATACTATTAGAATAAGTTTGTCTCATGTAACAACAACTGAAGAAATTAATAAGTTTCTAACCGTTTTTAAAGATGAATATGAAAAATTAAGTTCAGTTAAGTAGGGGGAAAATAAATGAAAAAAATCATAATTCTAAAATATGGAGAATTAACTACTAAGAAAGGTAATCGTAATTATTTTGTTAATACTTTAACAAAAAATATTGAAAATAAATTAAAATATTTCAAGAAATGTGTTGACAAATGCACAGCCTTGTATTATATTAAACTTAACAAAAGAGAAACGGAACAGCCCAACAGAGAAGGTTGGGAGAGAAGTACAAAAGAATCTATAGAAAGAGAGGTATAGTCCACCTAACAAGTAAAGTCCTACCACAGTCTTCCATGATGTACAACTGAATAGAACTACCAAAGAGAACCAATTTATATAGAGAACATCAAGTACACAGAAGAAAAAGTAATGAACAACAGAAGATAAGAATTATCTCACATTACAGTACATACGTACAAAAGAAAAGTGGAAAGAGAACAAAAGACAAAATGGAAGATCAAATTTAAGAAAGAGAGGGCAAGCCATTGGAGCCTGTAGTCTGAGAGGGCGTACTGATTGAAAGAATGATCGGTACGCTCTCTTATTGTTGTACAATTATTCAGATGGAACAACTATTCAGATGGAACAACTATTCGGAGCCTCATTCGCAAAATCGCATCTTCGATGCTTTCCTTTTGCTCATTGAGGCTACTTCGCCAAATAAAAATTAGAAAATGGTCTTACGAATGCCAGCATTCGACGCCCATTTATCAATTTTTACATGGCTCTGAATAGTTGTACAATTTTCCAGTGGAAAAACCTATCGATATCATGTACAATAGGAAAGTAGTACAGATAGAGGAGTTATGAAAATGGATACAAACGAACAGAGACAGGAAAGTCAGCAGAACAGACGGGAAGAAAGACATAAGAGACGGCAGAGAAGCCAGATCATTGCATATACAGTCGTAGGAATTATGATCCTGGTGCTGGCAGCGGGAATTGTGTTTGCTGTAAGTAAGATCACCGGCATGAGCAACGATCGGCAGGAACAGCAGAACAGGCTGGATGATATCATAGCTTCCGAGGAGACCATCACGGCGCCTACGGAACCGGTGGAGACTGTACCGGAACTGACAAATGAACAGAAGCTGGATAAGATCATAGACGAAGCCATCATTCAGAACATGCCCCTGGAGGACAAGGTAGCAGGACTGTTTATCACCACGCCGGAATCCATCACCGGTGTATCTGCGGCAGTGCAGGCAGGAGACGGAACCAAGGATGCATTATCCAAATATCCGGTAGGCGGTATCGTCTATGCGGCGAAAAATATTCAGTCCGCAGACCAGTTAAAGCAGATGATCGACAATACGAAGCTGTATACCAGCTATCCACTGTTTATTGCGATCGACGGAGAGGGATCCGGAACCGATGCTGTGGCAGCGGCAGGTCTGGGAACGAAGACCGATTCCCCGGAGACTATCGGCGCATCCGGAGATGCCAACAACGCCTATACGGCCGGAACCACAGTGGGCAGTTACCTGGCAGAGCTAGGTTTCAATCTTGATTTTGCTCCTGCGGCAGATCTGAAAGTAGTGGATGGAAATGCGGCAGGCAGCAGCTCCTTCGGCACGGATGCGGCCACGGTAGCATCTTTTGTGACCGGCATGCAGACAGGATTGCAGGAACAGAAAGTAACAGCAGCCATCGGACATTTTCCCGGTATTGGCAGTACGACCCAGAGCACGAAGAATGGCATGGCTTCTACGGACAGAAGTGCGGAAGATTTCAGAGCCAATGAATTTGCAGTATTCCAGAGCTGTATTGATTCCGGTGAGACCAAAATGATCACCGTCAGCAATATGGCAGCACCTTCCCTGACAGGAGATAATACGCCTTGCTCATTTTCAAGTGCGGTGGTAACGGATATTTTACGAAATGAACTGAATTTCCGCGGTGTGATCGTATCCGGTGCCATGAACCAGACAGCGATCACGAATTACTACGGTGCCGATGAAGCCGCAGTACTGGCACTGCGTGCAGGGTGCGACATGATCTATGCGCCGGAGAACTTCGAGACCGCATACAACGGCGTACTGGAGGCTGTCCAGAACGGAACCATCTCCGAGGAACGCGTGAACGATTCCCTGCGTCGGATCTACCGCATCAAATATGCAGATAAAATCGAGCAATAGAAAAATGCTTATTTATCTTTTTTGTGTTATAATACCTTGAACTCAGAAACATTGTAACAGATTGGAACATTTTA
>ENA-ORSI01001194-ORSI01001194.1-human-gut-metagenome-genome-assembly--contig:-NODE-1194-length-23739-cov-3.144317_pt1 | contig 23739 bp, 27 predicted proteins | sample MGYA00242187_ERZ509154 | MGnify/ENA primary metagenome ERZ509154 (study PRJEB26280, sample SAMEA2338627) | human gut metagenome | biome: human gut; feature: human-associated habitat; material: faeces...
GCCGCAGGGGCAGCCTGCCAGGCTTCATGAATATCGGTGCAGACCGGAAGACCGTAGACATCCTTGACCTTCTTTAAGATTCGCAGTCCTTCCTCCAGACCGGGCCCGCGGAAGCTGTGGAGCGAGGTCCGGTTGGCCTTGTCAAAGGACGCCTTGAACGTATAGGGGATTCCAAGCCGTTCCGTGATCTCCTTCATCTGTCCAGCAATGGACAAAACCATTTCCTCCGATTCAATGACGCAGGGACCCGCAATCAGTTGAAACATAGATGTATCCTCCCGGCTTATGCCAATCCGTTTTCCATCATGTACCGCTCCACCTGAACACGGTCTTTCGGTGTGTCCACGGAAAGGGTCTTGCAGTGGGCATTGATGTAGTAGCAGTCCTTTCGGTTTTCAATGAAGCGGAAGGAGTCGTTTTCCTCGATTTTCTCCACCGGGCCACGGGGCGTGGCGTGATAATACTCCAATGCGCCGTGGGTAAAGGCACCGACGCCAACGAACTTCTGGTAGGCATAATTCATCTCACCCTTGGGGAATGGAATGGGGGCGCGGGAGATGAACAGGCAGACGCCGTCCTTGTTGGTGACGATCTTCAGGTTGGTGGGATCGACGACTTCCACAGGGTTGGAAAAGTCGGTCATCAGGTTGATTGAAGATAAAGAAAATCTTGAACACATGAAGAAAGAACATGAAATAATGTGTGCAAATGTCAACCTTTCTTATTATACAGACAGGCAGAAAGAATTCATCAATTTGTATTATTTCCAAGCATATTCAATCAGGCAGTGCAGTCATATCATGAATATCAAAAAATCTGCACTTTGTAGAATAAAATGCAGGATAAATTCAGCATAAACTATTGCATGTAAACTGAATTTATGCTATTATTATATAGTAAAATACTATATAAAAGGACAAGTGAAAGACACCACCCTGAAAAGGGCAGGTGTCTTTTTGCATTGGCAAAATATAAAGGAAGGGGGTGTCAGGACATGGGATGACAGCAAGACAGGAAAGATTTTGTCAAGAATTCATTGCATCAGGAAATGCAACACAGTCTGCTATCAAAGCAGGGTATTCTGATAAGAATGCCAAAACACAGGGTGCAAGATTGCTGATGTTGGATGAAGTAAAACAGAGAATCAAAGAACTTCAGACAGAAGTCAAGAATGATAAGATTCTTGATGCTATTCAGATGCAGGAAGTCCTGACATCAATCATTCTAAAGGAATCTGAAGAAGAAGTGATTGTTGTTGAAGGATGTGGTAATGGTATTTCTGAAGCAGTCACCAAGACAAAAACAGCATCTAATCAGGACAGAATCAGAGCAATTCAGCTTCTTGCAAGAATGCAGGGGGCATTAGATAACACAGCAACAGTGAATGTTGTCCTTCCTGTGTTTGGGGGTGAAGATGACCTTGAAGAATAAACACAGGAATAATGGGAAAGGAAAGGGCAACAGAAAAGAACAGCTAAAAAGAAGACGGAAAAGACAGAAGAATCAAGTCCCAAAGACTAAGAATTCTTATTGGTGCATTGATGGAAATTTCACCAATCATCCTGTTGCTTACTGCACACATTATCATGGTGTATTGACACAGGGATTGATGGATGTACATAAATGCAAAGAACATGGATGTTTCAGGTTAAGGAAAGGTGATAAATTTGAATAAGAAATATTATCATCTGCCTGATATCGTTGGAAAAGGATATAAAAAATTTTGGAATTTCAAAGGAAGATACAGAGTTGTAAAAGGAAGTCGTGCTTCTAAGAAATCCAAGACAACAGCACTTTGGTACATTTACAACCTGATGAAATATCCTGAATCAAATCTGTTGGTCATCAGAAAGACCTTCAGAACATTGAAAGATTCTTGTTATGCTGATTTGAAATGGGCATGTCACAGATTTGGTGTTGACCATTTATGGCAGTTCACATTGTCACCTTTGGAAGTAACATATCTTCCAACAGGTCAAAAGATATATTTCAGGGGATTAGATGACCCTTTGAAAGTCACATCTATTGCAGTTGATAAAGGCTGTCTGTGTTGGATGTGGATTGAAGAAGCATATGAAATCATGTCTGAAGCTGATTTTGATATGTTGGATGAATCAATCAGGGGTGAATGTCCTGATGGACTATGGAAGCAGATAACACTGACATTCAACCCTTGGAATGAACATCATTGGATGAAGAAACGATTCTTTGACAATCCTGACCCTGATACACTTGCATTGACTACAAACTATTTATGCAATGAATGGTTGGACAAAGCAGACTTGCAGGTGTTTGAAAGGATGAAAAAGAACAATCCAAGAAGATATGCAGTTGCAGGTCTTGGTGGATGGGGAATTGTTGATGGTCTTGTGTATGAGAATTGGAAAGAACAGGCATTCACACTTGATGATGTAAGAAAATGTAAAACAAGATGTGGACTTGACTTTGGTTATACAAATGACCCTTCAGCATCACCAATCATGTTTCTTGATTTGGAAAATAAGAAACTGTATGTGTGGGATGAACTTTATAAAACAGGTTTATCCAACAAGAAGATATATGAAGAACTATCATCAATGGGATATGGAAAAGAGAAATTCACAGGTGATTCTGCTGAACCAAAGTCCATTGATGAATTGAAATCCCTTGGACTAAGAATCAAAGGGGCAAAGAAAGGAAAAGACAGCATCAACAATGGAATACAGTGGATTCAAGACCTTGAAATTATTGTCCATCCAAGATGTGTCAATTTCCTGACAGAAATATCCAACTATACATGGGATAAAGATAAATTTGGAAACAAACTGAACAGACCAATTGATGATTTCAACCATCTAATGGATGCAATGCGTTATGGGTTGGAAGATGACATCATTGGAAATGCTTGGTTGTATTAGAAAGGATGGTGAAGAAATGTGTTAAAGGAAGATGAAATTCTGAAGTTTATTCAGGAAGACAAGGTGTCAACCAAGAAGAACCTTGCTTCCATTGGTCAAAAATACTATGATGCAGACCATGATATCATGCATTATAGAATGTTTTATTTCAATGCTGATGGACAATTGGTTGAAGACACAACAAGAAGCAATGTCAAGATTTCACATCCATTCTTCACTGAATTGGTTGACCAAGCAGTGCAGTACATGTTGTCAGGTGAAAATGGAATCATCCATTCTGATATTCCTGAACTTCAGACAAGATTGGATGAATACTTTGATGATGACTTCATCTGTGAATTGAATGATGTTCTGACAGGAACAATGGCAAAGGGATTTGAATACATGTATGCTTACATGAACAAAGATGGAAAGCTGTCATTTGAATGTGCAGATTCCCTTGGTGTTGTAGAAGTCAGAGAAAAGGACACAGATGATGGATGTGCCTATGTGATTTATTGGTATGTGGACAAGCTAACCAAGGAAAATAAGGTTATCAAGCGTATTCAGGTATGGGATGAAAATCAGACAACATTCTATGTGCAGGAAGAAGAAGGAAAGCTGATTCTTGATGAATCAGAACCAATCAATCCAAGACCACATGTGGTTTATAAGAAAGATGGTGATGATTCCATCTATTATGAAAACTTTGGTTTTATTCCATTCTTCAGATTGGATAATAACAAAAAACAGTGGTCAGGACTTAAACCAATCAAGGATTTGATTGATGACTATGACATTATGTCATGTGGTCTTTCAAATAACCTTGCTGATTTTGATTATCCATTGCATGTTGTCAAAGGCTTCCAAGGTGACAATCTTGATGAACTTCAGCAGAATCTGAAGACCAAGAAGATGATTGGTGTTGACCCTGAAGGGGGTGTGGAAGTCCACACAATAGATATTCCATATCAGGCAAGACAGGCAAAGATGCAGGAAGATGAAAAGAACATTTACAGATTTGGAATGGGATTCAATTCTGCACAGCTTGGCGATGGTAATGTTACCAATGTTGTTATCAAATCAAGATATGCACTTCTTGATTTGAAGTGTAACAAGTTGGAAATCAGAATGAAGCAGTTCCTGAAGAAGATTGTGAAGGTTGTCATTGGTGAAATCAACAGAATTGATGGAACTGATTATCAGGTTGCAGATGTGTGGTTTGATTTTAAACGTGAGGTCATGACTAATGCACAGGATAATGCACAGATTGAATTGACTGATGCACAGAAACAGCAGATACAAATCAATATAATCCTGTCACTTCAGGGTGTTCTTGATGATGAAACAATCATTCAGACCATTTGTGAAATCCTTGATATTGATTATGAAGATATCAAAGACAAACTTCCTGAAGATGAAGAACAGGATAATCAGCTTGCACAATCCACCTTGGAAGGGATTGTTCCTGAAGAAGGTGGTGAAGATATAGATGAATAAGACTGAAAAACAGATTGCTAAATATCAGCTTCAGCAGGAACAAAAGACCTTGCGTGAATTGAAACAGGTATATGCACAGGCATCAAAAGACCTGCAAAAATCAATCAATGACCTGAATCTTAGAACTGATATGCAGAATCTTCAGTCTATCATCTATCAGGTCAAATATCAGGAAGCAATGAAGAAACAGATTGATGGTATTCTTGATAAGCTGAACAAAGGGTCTTATCAAACCATCAATGAATATCTTCAGGATGCTTATCACAATGGATATATTGGAAACATGTATTCTTTACAGAAACAGGGAATTCCAATCACAGTTCCAATTGACCAAAAGAAAGTGCTGACTGCACTTCAGACAGATTCCAAGCTGTCTTCAAAGTATCATTCAGGTAATATCTTGAAAGGAAGACTTGCTGAAGATGTCAAAAAGCTGAAAGTGACCATCAGGGCAGAGTTATCAAGGGGAATTGCAAATGGTGAAACATGGCAACAGGTAGCTTATAAGATTGCACTTGGTATGAATAACCCAATGTCAAAAGCCTTGAACATGGCAATGAGAATTGCAAGAACTGAAGGTCACAGAGTGAATCAGCAGGGATTTCTTGATGCAGGTACTGAAGCAAAGAAAAAGGGTGCTGACATTGTAAAACAATGGGATGCAACACTTGATTCAGTCACAAGACCTTGGCATCAGGAAGCAGATGGTCAAATCAGGGAATGGGATGACTTCTTTGAAGTTGGCGGTGAAAAGATGAAAGCACCATCCATTGGTGGTTCTGCAAGGAATGTCTGCAATTGCAGATGTCAACTTCTTCAAAGGGCAAAATGGGCATTGGATGAATCTGAATTGAAAACCCTTCAGGACAGAGCATCATTCTTTGGTCTTGATAAATCCAAGTCCTTTGAAGACTTCAAAAAGAAGTATTTGAAGTTACCAAGTAATGCTGATACAATGAAATTGAAAACATTACCTAAACCGACAGGTTCAAAAGATTCACACTATATGGATTTTTCAAAAGATTGAATCAGATGAATGTTGATTACAATCCTGTTCAGAATCAAATTAAGAAGATGACAGAAGAAGAAATCATCAATCTTCTTGCAGGTGGTGACAGAACTTCAGGTTCATGTGCTTCTGTTAGTCTTGCTTATATTGGACAAAAACAGGGATGGGATATTCTTGATTTTAGGGGAAACAAAAGTCAGGAATTCTTTTCAAATGGTCTGAATCTTAATGGTTTATCAAAAACTGAAGGAATCAAAACCTTGAAAGCAGATGGAAAATGTTCATTGACTGTTGGTAATAGGTTATTGAAACAGGTGGAAACAGGCAAAGAATACTATTTATGTGTTGGAAAACATGCTTCTATTGTCAGAAAAACAGAAGAAGGAAAACTTCAATATTTAGAATTACAATCAGCATATAATAGTGGTTGGACAGATTTCAATGGAAATCCTAAAAGCACACTTCATGACAGGTTTGGTTGTACTTCCACATCAGATTATGGAACATCATCAACTTATGATTTCATGATTGATATTGAAGAAAGTGATTTTTCAACAGATGATTTCAAATCTTTACTTGGTTACATCAACACATCAGATTCTGCACAGAAGAAGGGAAAACATGGAACAATCAAGTAAATGGTATAAGAACAACCCTGATGACAAGATATGGTGGTTGAACAATCCTGAAGTAAAAGGTGAATGGGTCTTTTCTTTTGATAAGAAGACTGAATTCAATATGTTCAGAGATTACCCACATGCACTGACATCAGAACAAAAGAAAATCTTTGATGAAGAAAATCCATATTGGAAGAACTTCTTCATGGATAGAACACAGTAATTTAAACACCTTGGAAACAGGGTGTTTTTATTATGTCCTAAGTAAGACATTAAACTGCTTTATTTTTATGTCATTTTCATGGGTGACCATGTAAAACATCAGTGACTGACAGTCACATCCAAGACATAACTTGTAAAAATTGTAAATGTGAAAGGAAGGAATATAACAATGACATTACAGGAATTATTGAAAGCACAGAACTTGACTGATGAACAGGTCAAAGGAATTCTTGATGCTATGAAACAGAACAAAATCTATACTGCATCAGAAGAAAATCTTGATGTGAGATATGGAAAATTAAAGACTGACCATGATGCAATGGTTGCAAAAGATGCAGAATCACAGAAGCTGATTGCAGAACTTCAGAAAGCAACTAAAGGTCAGGAAGATGTGCAGACAAAAATCACAGAGTATGAAGCAACAATTCAGAAACAGCAGGAAGAACTTGCTGAAGCAAAAACAGAATCTGCATTGAAGATTGGTCTTCTTTCAGCAGGTGCAAAGGCAACCGATATTGATTATCTGATTTATAAAATGAATCATGACAGTGATTGGAAACCTGAACTTGGTGAAGATGGTCAGGTCAAAGGTCTTGATGACAAGGTAAAAGGACTGAAAACACAGTTCCCAAGTCAGTTTGAATCAACTTCCACAAAGAAGATTGAAGAAAAGAAACTTGAAAAGCCTGAACAGAAAGACACAGTCACAAAGGAAGACTTCAATAAAATGGGATATCAGGCAAGAAATAAGCTGTTCAATGAAAATCCTGAATTATACAAAGAATTATCAAGCAATTAAGAAAGGTTAAAAGGTGAAAAATTATGGCAAGTACAACAACTAAATCATCCAATATTATCAATCCTGAAGTCATGTCTGACATGATTGAAGCAAAGATTGAAGCACAGTGCAAGATTACACCATATGCACATGTAAACACAGACTTACAGGGAACAGCAGGTGACACAATCACAGTTCCTTCTTGGAATTACATTGGTGATGCTGAAGACTTTGATGTTGAAAAAGCATCTGACACAAATGCTGAAGTTGAAACAACAAATCTGACAGCAGGAAGCACCACTTTCACAATTAAGTGTGCAATGAAAGCTGTTTCTATCTTACAGACTGCAATCAACAGTGGTCTTGGAAATCCGATTGGTCAGGCAACTTTACAGTTAGCAAAATCTATTGTCAACAAAGTGGACAATGACCTTATTGATGCTATTTATGCAAAGATGACTGCATCCAAGGATAAATGCATTACTGCTGATGAAAAAGCAAATCATGTCAACTATGATGGAATTGTTGATGCAGTAACTAAGTTTGAAGATGAAGAAGATGGAATTGAAAAGGTTATGTTCATCCATCCAAAACAGGAAAAAGCACTGCTTACTGATGCAGATTTCATTTCTGCTGATAAGTTTGAAGCAGGTGTTGCAGTCAATGGTTCTATTGGTAAGATTGCAGGTTGTTGGATTAAGAAATCCAAGAAAGTAAAACAGGAAGAAACAACCAACTGTTGGTTAAATCCAATTATCAAACTTGAACCTGATTCTACTGAAACAGAGTATACAGAAGATGAACTTCCTGCATTAACTATCTTCTTAAAGAAAGATACACAGGTTGACCATGAGTGGTTTCCTAAAAAGCAGAAGCATGATATCACAGCTTCTAAGTATTATGGTGTTGCAGTAACAAATGCATCTAAACTTGTTGTTGCAAAATTCAAGGGTGATGCACCTACTGCCTAAGTAAAGAAAGGCGGTGAATCTAATGATTATATCAGTTGATGATATTGTGTCCATGCCTGATTTCATAGGGCAGGACACAAAGATTCTTCAAAAGAAGCTGAATGCATTGGAACTTCTTATCAGGAAGTACACCAATAACAATTTTCAGAACAGAAGCATCAGATTCATAGGAAACAGTCTTGGTGACAGAATCTTTGGTGGTCATCCATTCATCAGAATGGGTGACACCATTCAGATTTCAGAATCAGAAGTGAATGATGGACTGTATGTGGTCACTGAAGTTGGTAAGAACTTCATAAGACTTGACAAAGAAGTGTTCACTGTTGATTCCAACATGGTCACAAAAGTTGTCTATCCTGAAGATATTCAGGTTGGAATCATCAATCTTCTAAAATATGAAGTTGATATGCGTGATAAGGTTGGAATCAAATCTGAATCACTGTCAAGACATTCTGTGACCTATGTTGATTATGATGCAAATAACCAAGTGATGGGATATCCTGTTTCCCTGCTTGGTTTTTTAAAACCTTACATAAAAGCAAGATTCTGATGATTTCAGTTGGTGGAAATACAACTGCATTGATTCAGGTGAAAGATGAAGGAAAAAAGAACATCATTGGTGAAAAGGAACATGTGTGGATGGATGTCATATCACTGAAAGGTTGGTTGGACTTATCCAATGGTCAGAATGACATTAGTGAATACAGTGCAAAGGTGCAATCATCCACACATATTTTCATCTGTGATTTTAAATCCTTCAGAAATCTTTCAAAGAAATGGGTTTGGAATCCATATAACTTGAAAACAGGTGTGATTCAGTCTGAACAGGATGAAACAAAGATTGATGCAACATCTGAAAATGCAAGAATGATTATTGATGGGGTTGAATACCACATCTTAATGATTGATGACCCTATGGGAATGCATCAGCACTTGGAAATCATGCTTCAGTATGTTGGGGGTGGTTTAGGTGCCTAAGAATGTAGAATTCCATAGTTATTCAGTGAATGTGAAAACAGCACTGAAAGATAAAGCAATTGCTTTTCTTCATGAAATTGGTGGTGAAATCAGGTCACAGGCACAAAGAAATAGCAGAAGAAAGACATCACAGACAGCAGGTTCTTATCAATACAAGGTTGATGAAGATGCACTTGCAGTTCATATTGGTTCAGATTATTGGAATGCAATTTATGAAGAATTTGGAACAGGTGAACATGCAATCAATGGTGGTGGCAGAAAAGATTATTGGGTCTTTGTTGACACAGGTGGAAAACCACAAGCACCAAAAGGTGGAAAGACATACACCAAGGAAGAAGCAAAAAGAGTTGTTGCTATTATGAGAAAGAAAGGATTGAATGCTTATTATACCAATGGTAAAACAGCAAACAGACCTTTATACAGAGCATTCACAGCAACAGAAGGAAAGATTCAGTCTGTTGCTGAAAGATATTTTGGGGGTGTTTGATAATGACAACTGAAGGTCTTAATTATATAAACAACCTGTTGGAATCATTAAACATTCCCTATGAATTCATGGAATGGACTTCTGATATTCCTGAAACATATTGGGTTGGTGAATATCAGGAAATAGAACCATTGAATGAAGATGGAATGGAAGAATGTAATTTCATTCTAACAGGAAACACAAAAAGAAGTTTTCTGAATCTTGAAACTGTAAAGGAATTACTGAAGGACACACTTGGATGTGATGGAATGACAGACATCATGAAAAGTGGTTCAGGAATTGCAATCATGTATGTGACAGCATATCCTGTTCCTTCAGTTGAATTTGGTATTCATAGATTAGAAATAACATTAAGAATAAAAGAATGGAAGGTGTAAAACATGGCAAAGTTTGGAAAAACAGGTGTGACATCTGACACACCTAAAAAGATTTTGTTTGGTGCAGGTACGATTCATAAGAATGTGACTTATGATGAAAGTTCCCACAAATGGAATTTTGAAAATTCAATTATGGGTGCAACACAGGGTGGTTCTAAGATTACAATCACACCTGAATTTGAAGACATTGAAGCAGATGGTGCAATGGTTGCAGTAAAAGGTCTTAAAGTCAAGACAGGTGAAACTGCTGAAATGGAAATCAATTTCCTTGAAATCACAAAGGATATCATCAAATCAGCAATCATTGGTGTTGAAGGTACTTCCAAAGATACCAATTATGACCTGATTGAATCAAAGGCAGATGTTGAAGATGGTGATTATCTTCAGAATATTGCTTTTGTTGGTAAGACATTAGGCGGTAAAAATATCATTGTCATTATGGACAATGCACTTTGTACAAGTGGACTTGAATCAAATAGTGAAAATAAGAAAGAAGGGGTTGGAACATATACATTTGCATGTCATGCAGACCTTGATTCTGACCTTGACACCCTTCCTTATCACATTTATTATCCAAAAACACTTGCGTAATTAGAAAGGATGGTTTTGAACAATGGCAAAAGTAAAGGTTATAAATGAATTCAATGACAGATACACAGGGAAACTTCACAAGATTGGTGAAGTGTTTGAAGCTGATGACAAAAGAATTTCTGAAATCATGGAAGTTTCAAAGCACCTGATTGAAGTGCAGGAAGACAAAGAGCCTGCAAAAAGAACAAGAAAGAAAGTGGGTGAAGACTAATGGAATTTGAACTTAGAACACTGAAATCTGATGACTTATTCCCAATGTTTGGAATTCTTTCAAAGATTGGTTTCAAGGATTTAAAGGAAATTATCACACCTGACAAAATCAAGGACATGAAGTCAATGATTAGTCAGAAGGATGATGAAGATGAAAACACAGATGCTACAACAATGCTTGGTGTATCTGTTGTGATGGAAGTTGTATCTATCATCATGAAGAATCTTCCTTCCTGCAAAAATGAAATTTACACTTTTCTTTCAGGTCTGTCAGGAATGACAGTCAAGGAAATTGGAAACCTTGATATGGTAACTTTCACTGAAATGATTGTTGCTGTTGTTCAGAAGCAGGAATTCAAGGATTTTTTCAAGGTTGTTTCAAAATTGTTCAAGTAAACCATCTTACTTTTATGGACTTGCTATTCAGAGAATATGCAAGTCCATTTATTTTGCTTGATAAGGTGATTGGTGCAGGGCAATTGATGGACTTCTTGGAAGTCTTTGATGAAAAACAACAGCACAATGAACTTTGGGAATTCTATATTCACAAACTTCCACCTTGGGATGAAAGAACATTTGAACAGTTCAAGCATGATTTGAAAGTTGGTAATAAACCAAAGGGTGAAAGGCCAACAAAGGAACAGCTTGAAGCAACCATAAAAGATTCTTATAAAATCATGCAAAATTTTGAAATAGAAAAGGAAGGGGGTTAATTGAATTATGGATTTGTTTAAACTTGTTGGAAGTATCTTCATCAATAACAAAGAAGCAAACAGTCAGATTGATGAAACCAATACAAAAGCACAGAATCTTGCAACCAAGATTGGTTCTGCTATGGAAACAGCAGGAAACAAAATCACAGGTCTTGGAAAAGCAATTGCACCTGTGTCAGCAGTTCTTGCAACTGCACTGACTACTTCAACAAAGTCAGCTTCTGACTTTCAAAATGGTATGGCAAAGATGTCAACCTTGTTTGATACTTCCAAGACTTCAGTTAGTGACTTATCCAAGGAATTCTTGACCCTATCCAATAAAACAGGTTTGTCTGCATCAGAACTTGCTGAAGCAGGATATCAGGCACTGTCAGCAGGTCAGAGTGTGGACAAGGTTGGAAAGTTTGTTGAAACAGCAGGAAACCTTGCAAAAGCAGGTTTCACAAGTACAACAACAGCGGTGGATGTGTTGACAACAGCAATGAATGCTTATGGTAAATCAGCAGGAAGTGCTGACCAAATAGCAAACAAACTTGTTAGAACACAGAACTTAGGTAAAACAACTGTTGATGAACTTGCATCTGCAATGGGTAAAGTTATTCCAACAGCTTCTTCAATGGGTGTCAATATCAACAACTTGACATCAGGTTATGTTTCACTTACTAAACAGGGTATTGCAACAGCAGAAGCAACCACATATATGAACAGTATGTTCAATGAATTGGGTGATTCAGGAACAACACTTGGTGGTGTCATCAAAGAAAAAACAGGAAAGTCATTCCAAGAATGCATGAATTCAGGAATGTCACTTGCTGATGTTCTTCAAATCACAAAGCAGTATGCAGATGAAAATGGTATTTCCTACAATGAATTATGGTCATCTGCTGAAGCAGGAAAGGCAGGTCTTGCAATCCTGAATGGTGGTGTTGATGAATTTAACAAGACAGTTGAAACAATGGCATCTGATACAGATGATGTTGGTGAAGCATTAGAGAAATTAGAAACACCATCAGTCAAGGCACACAAAGCAATCAATCAGATTAAGAACAGCGGTATTGAATTAGGTACTGCATTCATTGATGCTTTAGCACCAACACTTGAAAAAGTGTGTGGGGTTGTGGAAAAAGCAACAACATGGTTCAGCAGTCTTGATGAACATACTAAAACCATGATTGCAACAGCAATGGGAATTGGTGCAGTTGCTTCACCTGTTTTGATTATCGGTGGAAAAATTATCAGTGGTATTGGTTCAATGGTTGGTAAGATTGGAACAGCTATATCAACCATATCATCACTGTCAGGTTCTGTTGGTGGTCTGTCAGGTGTCCTTGGTGCAATCACAAGTCCTATTGGATTGGTAGTGGTGGCAATCACAGCATTGATTGCAATTTTTGTTGCATTGTACAACACCAATGAAGATTTCAGGAACACTGTTCAGTCAGCATGGGCAACCATCAAAGAAACAATCAGCACTGTTATTGAAGCAGTGAAAGAATTGATTTCAGCATTCATTCAGCTTGTCAAACAGGCTTGGGATGCTTGGGGTCAGGATATTATCAATGTAGTAACAAATGCATTCAACTATATCAGCACATTTATTGATTCAGCACTGAAGATTGTTCAGGCAGTCATCCAAACAGTGACAGCACTAATCAAAGGTGATTGGTCAGGTGTGTGGGATGGTATTAAAAACATTGTGTCAACAGTGTGGGATGCAATCAAGAATTTGATTTCAGCAGGTATTGAACTTGTGAAATCTATCATTCAGCTTGGTCTGAATGTTGTAAAAAAAGTATTCACAACTGTATGGAATGCAATCAAGGGGATTGTTCAGGCAGTATGGAATGACCTGAAGTCAGTGATTGAAACTGTATTGAATGCGATTAAGTCATTCATCAGCACAGCACTGAATGCAATCAAATCTGTATTTTCTACAATTTGGAATGCAATCAAATCTGTTGTGACAACAATCATCAATGCAATAAAGTCAGTGATTTCATCTGTCTTTAATGCGATAAAATCAACAATCACAAGTATCTTGAATTCAATCAAATCTGTGTTCAGCAGTGTTTGGAATGGAATCAAGTCAACTGTGTCTTCAGTTATAAATGGTATTAAGTCCACTATTTCAAGTGGAATGAATGGTGCAAAATCAACTGTGACAGGTGTATTGAATGGAATCAAATCTTCATTCACAAGCATTTGGAATGGATGTAAATCTGTTGTTTCAGGTGCTATTAACAGAATTAAGTCAATTATGAACTTCAGTTGGTCATTGCCACATTTGAAATTACCACATATTTCAATCAGTGGTTCTTTCAGCTTGACACCACCATCTGTTCCACACTTTGGAATCAGTTGGTATAAGAAAGCTATGGACAGTCCTTTCATGTTCACACAACCAACATTGTTTGATGTGAATCCTGTCACAGGTACTGCAAAAGGTGCAGGTGAAGCAGGTGATGAAATCATGTATGGACATAGTAATCTAATGAATGACATTCAGGATGCAGTTGGTCATCATGACAATTTAATTGTGAAAGCCTTGAATGATTGGTTTGAACAGTTATTTGCAATCTTTGAAGAATGGTTTCCTGAATTCAAAGGTCAGTTGGTTCTTGACACAGGTGCATTGGTTGCAGAAACAGCACCTGCAATGGATGAAGAACTTGGTAAAATTATAAGAAGAAAGGAAAGACAATAATGCAGACAGTGACATTTGGAACAAAAAATTCATATGATGACTTTGGTCTAATCCTGACTGACAAAAATATTGGATTTCCTGAACCAAAGTTGGAAGAAGTTGATGTGATTGGTGCTGATGGTGTCATTGACTTGTCAGAAGTCTTGAATGATGATATCAAGTACAAAACACGAAAACTTCAGTTTACTTTTACAGTTCTGAAGGGAAACAAATATTGGGCATCAACAGTTGCTGATGTTGCAAATTATCTTCATGGTAAAAAGTTAAGAATTCAGATGGATTTTGACCCTGCCTATTATTACACAGGCAGGTGCAAAATCAATTCATTCAAGACTTCCAAAAGGTTATGCACCATCACAATTGATGCTGAATGTGAACCTTACAGACTTGATATAAATGGAAATGGTGAAAAATGGTTGTGGGACACATTCAGTTTTCAGAATGGTTTCATCAGGGTGAATGCAGTCACAGTCAATGGTTCATTGCAGGTCAACTTGCAGAATCAAAGAAAGATTGTATCACCAACATTCACCTGTTCAACAGCAATGACTGTGACATTTGATGGTGTTACATATAACCTTCCAAAAGGAAAAACACAGGTTCTTGGAATCAGACTTCAATATGGAACAAATTATGTGACATTCAAAGGAAATGGAACAGTCAAAATTGAATATCAAGGGGGTGCATTATAAATGTATCGTGTATATTGTAATAATTCCCCTTTGTATGATTTAAGGGATGAAGACCTTGTTTTGATTTCCCCAATTGTAAAGATTGGGGAAAACACAGCAGGGTCTTTTGAATTCAGTATTCTTCCAAAACATCCACACTATGAAGAAGTTAATGAATTGACTTCAGTCATCACAGCTTATGATGGTGATGAAGAAATCTTTTGTGGAAGGGTTGTGGAAATTACAAAAGATTTATACAACAGAAAGAAAGTCATCTGTGAAGGTGAACTTGCATATTTCAACGATTCTATTCAAAGACCTGCAAGATATCAGGGATTGACAGTCAGGGGTTATCTTGAAACCTTGGTGAACATCCATAATCAGCAGGTAAAGAATCAGGGCATTGATAAAACCTTCAAAGTTGGTGCAGTTACTGTTCAGGATAAAAATGATTATATTTATAAATATACCAATTGGGAATCCACATTGGAAGTCATCAAGACAGATTTATTGAAAACCTATGGTGGTTATTTGAGAATCAGAAAAGAAAATGGTGTCAGATATCTTGATTACCTTGCTGATTATCCAAACACAAACACACAGGTGATTGAATTTGGTTCAAACTTATTGGATTTCACACATGATATGGTTGCTTCTGACATTGTCACAGCAGTCATTCCACTTGGTGCAAGACTTGAAGATGTCACAGAAGTTGAAGGTCTTGATGCTTATTTGACAATCAAAGATGTCAATGGTGGTGTTGATTATGTGTATTCACAGGAAGCAGTCAAAAGCTATGGATGGATATTCAAAACAGTCAAATGGGATGATGTTCATGTTGCAGATAACCTTTTAAAGAAAGGGAAGGAATATCTGACAGATATTCAGTTTGCACAGATTACATTGACAGTATCTGCTGTTGACCTTCACATGCTTCATGTGGATATGGAAAGAATCAAAGTCCTTGATGAAATCAGGGTAACATCATCACCTAATGGTCTTGATAGATTTTTCCCTGTGTCAGAAATGACAATCTATTTGGACAAACCATCAAATAATAAGTTGATTCTTGGAACATCCTATTCCAAGAATAGCTTATCAACAAAGACAGAATCAAATATGACTTCAATCAAAGATAAGATTGATAATCTTCCAAACAAGTCAGAAATCCTTGAAGAAGCAAGGGAAAATGCATCACAGTTGATTCATTCAGCAACCAATGGTCATGTTGTCACAACTGCTGATGAACAACTTATCATGGACACTGCTGATAAGAAGACAGCAAGAAAACTTTGGAGATGGAACTTGAATGGTCTTGGATATTCTAAGACAGGTTACAATGGCACTTATGACACAGCAATAACAATGGATGGTCAGATTGTCGGTGAAAGACTTATTGGTGGTTCAGTTACTGCGGATAAGTTATCAGTATCATATAAATCATCAGTAGAAAAGCAGATTTCAGATGCAATTGATGATTCTAATGATTACACAGATGATAAGCTGAAATCCTATTGGACAAGAGTTGAAGTTGAAACTGCAATCAAAAACACAAAAGATGCAGTTCTCATTTCTGCAAAAGAAACTGCAACATCTTATACAGATGATAAACTGAAATCTTATTCAACATCTGCACAGATTAAAGTCAAAACAGATTCAATTGAATCAGAAGTTAAGAAAAAGCTGAACAGTTCAGAACTATCAACTAAGATTCAACAGAATGCATCAGCAGTCAAAATTGCATGGAATAACATCAGTAAGTATGTACAGTTTGAATCAGGTGAATTAAGAATCTATGATTCTGCTGTTACTTCATCACAGAAATTAGTTTCAAAATTTAATTATAATGGTTGTCACTTTTATAGAAATGATTATTATGTTGGTAAAATTGGAACAAATGAATTACAAAGTGATTCATCTAAAAAGGGATTGAATTTTGACCTTGAATCCAATGGTGCTTATATGACATGGGCATCAAAAGATTCATCTTCAGCAAACGTATACACCATGAAATGGACATATGTTCAGAAAGGTAAAGGTTGGGGCAACTACACAGCAGGTGAACTTCATGCAGGATGTAATGTGGACATGCATGGATGGACATTGAAAAACCCTTCATTTGAAGGTGGTGGAATCAATGGAACACTGAATTTTGTACAGATATTAAGAATGAACAGTGATGGAACTGTTGCTTCATGGTCAAAGGGTTGTAAGATGCAGTTTAAAAATGGAATCCTGATTTCAGGAACATGGAATGGATAAGGAAGGTGTTTAAATGTCAATTTATAAAACAATACCTGATGCAGAAAAAACAGAAAAAGAGAATCAGCAATCAGAAGTTATATGTGCAAAGAAACAAAAAACATATACACAGGAAGAAGTTCTTGCAATGCTTGAACAAGTTCAGAAAGGGGAAATTGAAAAATGATGGGTGCGATATTTGAAGAAGAAAAACCAAGACCATTGACATTAGAATTGGAAACTGCAAAGGCTATGGTTTTGACAGCAGTAAATAAAGCAAAACAGGAATGTGGAATTCCAAACTTCATCATGGAAGGTGTAATTGCAGAAATTCATTCACAGATTACATCACAAGCTAAAGTTGAAATGATGAATGATTTCAATTTATATATTGAAGAAATCAAACAGGAACAGAAAAAGAAAAGTGAAGAAGATGAAAAGGAAGGTGAAGAATAATGGCAAACATTAAACCCTATACAGATGAAATTGCAAATGCTGTCTATGGTGAAGAAGTCAGAAGTTCAATCATCAATGCACTGAATAAAGTCAATGATGATAATAACAGTTATCAGGACATCAAGAATCAGATTGTTGCTTCCAAGGATGATGTCAATGAAGCTGTTGCAGAATTTGATGCAAAGGTTGCTTCAGCACAGGATGCAACAACAGCACTTATTGATGCAACATCCAAAGGGAACACAGAAAAATCTGCACTTGACAGTGCAATCACTTCAGCAAACACAGCAAGAACAAACTTGGTTTCAGCAACATCTTCAGCAAACAATGCTGAAAGCACACTGAAGTCAGCAACATCAACTGCACAGACTGCAACAGCATCTGCAAATGATGTGAAGAAGAATCTTGATTCTTCCATCAGTTCAGCAAACAGTGCTAAATCTGCACTTGATACTGCAATCAGTAATGCAAAGACAGCTAAATCAAACCTTGATACAAGTACATCAACAGGTAACACAGCAAAGAATAACCTTGATACTGCAATCAGTAATGCAACAAAAACAAGAAGTGACCTGAATGCAGTTATCAGTTCAGCACAGTCAGCACAGTCATCTTTATCAGGTGTTATTGCACAGGCATCAACAGCACAGACAAACCTTCAGAATGCAACCAACAGTGCAACCAATGTATTCAATCAGCTTACTGCTGAAAATATTTCAGCAAAAGCAAACCTTGATGCATTAAGAAGTGAAGACTTCAATGCACAGGAAATTCTGTCAGGTGTCACAGATATCAGAGCATATCTTGGAATGATTGAAACAGAAGATGTTCTTGGTATCACAATGGATTACAAGAACAAGACCTGCACAAGAATAGCAGGTGCAAAGAATCTGACAGCAGGTGCAGACTTTGACAAGTTCAGCATGTATGGTGGAAGAAAAAGATGCAATGTGTCTGATGGTGGAACAATCAATGCTTACTATGGTGATGAAGGTTACACAGAAGATGGTTCAAATGGTCAGGTCATGGTGTATCAGCCTAAGTTCTATTATCTTGTGTGTCCACTTGAATATGACAGACAGGAAACAGGCTATGGTTATCATTTAAGAAAAGCAAACTACTATGTTAGTGAAACACAAAGGGCAGGATTCAAACTTCATCCTGCATTCTATGACAAGAATGGAAATGAAGTTGATTATATCCTTATGTCAGCATATGAAGGATGTATTTATGACACATCTGCAAATGCTTATTTAAAAAATGATGAGCAGGTCATGGATGCTTCCAAAGACAAGTTCAGTTCCATTGCAGGTGCAAGACCTGCTTCAGGTGTATCACAGAACCTGACAAGACCAAACATTGAACAGATGGCAAAGAATAGGGGTGAAGGTTGGCATTCCTTTGGAATCAAAACAGCATCTATGGAACAGTTACTGATGATTGTTGAAATGGGAATGATGAACCTTCAGACTGCTATTGGTCAGGGTGTTGTCAATCTTCCTTGGACAACAGGTTCTGACACAACAAGTTCTTATGCAGGTGCAACAGGTTCAACAGCTTCACTTGGTAATGGTACAGGCAGAGCAACAGAAACAACCACATATGAAGGTGGTGTTGCTACAAAGAACACAGCAGATGGAAAAACTTCTATTTGTTATCGTGGTGTTGAAAACTTTTGGGGTAACATTTGGAAATTCGCATATGGAATCAATTTTCATTGTGAAGATGGAAAACCATTTTTAGGTTATGTGTGTAAAGATTTCAATTATGCTGAATCTAAGAGAACAGATAATTATGAAAATATTGGTTTCGCACTTCCATCAGAAAATGGATATGTTTCAGCAATGGGATATTCCACAAATTATGATTGGCTGTTCTTACCTTCTGAAGTCAAAGGAAACAGTTCACTTCCTGTTGGTGATTACTACTATCAGAACAACACTTGGGATGGATATAGGATTGCTCTATTGGGCGGTAATTGGAGTGATGGTTCTCGTGCGGGGGGTTTCTCTTGGTATTTGAATGACGGTGTTGGGAGTCGTGATCGTATTATCGGCGGTCGCTTGGTGTATGTACCAACAGTCACTGTTTAATTAAATATATGGGTTAGGTAATTGTTGATGGCAACATCTTCCACCTTGTTGTTATATCTGTACACAATAAAAACATTTTCAAGATTACTCAATTAGGCAGTAATTGGAATAATGGTTCTAATGCAGGTAGTTTCTATTGGAATTTGAATAACAGTGTTGGGAATCGTAATCGTAATATCAGCAGTCACTTAGTAAATGCGTGGTTGATTTCAGGCAGTCCAAAAGGACTGTCTGTTTTCATATAAAAAATTGTGGAAATTACTTGACCCTGCCACTTGGCAAAACACAAAAGCCTGTCATTCATTGATGACAGCACATGGAATGAATCTGTTTTGGTAAATCCTGAAAGGAAGTTGAAGAATCAGAAACACGCATACAAAAATGACAGAAAGAATTGGTGGTTGTAATTATATGAAGCGTTATGGACATTTATATGAAAAAATTTATGATATGGAAAATTTGAAGTTAGCACATCAACATGCAAAGAAAGGGAAAGGATGGTATGCAGAAGTGCAAATGATTGATTCTGACCCTGATAAGTACCTGAAGGAATTGCAGGACATGCTGATAAATAAAACCTATCATACATCTGAATATGAAGTGTTCTATAAAAATGAGCATGGGAAGACAAGAAAGATTTATAAACTTCCTTATTTTCCTGACAGGGTTGCACAGTGGGCAATCTTGCAGGTAATTGAACCATATTTAATCAAGCACCTTATTTCTGATACCTTTTCAGCAATACCCGACAGGGGAATTCACAAAGGACTTAGCAGGGTAAAGAAAGCAGTCCAACATGATGTTCCAAACTGTCAATATTGTCTGAAGATAGATGCTAGACATTATTATCAATCAGTGAATCAAGACATTCTGAAACAGAAATACAGAAAGATGTTCAAAGATAATGACCTTCTTTGGATTCTTGATGAAATCATTGATTCAATCAACACAGCAGAAGATGAAGACCTTGTTTCAATATATCTGTTAGATGAAGACATTGACCCAAACACAGGGATTCCAATTGGAAACTATCTGTCACAGTACAGTGGGAATTATTACTTCAGTGATTTTGACCATTGGATGAAAGAAGTCAAGCATGTCAAATATTACTTCAGATATATGGATGACATTGTGATTCTTGCAAGAACTAAGGAAGAACTGCATCAGTTGCTGAAAGAAATCAATGAATACTTCCATAACAATATGAAGTTAGAAATCAAGAAGAATTATCAAGTGTTTCCAACTTATGTCAGGGGTATTGATTACCTTGGTTATAGGGTGTTTGTTTCCTATGTGCTATTAAGAAAGCAAACCTGCAAAGACATGAAAAAGAAAATGGTGAAGATAAGGAAGAAAGTTGAATCAGGGAACATGATGAACTATTCAGAATGGTGTTCAATAAATTCTTACAAAGGTTGAACTGATTATGGAAATTGTTTCAGACTGACACAGAAATATGTTGAACCATTGATTCCATATGCAACTAAATATTATGAATTGAATGTCAAGAAAGGTGGAAAAGTAGCATGAAACAGTACGGAACACAAAGAAGTACAGTGAAGCCTGAAGATGTGGAAATCACTGAATCAAAGGTTTTCACTTATGAAAGCATCACTGAAATTAAAGTGAAGAATCCTGAATCAGATGATGAAGTCACAATGTATGAATTCACTTTGACAGAGTATGACAAAGATGAATACATCAGGATTCAGGCAGAAAAGAATGCAAGTCTTGAAGAACAGATGACACAGACACAGGTTGCACTGTGTGATGTATATGAAATGTTAGCATAGAAAGGATGTGATTTATCATGGTGAAGATTTATGCAAATCTTATCATCAAGGGAATCAAAACCATTGATGATGTACCAACAAGAATCAAAGATGAAGTCAAGCAGGAATTGGTCAAAGAAGGTCATCCTGAACTTGCTGAAGTAGGTGATGAAGATTGATAACCAATCTTATCATAAATATTTTATTTAGAAAGGAAGTGGAAAACATGGCAGTTGTATATGCAACACTTATTATCAAAGGTGTGAAGACAATTGATGATGTCCCTGCAAGAATCAAGGACAAGGTTGTTCAGGTTTTGATTGACCTTGATTGTGGTGATTTAGCAGGTCAGGCATAAGTCAATAACACACAGCAAAGCATCATGCAGAAATGCATGGTGCTTATTTTATGCAGAAAGGAAGATAAACAAGATGAATATTAAAGAAGGAATTTGCACAGGCATTGGTGTCATTGGAAGCATCATTGCATCAGCGTTTGGTGGATGGGACACAGGCTTGGTTACATTACTTATTTTTATGGGAATTGATTACTTTTCAGGATTGGTGGTTGCAGGTGTTTTTCACAAGTCCAACAAAACTAAATCAGGTGCATTGGAAAGCAAAGCAGGATGGAAAGGACTTTGCAGGAAATGCATGACCCTTTTGTTTGTATTGATTGCATATAGATTAGATTTAGCAATTGGTGTGGATTACATCAGAAATGCAGTCATCATTGGATTTATGGCAAATGAATTGATTTCAATTGTGGAAAATGCAGGTCTTATGGGTCTTCCATTACCTGATGCAATCAACAAAGCAATTGATGTTTTAACAGAACAGAAAGAAGGGTAATAAATGACTAATCATGAATTTATCAAGAAAGTTGCAGATACAGTCTGCAAGGTAGCACTGTCTTATGGAATCTTGGTTCATAGTCCAATCATTGCACAGGCAATCTTAGAAAGTGGGTGGGGCAAGTCAAAACTTGCTTCCACCTATCACAATTATTTTGGTCTGAAATGTGGGACTAAATGGACAGGAAAATCAGTGAATCTGACAACACAGGAAGAATATGAAGTTGGAACACTGACAACCATCAAAGACAATTTTAGGGTTTATGACAGCATGGAAGATGGAATCAAAGGGTATTTTGAATTCATTCAGCTTCCAAGATATAGCAATCTGAAGGGTATCACAGACCCTAAGACATATCTTGAAACCATCAAGGCAGATGGATATGCAACATCTTCTACTTATGTAGATAACAACATGAAGTTAATCAATCAGTATGATTTGACACAGTACGACAAGAAAGAAGGTAACAACAGTATGTCATATGATAGAACAGCAGTAGTGAATCAGGCAAAAGCATGGCTTGGATATAATGAAGCAGATGGTTCACACAGAGCAATTATTGATTTATACAACACACAGAATCCAAGACCAAGGGGTTACAAAGTAACATATACAGATGCATGGTGTGCAACCTTTGTATCTGCTGTTGCAGTGAAACTTGGTTATACAAGAATTATTCCAACAGAATGTTCATGTGATTACATGATTAAAGGCTTTCAGCAGATTGGATGTTGGGTTGAAAATGATGCATATGTTCCAAAAGCAGGTGATGTCATTTTCTATGATTGGCAGGATTTAGGCATTGGTGACAATGTTGGTTCATCTGACCATGTAGGAATTGTTGAAAAATGTGATGGTAATACAATCATAGTCATTGAAGGAAATATTTCAAACAAGGTTGGAAGAAGAACACTTGCAGTCAATGGAAAGTATATCAGGGGATTTGGTGTTCCTGCATATACAACACAGTCTGCATCCACACCTGCACCTTCTACAACAAAGAAAGACATCACAACTATTGCAAAAGAAGTCTTAGCAGGTCAGTGGGGTAATGGTGATGACAGAAAGAACAGACTGACAAATGCAGGTTATGATTATGCAACAGTTCAGGCAAAGGTCAATGAACTTGTAAGTGGTAAAACATCCACACCAACAAAATCAGTTGCTGAAGTAGCAAAAGAAGTTCTTGCAGGAAAATGGGGAAATGGAACTGCAAGAAAGACTGCACTTGAAAATGCAGGATATAACTATTCTGAAGTTCAGCAGAAAGTCAATGAACTTTGTGGACAGAAGTCTGTGACTGAAGTTGCAAAGGAAGTTATTCAGGGGAAGTGGGGCAATGGTGCAACACGAAAATCTAAGTTAGAACAGGCAGGATATAATTATTCTGCTGTTCAAGCAGAAGTAAACAGACTTTTGCGTTAGTAACCTGATAGAAACAAAAGAGTAACAAACACATCAGAAAGCCTTATAATATAAGGAATACAGTTATCTTGGAACTATCTGTGAGATAGTTCAAGACTGTCAGAGAATACAGAAGACCCAAGGAAATTCAACATTCCTTGGGTCTTTTCTTTTTGTCAAAATCTAAGAATTTGTGTCTAATAGTAACACAATAG
>ENA-ORSI01001195-ORSI01001195.1-human-gut-metagenome-genome-assembly--contig:-NODE-1195-length-23734-cov-17.097132_pt1 | contig 23734 bp, 20 predicted proteins | sample MGYA00242187_ERZ509154 | MGnify/ENA primary metagenome ERZ509154 (study PRJEB26280, sample SAMEA2338627) | human gut metagenome | biome: human gut; feature: human-associated habitat; material: faeces...
CGACAGGCTGACACCAGCCGCCTGAGGAGCTACACTTTACTTGCGAAACTTAAGTTACACAATATCACCAAATGGTACTACTGGTTTTACTTAGGATATATCATTAAACATTATGAATCGCACATATTCCTTACCATAAAACAATATCATTTGATTTATGTAGGCTTTGTAGCGTATTTTATTACTGGAGTTTTACTTTATTCTGAATATGGAAATAACACTATACATGGTATGATTGCATCAACGGTTGCTATTACTTGTATTTGGTATTTAGTACGATTGATACATTGGCAAAATCTATCATTTAGCCCATTATTAATTTCTATCAGTTCATGCAGTTTTGGAATATATATATTCCATAACTGGCTTGAAATGTATATGCTATCTAATACCGCTCAGCAAATATTCCCAATAGCCTCTTGGGCCGAAAACCACATTTACTTATTTCCTTTCGTATTCGCGAGCATCGCATTTATTATATCATGGGCAATGGCTTGGCTATTTTTAAAATGTCGTATTGGTAAATTTTTGATAGGATGAAAATTATCAAGGAAATCAAACAATTAGGACGAATTCTCCGTATCGGATATATACATCAAAAATGTCAACGAAGGGGCTCTTTTGTTATATCAAAAATTCATAAAGCTATAATAGTAGCTCCCCACCCCGATGACGAAGTCTTAGGCTGTTCTGGGCTTATACAGCGCATGATTGAAAACGGAAAACAAATGCATGTTGTCATCTTATCCGGAGGAGGGAAGAGCCATCAAGGCTGTTGCCATATTGATGAATCAACACTGATTGAATCCCGCCGCAATTTATCACGAAAAGCAGCAGCAATATTAGAACTTCCACTTGATCAACTGCATTTGTTAGATTATCCGGATGGTAATATCTCTTTCAATAATCCTGAGACTCAAAGCCTACAGGCATTAATCGAGGAAATATCACCGGATGCTATTTTCGTACCGCACAGGAATGAAGGATGGAGTGACCATATAGAAGCTGGAAATATAGTAAGAGAAATCATCCGAATAAAATCCACTCCGATTCAACTGTACGAATATTGTGTCTGGTTCTGGTACTACAATACATGGAACGTTGATTGGAAAAATGCTTTCGTTCTCAAAATGAATCAGAGAGAACATCGGATAAAATTAAAAGCCATTAATGCCTATATAAAACCGCTTGCACCTTGTGGAAAACCATGGAGCGGAGTGCTACCACGTATATTCGTGAAAGCAAATCAATGGAATTGTGAACTCTATTTTAAAGCAGACTAATGAAGACCTACCCACATATAGCTATCGTTATTGGCGATTCAACACATAATACCTTAAGTGCTGTCCGCAGTTTAGGCGAAGCAAGAATCGAGCAATACTTAATCTTAAAATGTGAAGAAGATACTTGCTTTGTAGCCCGAAGCAAATATTTAAAAGGTAGCCGGATACATCATATCCAATCAATGAGTGAATGTCTTCCCATTTTAGAAAAAATGAAAGAGTTGGGAGGGGAAAAGACGATTATCTGTACATTCGATGAAGCATCCGTCTTTATTGACTCCCAAGAGAAAAAGCTTGCCCCCTATTTCCGAACTCCGGCTAAAGGAAATCATATCGGCTCTTTATTCAACAAAGATGAGCAATGCAAGTTAGCGATGCAATGCGGGCTAACCGTTCCACGTTCGCAAATCTTCCATCGGACAGATAAGAGCGATTCTATCAGCATTGATTATCCCATTCTTCTGAAACCCTTGTACAGTACAAAAGGTGAAAAGAGCGATATTCACATCTGCCATACATCACAGGAGTTGGAATCTGCATTGAAAGAAGAAAGTCATTGCGAAGATTTTATTCTTCAGGAGTTTATCAACAAAGAGTATGAACTGGACTGCATTGGAGTCCGTACCGAAAAAGGATTATTTGTGTCTGGTGCCGTACGGAAAATCAGACATTACCCTTATTTAATAGGGGCCGGAGCTTATGGACTGTTCCTGCCACTGAAAGAACTGGACATCAATATTCCCGGTTTGGAACGATTTTTAAAACATGCCGGATATTACGGACCTTTCAGTGTGGAATTTCTGCATAGAGGGGATAAGAACTACTTCATGGAAGTAAACTTTCGTAATGAAGGACTTGCTTATGCTTCTACTGTAGCAGGAGCTAATCTTCATGCTTTTTATATAAATCCAAGTTATAATATTGACTGGAAACGTATACGAAAAACATATATGATGAACTATTCCATCGATTTTCTGTATGTGAAAAACGGAGATGTTTCATTGCGTTCATGGTTGAAGGACTTTATGCGAACCCGTTGCTTTATCAATTTCAATCGACGTGACCCGATGCCGGTTATCTGTTACTATTTGCATAAAATAAAAAAACGTTTTCAGCAATGAAAGTAATGGTTTGCATCCCTTGTCTGATGACAGGCGGTACAGAAATACAGACCCTCAACTTGGTACGGGCATTAGCTATAGGCGGGCATCGAGTCGTCACTATATGTTATTTTGAATATAGCCCGGAAATGGTTATCCGATTCCAACAGGCTGGAAGTGAAGTGATTTGTCTGAGTAAAGACGGAACACGCATCGGAGGCTGGAAAGGAATACTCTTCCTTTTCAAAGGGCTTCGGAGGGTATTAAAACAATACCGACCGGAAGTGGCACACGTACAATACATGGCACCGGGTGCGATTCCAATCCTGCTGTTACGCCTTTTAGGTATGCGGCAAATCATAGCGACCGCACATACAGCAGCCGACATTTATCCGGGCCTACGACTGGTACACTTCGTTCAGCAACATTGTGTACGGGTATTCACCTGCATTACAGAGCGGGCGGAACGTTCGTTCTTCGGAACTTCCCCCCAGCTATATAACGAACAAACGCAACTGAAAAAACGAAATCACTTCACGATATACAATGCTCTGCCTGCGGGTATTTCCATCTCCCAACAAGCCAAAAGCCAGAATCGGCCATTGACCATTGGTGTAGTCAGTCGCTTGGAAGACATCAAAGGAATGGATTTGGTGGTGCCTGCCTTTGTACAGGTAAAAGCGTGTCACCCGGAAATGCAACTGCTGATAGTCGGTGACGGAAATCTGCGCAAATCGATGGAAGAGCAGGCACACAAAGCAGGATTGGAAAAAGCTGTAGAGTTTGCAGGACGGCAACCCCAGGAAAAGTTATCAAGCTATTACGACCGCATAGATATCTTGTTGATGCCCTCGCGTAGCGAAGGGTTCGGATTGACAGCCATTGAAGGCATGGCACGCGGTTGCGTAGTCGTAGCTGCTCGTACCGGCGGTTTACCGGAAGTAGTGCGGGATGGAGAAGTAGGCTTACTTCACGAACCGGAACAAGTAGAAGATCTGGCTGCCCAAATCAATAAACTGATAGAACAACCAACCCTTTGGAAACAGTTCTCTAACGAAGCAACCACGTACGTACAACGCTTTAGCTTCGAACGTTTCAGTCAACTATTCAACAACTTATATCAAAAGATTAGCAACAATTATTAAGTTCATAGGTTATTTAAGTTTATAAGTTATTACCATACTTCATCAACTCAAAACTAAAAAACTTAAAAACTCAAAAACTTAAAAACTCATATTATGGTTTTACTCAATTACCTCTACTTCCTCATTATTACGTTTATCGGTTACAAATGGCTGACTTCCTCGGGAGGAAACATGACGAACCCGTTAAACAAACAGGAACAAATGTGGCTGGATGGCCCTGAAAGATTCTGGGTACTGACCTTTTCCACAGGCCTACTAGCTCTTTCTGCTCCAGCCGGATTAGACCTAATGGCAGTCCGCTTATTGGTATTGGAAGTGTTCTGTCTGATCGGCTTGCTATTTATCTGCAAACGAAAGCCGCAATGGACAGCTGCATCCGTTATTTATGTTGTCTATATACTTTGGTTGGTCATAGGCTTGGCATACAGTCCTGCTCCCGGATATGGCTTCCGGGTCATCCTGAAATATCTCTATCCGTTACTGATTATGCTGTTTGCATCAGCAGCAGTACGTGATATAGAAGTATTCTTAAAAGCAGGACTGGGGGCACGTATGGTGGCACTGATTGCATTAATAGTAGCTTTTATTCCCACGTTGGAAGGAACACTTTTCCCTGGGGTATTCTGGTATGGAACAGCAAGGGCTATTAACTTTATCTCGATGTGCGTATTCTCGCTGGCACTCTTTTACTATACGGATGAAAAAAAGAAAAACCTCATTTACGCCATCTTATTTATGATTCCTTGCTTTATTTGGGTATTTAGAACCTCCATTATGGGAAGTTTAGTTGCCATTATGGCATTCTATTTCATTAAATACCGGATGCGCTCTCTGCCCATTATAGCCGGTGTACTGATAGCCGGTGTGATGGCGGTATTCTTCATTCCTTCCTTACATCAGAAGATGTTTAAAGACAATTCTACCAATATTGATCAATTCAAAAGTGGCAGTGTCAGTATGGATGATGTAAATACCAATGCACGGGCAGCTATGTGGAAACATTTGGAAGATAAATTCTACAAAGAGCATGAACTGACAGGTTCCGGCACGGGCTCTGTACAACAATATATGTACAATAATTATATATTTGGTGGACTTAAAGTTCCTCACAGTGATTTTGTACAAATGCGTTGTGATAATGGTCTGATAGGTTTTGTATTATATGTAATGATTACATTATTAGTCTTTTATGACTGTTTCAAAACCCATCACACTACCAACAATACTGGAGTACAAATATGTTCAATACTTGCTGGATCATCCATGATGGGAGTATTTGTAACTTTATACTCAGATAATGCAGTTAATTACTCAATGGCAACCCTATCCATGCCTTTAGGATTTTATGGAATGATGTTAGGATTAAAAACACATAAACAATGATTATAATCAAACTTATAGGAGGCTTAGGGAATCAAATGTTTCAATATGCCTCAGCGTATGTAGCAGCTCAAAGAACAAATACAGAATTGAAAATCGATAACCTGTATTACAATGATCATTCAAAAAGAATGCATAGATTTACGTATCGTCCATATGCATTAAGTTTATTTGATATTAGCGCATCTACAGCAACTCCCAAAGAAATAAACAAATTTGTATTACCTCGTATATTTAACAAGTACATTTATCACTTTTTGAGACTGTTTCATAAAGATAGCAATGTATTTTCTGATTCTGAATTAGACAGCTATGATAAATTAATTTCACTTTCTACAAAGGAGGCGTATCTTCAAGGATTCTTTCAAAAATACGAATATATAAAAAATGATATTGCAGAATTAAGAAGAGAATTCACATTTAAAGAACCTCTTCCCATATCTTATGATTCGATCATTAAAGAAATAAAGGAAGCTGAAACGCCTATTTGCGTTTCTTTCAGAAGAGGAGATTATGTAGGGCATCCTGTATTGGATATAGTAGATTTAAATTGGTATTCAAAGGCATTAAAACTATTCAACCATGGACATTTATTTGTGTTCTCTGATGACATAAAATGGTGTAAGGAAAATTTTGACCCCGATAATCATTTTAAAATTACATTTGTTGACCAACAATATACAGGTCCTATGGGAGGATACTATATGCAATTGATGATGTTATGTGAGCATTTTATCATCCCTAACAGTACATATCCATATTGGGCAGCTTTACTGTCAACACGGTCTAAAAATAAAATTGTAGTTGCTCCTAAAATTTGGTATAAAGGGCAAGAAAAAACAAGCAAAAATCCTATCCTTCCTGATGAATGGATTGCAATCTAATAATATAATCACCAATGATTTCAGTAGTAATTCCCTTATACAATAAGGAACAAAGTATCGTTACTACGCTTCATACGATACTGAACCAAACCTATCAGGACTTCGAAATTATCATTGTGGATGATGGATCAACAGACCACAGTGTAAAAGAAGTTGCAAAAATGCTCGATCCTCGTATTCGTCTGATTCATCAAAGCAATGCAGGTGTATCGGCTGCACGCAACCGTGGGATAGAAGAAGCGAGAGGGGAATACATTGCTTTCCTTGATGCGGATGATGAATGGAAACCTGACTATTTGAAAACTCAGTATGAGCTTACATTGAAATATCCGGGATGCAGTGTATTTGCCTCCAACTATGAATTTAAAGATACCCAAGGGACTGTAACACCTACCATTATCCGAAAGCTTTCTTTTAAAGGCGTAGATGGTATTCTTTCCAACTACTTTGAAGTAGCCAGTTGCTCAAATCCACCTTTGTGGACATCTGCTGTAATGGTTAAGAAAAGTGCTATACAATCCATTGGTGGTTTTCCTATCGGTATTAAATCAGGAGAAGATTTACTAACATGGGCACGATTAGCCCGTAGATATTCCATTGCTTTTTATACCATTCCATTAGCTACATTCATTTTTGATAAACAACATTTTAACGAAGACCAACGTCAACGGATCCCTGAAGAATTTGATTATGTCGGTAATGAATTAGCAAAATTATACGAAAAACATCAACATATTATTGGCCTAAAAAGTTATGTAGGATTATGGCATAAAATGCGGGCACATATTTTTATATCCAAACATAAGCGCAAAAAGGCGTTGTATGAATGTATCTATGCATTACGTTATTCTATAACAATAAAAATCATTATTTTCTTAATTCTATCGCTGATGCCTTACCGTTTTATTGATTATGTATTCAAAAAAGTAAAATGAAAATAGTAACTTTACACACTGACTTTCGTATATATTGGCCTGCTCGTTTACAAGCCTTGAATGCAGTTTTAAACAAACATGGGGATACGCTGGAAGTGATTGAAATAGCCGGAGAAGGGAGTCACTATGCTTTCTCAAAAAAGGAAGAGCAAACAAGCCTCCCTTGGCATACTCTTTTCCCTAAGGAAAAGCCTGAAAACTTGAAAGGAAATACGATTAAGAGAAAGTTATTTCCCCTATTGGATACACTTAATCCGGATGTCATTATCGCCGGAGCTATAGCCTTCCCCTCTGGCGCATTGGCTGTGGCATGGGGAAAGAAAAATAATAAGAAAGTGATTGTCTTTGATGATGCCAAAGTGGAAGCCGTGCAGCGTAATCCAGTTGTTAACTTCATAAAACAAGCCGTTTATAACGGGGTAGATGCAATGTTGTATCCTGCACCTGATTGGGAAGAGACTGGAAAATACTGGAATTTCAAAAAAGAACAAATGTTTTATGGCGTTGATGTAGTAGATAATGATTTTTGGGGATGTCCGTCAGATTTAAAATATCAGTGGGGTAAGTATTTTGTTTCTGTGGGAAGACAAATTCCTAAAAAGAATTATTTCCCAATAGCGCAAGCGTATGTACGTTACAAGAAAGAAATGGGTAATGATGCTTTCGACTGGGTGTTGATTGGGGATGGTCCCGAACATGAACGAATAGTCAAATTCATTCATGATAATCACTGTGAAAATAAAGTCCATTTCCTTCCATTTCTTTCACAAGCGGAACTACCTGCCATATATCAACATGCAGAAGCTTTAATTTGTAGTAGTAGTGAAACCTGGGGATTAGTCATCAATGAAGCGATGGCAGGAGGATGTCCGGTGATAGCCAGTGTGCAATGTGGAGCTACTCATACATTGATACGGGAAGGCGTCAATGGCTTTCAATTTTCATGTGATGACATTGATAAGTTAACTGAATTGATGCTGGCTTACCATAAACTTCCTCAAAATAAAATGAATGCCATGAAAGAGGCCTCCAAACAAATTATATCTGATTGGGGACTTGACCGTTTTGCAAAAGAATGTTGTGATGCTATTGATTTCGCAATATCACAACCAAAAAGAAAAATAACAATAATAGATAATCTGATAATAGACCTTTGGAAAGGTCGTTATCGACCCATATAGTCATCAATGAAAATTCTACTTGTTCACAATAATTATGGAAAATACTCCGGCGAAGAAGCCGTAGTGGACCGACTGGCTGGCATGTGGACTGCACACGGACACGAAGTGGCGCAACTGCGCCAATCGACCGCAGAAAGCCGGGAAAGCTTAGCAGGCAAAATACGGGGATTTTGTGCGGGGCTGTATTGCCCAAGTGGAGTGAAAGCTATGCGGAAAGCACTCCAACGAGAGAAACCGGATGTGGTGAATGTACACAATCTGTACCCTTTTATCAGCCCGGCTGCACTGTTTGAATGCAAGAAAGCCGGGATTCCCGTGGTAATGACCGTACACAATTTCCGATTGATCTGCCCCACGGGACTGTTTATGCGGGATGGGAAGCCTTGTGAACTATGCTTGGAAAAAGGGAATGAATGGGGATGCGTGCGGTATAACTGCGAACACTCGCTGCTGAAATCAGTGGGCTATGCAGCCCGCAATGCGGTGGCAAGGTTGAGCAAAGCATACAGTGAATGTGTAGATAGGTTTGCTTGTATCACTGAATTTCAACGGAAGAAGCTGATAGAAGCGGGATTTGCAGCGGACAAAATTACCGTTATTCCCAACAGCATGGAGGCTCCTGTAAGTTATACGCCCTCGATAGGAGATTATGTAGCATACATCGGGCGATTGAGTTACGAAAAGGGATTTGACCTGCTGATAGAAGTGGCACGCAGGCATCCGGAAATAGCGTTTCGCTTTGCCGGAGCACAACGCAGTGCCACAAGCATAGAAATTTCGGAGAATGTCAATTTCATGGGATATCTGCATGGAAAGGAACTGGAAGACTTTATTCGCAACAGCCGCTTTATAGTAATGCCAAGCCGATGCTATGAAGGTTTCCCCATGGCAATTCTGGAGGCTGCCCAATATGGCAAACCGACAATTGGACCGGATCATGGAGGATTTACGGAAATCATCGGGAAAGGAGCAAAGGCTATCGGACGGTTATTTATTCCGAATGATATAGCTGACTTAGAACAACAGATTGCTACACTTTGGGAACAACCGGAAATGGTAGAAGAACTGGGAGAAAAGGCTTTCCGGAAATTGCAGCAGGAGTATGCAACAGAAGTGGTGTATGGGAAATGGAATGAATTGGTTGAGGGGTTAAGGTTGAAGGATAAAGGATGAGGGATGAGCGTTGAGGGTTTAGAGTTAAGGAATAATTCAACATAATGATAGGTGCTTTAAACCATAAACAGTAAACCTTAAACTTTTATATACCACAGAGGGCACAGAGTTGCACAGAGTAAAAATTAAGGATTTGCAAGTATCTGTTTTGTGCCATCTCGTACCATGATGCTTAACACAATCTACTCAAACATTTTATTTTCAAAGTTTCGATAACTAAAGATAATCAATATGCAAACGTATTTCAACATCCGATATGAATTTGACCGCAAGGCGGTGTGGGAACGCATCGACCGGCAGGTGAAGGAAGGAAAGGCGGACTACATCTGCGTGGCGGACGGAGTGATTCTGGACCACGCAAACCGGAACCCGGAATACCTGAAGGTGGTGAACGGGGGAATGTTCGCCATCTGCGACAGCAGCTATGTGCCGCTGTACCTGAAGTGGATCTATGGAAAAAGGTATGAACAGTACTGCGGAAGCCAGATCTTCAGGGACATCGTGGCGGGACGGAAGTATCGCATGATTTTCATGGGGACTTCGCAGGAGACGCTGGACGGGCTACGCAACAGGCTGGCAGAGATGAACCCGGAGGTGAAGGGGATGAAGTTCATAGAGTTGCCTTTCAGAAAGGTGGAGGACTTTGACTACCCGGAGATAGCACGCACCATCGAGGAGGACGGGGCGGACATCGTATGGGTGGCCTTGGGAGCACCGAAGCAGGAGATCTTTATGAGCAAGCTGAAACCGCACCTGAAACGGGGGGTGATGATAGCGGTAGGGGCTGCCTTCAAGTTCTACAGCGGAACGGACGTGCAGCGGGCGCCGGAATGGATGGTGAAGCATCACCTGGAGTTTGTGCACCGCATCTACAAGGAACCGAAGAAGCAGCTGAAACGTTGCTGGGGCATTGTATCGACACTGCCCGGACTGCTGTGGGGAGAATGGAGAAGGAGCAAGAAGCAACCGAAGGTAAGGGCATGAGAAAGGAACTTATAAGGCTGGCTTGCATCGTGGCTGTGCTGACGGGGGTATGCCGGATGACAGCAGTGGCACAACCGGCCATCCCCGCGGGTCAGGTGGACCTGTTTATGGGGGTGGACTTCAACTACCGGGATCTGTTTCATAACGGAAGGGTGTATGACTTTCTGATAAACCTGACGCCGGGCGTGAAATGGAACATGGGAAAAGGATGGCAGGCGACGGCGCAGGCGATGGTACCGGTGGTGAACCAGTATGGGGCGTACTACAAACGGGTGAGGCTGAACATGGCGGCCCTGTCGAAGGAAGCGCACTGGGGGGAACGGTGGTACCTGAGGGTGACGGGTGGTCTGTTTGACGACGAACGCTACGGCGTGGATGCGAAGAGCATGTACGTGGTGAACCGGGCACTGGCACTGGAGGCACAGGCGGGCCTGACGGGTTTCTGCTCGATGGCTACGGGATGGGCTGCCAGCACGCCGGAACGGGTGATCGCACTGGTGGGTGCGAATGTGTATCTGAACCGCTGGAACACGCAATTCAGGGCAAGAGGCGGACGGTTTCTGTACGAGGACTACGGAGCGGTGGCAGAGGTGATGAGACACTTCAGGCACTGCACGGTGGGTGTGTACGGACAATATAGTGACAAGGGAAAGGCGAACGGAGGATTCAAGGTGATCATGATGATTCCACCCTATAAGCTGAAGAGACGGAAGGTGAACGTAAGGCCGGCAACGAACTTCCGACTGACGTATAACCAGCAGGGCGATGCGTATGCCAACGCCGTGTATCGGACGGATCCGGAGGAGAACGAAAGGGAAGGATGGTTTGGCCTCACCCCCGTCCCCTCTCCCAAGGAGAGGGGGGAGGAGCGGATTGAGGATTGAATGGGTGATAATCTGCGTAATCTGTGGTGAATAAGGTTTAGGGTTGAGGGAGGCTTAAATTTAAAATTAAAAGTGAAAAATTAAAAGTTTGGAGTTGAGGGTTTAAGGTTTAGAGTAGTCAATGTATTGGCTCTAACTTCTTTAACTTCTTAACTCCTTAACTCCTTAAAATAACGATTGTGAAAAAAATAGATATCTATAGAATAGTGATAGGGCTGTGTCTGCTGGTGCTGGGAAAGACGGCGGGGGCACAGGAATATAGCGGCATTACGGGCATGGTGCATGTGCCGACGGCGGAAATGGCTCCGGAGGGAGAGGCACGGATAGGCGTGTTCTTCCTGAACAGGGAGTTTACGCCGGACAACCTGAAATGCGAGGGAGCGAAGTATCATACGGCTGATTATTTTCTGGCCATCACGCCGTTTCCGTGGATTGAGCTGTCGTACACCTGTACGCTGATGAAGGGTATCAGCAATGCGGGAGAAGTGGGCTATAACATGAAGGACCGCTACTTCTCGATAAAGGTGCGACCGCTGAAGGAGGGAAAATGGTGGCCGGCAGTGGCCATCGGTACGCAGGACCCGGGAAGAACCATCGAATCGTACGAAGGGAACCTGACGTACTTCCAGAACTACTACGTAACGGCCAGCAAGCACTTCGTGAAGCACGGGCATGAGCTGGGGGTGCACCTGGCTTACCGCTACTTCCGCGACACGACTCCCAACCGGAAATGGAAAGGAGTGGCGGGAGGCATCACGTACCGGCCGGCATTTGCCAGGAATTGGCGTGCCATAGCTGAATATACGGGTAACGAGGTGAATGCGGCGGTGGACTGCAAGCTGTGGAAGTATCTGTTCCTGCAGGCATCGCTGCTGAATGGGAAGTATTTCTCGGGAGGGATGTGCTTCAAGATACAGTTGATGTAAAAGAATGAAAAATGAAAAGTTGTTATAGTGCTGATTATCGATTGAAAAAGATGTTTCGCTCCGCTCAACATGACAGAAAGAGAGCAGTATCTTCCTTTGGCCCGTTTGGAAGAGGAGGCTTTATCAACAGACATCTCAATATACTCAACTTCGCAAGCTCAAGTTATAGTTGACGAGTTGACAAGGGGACGAGTTGACAAGGGGATTAAACAGGGCGTTCCCTGCCTTGTAGACTTGTTAACTGAAGCCTTGCCGACTAATAAATTGAGTACACTTACGAATTGAAAATCAACGAAGTTAAACTTAAATACAAATATTTATCAATTTATTTATTAATCAATTCATTAAAAACAAAAACAGACAATGAAAAAGTTTATGAATTTTGGAGTGCTTGCACTCCTGGGAATGGCACTGACGTTCGGTATGACCTCATGCAGTGACGATGATCCGGATTACAGCAACGTGACTCCGCCAACGGTAGAACTGGCTAAGGCTAACATAAGTGGTATGGTTACCACCATAGGAGGCAAACCGATTGAAGGTGCTAGAGTTAGCGCACTGATGGGTAGCGATATGCTGACCGCCATGACGGACGCTAACGGCGAGTATAAGCTGGAAGGAGTGAAAAACGGTACGTACACCATGCAAGCAATTGCGGACGGCAAGCAGACCATGAGCGGTAGCGTGACGGTGGCTGATGGCGAAACTGCTGCATGGAACACCAGACTGTCTAACGAGGCTACAACTGTCAGCGTAAGCCAGACGGAAGAGACCAGCGTGGAAGTAGTAACAGAAACTCTGGAGAACAACGAAGAGGCTCAGGTGACAACAGTAACCGTTATTCCGGCTGCTGCTGTAGAGGAGGGTGAGGAAATCATCGTAACACCAGTATACAGCACGGACTATGTGGCTACAAAGGCTGCTACTACCAAGGACTTCATGGTGATGGGTATCAACATCAGTTGCAGCAATCCGAATGCGGTGCTGAAGGCTCCTATCAAACTGACTTTCGACCTGACTGACGACGTTATAGCTCAGATCAAGCCAATGAAGGAAGTAAACGGAAGCTGGGTAGAGGCTGAAGTTACGGAAGAAGGTGAAAAGGTGGTGTTCACGGTAGATGCATTCACGACTTACTCGCTGTTTATCAACGCTACACTGAACCAGAACGCATCGACTGAAGCAATCAGCTTTGCACAGGCTGAGTATGACAACCTGTATGGTGCAAGCGAAATGAGCGTAGGTACAGCTACTTATACGTACAAGATGGGATCGGAAATCGGACAGCACAGCAACTTGCTGGGTGCTTATCTGGCAGAAATCCTGGCACAGCAGATGGCGGGTTCGACTGTAAAGACTGTAAACGGTTCGTATGAGATCAACGTAACTCTGCCGATAGGTACTGCCCTGACACTGAGCGGTAAGCAGGCTGTAGAAACGACTTCGATTGCTGCCGGTTCGACTACTGTATCGGGTAAGAGCTATGGCAAGGTTAGCGTAACAGCCAACACTTACAACCGTCAGCATAACGGTGGTACGAATTAATGAGGAGTGAAGGATGAGGGGGTGAGAATTGAGGGTTTATGGTTGAGAGATGAGGGGTGAGAGTTGAGGGGTGAGAGTTGAGGATTGAGAGAGCAGATGGCGAAGGCTGAAGAGAGCAACATGTGCTTCGGATTGTCGCAGATTAAAAATATAAAAATCCGTGCCATCCGCGTCTAAAATATCTCTCCCCCACCACCCCAACCATTTTTCATTACCCCCTAAACATTAAACCCTAAACCCTAAACCCTAAACCTCTCTCCTCCCCCCTAAGCCCCCTATAAAGTAGTGCCCGAAACGGACGGAAGATGTGTTCTGACACATGTCTTCCGCCTGTTTCGGGCACTTTTTGTATCGGTACTACCCTACCCTGTCAGGACTTCAGCCGGTGGAAGAGCCAGCGGAGGATGGACGCTGGTATGGTGTGGGTAAAGGAGTTGACCTCGTCGCTACGTTCGTCGACACGGGCATAGTACTGGGCGGCATCCTTGTCGGACAGAACACCGTCGGTCTGCATCTGACGGATGACCCGGCGTTCGTTGCTGAGCATCATGCGGATGGCTTTCTGCGTAAGGGCATGGTTGTAGGCCTTGGGGAAGTCGGCGGACAGACGGCTGATGACGCGGTTCATGCTCTCGATGTTGTGCTCGATCTCGCGGCGGAGGGTTTGCAGAAGAGCAGCCTGTCCGGACTGGACGACTCCGGAGGAGACGAGTTCGTCGAGCAGTTTCAGGTCTTCGCGCTGCAGGATGATGAAGCCACGGCCAAGGTCGTAGATGACCATGATGCGTTCGCGGAAATAGAAGCCTGCCCAACGGCTGAAGTAGGGTAACTTCTGCACCCGGTAGAGTGCCCGCGTACGGCTACAGAAATTGAAGATGGAGTGGCGCACGTCGAGCGGATAGGAACCGTCGTGGTCGTAGAGTTCGTCGAGTGAGTTCATCAGGCGCCGGAATGCGGTTTGCGAGATGATGCCTTCTTCGTAGATTTCGCGGCTGAATGCTTTTTCGCGGTCGAGCAAGCGCAGGCGGAGTTCGGCCAGCACGTCCTGAGTACGGGCTTTTTCGAGACGGGTTGTATCGGGCTGGGGAGCGATGTAGCGGGCGACTTTCTTCCAGTTGGCACCGGCCAGGGGTTCGCGTCCCTGCAGACGGTCGAAATACTTCTCGGAGCTCTCGCGGATGCGTTCCTGCACCAGGCGTTCCATCAGGATGCGGGCGGAAGGAACGTGTGTCAGGCCAAGTTTGCCGAGCAACCAGCGGGTGGTGGTGGCATTGACGCAGAGGGTCAGCGTAACGATGCCGGCTGTGAAGAACAGTACCTGACTGCGGATGGACTCGGGGATGGCGGGAGTGTAGGACACCATGAGGGCAAGGGTAAGGCCAAGTGCTCCACGCAGACCGCCCCAGGTAAGGATGAAGGACTCGCGACGGTTAAGGCCGTAGCCCAGACGCTTCATCAGCGGGTAAAGCAGCATGATCATGACGAAGCGGAACAGGTTGAGCGCAACGTAAAGGAGGAGCAGGATGGCGAAATGGGACCATGAGAAATCGACCTTGACGGCGATGACTACACCTACGATGATGAACACCAGCGTGTTGGCCATATAGGTGAGCAGTTCCCAGAAGGTTTCCATGAACTCGTTGACACGGGGTTTCAGGCGGGGCTTGCCGATGTAGGTCACGGTGAGTCCGAAGGCTACCAGGGCGATGACACCCGAGAGGCCCAGGTAGTACTGCGAAAGGATGAACACCAGGTAGGCGGCCAGAATGATGACACTGTTCTGCACCAGTTCTTCGGAATTGACACGGGTGATGAACCAGATGACCAGACGGGCGGCCATATAGCCCAGCAGGACACCGCCTGCCACAACCTGTATGAACTGCATGACGGGAGACAGCTCGCTTTGTCCGGCTGCGGTGTAGACTCCGAAGAAGAGCATGAAGCAGACGATACCGGTGCCGTCGTTGAGCAGGGATTCGGCATCGACCAGGGTGGAAAAGCGTTTACTGGTCTTCAGCTCGTGAAGCAGGGCTACCACGGCTACGGGGTCGGTGGCACTGATCAGGGCTCCGAACATGAGGGCAAAGGCCCACGTCCACTGCTCGTAACCGGGCACTACGTAACGGATGCCTACCAGCAGCAGGGCGGTAAGCACCATGCAGATGATCAGTCCGGGAACGGCCAGCAGGGCTGCATTGGCAAGGGTCTTCTTGAAGATGTGAAGATTGAGTTCGTAGGCTGCATCGAAAATGAGTACGGGCAGAAAGATGTAGAGGATAAAGTCGGGGTTGATGTTGGCTACACCGACCAAGGCTTCTTCCAGGCGGGGAATGGCGTGGAACAGACCGTTACGGTCGGCCAGACCGACTAACAGACCGACAGCAAACAGGGCTACTGTGTAGGGAACACGCGAATGGCGCAGCAACGACTTCAGCAAGGCACCGACCAGAAGACCGCCGATGGCAAGCAGCAGGGGCATGAGAAATGAGAATTCTTCCATAATGTGAGTGTTATTTGTATAGTTTAGTTGTTGAAAAGGTTAATGATTTAGGGAGGAGGGTTGAGGGGGAATTAAGAATGAAGAATTAAGAATTAAGAATGAAGAATATTCCTCAGCGTAAATATTAAAAGAGGTTTTGAGCGAAGCTAATGAAAAATGAAGAATTGATTACTCTCAACGCTAAACTTTAAACTCTCAACCTTCAACTTTTATTCACCACAGATAACGCAGATTGTCACAGATTAAAAATCCTTGTTTTTCCGTGTCATCCGTGCCTGAAACTCTAAACTCCAAACTTTTAATTTTTCACTTTTAATTTTCAATTTAATCCTCCCTCAACCCTAAACCTTAAACCTTCAATCCTGCTACCGCCTCGGCCAGCTGATCGAGTGCCTGCTTCAATGCTGCACGGGGACAGCCTACGTTGAGACGCATGAAGCCACGGCCGGGTTCGCCAAAGGTGGTGCCGGTGTTGAGTGCCAGGCGTGCCTTGTCGGCAAAGAGGCGTTCCAGTGCTTCTTGCTCCAGGCCTAACTGACGGCAGTCGAGGAAGACGAGGAAGGAGGCTTGCGGACGTATCATACCGATGGCAGGGATGTGCTGGCGCAGATAGGATTCGGTAAAGTCAATGTTGCCCTGAATGTAGGCTAGCAACTGGTTGAGCCACTCCTCGCCATGCTCGAAGGCTGCCTTACAGCCGATATAGGCAAAAAGATGGCCTTCGCAGAATTCTCCGGCTTCCATGAACTGCTGGAAACGGGCGCGCAGGGTGTCGTCGGGCACAATGGCAAAGGAACTTTGAACGCCCGGCATGTTGAACGTCTTGCTGGGTGCCATGAAGGTGACGGAATTGGAAGCGGCTGCCGGACTGACCGTAGCAAAGGGATGATGCTTGTAAGGCGGCAGGGTGAGGTCGGCATGGATCTCGTCGGAAATGACAAGGGTACCGCTTTCCTGACAGAGTTCGGCTATGCGACGCAGTTCGTCTACGGTCCAGACACGTCCGCCGGGGTTGTGAGGATTGCACAGGACGAGGGCTTTGCAGCCTTGCAGGTCGTGACGAAGGCGGTCGAAGTCGATGTGGTAGTGTCCGTCGCGCAGGTCGAGAGGAGAACGGACTGCTTCACGCTTGAGGCGTTCGGTCACGAGGAAGAAGGGGTGGTAGACAGGAGTCATCACCAGGACACGGTCGCCGGGGTTGGTGAAGCAGAGCAAGGCAAAAGCCTGTCCGCGCACAATGCCGGGAACAAAGGTCAGCCAGTCGGGGCGTACTTCCCACTGATGGCGTTTCTGTAGCCAGTGGCAGATGGTGGTGTCCCAGCCTTCGCAGGGCATTGCATAGCCCAGTACCTCGTGTTCGAGACGTTGACGCAAGGCATCCATTACAAAAGGAGGCGTACGGAAATCCATGTCGGCCACCCACATGGCGGTCAGATCGTCACGTCCAAATGCATTCTTCATGCCGTCCCACTTCACTGAACCGGTGTGACGGCGGTCTATCAATTCATCGAAATTGTAAGTCATATATTTATAGGTTTGATCATTCGTTTTAAGTTTCGCAAGTTTATTAACGTATTAGTTGACAAGGCTTCAGTCAACAAGTATACAAGGCCGGGAATGCCTTGTTTGAAACACAGATTCCACTGATTATCACCGGTTAAAAATATAAATCTGCGTTATCCGTGTCTATTCCCTAAACCCTCCACACTGAACCCTCAACTCTATCAAATTGGGAACCAGATAAACACGGCCACATCCCACACGGCATGGGAGACAATGATGGCTCCCAAACGCTGGGGGAACAGGCGGTAAAGGCCGCCCCACACAATGCCGGCTACCAGAGCTGCCATCAGCAGCATGAAGTTGCACGAACCGGCATGGACCAGTGCATAGAACGCCGTGGCGACCAGGAAACCGGTATTAGGATTCCAACGGCTGGAAAGCGTACGCTGCACATAGGCACGCCAGAAGATTTCTTCGGCGGGACCTATCAGGAAAAGCATGAGGGCGGATAGCAGCCAGGGCGACTCGCCTTCTTTCATGCCATAGATCAGGTTGACCTGCGGACGGGCAAAGTCGAAAAGCCAGGAGGAGACTTTATCGCCTGTCCAGAACACGCACCACAGGACAACGGCTATGAGGATGCCCAGCAATACTTCGCTTGCGCTCCACCTGACTCCATGCCACCAACCGGGATTGAAGCATGTGGAGAGAACGGAGAGTGTGAGGGCAGAAGCGGTCATCATCCACCAGAAATTGACGTAAGGAGCCGTGAGGGGGGAGAACATCACCGTCCACAGCACGGCTGCCAGTATGAGGGTAAATATCAGTTTTTTCACGAGAACAGACGGGCTAAAACAAACGACAGGGTGAAAAGCAGACTGAACATGAGCTGGAGCTTGGCAGTCAGTTCGTCGAGGCGGGAAATGCCTTCCATGCCCAGAACGGGATAACGGGACATCATACGGACATTGCCCAAAGCGGGAACCAGGGCAATCCATACCAGCATGGTCCACCAGGGGAACAGGCCACCGGCAGCACAACCGGCTATCCAGCCGAAGGGGAAAAGCACTTCGGCACAGTAAAGGTACATGGAAGCACGGCCACCCAGGGTCATGGCAAGGGTGGAGATATCGGCACGTACGTCGGTCTCGATGTCGCGCGTGTTATTGGCGTGCAGGATGGCTACCGTAATGAGTCCTACGGGGACACCTGCCCACATGGTATTCCAGTCTGTCACGCCGGTGGCCACGTAAGCCGTACCCAGCATGGGCAGCAGGGCATAGGCTATGAAGATGACGACATCGCCCAGAGCGCGGTACTTCAGCGTGGGATAGAGCAAGGTGCAGGCCGCACCGCCGATGCCGATATAGAGCAAAGGAAGTCCTGTACGGAGAAGCAGACCGATGCCGGCAATCAGGGCCACTGCCAGCAGCGAAAGGGAAAGGCGGTAGATCTCCTGCGGACGGAAAAGCCCTCCGGTCAGGGTACGTACACCGTGGGTATCTTCCCGGTCGACCCGATGCTTGTAGTCGAAATAATCGCTCCACGTATTGCCTGCGGCATGAAATACGATGATGTTGAGCAACGCCCATACACCATTGATCCAGTTCACCTCATAGCCCGCCCAATAGAGGTAGGCCAACGTCACCGCCACAGGCATGGCCGAGGCAGGAAACGACCAGGGGCGCACAGCCACCAGCCAGTCTTTCAAGGAATGTTTGTTCATAAAAGAATATTTTTTGGTTAGATTGTGGCAAATGTACGAAATATATTTGCCTCTCCACTCACCTTTTTTTTATATTTTTGCACCCCGATAAAAGAATGAATGTATGACGAAAGCCCTGTTTTTCGATATTGACGGAACGCTGGTCAGCTTCCAAACTCATGAAATACCTGTATCGGCCGTAGAGGCACTGGCAGCCGCCAAGGCTGAAGGTCACCGCATCTTTATTGCTACCGGACGGCCACGCATCATCATCAGTAACTTAGGTGCCTTGCAGGAACGAGGACTGATAGACGGATACATCACCATGAACGGCGCTTACTGTTTTGTGGGCGACGAAGTGATCTACAAGAGTCCCATACCTGTAACAGACGTTCGCACACTGACGGACTACTGCGCAAAGCGGGACATTCCCTGCATCGTGGTGGGTGAGAACGACATCTGTGCCTGCCAACCCGACGAACGGGTGCAGGAAGTGTTCTATGAGCATCTGAAAGTGACAGTGCCCATCCCGACACGCCAACTGCCTGATGCTGTAGAGGGAAAAGAGATTTACCAGTTGACTCCTTTTCTGGTGGAAAGCCAGGAACGGGAAGTCAGTCCGTATACGCCTAACTGCGAAATGGGACGCTGGCATCCGGCCTTTGTGGATGTGACGGCAAAGGGAAACACGAAGCAGAAGGGTATTGATGAGATTATCCGCCACTTCGGCATCCGGCTGGAAGATACCATTGCTTTCGGCGACGGTGGTAATGACATCTCCATGCTGCGCCATGCCGGCATCGGTATAGCCATGGGCAATGCTGCCGACCACGTGAAAGCTGCTGCCGACTACGTGACCGATACGGTGGACAACGACGGAATAGCCAAAGCGATTGAACAATGGGTAATGAAAAATGGTAAATGATGAATTTTACCCTCATTCAACGTTATTCATTATTAATTTTTAATTGTTAATTATTAATTATCCATTTATCCCGCATTGACCTTCGTTCCCGACACCAGCAACCGTGAGTTTCAGGATGCACTGAACCTCGTGAAGTATACCCGCCAGTCGCTTTTCCTGACGGGGAAGGCCGGTACGGGCAAATCGACCTTTCTGCGCTACATCTGCGACAATGTACGCAAGAAACATGTGGTGTTGGCTCCTACAGGGATAGCAGCCATCAATGCCGGAGGCAGCACGCTGCACAGCTTCTTCAAGCTGCCTTTTCATCCGCTGTTGCCCGATGATCCAAACCTGAGTCTGCAGAAAGGCCGTATCCACGAATTTTTCAAGTATACCAAGCCTCATCGCAAACTGCTTCAGGAGCTGGAACTGGTCATTATTGACGAGATTTCGATGGTGAGGGCCGACATCATTGATGCGGTGGACCGGATACTGCGGGTTTACAGTCACAACTTGCGCGAACCCTTCGGCGGTAAACAGGTGTTGCTGGTGGGCGACGTCTTTCAGCTGGAGCCGGTCGTGAAGGGTGACGAGCGGGAAATACTGAACCGTTTCTACCCTACTCCTTATTTCTTTTCGGCACGGGTATTCGGCCAGATAGAACTGGTGTCCATCGAACTGCAAAAGGTATACAGGCAGAATGACCCGAAGTTTATCGGGGTACTGGACCACATACGAAGCAATACGGCCGGAGCTGCTGACCTGCAACTGCTGAACACCCGATACGGTACGCCGATTGTCCAGTCGGAAGCCGACATGTACATTACCCTGGCCACACGCCGCGACAACGTGGACTACATCAACGACCGTAAGCTGGCCGAACTGCCCGGTGAACCTATGACCTTCTATGGAGAGATAACAGGCGAATTTCCTGAAAGCAGTCTGCCTACTCCGAAGGAACTGGTACTGAAGCCCGGAGCACAGGTCATCTTCATCAAAAACGACTACGACCGCCGCTGGGTGAACGGAACAATCGGTGTGGTGAGCGGCTTTGATCCGCTGGAAGGTACGCTGTACGTCGTAACGGACAACGGTACGGAATGCGACGTCAAGCAGGAGGTGTGGCGCAACATCCGCTATCGTTACAACGAGGAGAAGAAAGAGATAGAAGAAGAGGAGCTGGGCACTTTCCGCCAGTTTCCCGTCAGACTGGCATGGGCCATTACGGTACACAAAAGCCAGGGACTGACGTTCAGCCGTGTAGTCATCGACTTTACCGGTGGGGTGTTTGCCGGCGGACAGACGTATGTGGCACTGAGCCGATGCACTTCGCTCGAAGGTATCCAACTGAAGAAGCCTATCAGCCGTGCCGACATCTTTGTACGTCCCGAAATCGTACAGTTTGCCGAACGTTTCAACAACCGCCAGGCCATTGACCGTGCCCTGAAGCAGGCACAGGCCGATGTGCAATATGCTGCTGCGGCCAAGGCTTTCGACAAAGGAGACTTTGAAACCTTTCTGAACGAATTCTTCAAGGCTATCCATTCGCGTTATGACATCGAGCGTCCGGTTTCGCAACGCCTCATCCGCCGCAAGCTGAACATCATCAACACGCTGCGTGAGGAAAACCGTGCACTGAAGGCTGCTGCCCTGGAGAAAGAAAAGGCCTTGGTGAAATATGCCCGGGAATACATCACCATGGGGGACGAATGCCTGAAACATGGTATGCAGGAAGCTGCCATGCGTAACTATGAAAAGGCGGTTACCCTCTGCCCCAAGTTCAAGGAAGCCTGGAAGAAAATAAAGAAGCTGGATAAGGAGATGAGAAACAATAAAGGAGAAAAGGAGAATTAACCGATAGGTTGTCTCGGCACTCATCTTTCATCACCTTTTGATAAGATAGGAGGTGGCTCAGCAAAAAAAATTAAGCAAGCTTATTTTTTTGCATTCGACTTTCGCTATCTTTGGATAAGATAGGATGCGGTTCGGCAATCCCCAAAATAAGCAAGCTTGTTTTTGTATTGCGCTCACCTTTCACTATCTTTGCCCAAAGACTTAAAAAACATCTGTTTATGCTTCTGAAGCTTTATAACAAGAACAACAATCCTGCCGATCTGCAGCGCGTTGTCGACCTGCTGAACGACGGGGGACTCCTGATCTATCCGACCGACACCATGTATGCCATCGGCTGTCACGGACTGAAAGAACGCGCCATTGAGCGCATCTGCCGCCTGAAGGACATTGATCCGAAAAAGAACAACCTCTCCATTATCTGTTACGACCTGAGCAGCATCAGTGAATATGCCAAGGTGGACAACGCTACTTTCAAACTGATGAAACGCAATCTGCCGGGACCGTTCACTTTCATCCTGAACGGTACGACACGTCTGCCCAAGATCTTCCGTAACCGGAAAGAAGTGGGTATCCGTATGCCTAACAATCCTATCATTCAGGAAATAGCCCGTCTGCTTGATGCACCCATCATGACTGCTACCCTGCCGTATGACGAGGATGAAGACATAGAATATGCTACCGATCCAGAACTGATCGATGAAAAATGGGGAGATATCGTCGATCTGGTGATTGACGGTGGTATCGGAGGAACCGAAGGTTCTACCGTAGTAGATTGTACGCAGGGAGAAGCCGAGATTGTCCGCCAGGGAGCGGGATGGCTGGAAGAGGGATAAAAAAATGAAGAACCGACTTTAATGAAGAATGAAGAATGTCGGCTTCGCCTCCGAATGAAGAATTTTATCCCGCAGGAAATTCTTCATTCTTCATTCCTCATTCTTCATTAAATATTTTACTTCAGCAGTGACTCGGGATCGAGATGATCGGCTTCGATATCCTTGAAGTAACGGTATGTACCAACTTTCAGTTCGTCGGTAGCGGCATCGTCGCAGATAATGATACCCTTTTCGTGCATTTGCAGCGCACTGATGGTCCACATCTGCATGACAGGACCTTCAACGGCATGATACAGGGCACGGGCCTTGTTGTGACCGTTGACGATAATCATTACTTCGCGGGCACTGAGCACGGTGCCGACACCTACAGTAAGAGCCGTCTTGGGCACTTTGTTCACATCATTGTCGAAGAAACGGGAGTTAGCAATGATGGTGTCGGTAGTCAGTGTCTTCTGGCGTGTACGCGATGACAATGACGAACCCGGCTCGTTGAAAGCAATGTGTCCGTCGGGACCAATACCGCCCATAAAGAGGTCGATTCCTCCGTACGACTTAATCTTCTCTTCGTAACGGGCACACTCGGCGTCGAGGTCGGCAGCATTGCCATTCAGTATATTGGTATTTTCAGGTTTGATATCAATGTGGCTGAAGAAATTGTTCCACATAAAAGAGTAATAGCTTTCGGGATGCTCTTTCGGCAGGCCTACATACTCGTCCATGTTGAACGTAACAACATTCTGGAAAGAAACCAGTCCTTTCTTGTTCAAGTCAATCAGTTCCCGGTACATGCCCAGCGGTGACGAACCTGTAGGACAACCCAAAACAAAAGGTTTTTCCGGTGTGGGATTGGCAGCTTTGATTTTAGCGGCTACATAGTGAGCAGCCCACTTCGATACGGATTGATAATCCGGCTGAATGATTAGTCTCATGTCTGATTAATTTATAAGGTTAGTAATGATATCCTTAATTCCGCAACACATATTGTTAGAAATAAATTTAAAATACTGAGTAA